>Ga0123336_10004813_pt1 | contig 10860 bp, 10 predicted proteins | sample SSSSmetaG_FD_96466 | JGI IMG/M metagenome (GOLD analysis project Ga0123336, IMG submission 96466) | Glacier valley bacterial and archeal communities from Borup Fiord, Nunavut, Canada, to study Microbial Dark Matter (Phase II) - ​SSSS metaG | ecosystem: Environmental > Aquatic > Freshwater > Ice... | reverse complement strand
TGGCCGCCGGCTTGGCTGGACCGTCGCGCGCGCAAGCGGGCAACGTGCGCGACTACGTGCTGGGCGTCACGCTGTTGAACGGCCAAGGCGAGGTGATGAGCTTCGGCGGACAAGTCATCAAGAACGTGGCGGGCTACGACGTGTCACGTTTGCTGGCAGGGTCACTCGGCACGCTCGGCGTGATCTTGGAGGTGTCGCTCAAGGTGCTCCCCATCGCACCCGCCACGGCCAGCTTGTGTTTTCAGATGAACGAAACGGCCGCCACGCAGCAGCTCAATCGTTGGGGCGGTCAGCCCCTGCCGCTGAGTGGCAGCACCTGGTGGAACGACACCCTGGTGCTGCGCTTGAGCGGCGCCGTCGCGGCCGTGAACGCGGCCGTGAAAAAGCTGGGCGGCGAGGAGGTTCCGCAAGACGAAGCAGGTAGTTTTTGGCGCGGTGTGCGCGATCACACCGATGCATTTTTCTTGACGGCGCAAAGCGCGGTAGACGCCGGCGGTGAGCTGTGGCGTGTGTCGGTGCCGCAGACCGCTGCGCCGCTGGGCCTGTCTGGTGAATCCTTGATTGAATGGGGCGGTGCGCAGCGCTGGCTGGTCACTGCGGCGGGCCAAGCGGCTGATGTGCGCGCGGCAGCGCTGGCCGCTGGCGGGCATGCCACGCTGTTCCGCGCTGCGGACAAATCCAGCGGGGCGTTCACGCCGCTCACCGCGCCGCTTGCGCAAATCCACTTTGAGATGAAACGCTCTTTTGACCCGGCAGGAATCTTCAATCCGGGTCGGCTGTACCCCGGTTGGTGATCAATGCCCACGCCGCCATGAACGACGCTACCCACATCGACACCCACACCGACACCCAAAACGTCACCCGAAGCGACACCCACCAGCGCGCCGACGCACTCGCCGGTCTGGCCTGGCTGCTGCTGTTTCAGTCGATGGGCGAGGTGCTTGCGCGCGGCACCTCGCTTGGTTTGCCCGGCCCGGTGATCGGCATGTTGCTGCTGTTGTTGGCGTTGCGTTTTGCCAGTGTGAGCCGGGCCGTGTCACAAACAGCACGCATTCTTTTGGAACACTTGTCGCTGCTGTTTGTGCCAGTGGGCGTGGGCGTGATGACGCACTTGGCCTTGATCTCGCAGTACGGCGTGCGCATGCTGGTGACGCTGGTCGTGTCGACCTGGATCGGCTTGGCCGTGACGGCGTTGGTGCTGCGCGGCATGCTCAAGGCCGACTCGAGATGACGCAGTTCGTCGAGCTGTGGGTTTACCTGTCGGCCACACCGCTGTTCGGCCTGACTGCCACGCTGGTGGTTTATGTGGTGGCGCGCGCCGCTTACCAGCGCGCTCATCACGCGCCCTGGGCCAACCCGGTTTTGTGGAGCGTGCTGGTGCTGGCCGCCTTGTTGACGCTCAGCGGCACGCCCTACCCGACCTACTTTTCAGGCGCGCAGTTCATCCACTTCCTGCTCGGCCCGGCGGTGGTCGCGCTGGCATTGCCGCTGTGGCAGCGCCGTGCCGAGTTGCGCTCGCGCATCGCGCCGATCACCGTGGCCGCGCTGGCAGGCGGCGCGGCAGCCGCGCTCAGCGCATTTGCAGTGGGAAAACTGCTGGATTTGCCTTCCGATGTGTTGCGCTCCTTGGTGCCTAAATCCGTCACCGCGCCGGTGGCGATGGGCATCGCGCAGCAGATCGGCGGCATCCCCGCGCTGAGTGCGGTGTTTGCCGTGCTCACCGGCTTGGTGGGCGCTGTGAGTGCCAAGTATTTGTTCGATGCGCTGCGCATCAGCGCACCTGACGTGCGCGGCTTTTCCATCGGCACCATCGCCCACGGCATTGGCGCGGCGCGAGCCATGCAAGTTCACCCCGACGCCGGAGCCTATGCCGGCTTGGCGCTCAGCCTGCAAGTGGTCTTGGCGTCGCTGCTGATGCCGTTGGTGTTCAAGTGGCTTTGATTTTTAAAGTGAATTTTTAGGCTCAATTTATGCAAACCACGCTAGCCCCTGAGTTCAAAGGCACCCGCGACGGCGAGGCCGCCGAAGCCATTCTGCGCAGCTGCGTGCACTGCGGTTTTTGCAATGCCACATGCCCGACCTATCAGCTGCTGGGCGATGAGTTGGACGGTCCGCGCGGTCGCATCTACTTGATGAAACAGGTGCTGGAAGGGGCCGAAGTCACGCGCAAAACACAGGCGCACCTGGACCGCTGCCTGACCTGCCGCAACTGCGAAACCACCTGTCCGTCTGGCGTGCAGTACGGCGCGCTGGTCGAGATTGGGCGTCGCATCGTCGAGACCAAAGTCGAGCGGCCCAAGGCTGAGCAAAGCGTGCGTTGGTTGCTGAAGGAAGGCCTGACGTCGCCCCTGTTTTCACCCGCCATGAAGATGGGCCAACTGGTGCGCCCGCTGCTGCCCGCGGCGCTCAAAAACAAGGTGCCTGCAAAAGCTGGCGCGCGCGCGCATTTGTGGCCCACGCGCGAACATTCACGCAAAGTGTTGATGCTGATGGGCTGCGTGCAGCCGGCCATGATGCCCAACATCAACAGCGCCACCGCGCGTGTCCTGGACGCCTGCGGCATCCAAACCGTGGTGGCCGACAACGCCGGTTGTTGTGGCGCGATACGCAGCCACCTGAACGACCATGAAGGCGGCCTGGCCGACATGCGCCGCAACGTCGACGCCTGGTGGCCGTCGGTGGCCGCAGGCAAGGTCGAAGCCATCGTGATGAACGCCTCCGGCTGCGGCGTGACGGTGAAGGACTACGGCCACGCGCTGGCGCATGACCCTGCCTACGCCGACAAAGCCAAGCGCATCAGCGAACTCACGCGCGACCTGAGCGAGCTGCTGCCCGACTTGGTGGAACCGTTGAAGCGCAAGCTGCACGTGAAGACCACCAGGCAATTGGCGTTTCACCCGCCCTGCACCTTGCAGCACGGGCAGCAATTGCGCGGCGGCGTGGAAACGCACTTGAATGCATTGGGCTTCGAGGTGAAGTTGGCGGCGTGCGAAAGCCATTTGTGCTGCGGATCAGCCGGCACCTATTCAGTCACCCAACCCGAGCTGGCATACGCTCTGCGCGATCGGAAGCTGGCCAATTTAGAGCCCTTGAACCCGCAGGTCATCGTATCGGCCAACGTGGGTTGCATTCAGCATTTGCAGACCGGCACGGCCACGCCGGTGAAGCATTGGATCGAGGTGGTGGACGAAGCCCTGGACCGCTGAGCGAATCGCTCCTTCCTCCTTGACGCAGGAGGGCAGGGGAGGAGGTGAAAGCTCCGAACACCAGCCGAACTGCTTACCGCCGTCATCCCGATGCCCGCCATCAACGCAAGCAATACCTACCGCAACCCCACCAGCACCATCCGCTCATCCAACGGCGAAGCCGCAAAGCCGTGCTTCAAATAGAACGCGCAGCGCGGTCTAGGCAAATTTCCTCGTTCACGGCCGCCTGGGAGGTCTCCGCAATGCTGAAAATTGAGACTCGAATGATCGCGCCGAAAGGTTCATGCATCGATACCACCGATAGCACCGACAGCACCGACACATGGGTTACGTCATCGGTCTTTCGCAGCCCATCCGTAATGGCTTCGCCGGCTGCCGCTATGTTTTGTCGCTCAGCGAGATCGCGGACGTACCAATGCGACGGTAATTCAAGGTTCAGGGTGTCAGCGACACTGGGCCTCCGATAGACGGAGGACTGCGCGAAAGACGAGCCAGCAGCAAATAGGAGCATGACGAGCAAGTAGCGAGCGCTTCTCATGCAGCGATTGAGCATGGTCAAACCTTTCGAGGCCAATTGACGGCTAACGAGGTTGGCCCGAAACCCGCTTTTGCGCCATGGCGCTGGGTGGTTTCACGATGAAATTTTTTACCTTACTCAGGGCGGAATCGGCAAGGTCTTTCGCAGTCACCTCGGTGTGGCGCACGTTCTGACCGCAACGCACGCCGCTTGGAGCGCAGATCAAGGAAAGCAGGGTCTTCGTACTTCAGTCGTTCCCCTGGCAGGGGAAGGAAGCAAAGCATCACCCCCGCTGCGCGCGCAGAGCCCACACCACGCCGGCCACCAACAACCCCGCACCCATCAGCGTTTGCCACTGTGGCCAAGCGCCGCGCAGCGCGAAAGTGAAGCACAACGCGGCCAAGGTTTCAAAAACGATGAGCTGGCCGCTCAACGTGCCGGGCAGGCGTTGGCTGGCTTCGTTCCAGCACAGCGAGCCGACCCACGACGCCAGGAATCCCAGCGCGAACATCAGGCCCAAATACGGAACCGGCCGCGCGCCCAGCGGCATGTCGAAGGCGCTGCCAGTCACGCTGCTCCAAACCCAAAAACCCAAGTATCCGAACAGCGCCAACGGCAGCGTGGCGATGCCTTGCGCTGTGGCCCACGTGCTGGCCATTTTTTGATCACTCCGATCGGCATGCGCGCGCAGCCATTCGGCATTGCGTATGGGGTACCAGGTCCAGCACAACACCGCGCCCACGGCCAACACACCGCCCCAGGCGTAGCGGCTCAAGTCGGCCTGCGCATCAGCGCGCAGAGCGGTCAGCTCGACTTGGTTGACCAGCGCAATGCCCGCCGCGATCAGGCAGATGGAGGGCAGCAAGCGCGCCCACGGCACCGGCTGCGCCGCGCGCCAGTTCGACACCAGCGCGATAGCCACCGGCAAGGTGCCGATCACCACCGTGGGCAGCGGCGCACCCGCGCGTTGAATGGCGCTGGACAGAAAGAAGTAATAGACGATGTTGCCGACCAGTGCCAGCTTCAGCGCCTCGACCCAATCGGCGCGCCTGAGCTGGCGCAGTCGCACGCGGTCGAGCCACGCCAAGGGCAGGCAGATCAAACCAAATGCCAGGTAGCGACCGAAGGTGTGCATGGCCGGCGGGTAGTCGGGCAGCAGCAACGGCCCGACAAACACCAGGCCCCACATGCAACCCGCGGCCAGCGCGAACAGCGTGCCGTGGATCACGCCGCTGTGGTCAACGCATCAGCGGCTTCAGTGCGGCATTCAATCAATCGAAATGCCCACCTTCTTGATGATCGCGCCCCACTGCTTGCCTTCGCTGTCGATGAAGGCTTTGAATTCGGCCGCCGTGCCGCCGCCGATGATGAAGCCTTGCTTGACCATGGCTTCGCGAATGGCCGGGTCTTTCAACACCGCGTTCACGTCGGCATTGATGCGGGCCACGATGTCTGGCGGCGTGCCTGACGCGGTGAACAGCCCGTTCCACGCGAGCGCTTCGAATCCTGCATAGGTCTCGGAAACCGTGGGCAGATTTTTCAGCCCTTCGGTGCGCTGCAAGCTGGTGGCGGCAATCAACTTGATGCGGTTGCCTTGGATCAACGGCACCAGCGGCGGCGCGACGGCAAACAGCATTTGCGTTTCGTTGGCGGCGAGCGACGTGGCCGCTGGCGGCGAGCCGTTGTAGGGCACGTGCACCGCGTCAAACCCGGCCACGCTTTCCAGCAGCGCCATCGTCAGGTGCGACGAACTGCCGTTGCCCACCGAGCCGTAGCTGAGTTTGTTGCCTTGCGATTTGGCCCACGCCACCAACTCGGGCAGCGTGTTGGCCGGGTTGCTGGCGTTCACCGCCAGCACGTTGGGCTGCGACGTGGTCAGCACGATGGGCAGCAAATCCTTGCCCGGTGCGTAGGGCATTTTTTTGTACATGTGCGGACCAAAGGCGATCGGGCCGTTGAAGCCCAGGCCCAGGGTGTAACCATCGGGCGCGGCCTTGGCCACCGCGTCCATGCCCAACATGCCGCCCGCACCGGCTTTGTTTTCCACCACCAGCGGTTGCTTCCATTTGTCTTTGAGCTTGTCGCCCAAGGTGCGCACGATGATGTCAAGCGAGCTGCCGGCCGGTGCGGGCACGACCACGCGAACCGGTTTGTCCGGCCAGGCAGCGGCGCTTTGTGCATGGGCGACGTTGGCCGCGTGGGTGAATAAAACGCTTGCTGCCAGAGTCAAAAAACGAGGGCTGAAGGGCTTCATAAATAGTCCGTGAAAGGAGGGCGATGGGGCATGCTGCCTGCGGGGCGGTGGATGGTAGCGTGCCCATCCGCCCGCAGTGCCCGGACCTTCTGCGTGGTAGCGTGATCGCTGCCTCCTGACGCAAATCCCCTCATGCCTTTGCCTTTGCCTTCGCCTTCGCTGCGCGGCCGCCTGCGCCGCCTGCCGTCCTTCTTGCGCCACGTCGGGCCGGGGGTGGTAGCGGGTGCCGCCGATGACGATCCTTCGGGCATTGCCACTTACACGCAGGCGGGCGCGCAGTTCGGAACCGGCGTGTTGTGGACGGTGTTTCTGACCTTGCCGTTCATGATCGGTATTCAACTCGTCAGTGCGCGCATCGGGCGGCAGTCGGGGCGCGGTATCGCTGCCAACTTGCGCTTGCACACACCGCGGCCGTTTTTGTACGCGGTGGTGTCGATGCTGCTGGTGGCCAACACCATCAACATCGCCGCCGACTTGGCCGCGATGGGTGAAGCCCTTCAATTGGTGGTGGGTGGCGGTGAGCACTTTCACGCGGTGCTGTTCGGCGTGGTCACCTTGCTGTTGCAAGTATTCGTGCCCTACCGACGCCTGGCGCCCATCTTGAAATGGCTCACCCTGACGCTGTTTGTCTACGTCGCAGCCGCCTTCACGATCCACATTCCGTGGGCGGTGGTGCTGCACGATTTGGTGGTTCCCAGAATCATTCCCAGCGCAGCCTTCTGGATGATGATCGTGGCCATTTTGGGCACCACCATTTCGCCTTATTTGTTCTTTTGGCAAGCCTCACAAGAGGTTGAAGAGTTGCGTTTGAAAGGCATCGTCGCCGGCTCTGAAAGCGCCCACACCTTGCGAGTGGCCAAGCGCCGCATGCGTCTGGACACGGTGGTGGGCATGGTGTTTTCCAACGGTGTGGCTTTCTTTGTGATGTTGATGGGTGCGCTGGTGTTGAACGCAGGCGGCGTCACCGATGTACAAAGCGCGGCCCAGGCCGCGACGGCGCTGCGCCCATTGGCGGGCGACTTCGCCTTCGTGCTGTTTTCGTGCGGCATCATCGCCACCGGTTTGCTGGCGGTGCCAGTGCTGGCATCGTCGGCCGCTTATGCCGTGGCCGAGGCCTTTGACTGGCCCGAAGGGCTGGAGCGCCACTGGCGCGAGGCCAAAGGCTTCTACGCCATCATCGCGGTGGCCACCATCGTGGGTACGGGCCTGGACTTCACACCGATCGACCCAATGAAGGCGCTGTATTGGAGTGCCGTCATCAACGGCGTGGTGGCTGTGCCGATCATGGTGGCCATGATGTTGCTGGCCAACAAGCCTCAGGTCATGGGGCCGCTGCCGGTGCGCCGCAAAACGCGCTGGCTCGGATGGGGTGCGGTCGGCTTGATGAGCGCCGCCGTGTTGATGATGCTGCGCGACGTGGTGGGCTGAACGACCCGTCTCAGACGGCTTCGGTGGCCGTCCAGTCGCCCGACTTGCCGCCATGTTTTTCCAGCACACGGATGTGCTCCATCACCATGCCGCGGTCGACCGCCTTGCACATGTCGTAGACCGTGAGCAAGCCGACCTGCACCGCGGTGAGGGCCTCCATTTCAACGCCGGTGCGGCCCAAAGTTTCAACCTGCGCCGTGCATTTGACGGTGCTGGTGGCGGTGTCGACCGTGAAGTCGACCGTGACGCGGGTGATAGGCAGCGGGTGGCACAGCGGAATCAGCTCTGACGTTTTTTTGGCCGCCTGGATGGCCGCAATGCGCGCCACGCCGATCACATCGCCCTTCTTCGCGTTGCCACTTTCGATCAGCGCCAGCGTGCTGGGCAGCATGCGGATGACGCCGCTGGCACGCGCCACGCGGTGGGTCTCAAGCTTGGCGGACACGTCCACCATGTGGGCTTGCCCGGTACCGTCAAAGTGCGTGAACGAGCTGCTGGGCGAAGTGACTGTCATGGTGGGAAACATTCTGGCAACAAGGGGAGTGGCATCATGCCAGCAGCTGTCCCTTGACCCGGGCCTTCACCCGTGCGCCACCCCGCGCGCCGACCCATCAACAGCGCCAGATTGAACCTCGACGCGGCGCCTTGACTCTGAAGTTCTTGCCTGTCGAAAGCCCTCATTTGATTGCTTCATTTCTGCGTCAACCCACATGCTTCAACGCGCGGCCGAGCACACGTCTGCACAGACGGTTGCAGACGCGGCAGCGCATCGTCAGCGCGCTGTGCGCGGGTGCTCTTCTCGGTACAGGCACGATTCCGTTGGCGCATGCACAGGTCAACTTGCCCGCCTTGGGCGACACCGCGTCCGACGACTTCAACCTGGGCACCGAGCGCAAGCTGGGCGACCAAATCATGCGCGAGATTCGGCGCGACCCCGACTACATCGACGACCCGTTGTTGCTGGAGTATTTGCAATCGATATGGCAACCCTTGTTGGCGGCGGCTCGTCAGCGCGGCGACATCACCACTGAAGTCGATCAGCGCTTTGCCTGGGAGTCATTCCTGGTGCGTGACCGCAGCGTGAATGCCTTTGCCTTGCCTGGCGGCTATGTCGGCGTGCACCTGGGTTTGATGGCCATGACCGCCACCCGCGACGAGTTGGCCTCGGTGTTGGCGCACGAGATGTCGCACGTGACCCAGCGCCACATTGCGCGCAGCATCGCCAACAGCAAAAAGCAATCCCTGCTCAGCGCAGCCGCCTTGATTTTGGGCGTGCTCGCGGCCAGCCGCAGTCGCAGCGCCGACGCGGCCAACGCCGTCATAACGGGCAGTCAAGCGGCTGCCATACAGGGCCAACTCAACTTCTCGCGCGACATGGAACGCGAGGCTGATCGCGTCGGGTTTTCCGTCATGACGGGCGCCGGTTTCAGCGCGGGCGGTATGGCGGCCATGTTCGAAAAACTTGATGCCTCGTCACGCTTCAACGACGCCGGCGGCTTCCCGTATTTGCGCAGCCACCCACTCACCACCGAGCGCATTGGCGAGGCGCGCTCGCGGGCTGGTGTGGGCGCCGCAAGCAGTTTGATGGTGCTGCCGCCCAGCGGGCTGGAGCACAGCTTGGCGCAGGCCCGCGCCCGCGTGTTGATGGATCCGCGCGTCGATGCGCTGCGTCGCTGGCAGGCCCTGGACGGGCCAGCCGATGCCGACCTCAGCGGCATCTCGCTGAATGAAAAACTGGCCAATGCCTGCGCCAGCGCACTCGCGTCGACCTTGCTGCGTGATTGGGCGCGAGCCGACAAATCGCTGTTGCGCGCTCAGTCCTTGCTTCAGTTCAACCCCCGACCTGATGCGCGCGCAGAGCGCGCGGTGGCGATCCTGAATGCGCAGTCGCAACTGGAGCGCGGCAATGCGGCGCGCGCGCTCGAGGTGCTCGAACCGTATGCATCAGAAGCCTACGGTCCCCAGCTTTCGCGCCCGTTGTTGCTGATGAATGCGCGCGTGGCGTTGAGTGCCGGACTGCCCGCCGCCGTGAACCTGCCCCGCTTGAACCGCACCGCCGAGGCCTTGCAAACGTGGGTCGCCGTGAACCGCGTGGATGCCGAGGCGTGGTCCTCGCTCAGCCAGGTGTGGGGCGCGCTGAACCAGCCGCTGCGCGCACTGCGCGCCGACGCGGAGTCGCACTACTTGTTGGGTGACTGGGTTGGCGCCATCGACCGCTTGAGGGCCGGCCAACGCTTGGCTAGGCGCGGCAGCGCAGCCACCAACGGGGCCGCCAACGCCGACTTCATCGAGGCCTCTGTCATCGACTCGCGCCTGCGCGACATCGAAGCGCAGCGCAAGGCGCTGAGCGCCGAGGAACGGCGCGCCGGTTAACGCGTGCGGCCCAGTGGCTCGGGCTCGGCTTGCTGAAGTCGATACGCGCTGACGCCAAAGGCGTTGGCGCAGCGCCTCAAATCAGCTGAGTTTTTTGGTGAACACGCGCTCGATTGCCACGTCGATCACCATGCCGCACAAGCTGTAGATCAGCGAGCCGATCAACGCCGCTTTGAAGCCTGTGACGGTCAGGCCGTCCAGCATGTTGGCCGCCGCCCAGAACATGAGCGCGTTGATGATGAACAAAAACAAACCCAAGGTGATGACCGTGACCGGCAAGGTCAGCAACACCAAGACCGGTCGCACCAAGGTGTTGAGCAAGCCCAACACAAAAGCCGCGATCAAGGCAGAGCTGAAGCTTTGAACCGACACACCCGAATACAGGTGCGCCACCAACAGCAAAGCCGCCGCCAGGAGTATCCAACGAATGATGATTTTCATACACGAAGAATAGCGCGCCTAGCCGCGACATCAGCCGCCGCGTGCCTGGTGGTTCAGCGCCCAATCGCATGCCGTGCGCACGTTCCCCGCCGCTTTGATGCCTGGCTGCGACAAAACCTACTTTTCTCTCGCAGGATTGCGTGTTTCTCCTATGAAAACAGCTTCTCATTGAGACATGCAGGCATTACCATTCGCGGCGCACGGTGCCTGAGAGAAACGAGAGTCCACGCGGCCCTCACCCAGCCCGGCACATCAACCAATCGACTGATGGAGAAATTCAATATGGCAACTGCGAAAAAGGCTCCGGCCAAAAAAGCTGCTCCCGCAAAAAAAGCGGCAGCCCCTGCGAAGAAAGTGACTGCGGCCGCGCCAGCGGCCAAGAAAGCCGCACCGGCGAAGAAAGCCGCAGCACCCGCGAAAAAAGTAGCCGCTAAAAAGGTGGTCGATCCTGCGAAAAAGCGTGCTCCCAACGCCGCCTTCATGAAACCCATGACCCCCAGCGCGCAACTCGCGGCGATCATCGGAGCCACCCCCGTGCCACGCACCGAGGTGACGAAGAAGGTGTGGGAATACATCAAGAAGAACAATCTTCAAGATGCAGCGAAACGCACCATGATCAATGCCGACGCCAAGCTGAAGGA
>Ga0123336_10004811_pt1 | contig 10864 bp, 10 predicted proteins | sample SSSSmetaG_FD_96466 | JGI IMG/M metagenome (GOLD analysis project Ga0123336, IMG submission 96466) | Glacier valley bacterial and archeal communities from Borup Fiord, Nunavut, Canada, to study Microbial Dark Matter (Phase II) - ​SSSS metaG | ecosystem: Environmental > Aquatic > Freshwater > Ice... | reverse complement strand
CTGGCGCCGCCACTGGTGATTACGGGTGAGCAGGTGGATTGGGCGGTTGAGCGGTTTGGGGCGGCTTTGGCCGGGTAGAAGGCAAGGCCTTCTTTTTTGAAAAAAAGAAGCAAAAAACTTTTGTCCGGGCTTCGCCGTCGAACTGATAAAAGTTTTTTGGTCCTTTTTTTCAAAAAAGGACTGCTTGCTTTCTGCGTGTCCTACGGGACGGTTTTGCGGAGTTTCTCGATCAGGGCGTTGAGGTCGCCGATGACGCGGTTCTGTTCGTTGATGCTCAACGGCAGCAACGCGGCGTCGATGAGGAAGGGGAGCACCGCCTGTTCGCAGCCCAGGATGGTGGTGGCGAGATCGGTGAGCGCGGGGGCGAAGCGGGCGGTGGTTTGGGTGATGCCGCGATGGAGTTGGGTGGTGATGGCGGGGACGGCTTCGGCGGCGCCGAGCGCGTCGTGGCGGAGGGATTGGTCGATGATGGAGACCAGGTCGTGGTTGCGGGGGCGGTGGACGAAATCGGCCAGGCGGTCGAGCGCTTCGGCGGGGGCAGTGAACCAGTCTTCGTAGCGGATGATGCAGATGGGGGATTGCGCCACGCCGTGCACGGCCTGGGCGTTGTAGACGAGCCAGCGATAGGCGGCCTGGTCGCCGGCAAGCCGGTCGCGCGCGGTGATGGAACGGGCGACCTGGGCGGGGTCGCGGATGCAGAAGACGTAGAGCGGATCTAGCGCCAGTTCGTCCAGGATTTGCGGCCACATGGCGAGCAGGCGGGAGGTTCGGGGGTCCTTGAAGCCGAGGGGGCCGGGTTTTTCCAGCAGGGTTTTGAGGTAGTCGACGATGCGGGCGCGGATGGGGGCGACGCGCGGGTCGAGCCACCAATGTTCGGGCATGGCGAGATGGTGGGTGGGGGAATCCCAGGCGCGGCCGAAGAGGGCGAGGATTTCGTCGTGCAGGTCGTTGATGCGGTTGCGTTCCCAGTGGCCGCGGGCGTTGGCGGGGGAGGCGCCGGCGAACTCGGCCATGTCGATACCGAGGTCGTGGAGGATGTTGCCGCAGAGGGAGGTGCCGCTTCGGTGCATGCCTAGCACCATGACGATGGGGCGGTTCAGCAAAAGGAAGCAGTCCTTTTTTGGAAAAAAGGACCAAAAAACTTTTGTCCGGCTGTCGCGTGCTGAACGGATGCGTCAGCAAGAAAGGAATTTAACCACGAAGGCACGAAGAACACGAAGCAGTCACGAAGAGGCAAATTAAAGCATCCACATTCAAAGCCGCGCGAAGAAGATCCTTCGTGAATCCCTTCGTGTCCTTCGTGCCTTCGTGGTTTAATCTTCTTTCTCCTCGCTCTGCACGCAGCTTCGTCACGGCTCTGACGGTTCTAAGCTTTCTTAGAAGACCACTTCTTTCGCTAATTCCGCTCCAAATCGCGAAACGCGCGCCGCAAGCTCGCCTCTTGTTGCAGGGTAGCGGCTTCCATATCGGCGAGGCGCTGGTCCAAGGCGGAAAAACGGTCCCGCACGGCGGTCTGGGTGGGCGAGAGCGGTGGTTGCTGCACCGCATATTTCCGGCCGAGGCAAAGCACCTTTGCCACGACGAAATAGGCGATCAGCGCCAGCAGCCAGTGCATCAGGCCGAAGATGACGAAGGCGGCGCGCGGCATCCAGACCGGCACCCCGGCCGTCTGCGCGATCCGGGCGCAGACGCCGCGGATTATGGCATGCGCGTTGTTGGCTTCACGATAGGACCACGTCGCGGCACTCATTTTCCACTCCTGTTGCGCCAGCCGGGCACTTCGGTGTCCAGCACCTGTTCCAGATAGCCGATGCGCGTCTCCATGCGGCGCGCGGTGTCCCACAGATCCTGGGTGGCGCCGCTATCTTCGGCGGTGGCCACCAGGCGGCGGGATTTCAGCCGGTAGTCGAAGAACACCGCCGGCACAACGATCAGGACGATCATGAACGTGACGATGGTGATGATGTAGACGGTCTCGCTCATGGCTCAGGTCTCGGTTTTTGCCATTTCCTTTGGCGGTATGCGGTTGCCCAGGCGAGCGCGCAGGGCTTCCAGTTCCTCGTTCATGCTGGCATCGGCGGCGAGCTTTGCCAATTCGTCTTCCAGCGTCGGCGCGGCCGTGGTGGGTGTGCGGCCAAGATCGTAGGCTTCCACGCGGCCTTCCATGTGGTCCAGCTGACGCTCAGCGGTCTCGAAACGCAGGAAGGCGTCGTTGATCCGTTCGTCGTGCAGCTTCTCACGCACTTTGATCCGGTTGCCGGCGGTGGCGCGGCGGGACGCAAAACTCTGTTCGCGGGCTTTGGCGTCGGCGAGCTTGGTTTGCAGCTTGGTGATGTCCTCGTTTGTCTGGGCGAGAGAGGCGACCAGAAGGGCGATCTGCTGTTCGACGGCGGTGCGGGCCTGGGCGCGATGGCTGCGGGCCAGAAGAGCGCCGCGGGCCAGGTCTTCACGGCCGCGGGTCAGCGCCAGTTCGGCTTTGGACTGCCAGTCGTCTTCCTCGCGCTTCAGGGCTTCGGCACGGCGTTCGAGGTCGCGGCGCTCGGCGATGCTGCGCACCGCGGCCGAGCGGACTTCGACGAGGGTGTCCTCCATTTCCTGGATGATCAGGCGGATGATCTTCTCCGGATCCTCGGCGCTGGCGAGCAGGGCATTGAGGTTGGAGTTCACGATGTCGGCGAGGCGGGAAAAGATGCCCATGGCCAGGTTTCCTTTGGGTAGGGGGATATTACGCGATCAGACGAAGACGAACAGGTAGGCCAGCGCACAAACCGGGATGGCGGCGGCGGCGGCGCGGGCGGCGGTGCCGAACAGAGTGGTGAGGTGAGGCGAGTGTTCCTGCGCGGCCTGCAGAGCGGCAAGGCGGGCGGCAAAGGACATGCGGGGCGCGCGCGGAGCGTAGAAGTTCGCGGCGGCATGATTGAAGCTGATGGTCGTCACGGCAGGTCTCCTGGGTTCAAGTTGCGGCCGATCCTGGCCTGCCAGCTTGATTGCATCCGCCGTGCCAGAGCTTTAATGCATTGATATTTTTAGGTAATTGTCAAAACTTGCACCGGCTCGGACGGGGCGCTTATAGTATTCCAGCCAAATGGTGGCGCAGGGGACCAGGCGTTGGCGAGATTAGCTAGTACGGTCGAATTGCCAACGCCGATCGGGCAATCGCCAGCGTTTCTGGACATGCTGGCGCATGTGAGCCAGGCGGCCCCGTTGAACCGGCCCGTATTGGTGATCGGCGAACGCGGTACGGGCAAGGAGCTGGTAGCCGGCCGGTTGGCGCTGCTCTCGTCCAGATGGTCGGCGCCGCTGATCAAACTGAATTGCGCGGCACTGCCGGATGCGTTGCTTGATTCGGAGCTGTTCGGGCATGAGGCAGGCAGTTTCACCGGGGCGCAGAGGCGCCGGCCGGGCCGGTTCGAGCTGGCGGACCGGGGGACGATCTTCCTTGATGAGATCGCGACGGCGTCCGCCTCCGTCCAGGAGAAGCTGCTGCGGATCATCGAATATGGCAGTTTCGAGCGGGTTGGCGGCTCCGAAACGCTGCATGTGGATGTGCGCGTGGTGGCGGCCACCAACGTGAACCTGCCGGAATTGGCGGCGGCTGGGAAATTCAGGGCGGATTTGCTCGACCGGCTGGCATTCGATGTGATCACGGTGCCGCCGCTGCGGGCGCGGCGGGACGATATCCCGGTGCTGGCGGATCATTTTGCGACGAAGATGACGAGCGAGCTGGGAAGGGCGTTCTTTGCCGGCTTCGCGGACCGGGCGATGGAAGCGCTGGCGGCGCATGACTGGCCCGGCAACGTGCGCGAGCTGCGCAATGTGGTGGAGCGCAGCGTCTATAGGAGTGCGGACCCTGAGAAGAAGCTGAGGGAGGTGCTGCTGGACCCGTTTGCCTCTCCGTTCCGGCCGGTGAATGCCGCGGCGGCGGTGGAAACGGCAGGGCCAAGCGTGGTCCGACTGGCGGCCGCTTCACCTGCTCCTGCGGGCGCAGGGGTGCCGGAGGGGGGATTTGAGGCGGCGACGCGAGCTTATGAGGCGCGCCTGTTGCAGGGCGCGCTGGACGCGTGCCGGTTCAACCAGGCGGAAGCAGCACGGCAATTAGGGCTGAGTTACTATCAGTTTCGGCATCACCTACGGGTGCACGGGATGCTGGGGGACGGGAAGAAGGTGGCCAAGGCGGGATAGGCCGACTGGAAGTGGGGGCAGCCCTCACGCTTTCCGACGCAATGCGGGCCGATCAGGATGGCGCGTAGCTGCTCGGCGAAGACTGAGGCGCTCAGCGCAATGGAGCCGGTAGCGCGTGCGATACCGGGCAGCCGCCGTTCGGCGTCGAGCGAAGCTCAAATTTGACTTGCGCCAGAATTCAGCCCGGATCAGCTACGAAGTCCGCATAGCTGACGAGCGCTTGAACCCCCTAATCCTTTGGTCTAGCACCCGGAGCAATCGCTAATCGCACTGCACAAGAGGATCATACATGGCCCGCAACAAGATTGCGCTGATCGGCGCCGGCAACATCGGCGGCACCTTGGCTCACCTGATCGGGCTGAAGGAACTTGGCGATGTGGTCATGTTCGACGTGTTCGGGGGGGTGGCTGCCGGCAAGGCCCTGGACCTGATGCAGTCCGGCAGCGTGGATCTATTTGACAGCCACATGAGCGGCGGGAGCGACTACGCCGCCATCGCAGGGTCGGACGTGGTAATCGTGACGGCCGGTTTTCCGAGAATGCCGGGGATGAGCCGGGACGATCTGCTGGCGAAGAACGCCGGCGTTATCAACACGGTGGCAGACGGCATCAAGGCGCATTGCCCGGATGCCTTCGTAATCGTGATCACCAATCCGCTGGACGTGATGGTGTGGCAGTTGCAGCAGCGCAGCGGCCTGCCGGCGAACAAGGTAGTTGGCATGGCCGGCGTGCTGGACAGCGCGCGGTTCAAGCTGTTCCTGGCGCACGAATTCAATGTGAGTGTGGAGGACGTGACCGCGTTCGTGCTGGGCGGGCATGGCGACACGATGGTGCCGTTGATCCGTTACTCGACCGTGGCCGGTATTCCGATCCCTGATCTGATAGCGATGGGGTGGACCACGCAGGAAAGGATCGACGCGATTTGTGCGCGGACGGCCAATGGGGGTGGTGAGATTGTGAAGCTGCTGGAGAAGGGAAGTGCGTTCTATTCGCCGGCGGCGAGTGCCGTCGCGATGGCTGAGAGTTATCTGCTGGACAAGAAGCGGGTGTTGCCGTGCGCGGCGCTGCTGACGGGGCAGTATGGGTTGAGCGGTTTGTATATCGGCGTGCCGGTGGTGATTGGCGCGGGCGGTGTGGAGCGGGTGGTTGAGATCAAGCTGGATACGGCTGAGCAGGCGATGTTTGATAAGAGCTGCGATGCGGTTCGGAAGTTGATCGAGGATTTCAAGAAACTGGAAGTTTGAGGCAAGGACTTCTTTTTTGAAAAAAAGAAACAAAAAACCGGCGCAGCCGTGCTCGGGCTTGACCCGAGTATCCACGCGGTGGGCTGAACTCCCAGGCTGGCATGTTAAGCGATATCGTAATGATTGACCGGCCGTCGCGCTTGATCGCGTGGATACCCGGGTCAAGCCCGGGCACGGGCGCAAAGCGGTGCGCCCGGTTTTTTGCTTCTTTTTTTCAAAAAAGAAGTCCTTTCTTGCCTTCGGAGGCCCGATGAACATCCACGAATACCAGGCCAAGGAATTGCTCCGCGGCTACGGGGTGAGCGTATTGCAGGGCTTTGCAGCCTGGACGCCGGAAGAGGCCGAGGCGGCGGCGGGGAAGCTGCCTGGTCCGGTATATGTGGTTAAGAGCCAGATCCATGCGGGCGGCCGGGGCGCGGGGCATTTCAAGGACGATCCGCAGGGCAAGGGCGGCGTGCGGCTGGCGAAATCCGCCGCCGAGGTGCGGGCGGCAGCGGAGGCGATGATCGGGCATACGCTGGTGACCAAGCAGACCGGGCCGAATGGGCGCGACGTACGACGCGTGTATGTGGAAGCGGGCTGCGACATTGCGCGGGAATTGTATTTGTCGCTGCTGGTGGATCGGGAGACCAGCCGCGTGCTGGTGATGGCGAGCACCGAGGGCGGCATGGAGGTCGAAGAGGTGGCGACGCATACGCCGGAAAAGATCCTGCGCGTGGCGATCGATCCGGCGACGGGGATTTTCCCGTTCCATGCGCGCAAGCTGGCGTTCGGGCTGGGGCTGACGGGCAAGCAGATCGGCGCTTTCGGCAAGTTTGTGGACGCGATGTACAAAGCGTTCATCGCACTGGATTGCGCGATCGTGGAGATCAATCCGCTGGTGGTGACGAAGGCGGGCGAGGTTGTCGCACTCGATGCCAAGGTGAGTTTCGACGACAATGCGCTGTATCGCCACAGCGAATTGGCGGCGCTGCGCGATGAGGCGGAGGAGGACCCGAAGGAGCTGGAAGCGGCGCGATTCGACCTGAACTACGTTGCCCTTGATGGCGTGATCGGGTGCATGGTGAACGGCGCTGGGCTGGCGATGGCCACCATGGACATCATCAAATTGTATGGCTCCTCGCCTGCGAACTTTCTCGATGTCGGCGGGGGCGCGACGCGGGAGAAGGTGACGGCGGCGTTCAAGATCATCCTGTCGGATCCGAATGTGGAGGGGATATTGGTCAATATCTTCGGCGGCATCATGCGGTGCGATGTGATTGCCGAGGGGGTGGTGGCGGCCGCGCGGGAGGTGAGTTTGAGCGTGCCGCTGGTGGTGCGGCTGGAGGGCACGAACGTGGCCCTGGGCAAGGATATTCTGGCGAAATCTGGGTTGCCGATCATCTCTGCGGACAACCTGGCGGATGCGGCCGAAAAGATCGTGCGCGCCGTGAAAGAGGCGGCATAGTCATGTCAATTCTTGTCGATAAACACACTACCGTCATCACCCAGGGTTTTACGGGCGCGCAAGGCACGTTCCATTCGGAACAGGCGATTGCCTATGGCACGAAGGTGCTGGGCGGTGTGACGCCGGGCAAGGGCGGGACCACGCATCTGGATTTGCCGGTGTTCGATACGGTGGCCGAAGCGCTGCACGCCACGGGGGCCACGGCGACGGCGATCTATGTGCCGCCGCCGTTTGCGGCGGACGCCATCCTGGAGGCGATCGAGGCGGGGATGAAGCTGATCGTGACCATCACCGAGGGCATTCCGGTGCTGGACATGGTGCGGGTGAAGCGGGCGCTTTCGGGGACGAAGAGCATATTGGTGGGGCCGAATTGCCCTGGGGTGATCACACCGGATGCTTGCAAGATCGGGATCATGCCCGGCCACATCCATCGGCGCGGCAAGGTGGGGATCGTCTCGCGCTCCGGCACGCTGACCTATGAGGCGGTGGCGCAGACGACGGCGGCGGGGCTGGGGCAGAGCACGTGTGTGGGGATTGGCGGGGATCCGGTGAAGGGGCTGGATTTCATCGAGGTGCTGGAGATGTTCCTGGCCGATCCGGAGACGGAGAGCATCATCATGATCGGCGAGATTGGCGGGGCGAGCGAGATTGATGCGGCGGAGTTTTTGGCGCGCGAGAAGATGCGAAAGCCGGTGGTGGGGTTCATTGCCGGGTCCACGGCGCCGCCGGGGCGGCGTATGGGGCATGCTGGGGCGGTGATCAGCGGGGGGCGGGATACGGCGGCGGCGAAGTTCGAGGCGATGCGGATTGCGGGGATTTATGTGGCGGACTCGCCTTCGGCCTTGGGGAGCACGATGGTTAAGGCGTTGAAGAGATAGGAAGAAAGGCCTTCTTTTTTGTAAAAAAGAAGCAAAAAACTTTTGTCCATTCAGCATGCGACAGCCCGACAAAAGTTTTTTGGTCCTTTTTTTCTAAAAAAGGACTGCTTGCTTCCTATCCTGTAGCCATGCCGCCACAACAGGCCAGCGTCCTGCACAAACGCCGACGCGTGAACCTATTTTTGCCACACCCAGGGCTACAATCGCCCTGACTGTACCCGGTTGGAGAGCGTGGCCGATGCCTGGCGTGGATATTCTTGCGACGGCCCTTAATGGCGGAAACGCTGCGTTCATCGCCTCGCTCTATGCGAAGTGGGTGGAGCAGCCGGGCAGCGTGGACCCGAGTTTTGCCGAGCTTTTCGCCGGGTTGGACGACGAGGCACGCTCGGTTCTGACGGATGCGAACGGCGCTTCCTGGGCACCGCGGGCGGACGGGTTCGAGGCGGCAGAGGCGGGGGCGGCATTGCCCGAGCGGCGCGCGGGTAGCGAGGCGGCGACGCGGGCGGCGGTGCTGGACAGCATACGCGCGCTGATGATGATCCGGGTGTATCGCGTGCGCGGCCATCTGGAAGCGCAGCTGGATCCGCTGGGGTTGCAGAAGCCGAAGACGCATCCGGAGTTGGACCCGCGCCAGTATGGCTTCACGGATACCGATTGGGACCGGCCGATCTTCATCGACCGTGTGCTGGGGCGCGAGACGGCGACGCTGCGCGAGATATTGGATATCCTGCGGCGCAGCTATTGCGGGCCGGTGGGCGTGGAGTTCATGCACATCCAGGATCCCGCGCAAAAGGCCTGGATACAGAAGCGGATCGAGGGCGCGCCTTGGCTTTCCGCGTTCAAGGCCGAGGACAAGCGCCGCATCCTGAGCCAGTTGACGGATGCCGAGGGGTTCGAGGCGTTTTGCCAGAAGCGTTATGTTGGCACGAAAAGGTTTGGAATCGAGGGCGGCGAGGTGACGATACCCGCGCTGCACGCGATGATCGAGAGTGTGGTGGCGGCCGGCACGAAGGAGATCGTGATCGGCATGCCGCATCGCGGGCGGCTGAACACGCTGGTCAATATCGTGAAGAAGCCGCTATCGGCGCTGTTTTCGGAGTTTGCCGGTGCCAGCTTCAAGCCTGACGATGTGCAGGGTTCCGGCGATGTGAAATACCATCTGGGCACGTCGACCGATATCGAGATCAACGGGCGCATGGCGCATATCTCGTTGCAGCCGAACCCGTCGCATCTGGAAGCGGTGGATCCCGTTGTGGTGGGCAAGGTGCGTGCGCGCCAGGATATGGCCGGCGACGTGGATAGCCGCCGCAGCGTGATGGGCATTCTGCTGCACGGCGACGCGGCATTTGCAGGCCAGGGCCTGGTGTATGAGACGTTGGCGATGAGCCAGTTGAATGGGTATCGGACTGGCGGCACCATCCATGTTGTGGTGAACAACCAGATCGGCTTCACCACCGTGCCGGCGCATGCGTATTCCGGTTTGTACTGCACGGATATCGCGAAATCCATCCAGGTGCCGATCCTTCATGTGAACGGGGATGAGCCCGAAGCGGTAGTGTTCGCATCCCGCATGGCCGCCGAGTTCCGCCAACAGTTCGCCACCGATTTCGTGCTGGATATCGTGTGTTATCGCCGGCACGGGCATAACGAGAACGACGAGCCGGCCTTTACCCAGCCGATCATGTATCGCGCTATCAAGGCGCGGCCGACGATACGCGAAATCTATGCACAGCGCCTGGCACGTGAGGGTGTTGCCAGTGCGGCCGACGCTCAGGCGATGTGGGATGCGCTGTTCGATCGCTATGACAAGGCGCATCAGGCGGCCCAATCCTATCGCGTGAACAAGGCGGATTGGCTGGAAGGCAACTGGCGCGGCCTGAAGACGGACGAGGCGCAGGACGAAACCGAACAGGCGACCGCCGTCGAAGCCGCCAGCCTGCGCGATGTGGGCCTGGCGCTGGCGACCGTGCCCGCCAATTTCGATCTGAACCCGAAGATTGCGCGCCAGTTGGATGCCAAGCGCGACATGGCGCAGAGCGGCGAGGGTGTGGATTGGTCGACGGCGGAGGCGCTGGCGTTCGGCTCCTTGCTGCTGGAAGGCCATCACGTGCGTCTGTCCGGCGAGGATTGTCAGCGCGGCACGTTCAGCCAGCGCCACGCAGTACTGATCGACCAGACGAACCAGAACGAATATGTGCCGTTGAACAATGTACGCCCCAAACAGGCGCGGTTCGAGGTGTTCAACTCCCTGCTTTCGGAAGCCGGCGTGTTGGGATTCGAGTACGGGTATTCGCTGGCCGATCCCTGGACGTTGGTGTTGTGGGAAGCGCAGTTCGGCGATTTTGCCAACGGCGCGCAGGTGATCATCGACCAGTTCCTGGCCAGCGGGGAGACGAAATGGCTGCGGATGAGCGGGCTGACGTTGCTGCTGCCGCATGGGCATGAGGGCCAGGGACCGGAGCATTCCTCTGCACGGCTGGAGCGGTATTTGCAGTTATGTGCTGAGCGGAACATGACGGTGGCCAACCTGACGACGCCGGCGAATTATTTCCACGCGTTGCGGCGGCAAGTGAAGCGGAATTTCCGCAAGCCGCTGGTGATCATGACGCCGAAATCTCTATTGCGCGCGAAGCTGGCCGTGAGCCCGATGAGCGAGATGACAGGCGACAGCCGCTTTCGCAGCGTGATTGGCGAGATCGATCCGATTGCGCCGGGGGCGGAATGCAAGCGCGTGGTGCTGTGTTCGGGCAAGGTGTATTACGATCTGCTGGAAGCGCGGCGGGACCGTGGCATCAAGGATGTCGCCATCATCCGCCTTGAACAGCTCTATCCATTTCCGGACAAGACTTTGGCGTTTGCGCTGAAGCCGTATGCGAAGGTGCCGCACATCGTGTGGTGCCAGGAAGAGCCGGAGAACATGGGCGGCTGGACTTTTGTGGACCGGCGGATCGAGCGGGTGCTGACCGCGTTGAAGGCGAAGGCGAAGCGGCCGGAGTTTGCCGGGCGTGTGGCGGCGGCGAGCCCGGCGACAGGCCTGGCTAAGGTGCATGCGGCGGAGCAGGCGGCGCTCGTGTTGGCAGCGCTGGGGGTGTAGGAAGGAAGGCCTTCTTTTTT
>Ga0123336_10004808_pt1 | contig 10866 bp, 12 predicted proteins | sample SSSSmetaG_FD_96466 | JGI IMG/M metagenome (GOLD analysis project Ga0123336, IMG submission 96466) | Glacier valley bacterial and archeal communities from Borup Fiord, Nunavut, Canada, to study Microbial Dark Matter (Phase II) - ​SSSS metaG | ecosystem: Environmental > Aquatic > Freshwater > Ice... | reverse complement strand
GTGCTCGCCGGCCTTCGCCACCGTGAGCTGGCCGCTCCAGCGCACCGAGTACAGCTTGCCTCGTACGCCGGGGGCGGGCGCATTCGCCTCGACGTGATCGATGGCGGGCAGCGCCTCGTAGCGCGTGCTGGCGAAGTCGGAGTAGTCGTCGAAGAAGTCCGCGCGGAGCCCGTGCAGGGGCGCAGGCGGAGGGGTGACGCCGCCCTCGGACGGAGGCTCACCCAGCGGTGACGCGCCGTCGGGCGCGCTCTCGACGGGCAAAGGAACCTCGCTCGTGGCGGCGTCCTCCGAGGAGCACGCGGACGCCGCAGCGACCACGAGGACGAGCACGAACGCGGCGGATCGCAGGGGCTGCATGCGCAGCTGGAGTGATACCCTAAGGGACGGTGGGAAGCTCGCGCCCGGGTGAAGATCGCGAGGCCGCCGCGCTCGTTACGCAGATCGCGCAGCTCCGTGCGCGGATCGCATGCAGGGCGGCGGAGTGCTGGGGCTGGTGCTGGGCGGCTTCATGGCGCTCTACCTGCTGGTGATCGCGTTCCAGGGCGCGCCGTTCGACAGCACGGAGACCTACGTGACGGTCGCCGCGGCGACCGGCCTGCTCGGCGGCGGCCTCCTGGTGTTCTTCGCGCACCTCGACGCGCGCAACCGACGCGCGGGCCGCGTCGCGGCCGACGACTTCTCGCCGGGTCGCTCCGATTGATCCGTGGGGGCGGCGGCCGGCCTCGAGCTCTCTCCCGGCTGCGGCGAGGACAGTTGAGGATCTTCACCGTTTCTGCGGCCCCTCCCGCCCCCTCCCGCCCGTCGCGTCGAAAAAACGTGCGGGTCGAGCTCACGGTTGATTCGCTGCCTGGCTGCGCGCGCCCGCGTGGGGCGCGCTACCATGGCGCCGTGCACATCATCGGGGTCGACTGGGCCGCGTCCGACGAGCGAAAGTGCGGCCTCGCGCTCGCCGAGCTCCGCGAGCGCGACGACGCCCGCGAGCGCGACGACGCCCGCGAGCGCGACGACGCCCGCGAGCGCGACGACGCCCACCTCGTGATCCTCGAGCTCCTCACCGGGCGCGATGTCGCCGAGAAGCGATCGGCGCCGCAGATCATCGCGTGGCTCCGCCGCCATCCCGACGCGCTGCTCGCCGTCGACGCGCCGCTGGGATGGCCCGCGCGGCTCGCGGATGGCGTGGCGGCGCACGTCGCGGGCGAGCCGCTCGGCGTCATGGAGGACGCGCGCGCGTTCTTCACGCGGGCGACCGATCGCTTCCTCCAGCAGACGCTGCGCAAGACGCCGCTCGAGGTCGGCGCCGACCGCATCGCCCGTACCGCCTTCTCGGCGCTCTCCCTCATCCGCGAGCTGCGCGAGGCCACCGGCCTCCCGCTGCGCCTCGCGTGGGACGCGCACGAGCGCGGCGTCCTCGAGGTGTACCCCGCGGCCACGCTGAAGGTCATCGCGCAGGGCACGAAGCTCCCGCCATACAAGAAGCCGGAGCACCTCGAGGCGCGGCGCGTGATCACGAAGCTCCTCGCGCCCCACGTGCGCTTCACCGAGGAGCAGCGCCAGCGCGCGATCGGCTCCGATCACCTCCTCGACGCCATGCTCTGCACGCTCGCGGGCGCCGACTTCGCGCGAGGCCGCGTGATGCCGCCCCCCGCCGACCTCCGCGCGCAGGCACGCCGCGAAGGCTGGATCTGGGTCAGGCCCGCTCCGCCCGCCGCCGGGTGAGCTACCATCCGCGCCCAAGCATGGTCGCGCCGCGCCTCGGGGTCGTCAACGGGCTGCGGGGCGTCGCCATCCTCGCCGTGATCTGGCATCACTTCGGGCGCGTCGCCCCGACCTGGCGCGCGCCCGTCGTCGCCGGATGGCCGCTGCCCTGGGCCTCGTTCCTCACGAACGGGTGGCTCGGCGTGAACCTCTTCTTCATGCTGTCCGGGCTGGTCCTCTACCTGCCGTACGCGCAGGGAACGCGCACGCTCGAGGAGCCGCACGCGATCCGCGACTTCTACCGGCGCCGCGCGCAGCGGCTCCTCCCGCTCTATTACGTGAGCCTCGTCGTCGTCTGGATCTTCCTGGTCCATCCAACGCTCGACGCGGGCGGCCTGGAGGAGGTCGGCCTCGTGACGACCCTCACGTTCGTCTTCACGAAGGCGCACTTCGCGCCGCGCTTCAACTCAGCCTTCTGGTCGCTCGGTATCGAGGTCTGGGTGAGCGTGCTGTTTCCGGTGCTCATCGTGGGCGGGAAGCGCCTTGGCGCGCGGCGCCTCCTGCTCTACGTCGCGCTGCTGGCGCTCGCCGTGCGCTGCGCGGGCGTCGCCATCCCCGCCTTCGCTCGGCCGCACAATCCCTATCTCAATCCGCTGAAGGACAGCGCGCTCGGCCGGCTCGACGACTTCGTGGTGGGCATGGTGATCGCTGAGCTCGTCGTGGCGCGGTCCTGGCTGGAGGCGCGGCGCGCGCGCTGGCTCGCGCCGCTCGGCCTCCTCGCGCTGTGGACCGGCTGCGCGCTGTGGGATCTGCGCGCGACGGGCCACCTCCCGAAGGCGATCACCCCGTTCCTCGACATCGTGGTCGATGCCGGCCTCTTCGCCATCACGTGCGCGGCGATCGCGTCACGCGGCCTGCTGCACCGCCTTCTTTCGAGCCGTCTCCTCCAGGTGCCCGGCAAGATGTGTTACTCGCTCTACGTCTGGCAGGGCATCGTCCTGCGCGCGCTGATCCATCCCGGCTACGGTCTCGCGGACGTCGCGCTCTTCGGCGTGCTCCTCGCCGCGCTCTCCGCGACCACCTACCGGTACATCGAGTTCAGACACGAGCGCGACTGGCGCGCGCTCTTCCGCGGATCGTGAGCGCAGACCCGCAGGATGCGCCAAACAGGGTCAGCGCGACGCCTCTGGTGTCCCGTGGCGAGGCGCATTACCGTGTTCGCGATGGCCCACGAATCCACGCACGAACCCTACGAGGCGCTGACGCCCGAGACGCGTGACATGCACCGGGCGACCGTCTCGCTCATGGAGGAGCTCGAGGCGGTCGACTGGTACCAGCAGCGCGCCGATGTGACGCCCAATGCCGACCTCAAGGCGATCATGGAGCACAACCGGGACGAGGAGATCGAGCACGCCATCATGACGCTCGAGTGGATCCGTCGCCGGAGCCCGAAGTTCGACGAGAACCTGCGCCTCTACCTCTTCACGAAAGGCCCCATCACCGAGGTCGAGGAGGCCATGAAGGCCGGAGGCGGCGCCGAGGAGGCCAAGGGCGAGGCCTCCCCGTCCCCGAAGTCGCGCGCCAGCGGTGGCTCGCTGGGGCTCGGCAGCCTCAAAATCTCCATCACCAAGTCGACGGGAGTCTGAACGTGGATCTCTTGAAGCGCGGCCTCGCCCCCATCCTCCCCGAAGCATGGGAGCTCATCGACGCGGAAGCGAAGCGCGTCCTCGCGCTCAAGCTCGCCGGCCGCAAGGTCGTCGACTTCATCGGCCCGTTCGGCTGGAAGTACGCCGCGGTCAACACCGGGCGCCTCACCATCCTGTCCGCCGCGAACGACGACGTGAACCTTGGCCTCCGCCGCGTGCAGCCGCTCGTCGAGCTGCGCGTGCCGATCAAGCTCTCGATCATGGAGCTCGACACCGTGGCGCGTGGCGCCGAGGACCCGGACCTGAGGCCGGTCGTCGAGACCGCGAAGAAGACGGCCTTCGTCGAGGACGACGCGATCTTCAACGGCCTCGAGCGCGCGGGCATCACGGGCATCATCCCCTCGAGCCCGCATCCGGTGGTCCCCCTCCCGACCGACGTGCGCCTCATGGCGCGCGCGGTGCTCGAGGCGAAGGAGCACCTGCGCCGCGCGGGCATCGGCGGACCGTACGTGCTCGTCCTCGGGAGCCTGCTCTACGAGCAGGTCTTCGCCGCGACCGACGACGGTCACCCCATCGCAAAGCGTATCGAGCAGCAGCTCGTCGACCACCCCATCGTGCGCTGCGAGGCGGTGCACGGCGCGGTGCTCATGTCCGGCCGCGGCGGCGACTACGAGCTGACCGTCGGTCAGGATCTATCGGTCGGCTACGCGTTCCACTCGAAGCACGAGGTCGAGCTCTACCTCACCGAGTCCTTCACGTTCCGCGTGCTCGAGCCGGCCGCGGCCGTGCGCATCGCCGACCTCGGCCCCCCGACGCTCTAGTCCGCAGCGGCGCTGCGCGGCGGGCGGAGAAGCGGCGGAACGAGAGCGTCCCGGTCGCCTCGCGCTCGCGAATGAGCATGCCGCCGATGAGGTAGCCGCTGATCACGAAGAAGACGTCGACCCCGAGACTCCCCGCTCAGCGCGCGAAGCCCGGTGATGGCGGGGACCTCGTCACCGCGGCGTGCGAACAGCGCCCGGAGCGCGGACTCCTGCGCGGGCACGCCTAGTCGCCGTCGGTGTCGCGGCCCGGGACAAGCGAGTACGACGTGGGCGCGCGCTCCTCGGGAGCCATGATCGAGACGGGGCGCATGGGGCGGAGCTCGGCGTCGATGAGGCGCCTCGACGAGCCGCGATCGACGACCGTCATCATCACCACGTGCAGCGATTCGGCCATCGCCTTCGCGGACTCGAAGCGTTCGTCGGGGTCGTCGTGGAGCGCGCGCTCGAACCACGCGTCGAGCTGGGGCGTCACCTCGAGGCGGTACGCGCTGGGCGGCTCGACGGGCCCCGTAGCGAAGGCGAGGACCAGCTCGATCACCGAGAACGCAGGGCGCGGCATCCGGCCGGTGCAGCACTCGTAAGCCACGACGCCCACCGAGTAGAGATCGCTCTGCGGCGACGGCGAGCGCTTGCCGAGGAAGACCTCGGGCGCGATGTACTCGAGCGTCCCCACCACCTCGCTCAGGTCGCTGGGCGCGCGCTTCTTGATCCGCTCGGCGACGCCGAAGTCGAGGATCTTCGCGAGCAGGTTGCCGCTCGTGTCCTTCGTGAGGAACACGTTCTCCGGCTTGATGTCGTTATGGAGCACGCCGACGCCGTGGGCGCGCCCGAGGCCGCGACACAGGTGAACGGCCACCGTGCTCATGTCTCCGAGGGAGAGCCGCTTGGAACGCGTGAGCTTCGTCCCGAGATCCTCGCCGTCGAGCTCCTCGTAGACGATGTATGGCGTCCCGCCGGAAGTGAGGCCTCCGCCCAGCACCTTCACGACGTTCGGGCTGAGCATCCTCGCCGAGACGTCGGACTCCTGCGCGAAGCGCTCGAGCATCCCGGCGATCTGCACCACCTCGGGCCGCAGGAGCTTGAGCGCGACGTCGACCTTCAGGCGGCGATCGCGGGCGAGCCAGACGGCCCCCGCTGCGCCTTCGCCGAGCCGCTTGGAGAGGACGTAACGCTCCTCGACCACGTCCCCAGCTGCGAATACGTCTCCCAATCGGGCCTCGCGCGACATCGTATATCAACCGGCCGAGCGACGCTCATGAGACGGCGGCCGCACGTTCCGCGCTTCCCGTGCTCGTCGGCCGCGTCTAGCGTCCGTCGCATGCGCAGTGTCTGGCTCGTCTCGTCGGTGGTCCTCTTCGGGCTCGCCGCATGCAGCAACGCGGCGCCGGAGGACACGGTCCGCACCACGGTGCAGCGGGACCTCGATCCCCGCATCATCGGCGGTACGCCGTCGACCGCGGTGCAGGATGCCACCGTCTTCATCAGCCTCGCCGACAGCTTCTGCACCGGCTCGCTCATCGCGCCGAACCTGGTGCTCACGGCACGGCACTGCGTCTCGCAGATGCGCGGCAACGACGACTGCCAGCATTTCACGACCGACGACGATCCGACGTCGATGGGGATCGTGCTCGGCGAGGCGGCGAGCGAGGCCCAGAACGCGGTGGTGGCGGCGCACGGCATCAAGCTGTTCCACGAGACGAACGTGAGCGGCTGCAGCTTCGACATCGCGCTCATCCAGCTCGATCACGACCTCGTCGGCGCGAAGCTCGCGCCGGTGCGCTTCACGAAGGCCACCACCAGCGACATCGGCGCCGTCGTCGGCTACGGCGACGGCGACGACAACGGTCACATGACGAACGGCCGCTACCAGCGCGGCGGCATCGCCGTGACCGCGGTCGGCCCGGCCACGTTCTCGTACCTGACGAAGAACGGCACGACGATCCCCGTCGTGGTCCCGCCCGGCGAGCTGCTCACCGGCGAGTCGACCTGCTTCGGCGACAGCGGCGGTCCCCTCTACGACGCGGCGGGCAACGTGATCGGCGTCACCTCACGCGGCGTTGACGACTTCTGCGTCGATCGTCCTTCGCTCTGGAGCGACGTGTTCTCGCACAGCGCGCTCATCCACGATGCCGCGCTCACCGCCGGACATCCCTTCCTCGACACCACGGTGCCTGACGCGGGCTCGTCGGGCTCGTCGGGCTCGTCGGGCTCGTCGGGCTCGTCGGGCTCCTCCGGAGCGTCGGGCTCCTCCGGCTCCTCGGGAGATGCCCCGAAGGTCGATGCCGGGCTCGGCACCGGCGACGGCACGCTGCACGACGCCCCGGCCGACAAGCCCACGACCACCACGACGACCACGGGCTGCGCGACCGCGCAGATCGGCGCGCACGGCGCGCAGCTCTTCGTGCCGGTCGTCGGCCTCGCGCTCGCGCTCGCGCAGCGCCGCCGCCGCCGACGTCGCTGACGATCGACCTGACAGCCCGCGGAGCTACTGCGCGTCGCGCTTCGCCGACGGCGGGGGAGGAGGCGGCGGCGGCGGAGCGGGGCCGCCCGGCGGATGCTTCGGGACGAGGGCGATGTCGAACGAGCGGTCGCGGTCGAATTGCACGCTCATCGTGCGTGACTCGAAGCCCTCGGCCTCGGCGCGCACCTCGTGCACGAACTTTCCGCGAACCACCTTCACCTTGTGCGGATTGCTCGGGGTGCGAACGCCGTCGATCGAGACCTTGGCGTTCAGGGGCCGCACCGTGATGTCGATCGTGACCTCCTCGGGCTCGACGAGCGCGGACGCTGCAGGGTCCGCGGCCGCCGAGACGGTGGGTCGGGACGCGGCGGTGACCGCCGGCCTGGTATCGGGCGGGGGCGCGTTGTCGCGCGTGAACGCCACCACCGCGACGCCGGCGAACGCAATCAGCACCGCGCCTCCGACGAGCAACGCAAAGCGCCGATCCGGCGAGGGAGCCTGCTCGACGCGCAGCACCTCGACCACGCGCGTGATGGTCACGGGCAGCGCCGGCGCCGAAGGCGCGACGTTCTTCCAGAGGCTGGGATCGGTGTCGACGTCGACGAACTTGTTCGAGGAAGTCGGCGCCAGCGGACGGAGCTGCGGCAGCGACCCGGCGCCGGCCGGACGAACGAGCGCCTCGTCGACGGTGCCGCGCATCTTCTCGCGCTCGTCCTCGAAGAGCGCGGTGACGAGCTCGGCGACCTGCGCGGGCGTCGTCGCGAGGTCGGGCAGCGCGGCGAGCTTCGCGAGCGCCTCGCGCAGATCGCCGACCGAGTCGAAGCGATCGTCGCGGATCTTCGCGAGCGCCTGCGCGACCACCGCGTCGACCTTCTCCGGCATGTCGGGGACGACCGAGCGCAGCGACGGGAGCGGTGGCTCGTCGGCGAGGCGCGCGAGCACCTCGCCGTCGGAGAGGCCTTGCCACATCCGGCGGCCGGCCAGGAGCTCCCACTGGACGATGCCGGTGGTGAAGACATCGACGCGACCGTCGAGCGCCACCGCGGATTTCACCTGCTCGGGCGCGCGATACGCGACGGTGCCGCGCGGCGGCACCACGTTCGGCTTCCCGCCGGCCGGTGGCGGAGCGCTGAAGTCGAGGAGCTTGGTCACTCCCGCATACGTCACCACGATGTTCTCTGGCGAGACGTCCCGGTGCACGATGCGGAGCGGCTTGCTCGCCTCGTCCTTCAGGTCGTGCGCGTAGGCGAGGCCTGCCGCGACCTGCATCGCGATGTGGATGGCGATGGCGCGCGGCACGCCGGATCCGCGGCGATTCGCGCGCGATCGGATGCGCGCCAGCGTCTGCCCCTCGAGGTACTCGAGCACGAGGAACGGCCCGTCGGGGCCCTCGCCGGCCTCGTAGGCCTTCGCGATGTTCGGGTGGCCGAGGCGCACCGCGAGGCGCGCCTCCTCGAGGAGCTGCGCGGCGACCTCGGGCTCGGCGTCGGCGCCGAGCTTCAGCCGCTTGACCACCACCAGCTGCGGCGGGGTGATCCCGCCAGCGGGCGCGGGCGCGGCCGTGTCGGTCCTGGCGAGGGAGACGTCCGCGCTCGCGCCTCCGCCGAGATGTGCAATGAGATGGTAGCGACCGCCAACGACTTGAGCCACGCGTCAGCCTCCGCCACGGAGAGACTAGTGGTGGTCGGGCTCGCTCGGCAACAAAGCGGGGGCGGGCTTCCGCGGGATGTCCTGCCAGCGGTCGAGATGACGCTCGTTCCAACACGTCGCGTGGTTCGGCGTGAGGCGCGCTTCGCCACGGTCTTCCGCATGAACGGCGAAGGCTGGGCGGCCTGTCGCTGCACCCTCCTTGCGTGAGAAAGTCGCGGCGGCGGCGAAGATGGCTACGGAGGTCATTGGTCGGCGCGTCGAGCAAGCATCGCGCTGCCGTCCGCGCCGACGTCACTCCGAGGTGTCGGTGACCTCGGCGATCTTGCCCGCCGCGTTCCAGCACAGCTTGCTGGTGTGCTTCATCATGCCGGCGGCGGTGACCATCGTGTAGCACTGGAGCGCGCCGACCTTCTCGGACTTCACGACCTTCGGATCCTTCAGCGTATACCCGCCGAGGTCCGCGTCCTTGAGGCCCTTGATGCCGTACTTCTTGAGCGCGTTGCTGGCGCTCGCGTCCTTGCCGTCGAGCATGCCCATGAACGCCTTCATCTCGGGGCTGACCTCGACGCCCGCGGCGGGCGCGGCGGCGGCGGGCGCGGCCTTCTCGGCGGGCGGCGCGGGCGTGCCGGCCTTCGCGGTGGCGGTCGTCGCGGTGGTGGTGAGCGTCGAGCTCGCGTCGTCCTTCTTCGAGCACGCGGTGGCGAGCACGGTGAGGGCGCACAAGAGAATGGTCGCAGAGGTCTGTCGCATGAAGAGTCTCCTCGGTGGGGGTCGTGAGGTCTTCAGCACGACGCATACCACCCAGAAACAATGGCAATTTCCCATGATCCGCGGGCGAGTGGGTCCGCGCAGCGCTCCGCGCTCCCGCGATCGGGTCCTCCGCGACCCGCCGCTTGCGTGGCGAGCGCGCTCCCGTACTCTTCAGGTGTGCCTCGCCTTAGCTCGTCTCTCTTCTTCGTCGCGCTCGTCGGGACGTCGCTGCTCGGCCTCGGCGCAGCGCCTCCTCGCCCGCCGGAGGTCTCCTCGCTGTCGTCTTCGCCGGTCACGATCTACGGCGCGAAGTGGTGCAGCGCGTGCCGCTCCCTGGAGCGCGGGCTGACCGACCGCAAGATCGCCTTCGACGTCATCGACGTGGACGACAACCCGACCGCCTTCGCGAAGGCGCGCGCCGCCGCCAGCGCGGGCGGCGCGATCCCGCTGACCGGCATCGTCCGCACGAGCAACACGGTCTGGGTGATCGGCGCCGACATCGACGCGGTCGATCGCGCGCAGCGCGGGGAGTGACCGACCAGAGCGCTTTCTCGAGAAGCTCCAGAGGAGCTCCGACGGCTCGCGCCGCGGGCTCGTGCGGAGAGCTGGGCGGCCGGCTTCGGCAACGACGTGTAGACGAGGTGCTTCGCGCCCGCCGCGTCCGTGCTGACGAGGAGGATGCGCTCGGCCCCGGCGTCGGTGAAGGACGGCGTGATCACGTCGGTCAAGGACGGCGCGCTGCTGTACGCGGGGCTCGGGCCTCGGGCCTCGGTGAGGGACGCGCGGGCGTAGTGGACGATCATCCGGTGCCCGGATCCCTCCACCTCGCCCGCCGCTTCTCCGCCAGCTTCGCCACCACCTCCGCGAGCCGCGCGTCTCCCTTTCGCTTGTTGTCGTGGCGGATGCCCTTCTCCGAGTTGCAGCGCGCGCACGCGATGCCGAGGTTCGCGAGGTCGTCGGTGCCGCCGTGACTCTTCGGGAGGATGTGCTCGATCGTCGCGCGGCTGATCGGCTCGCCGTCGAGGCCGATCATCAAGCGCGCGTTGCAGTGCAGACACTTTCCGCTCCACACCTCGCGCGCGCCCGCCTGCGCACGCTCGAACGTCGTGTCGGTGGCGATGATCGCCAGCAAGGTGCGTTGCTTCGCGTTGACGCGGGGCGGCAAGGCCATCGCGAGAAATATGGCACAGCGCCTGCTACTCTGCGGCTGTCGTGAGTATCCCCGACCCGCCCGACTCCGAAGAAGGCTTCCGCCTGCACGGTGTCCGCATCCTCGTCGTCGAGGACGAGCCCGACACCCGCGAGCTCGTCGCCACCTGCCTCGAGCGCCTCGGCGCCAACGTTCTCCCGTGCGCCGACGCCGAGGAGGCGCTCCGCCAGTTTGCAGACTTCCGCCCTGGCCTGCTCGTCAGCGATCTCTCGCTGCCCCAGCAGAGCGGCCTCGATCTCGTCCGCCGTATGCGCCTGACGCCCGCGGGCAAGCACATTCCCGCCGTCGCTCTCACCGCGAATGCCTCGCTGGACGACGCCGCCAGCGCCCTCGACGCCGGGTTCGACGTCCACCTGACGAAGCCCGTCAGCGGTGACGACCTCGTGGAGGCGGTGCTCAGCGTCATCGACCTGCGCCGCGATCCTCAGCGCGACGAGTGAAGGTACGGCCGCCGGCTCACCGGGCCGCCCAGAGCGCGGAGCTCGGCGCGATAGCGCTCGAAACAGCGCCGGCCCGCCTCGAGACGCATCAATGCGCCCCCGGCCATGGCGTGCGCCGTGGCGGCGTTCTCCGCGACGAGCGGCCGCAGCACCTCCTGGTTCCACGCCGCGGAGTGTTTCACATCGAGCGTCG
>Ga0123336_10004807_pt1 | contig 10866 bp, 9 predicted proteins | sample SSSSmetaG_FD_96466 | JGI IMG/M metagenome (GOLD analysis project Ga0123336, IMG submission 96466) | Glacier valley bacterial and archeal communities from Borup Fiord, Nunavut, Canada, to study Microbial Dark Matter (Phase II) - ​SSSS metaG | ecosystem: Environmental > Aquatic > Freshwater > Ice... | reverse complement strand
TTGGTCTACTTTCTCCTACTATACATGATACTGGCGGGCTTTGCAAGGGCCTGGGGAGCCACTTTCTGCCCACAACAGGAATTTGCGAGGCAGCGAGCGTAGAATGTTCACCACTTCGTGCCTCGCGGCAATTCTTTTCCAAATACCAGAAGTACCCCTCTATATGTACAACGAAGATCGCGTGTAGCTCGATTATACTATTATGACGGCAACTGCTAACAGTTACCAGTTGCTTTTTTGCTAGCAACAGAATTTACGGCTAGAAAATTTAACTAGTGCCGAAAAAAGGTTTACAGAATATTAAGAATACATTATACTATGCAAGTACGTCTATAGTATATGCAAATAGAACTATCCATTGCAAAATTTCTCTGTACATCTTGTGTAGTATTGAATTTTTAACAATTGGTACTAGAGACGCTTCCACTTTTGCAGACCTAAACGGAATAGGGGTTAGAGACACCATCTATAGGATAAATAGCAAGGAGAAAGTTTGTGGATGCACTTAGGTTGAGTATTCTACCCGTGTACTCGGCGTTACATCCTACCGAGAAGGTAGGCAACGTATCCTTGCTCAAGCACCAAGTGGAAACGTTTGAAGCTTTCGATAATCCCGATGTGGACGTAATTCTTAACGTTTCCATGACGGGTGATGGCAAGAGCCTTGCTGCACTCTTGCCTGTGCTTCGGAGCCAGAAGCATCTTATTGCGATGTATCCGACAAATGAGTTGATAGTGGATCAATTCGCGGCCCTGCCAAACTATGAACGAAATTTGCAAGTGTGCCTTGCACCGTTTGACACGATGTATGGTGAGAAGATTACACAATTGATGCGTCTACATGATGCCTCGCTTCGTCTTGACGAGGTACGTAAGCTACTTATAAAGAATCGTATTTTGCTGACAAATCCTGATCTGCTCCACTTGATAATGAGCCATCAGTATGGGTGGGGCCATCTCCGAAAGGAACTGCCCGTAACTGTCGGGAGCCAGTTTGACTATTTTCTCCTTGACGAATTCCATGTGTTCGGTGTGCCACAGGTGATCGCGGTCATGAATTTGTTGAGCTATCTCTTCGTCAACTACCGCGACAAACCCGCGGACCGCAAGAAGTTTATCTTTCTTTCCGCTACCCCAAATATGTTGCTTTCAAGGCTGTTTGAGCGCGGCGGGTTGCGCTATAAGCAGATCGAGGGCAGCTACCGCTCCACCGCGTCGGTGGGCTACCGTTGTATTTTGCAAGCGTGTAGCCTGGAGTTGCACGAGGTAAGTCAGGATGAGCATCCCACCGAACAGTGGGTTGCGGAACACCTGGACGCGATGCTGGCATTTTTCAAACGCTACCCCAACTCGAAGGCCGCTATCCTCGTTTCCTCGGTTGCAACCGCTCGTCGCCTCTCGCTCCGACTCAAGGAGTACTTTGGGCCGCATGGCCTTACCATTGGGGAAAATACGGGCCTGACGAGCCGCGCAGAGCGCGAGGCGTCGCGTCACAAACACATTCTTGTCGGTACTTCGACGGTTGATGTCGGCGTGGATTTTCACATTAACTATCTCATCTTCGAGGCGTTCAGCGCGGGTAATTTTTTGCAGCGTTTTGGTCGTCTGGGCCGCCACGATGAGTTCGAGACCTATCAAGCTCATGCGCTCTTGCCTCGTTTCGTGCTGGAACGCCTCCACAAAACACTCGCGGGAGAGATGGAGCGCGAAACGTTCAACGCGGCCATCCGCGACGCATTCCCGTTTGAGCAAGAGTTCAAAAACTATTGCCAACTCTGGGGTGTGGTGCAGGCGGCCCAAATTGTCGCAGAACTGCAATCCCAGCGCAAACTGGACGCCAATCAAGCCTTCACGGACGCCCTGGTTGACCACTATGAGCGTGTCTATGGTACTCCCGAAAAGCCTGTTATGGCGAAAGCACTAAAAAGGTACTGGCGTATCAAGAAGCAAGCCCCTAAAATTCTCGAAGAGTTGAGCAGCTTTCGTGGGCAAAGTCCGCTTTCTTGCGCTGTCTGGGACACGGACGGTGTACTGAAAACCTACGATCTCTTCTTTTTGCTCACAAACACGAATTTCGAGGTGCTAGATAAGCCCCTCTTTATGCAGGAGGTGCGTGTCCGCAAGCTGGAGGAACGCGATTTCGAGCAGCAGTTACTGTATCTCAAGGTTCACGAGTATGTCCCTGAGCGTTTGAAGCTGGTACTAAAACTTGCGTATGACGTGACACCGTATCTCAATCACATTGAAATACTGCACGGTTTTAGGGTACTCGAACCGCAACCCGTCTGGCGCGACAAGGTGAACTTCAAGCTGAAACAATTGGAGCTACCCGCGATTGTGAGCGATATGCAGCGTGGCGAACTCAAGGGACTGCTCCAGCTTGGGCCGTTGTTTCCGCTCTATCGGTTGCAGGATATCACGGGCAATGACTATTGCGTCGCCTTTGGTCAGGAGGCCCTGCTGCTGGACTCACTCCTCTTTTTTCGCAAGACCAAAGGTGACAAGCCAATTATGCTCTAAACGAATTTTTGTATGAGTGAACGAAAGGGGGATTTGTGTTTTTCCTACAATTTTTGCACAAAGCGGTAGACGACGACGATACCGTAACACACGCTTTTATCGACCATATGCTTCCCAGACTGATGCAGAACTACGCCATCACCTCGGCGAAGGGGGGAGACCACGAACGCGATACCCATCGAAGCGATGCTACGAAGCGCAAATTTGAAGAGAAGGACGACCAGAACATGGTGAGCCACCAACTCAACGGTCTCTTTCCCGTGCTGCGTCTCCTCAATATAGTGGAGGCGGAGGGTGTTGGACCTGGGCCTTTTTCAGAGGTCGAGCGGCGCGTGTACATCCTCGCCTACCTAATGCACGATATAGACAAAATGCCCCAGCAGGATACCCTATCTAAAGGGGTCGAGACGCAGGACCGGACGGCCATTGAGAGGGAAAAGCAACGTATCGCAACAGAATTGCATAAGTGCGGGGTCGAGCGGTTTTTCCCGAACTTCACAGACTACTTAGAGGATATCACCTATCTGGTGGTCAACACACAGCAGATGTGGGGGACGAACCTGAACACCTACCTGTGGCGGTTTCAATTACGTGAGCGACGCATCCAACTCTTGCGTCGTCTATGTACCTACTCCGACCATATCGCGTACCTCGTGTCGTCGCCTGCCACGATTTTGCTGGAAAGGACGCTCAACACTATTTTAGGCGAGATGAGTGACGACACCCTGGCCTTTACCTATCATCAGTTGCGCGAGGTGCGCGGCCTCTTCACCAATGTTATCAACGATGGCTTGGTGCAACTTTTTACAGCGGCGGGCGACGGCCTCTGGCCCTACCTGTTCTTCTCGAACGGCGTGATCTATATTCGACGCAAATCACTTGCGGTTACTTTTACCACAGAGCAAGTTGTCTCGACGGTACGTGAAACGCTACGTCAGTTGTGCGCCGAGCGCATTAAAAGCCAAGCACCTGGCTTCAAGTTTAGTATTCAAGGGATGGCAAAGCACCCCGGCTATTACTTTGAGTTCTTGACGCTTGAAGAATACGCCCAATTGCTTGCAGCGTTTACCGTCAAACGCACGACCAGCGATATTACCGCAATCCCGCTTGCAAAGCTGCGCCAGATGCAGACGAACGAGGAGATTCCCGCCGATTTGCCAATGAATTTCCAGCCCGACAAATGTATTGGTATCGTGAGCCGCTTTCTCTCCGTTGTGTTCACAACACTGCTTGACCTGCTGGACAAGCAACAGGCACAACTCCGCGAACGGGTCGAGCAAGCGGTGATTGCGCAACTCGGCCTAACCGCGTACTGGTCGCAATCGCTTTCTATTCCCAACAAGGGTGGCGTCGAGTACCGTTGGTTCTGGCTTGGTGCATGTTATATGCAAAACCACGAGGGCAACGACTCCTACAATGGTGAGGAAAATCTGTTACAGGTCTTTACCGCGACGCTTGACCGTGTGCTTGCGCTTGCAGGCGACGAGTTACGCCAAAACGTCCCCCAACGGTACTTGCAGCACCTGACACGTTACCTCGAAAGTATCGTTGAACTGCCCGCAACCGTACGTGACGCGGGTATGACGCCGGATTTTTCGGGCGAGTTCGCGCTCTATGTCGGCTCGAAAAGCAAGGGGCGCAAACTGCTCTGCACGCTGTGTAACAGTGCCTACCCTACAGAAGAGCAGACGGATAATGCCGTACTTTTCCAGCCCTGGGTCTACAAAAACAAGTTGTCGCTGTACGCCGGCAAGAATGCTGGCGGCATATGCGCGATCTGTTCGCTTGAACTGATGTTGCGCCAAATTTTGCAAAAGGGACTCCTGCGCTTAACTGGTAGCAAGTTCGAGGCTCTCAAAACAAAGTATCTCACCATCTATCCCAACTTCTTCTTCACAAAGGAGACGGGGGCGATGGTGCAGGGCGTACTTGGACAACTGGAGGATGTCAACTTTTTTACGGTGCGGCGTCAACTGGATGGTAAAGAGATCACGCTTGAGCGCCTGCTCCAATTGGATGTCTTCGCGGCCCCCGGCAAAGAAACACAAGGGCCACAACCGTTTAGATTGCATGATGAAAGCGATGATGAAACGGACGTCGAAGAGACCGAGACCATACCGACGAATATTGCGGAGCGCAGCTACGTCAAATTCGAGCCACCGAGCTATCCCAGTGTGTATCTCTTTGGTATGAAAGCGGGGAAGGACGACGACGATACGTCATCCTGGGCCATGCCCGCGTTTCTAGCCCTTGCGCTGCCACTCATAACAAATACCAAGATTGTCCTTTCGGAGGCATCGACCCCCCTTTTCGCGTCGGGCCATGATTTTCGCGAAACGGTTGTCATCGACGCACCCCACGCCTATCTTACCCGTTTGTTGCGCGGCAATCGCATCCGCGTCAATCTGCTACTCGACAAGTTATCGCTCCTGACAAACATTTACCGCGTCAACCTGGATACCTACGCCAAGCAGGGCAGGCCCGAATGGAAACACCTGGGTGGCATCACACGCGACCTGACAACCGACCCGCTCTATCTGTTCAGTTACCTGCGTAAGCAGCAACGTGACGAACAGCGCGATGCGCTGCGGGGTGATAGGGCAGCAGCATATTGGAATCTCTATAAAACGTTAGTGGAGGAAAACGTGAGCAAAATCGAACGGTGTGTAGACCTCTACACACAATTTTATCATGGTGGTTTTGAATCGCATTCTATACTCAAGCCCGTCGATATCGTGGCAAAGGCCATTATCATCAGTCCAATAGACATCGAATCTGTTGATCTCCAGTGGCAGATACGCGGCGAGTTGAAGAATTGGCTTGATCGCGTCCGCAATCGCCAGGCGACTGGCCGCGCACTGTTTTGGGGCAAAGACATAAGCGAGAAAGAGATTGGGGTGTTACAGGATTTTGTCCAGTTCTTTTACACCGAAGTCTTTCTAAACTATTGCCAGGGCGAGCGCGGCATCTTACGGAGTCGCCTCAACCGCTTCAAAGACGGGTGTGAAGCGTACTACACGGCCCAACGAGCAGCACAACGTCAAGGAACAGCAGAGCCAGAAGATGCTGATGAACAGACAGAACGTGTAGAATGCTAAAGGTGATGAGACCGTTACCAGTATAAACCGTTAGCAAACCTTTTGAGTGAGTCCTAGTAGCGTAAAAATTTTAGTGGAGAAAGTGAGTCTAAGCATGTTTTTGAACAGTCTTGAGGGCAGCGACGTTTTTCAGCGCGACATTCCCAAATTGCCAATGGGCAAATACGCCCATATCATCACGCTTCGCGAAACCAATTCGTTCGCGCTTTTTCAGACCGATGGTGAATTGAATTTGAGCCGTGTAAGCCTGGGACGCGCTCCAGAAAATCAAAAGCAGTCCCAGCGAATCGTATTGTTCAAGCGTAAGCAATCGACACCGGAGCGGCTCACGGGCCGCGAACTTTTGCGCCGCTACGGTCTTGTGGAGGCGTGCGAGTACAATAGTGCGAACTTCTGTAAACACTGTCCCGACTGCATCTATTATGGTTTCGCAATCGGTGATAAGGGTTCCGAACGCTCCAAAGTGCTTGTAGACTCGGCCTTCTCGATAACGGGCTATGACAGTTCGCACCAGCAATTCACCTTCAACGGCCCCTCTGAAAACGGGACAATGAGCGAGGGAGGCAAGATGAAGACGGCACTCGGCGAACAAGACTACGTGATGCCTCAGGTCTATTTCCCCTCTATTATCACCGTCAAAGACCCAACCGAGGCCGAGTTTTTGTATGTGCTAAACAACGTCCTGCGTACCCGCCGCTATGGGGCGCAGAATACGCGTACTGGTACAGTGCAAAACACGGTTACTGCGCTTGTTTTTGCGGACGGCGAAATCTTCTCTAATCTCTATTTGAGCCAGGCTGTCTACGACGCGCTTTCATCGGAGCAGCGCGAAAAGTCCCCACTACTGCGTAACGATGTGCTTGCGGCTATGGAGAGCGCGGTTCCCACTCTGCTCAAAGAAGAAGGTGTGGTGACACGTACTTTTACTGGCGCGGGTCTGCAAGCCATTCTGAATGAGACATTACAAATAACGAGCGATCAGGAGCGGCTCAAGTCTCTTTTGACGCAGGCGAGCGAAGAGTCCAATCGGTACGCGCAGGCGTACGGTGTCGCGGCGAAAGAGACGAAGGCCGCGAAGAAGTAGAGATAGTCATGATTATAACCGCGTGTCACCTGAAATTGCACGACTACCTCTTCTATGCATCGCGCGAAATGGGCCGCTTGTATGAGACGGAGAAGTACCTGCACAACTACGGCTTGACCTATGCACTAGGTCTAGTGAGGTCGCCGTACACGAATCTGGCGCAGGTTCCACACTATCAAGAAGACTTGAGCGTTCTCAATAAGCAGGGGGTGTACGTCACCCCTGCTCACCCGCTCTACTGCACCTTTGCGTTCCATACCTTTAAGATGGCGAATGTCAATTACTACAATTTCACGCCACAGGTGAGTACAAATCAGGTGGTATTTGGACGCGCAAAGGAGCTTGCACCAGACAGCACATTTGAGTTTTTCGTGTTGAGTCCCACGCAACCACGACTGCCCCGCTGGATACGGTTGGGAAAGTGGATGGCAAAGGCCCAGGTGATGGTTGTCGCGCAAACAACTGCGAAAGTGAAAAACGGAAGTGAACAGGTACAAGGAGCCTTAAACCCGCTCGACCTTCTGCAAATGCCCGAAACCTGTAACGTGGTGGCGATGGCTCCCGCGAGCCTCATTACCAATGTCTCTATCGACGGTGAATATTACGAAGGCAAGGTGGATGACCCGACGTATACCACGACAATTCGTTTACCCACTGGAATGCGCTATCAGTTCAAACGTCTATAGAGGTCTCATTCTTTGAGAGAAAGGAACAGCTTGAATGCAGACGCCTCTCGGTTCTTCGTCACCTGCGAAACTTTATGCATTATTGCTGAAGATGCGCCCACTTGTGGACGGACACACGCTCATGCCGTTTTCGGGCGATCTGGTACATGCGGCATTTCTCAATTGGGTACGTACCTCGGCCCCCGATGTGGCGGCGTGGCTGCACGAAGGGAACAAACGCCGCCTCTTTACTTGCTCTAGTCTGCAATTTCCCTTGCCGCTATCTCGAAGGCGCGAGGCCGAGCGCGGCAATGTACATCTGCCCCTTCATCTTGAAAAAGTGTATAGTGTACGCGTAACGCTACTGCTCGGCGAATTGTTTCCTCTCCTTTATGAGGCATTGATGCGCTCCGGAATGGACGATGCGACAGGCAACCGTCAACCATTCATGCAGTTAGGCAAGCAAGCACTCCTGTTACAAGAAGCAGTGCTGAACGATGACGCCTCTGGTTGGTGTGGCTTTACCACGCTTAGTACACTGGTTGAGCAGATAAAAGGTGCGCCCGTAGAGAAGGTACAGATGCTTACACTGGAATTTTCCTCGCTGACAACCTTCAATCGTAGCAATCAAAACGATAAACGCTATGGCAATCATTATGCGATGCTTCCGCTACCACTGTATATTTTTCCTATTCTCGCCAATCGTTGGAGTGAATTTGCACCACCGCCCTATGCAGACCTTGTACAGCGCGAACGTATCGAGCAGTACATCCTGGATGATGGGATTGTCATTTTTGACCACAATCTCCAGACGCACAGGGTGACGTTTACCAATCATCCGCAACGGGGCTTTGTCGGAACGTGTACCTATCAACTACGCGGCCCTGATGAGGCGACAACCATCGCACACCCGTTGTCGGTACGTCAACAGATACTTTTACTGGCGCGATTTGCCTTTTACGCAGGTATCGGCTATAAAACAGCGCAAGGTATGGGCCAGGTACGTGTACTCAGAGGAGAGACACATGTTTAACGAAACAGACGATGCCCTTGCCATTTCTTATCTGAACGCGCTTGAATATTGTCCGCGCCGTTTCTATTATGAGTGCGCGTTAAGCGAGTTTATTGAGAACGCGCACACGATTGAAGGCACAATGAATCATGCACGAAGCGATAGTGGACGCACCACAACAGAGGATGGCGTGGCCACATTGCGAAGGGTTTGGGTGGGTTCATTGCGCCTCAACCTGAGTGGTTTCGCGGATGTGGTAGAGCTTGAAGCGGGCCAATTGATGCCTATTGAGTACAAGAAGGGCAAGATGGGCGAGTGGCTTAACGATCATGTGCAGTTGTGCGCCCAGGCACTATGCCTGGAAGAAATGATGCACACGACGATACCTGTGGGCGCAATCTTCTATGTTGGTTCGGCGCGCCGTGAGGAGGTCGTCTTCTCCGAAACGCTACGCGCACACACCGAAGCGGCTATTCGACAGGCATTCACACTGCTAGAACATGGGCGGCTCCCAGCACCTTTACAGGGAAAGCAGACGAAACGGGCGGCATTGCCAGTGCTGCATCCCAAATGTCGTGATTGCAGTTTGGAGCCGCTATGCCTACCGCGCGAGGTTCTGTTTTTGGAAAAGGGCCTGGCGAATGGTCAAGTGGCGTATGAAGAGTAGAAACGATCTAAAAGAAGAGAGTGAAGACATGGCAACACTATATTTAAGCGAGCAGCAATCATTTGTGAAGAAGCGTGATGAGTATCTGCTCATCCAGTATCAGGATAAGCGCACGGCGGAGGTTCCCTTAAACAAGGTTTCGCAGGTTGTTGTATCGGGCGATGTCACCTTGACGACGCCAGCATTACATCTCTTGCTAGAACATGGGATAGAGGTGTGCTACCTTTCGATGTATGGGCAATTTCGAGGGCGACTTTCGCCACCAGTTGCGAAAAACGCCTTTTTGCGACGTAACCAACACAGTGCCCATGTGGATGAGCAACGCGCCCTCCTCGTCGCACGGGCTTGTGTGCGCGGAAAACTAGAGAATATGCGCGTGATGTTGTTACGAGCGAACCGCACCCTACAGGATAGCGAGATCGCGGATGCAGCAACAGCGATACGTTTGATGAGTCAGCAGGTAGCGAGTGCCGCCAAGATTGGCTCGTTGCTGGGCATTGAGGGCAACGGTTCCGCGTCGTATTTTCGGGTATTTGGCAAGTTGCTTCGCGGCCCATTGACCTTTACACATCGGCGACGGCGGCCACCAACCGATCCTGTCAACGCCCTGTTGAGTCTCGGTTACACGCTTTTGGCGCATCAAGTGTCGTCCGCGATCCAGGTCGTGGGACTTGATCCATATGTGGGTTTTCTGCATCAGCCGCGTCATGGTCGTCCGGCACTGGCCCTCGATTTAATGGAAGAGTTCCGCCCTATTATTGTGGACTCGGTAGTTTTGAACATCGTCAATCACCGTATCTTGACCGCACAAGACTTTGAGGAAGAACTTGGGGTTGTGCGGCTCAAACCTGCGGCCCGTAAAACATTTTATGCTAAGTTCGAGGAACGGTTGCTGGAAGAGTTGCAGCATCCGCATTTCGGCTATCGCACAAGTTATAAGCGATGCATTGAGCTACAAGCGCGCTTACTTGCCAAGTGGCTCGCCAATGAGATACCAGAGTATCCACCGCTGTATGTGAGGTGAGCGAGTTATGAGCAATCAACCGCGTTACGCAGAGGATACGATGCTCTATATTATAAGTTATGATATACAGGATGATCGACGGCGTGGCCGTGTTCACAGCGCCCTGACAGGTTTTGGTACATGGGTGCAATACAGCGTCTTCGAGTGTTTTCTGGATCGTAAACAGCGCATGAAGCTGGAGGTACGGTTGCAGAAGGAAATCCATCATAGCGAGGACACCATTCGCATCTACGGGTTATGCGGGGCCTGTCACCCAAAGGTCGAGGTACTTGGTCGAGGTGATGGGCCAAAAGAGGATCGCGTCTACCTCCTCTAGTGTATCCAGGTGTTTGCGAGGCACGAAGTGGTGAACATCCCACGCTCGCTGCCTCGCAAAACCCAGAGAGTGGCCTAAAGTGGCTTCCCAGGCCCTTGCAAAGGAGAGCGATATCGTGTATAGTAGAGAAGAGCCATCCGAAGCGGCCCAAACAAACAGCAAAAAACCCTGTGCCTCGCAAACCAGCGAACGAACCCGCTCTACAAGCGGCGCGAGGCAGCCGCCCGTTGCAGGGGGGCGCACATCTCGCTTGAGATTGAAACCTTTCAAAGCCTCTGTAGAAGAGGGCATTCCGTTTTGTTGCAGGGGGGCGCACATCTCGCTTGAGATTGAAACTGTGCCATTGATGGACACGTCCAGTTTGTCCCCCGGTTGCAGGGGGGCGCACATCTCGCTTGAGATTGAAACTCACTGTAGATACGTCGCCAGTAGGCTACTTGTGCGTTGCAGGGGGGCGCACATCTCGATTGAGATTGAAAC
>Ga0123336_10004806_pt1 | contig 10869 bp, 7 predicted proteins | sample SSSSmetaG_FD_96466 | JGI IMG/M metagenome (GOLD analysis project Ga0123336, IMG submission 96466) | Glacier valley bacterial and archeal communities from Borup Fiord, Nunavut, Canada, to study Microbial Dark Matter (Phase II) - ​SSSS metaG | ecosystem: Environmental > Aquatic > Freshwater > Ice... | reverse complement strand
CAGTTCGGCAAAAACAGAACTCTACGGCGTGTACCCGGCAGGCCAGCCTTTGCAAAAAGGCCAGGGTTTACCGGGGGGCTTTCTCCTAAATTATCTTCGGGATAGGCCAAAACCGCTTCTTGACGAACTTATTTGGTGCTATTTTGTAATACGCTTTATTGGGACGTGTTACTTGTACTCGGCTCATTTTAGCACTGCCGCCAGCAATAAGCAAGCCCGGTTCGGCTTATGATGTCAGTTTAAACTTTCCCGGCTTTTCGACGCGGCGGCGGGTATTGCCTGAGCGAGCGGTCAGAAGACCAGGGAGCTTCGGGCGACATTGTAAGAGCGGCCAGCGATAACAGAACGGTATCATAATTAACCCGCCAGCCAGCAAAATCCCGCCAACACTGGTCACGGTCAGCTTTGATAGGCACACCCGTACTGGCAAGCTCATCGCAGGCCACTTCAAATTCGGCTCTGGTCACGCTAATTGGGTCGGTAGGGCGAGGGTTAGGCTCATAATTTAATCTAAAAAAAGTCGAAATTTGCTGAAGGGAAATATACCCCGCCCGCAAGCACAGCTGGGAACGGGGACTCGGTTTAGGAATGTCAAGGGTAGAATTGTAAATAGCCGCCGCATCTAAGACCGCTCCGGCGGCTGTTACCCAGGAGTGTTGAGGCTGAGGTGAACGAAAGAAAGAAAGTGGGCCTAGCGAAGTGTGCGACTCTTCTATATCTAAAAACCAGGCTTCCCAACCTATCCAAACCTCATCAAGCTCGTCCAGTCCCCGAATAAGATAAAACCGCTTTATCATTTCTACTGCCGAAGGGGGTGAACCCGCCCGCACTTCCAAAGACGAAACTACCGCTTCACGCCGCGAAAAGGCCGAATACATGGTGGGTAGATAGGAAATGAGCAGGGCCACCAGAATAAGACTAATCACCGCTTCGGAAAAAGCCAAAATAGTAGTCATCACATCTGAGACCGAAGCAAAACCTAACGTTAATAGCGACGAGCCACTGACCGTAAAGACCGTACGCCAGCCAGTAATTCCAAAAGTCCAGTACAAAAACATATAGCCCACTAATACCCCAATTAGCCAGGTTAAGAGTAGCAAGAGCAGGCTAATCGGGGCATAAAGCTCCATAATCCGGTCTCGTTCTAAATAAGTTTTAGCCCGGCGCGTCCGAAAATTAAAAAATTGACGGGTAATCAGAAAGACTCGTCGGGCTACCGGGTCGCGGGCAGTACGCGGCAATACAAAAGTCCGAATAGCCGAGAGTACGCTGAACCAAACAAAAAGCACTCCAATTCCAAAAGCTAAAACCTTTAGTACAGGTAAAACCAGGTCGTTAACTACGTCCAAGTCAGACACCTATCTTTCTACTATTATTTATTCTGAGCAAGTTTGATGAACTGCTTGTTTTAAGTTAGAATAAGTTAGCTAATCAAGTTTTCAGCTAAAGTGAGTAATTATTTCTAAATGATATTTTTTATTATAGTCTTGCGGCTAATTGCGAAAGCGGTTAGCCGGTTAATTGTGGGCCTTACACTGGCTTTGCTACTGGCTGGCTGTGGATTAGGCACACCGACCCCTTTCACCGTTGGAAAGACCAATCCAGCTACCGCAACCGTGCGCCCTGAACCTACCGCTACTATGGTTAATCGAACAGTCCCAACCAAAGGGCTGTTGCTACCGCCCACTCTCAGCCCGGTTGTTCCGACTTCTACGCCATTACCACCCACGCCCACACCGGTAGCTCTACCAGGTGGCGAACTTATTTTGTGGGAAGGGCTGACTCCGGCGCAAGGGTCAGTTCTGCGTAGTAGTCTTGAGCTATTCCAAAAGCTTTACCCGGAAGTTCAATTTAATTTACGCCACCTGGAAACCGAAACTATTGGCGGGCAATTAAGCGAGGCAACTAAAGACACGCCAAATCTGATTATTGCGCCGGCGGAAAGAGCCGGGGAGTGGCAAAAGAGTAAGCTTATTTTAGCGGTTGAGCCGATTACTGGCAAGCCTTTTCTGGACAATTTTGAGCCAAATATTTTGCAAGGTTTGAAAATTGACAACACGGCCTGGGGTATACCTTTTGATGCGGGCCGTACTTCGCTACTCTTTTTTAACAAAAAGCTGATTACCGCCGATAAAATTCCCGATAGCTGGGAAGCTTTAACCAGTTATGTGCGGGCTAATCCAATTAAAAAAGGAGAATTTTACCCTTTTGCCGCCGACCTGTACAATCCTAGTCTGTTGCTGGCCTTTTTTGGCGCATTTGGCGGTAAAACTTTGTTCGAGCAGAATAATCAGCCTCGCTTAAATAATGAACCGATGCAAAAAGCCTTACAGTTCACCCAGGATGCCGTTTTCAAGAATAAAGTAGTGCCTGCCGACCCCAACTATCTGCAAATGCAGCTTTTGTTCCGTACCGGCCAGCTGGCAATGATTATTGCGGATAGTGAAAACCTGACGGAATACCAAAAGCCCGAATGGAACAATCGTCTCAACCTGGGAATAGCCCGGTTGCCGCAGCTACAAGGTCAGATGCTAACACCACCTAGCAGCGGCCTGGCCTACTTTATAGGTAGTGGCACTGCCAGCGACGGCCCAAAATTGGCGGCGGTACGGGCTTTCTTGAGTTTTATGGCCCAGCCAGAACAACAAAGGCTTTTGCCAGGTTTGCTCAGGCTACTGCCGCCCACTCGCGCCGGGTTGAATGACCCCGTGGTTAAGGATGACCCGCTTCTTTCGGCTATGGCGGCCCAGTTTGAGACAGCCCGGGCAGTTTCACCCACGCCGGAATTTGGAGTGGTGGTAGATGCAATGCGCGTCCCGCTTAGTTCGGTTGTGGCATCACGCGCCAGCCCTGCCGAAGGGGTGGCGGCGATGCAGGAAGTAGCTTTGAAAAAATTGAAGAAATGAATTCAGATTGAGGTATTTAAGCTTGTATTCCAAAGCAAAGAGGGTTATAATTGCGGGCATAACGTGTGGATTCTGGATTAAGCTAACTATTTGCGCTGCACATAGCTACAGCAGCTAAGGCCTTGCCATTTAAATATAATAAGGCTTGAACTGCAACCCTTTCAACTGTAGCCACTACTTTGAACCTTCCTTAATAGTCCACAGCTTTTTTTGCCGAAATTATTTAACTATCTGCTTGAATAAAGAAAATCAAAAAACTGGAATAGGGGTACGCTATGTCCGAGGAACTGGTCAAAGCTTTATCGGAGGCCAAAGCCGCCTTCCGCAAAAAGTGGGCCGAGATGATCGAACAACGCGGCTTTAGTTTTGAAGTGGCTAAAGTTGACGCAGAAGTGCGTCGTCGTCATATGCTTCTCTGGGACAACTTGCTCAAAGCCCTTAAAACCGGGCGGTACGAAGAATATTTGCAGGCTTTAGACCGAGAAGGACGAGCGCAGGCGCGGGCTTCCAGTCGGATTGAAGCGGTAGTCGGCCAGACTTCCGAGATTCTAAATTTGATGTGGGAGGTAATTAGCTCTACCCCGACGGTTGAAGCCAATCCTCATTTGCTCAAACCATTGACCGAAAGATTGAACGGGCTGCGGGCTAAGGCCGAAAGTGCGATTTTAGCCGGATATATAGACGAAAACCGCCAGATACAAGACGAACTGGCAGCTGAAAGTGCCGAAGTCCGTCGCCAACGGCTTGAACGTACCAGTTTGCCCGAATTAATCAAAAGTATTCACGCTTTCAAGCTGGTGCGCTACCAGGAGAGCCAAAAAATCTTTCAGCCGGGTGATAATCGTTCAATTCTTTATTTTGTAATGGTCGGGCGGGTGCGCCTCTACGAGGTTTTGCCGGATGGTCGGGCGGTTAATCTTTCTATTCTCAGTGTAAACGATGTTTTTGCTCAATCGAATAACCAGAACAGCTATTTTCACGATATTTATGCCGAAGCGATGAAAGACTCGATTATTGCCTGTATCCAGGAAAGTTCGTTGGAAGCCTTGATGGAGCAATCGCCTTTGCTGGCCTCGCGAATTATTCATAGCTTTTCACAACAACTTTCTCAAAGTCAAATGCTAATCGAAGGATTGCTGGGTCGGGATGTTTCGCTGCGACTGGTTAATATTTTACTCAAGCTGGCTACCGAATTCGGGGTGAATCAAGTTAACGGCGCAATTACGATTGACCTCGGTTTAACCCATCAGGAACTGGCCGATATGATTGGCTCTAACCGCGTCACCGTCACCCGCAAGCTGATCGAACTGCAAAAGAAAAATCTGATTAACGTCCAAAATCGAACGATTGTGCTTACTAATAGGAAAGCTCTGCAAGATTTAGTAGCCTGAGCCTTTTACAAACTTGAGTTTAATTCTTTAACAAAAAGGTTCTTTACTAGAAAAGTAAAGAGCCTTTTTGTTTGAATCAAAACCAACCACTGTGCTAAAATATGCTGGTGCTATATAGATAGAATTTTTGGTAAAGGATGAAGGGATATTTCCCTGGCGGTTGGTCTGTAAGACCATCCAACCGTGAACGCTCCTGATAAAAAGATTTTCACTCAAAGAGGAGACTCAAAAGTATGCGTGAAGCAGTAATTGTAGATGCCCTCCGAACCCCGGTTGGGAAGCGTAACGGACAGCTAAAGGGCTGGCACCCGGTAGATTTATTGGCCGAGACCCTCAAGGCTTTAGTAGTTCGCAATAATTTAGACCCAATGCTGGTCGAAGATGTGATTGCAGGCTGTGTAATGCAGGCGGGCGAACAGGCTTACAATGTGGGCCGTAATGCGGTACTGGCGGCGGGCTTCCCGGAAGAAGTCCCTGGCACCACGATTGACCGACAGTGCGGCAGTAGCCAGCAAGCCGCTCATTTCGCGGCCCAGGCAGTGTTGGCTGGGGCGAACGATATAGTAATTGCCTGCGGAGTGGAAAATATGAGCCGAGTACCGATGGGTTCGAGCGGTCAGGGGCCAGGTAAACCTTTTGGCCCGGCAATGTACAAACGGTACGATAACAACCTGCCGCATCAGGGCATCGGGGCAGAAATGATTGCCAAAAAATGGGGCATCAGCCGCCAACAACTCGATGCTTTTAGTGTGGAAAGCCATCGCCGAGCCGCTCACGCTCAGACGGAAGGCCGCTTTGACTCGCAAATCATTCCAATCACGGTTAAAGATGAGGAAGGTAACAGCAGCCAGTTTACCAAAGACGAAGGTATTCGGCCTAATACTTCGCTGGAAATTTTGGCAAATCTGAAACCAGCCTTTTCGCCGGATGGTAGCATTACTGCCGGAAATTCTTCCCAGATTAGCGATGGCGCAGCCGCCCTGTTAATTATGGAGCGGAAGGTAGCCGAGAGCCTGGGCCTCAAGCCTCGCTTCCGCTTTGTTTCTTTTGCGGTAGTGGGAGCAGACCCGGTTATGATGCTGACCGGCCCAATTCCGGCCACCAAAAAGACCCTTGCCAAAGCTGGGATGACCCTTGACCAGATGGACGTAATCGAAATTAACGAGGCTTTTGCCAGCGTGGTACTGGCCTGGCAGAAAGAATACGACGATGATTTGTCCAGGGTCAATATCAACGGCGGGGCGGTGGCTTTAGGTCATCCGCTGGGTGCATCGGGCGCACGCTTGATGACTACTATGTTATATGAACTGGAGCGCAGTGGTGGTCGTTTCGGCTTCCAAACAATGTGCGAAGGTGGAGGCATGGCGAACGGCACGATTATCGAACGCCTCGATTAATCTATTCATCCTCTTTTTAAGAACGTTTTCGGTTGGCCCGCTTCCTGGGCCAACCGGGAATAAAAGATACGAGTACCTCCAAAATACCTTCGATTTTTGTGATTTTGGTTCTTTCTCTTCTCTAAAATTATCATTAATAGCTAAATGCCGAGTACGATGATGCTACAAGCCTCAAATTCCCCAAACTAACCAGGTTTGTTCATAGTTTGCATCAGCTTTTGAATGCCATAATTAACATTTAATAAAGGTGATTTAAGTTAACAGTAAGGTTGGTCGTAATGTTAAACATTTATAATCTGATTAAGGTTAGGCAAGTTCAAAAAGTCTTTGGATTAGTTCAACAATGCGAAACCGTTACTACAGAAAAGGTTGGGACAAGTTTATGTCACTGCAAGGTAATCTCACCGATATACCACTCTCCGACCTCTTGCAGGTCTTTGTCTTACAAAATCGTACTGGCACACTTTATATCTGGCAAAAAACTTGCTGGTCGGAAATTTGCTTTAATAAAGCAGTTTTATATTCAGCCCGAATGTGGGCACGCTCCGAAGAACTAGATGTTCAGAAGGTTTCTTGCCAGGGTGAAGAAGCGATTTATGCACTGTTGGATTGGAACGAAGGGGAATTTAGTTTTGAGCTTACTACTGCTTCTTTTCCACCAGCCCAAAATGTTTTTAGTAAAGTGCCTTATCTTATCCTGGAACACGAAAGACAGCGTGATGAACAAAAGAATGGGCAAGCCCACGCGCGGCTGGCTTCGCGCAAGCCACATCTGGTAGCCCATCCGCCGGCCCAGGCGCAAATTAGCCTCGACCTGGAGCAATAGCAACTTTTACTTCAGATTAATGGGGATTTAACCTTAGAAGAAATTTCGTACAGAATTCGCCGACCATTAGCTGAACTTACGGTATTAGTTTTAGATTTGGAAAAGAAGAAGTTAATCGAATGGGAAGCTAGTACCCCCGCTACCCCGAAAGAACCAGCTTTTGCCACCACAACTCGGCACAACAATCTGCCTGGTTCTAGCCCTGCTAAATACAATGCGGCATATAATCCTAACGGCAGCTGGGCCGCTACCCCCGCCCGTCAGCCTGTGCTAGTCGGGGCAGGGCCAATACTAAGCCCCGCTAAACCTGCCCCACCAAAGGTTCAACGCAACTTACTTTCAGGCGTGATTGCCCGAATAAGAGGAATATAACCCAAATTCTGGTCAGACTTTGGGCCGCTTCAAAATCCAGTCGGTTTCGGTGAAACCGACCAGTTCCCAACCTGCGTCGCCTACTTTTTCGAGCAGCTTATCAAAATCCACCGCTTCACTATCAATTACCTGGCCGCGCTTGTTGCGTTCAAGTTCGGGCTGGTATTCCGGGCGGCTGCTACTCAAGTAAGTAAAGCCCTGAACGTAATTACCTTCGGGGTCATCTTCTTCCCAGCTATTCCAGGCCAACCGCAAATATTCCCATTTTTGCATGCTTAATCCTCACTCACAAGCTTTTCCTTTGCTTTTTGTGCCACAAAACTGCCACTTTTGGAAAAAGTAGGAGAAGCTTAAATTTAGCTTTTCTTACGGTTTTTAGTTTTTGTAACGGGTTCTTCCCCTGTTTCAAGCTTTTTAAGGTAGCGTGGCTTCTTACCAGTCCCGTTTAGCTCCACCTCCGCCGCGTGTTCGATGTGGCCGTTGGCCGGTTCGAGCGATACGTGGGGCATTCCTGGCTTTTCTAAAGCCGCCTCTAACACCTGCTCTATACTGTCTACCAGCACAAAATTCATTTCGGTGCGTAGTTCGGCGGGCAAATCGTCCAGGTCACGCTCATTGCGGGAAGGCAGAATTACCGTTTTAATCCCGGCACGGTGAGCCGCCAGAACCTTTTCCTTGACCCCACCAATCGGCAAAACTTTACCGCGCAGGGTAATTTCACCAGTCATCGCTACATCACCCAGCACAGGCCGTCCAGTCAGGAGCGAAGCAATGGCGGTAGTCATGGCAATGCCGGCACTTGGCCCATCTTTAGGAATCGCTCCGGCAGGGATATGAATATGAATATCACTTTTGTCAAAGAAACCTTCGTCAATCTTTAGCTCTTTGGCTTTTGAGCGTACATAAGAAAGAGCCGCCTGAGACGATTCTTTCATGACTTCGCCTAATTGCCCGGTGACAATCATTTGCTTACCGCCTGGCATCCGGGTAGCCTCAATAAAGAGAATATCGCCACCAACCTCGGTAACAGCCAGCCCGGTAGCCACCCCTGGTTGTTGAGTACGCTCGGCAACTTCGGCAAAATAGCGCGGCTTACCCAGTAGTTCGGCCAGTTTTTCGAGCGTAACCACCACTTTTTCAGTATGACCTTCAGCTACTTGACGCGCGATTTTACGAAGCACCGTTGCTATTTCGCGTTCCAGACTACGCACCCCGGCCTCGCGGGTATAGTCACGGATAATTCGGCGCACCGCTTCATCTTCAAGGCTCACGTCCGCTTCGGTTAAAGAATGTGCCCTTAGCTGCTTGGGAATAAGGTGCTGAAAAGCAATATGAGCTTTCTCTTCTTCGGTATAGCCTGCCAGATACAAAATTTCCATCCGGTCACGCAAAGGCGCGGGAATAGGGTCGAGCAGGTTGGCCGTCGCAATAAACATCACTTTGGACAAATCAAAGGGCACGTCCAAGTAATGATCGCGAAAATCCTTGTTTTGCTCCGGGTCTAAAACTTCTAGCAAGGCCGAACTAGGGTCGCCCCGATAATCCGTTCCAATTTTGTCTACTTCATCCAGCATAAACACCGGGTCGTTTGACTCGGCCCGCCGGATAGCCTGAATAATCCGACCTGGCAACGCCCCGCTATAAGTGCGACGGTGGCCGCGTACTTCGGCTTCATCGCGCACCCCACCCAACGACATCCGGGTGAATTTGCGGCCCAGGGCACGGGCAATAGATTGGCCCAGGCTGGTCTTGCCTACCCCCGGCGGCCCTACAAAGCACAAAATCGGCTCACGCGGCCCACTATAATTATGAACATCTTCATAGGTTAGTGGCCCATCGGCGGGCGTAACTTCGGGTAACTCGGCCTCGCCTTCCAGGGGCGGGGTTTGGGTTTCGACAGCGTTGTTGGCAACAGGCGTGGGTCGAGCGCGTTCAGCCCGCAGCTTTCGCACCGCCAGATATTCAAGCAGGCGTTCCTTAATTTTCTCCAGGTCGTAATGGTCTTCATCCAGCACCTTGCGGGCCAAAGCAATATCGAGGGGAGCTTCGGTACTCTTGTCCCAGGGCAAAGTGGTCAGCCAATCCAGATAAGTTTTAATTACCCCATATTCTGCCGCCGCCGGAGGCAATTTGGCAAGCCGGTCTAATTCCCGTTCAGCCTCGCGACGGGCTTCGAGGGGCATCTTGGATTTCTGTATAATCTCGCGAAACTGGTTAGCTTCGGCGGTTTGGGGGTCGTCTTCGCCTAATTCTTTTTGAATAGCTTTGAGTTGCTCGCGCAAGAAATATTCGCGCTGAGTCTTGCTCAGTTCGTCCTGCACCTGGGTCTGAATCTTGCGGCCCAGTTCTAATACTTCTAATTCTTTAGTCAAGAAAGTGTTTAGCTTTTCCAGCTTGGTGCGAACGTTAGCCGTTTCGAGAATTTGCTGACGTTGCTCTAACTCCATACGCACGCTAGTGGCAATCAGATAGGCCAGTTGACGCGGCTCTTCCACGTTAATCGCGGCCATCAGCAAATCGTCGGGGATTTGGGGCACAAGAGCAACCAGACGTTGAAAAAGGGCAATTGAGTTTCGCATCAAAGCTTCAACCTCAACCCCACTTTCCTCGACATCTTCTATAATCCGAATACGAGCCTTCAAGTACGGTTCGGTCTGGACATATTCGACTATCTCGAATTTTTGAAGACCCTGTACCGCCAACCGCACCGTGCCATCGGGCACTTTCAATAATTTATGAACCTCGGCGACAGTGCCAATCATATAACTATCGCCCGGCCCGGCTTGTTCTACTTCGGCATCTTTTTGGGCTACCAGCCCCACCAGGCGCGGTTCACTGCTGGCAATTACTTCTTCAATTAAGCGGATAGAGCGTTCCTGACCTACGGCCAGTGGAAAAACGGTCATAGGAAAAACTACCGTGTCTTTGAGCGGCAAAATCGGTAATATATCTGGAATAGGCCGCTTGGTGCTGTCGGTGGTTTCTGCGGCACCATCGGCCTGTGGTTCTTCCAGGCTTTCGCTCTCGGTAGAGTTCGACTCAAGTCTGCTTTGGCGTAACATTCGCAAAAGCGTAGCAGTTTGTTCTTCACTTAATACCGAACTATCTTCGGCGTTCTCCGTCTCGACTTCAACTTCGACAAGCGGGACTGGTGTGACCGCTTTTTTTCGGGTACGGGGTGATTTTTTGGGCTTCTTGTCCTGGTCGTCGGGCATAATCTCCTCATTGGGCCTTGGCAATTAAAAAACACGCCCCCTTATTTTACTTTAATGAGACGGCTTTTTCAACAAATTTAGCTATTTATGACAACTTTAGCGAAAGAAATACAAAATGGCTACGCTGGTCGCTCCCCATAGTAGAATATCGGTAATTAAGGGCAGGTCTTTGAGGAGCAACTCTTCGGGGCTACCTCCTTCATCCTTACGGTAGACCAGATAAAGATAGCGAAAGATACCATAAAGTACAAAAGGAATGGTCACGGCCATTACTGGCGGATTTTTGGGTACATTCTCTGCCGTAATAGTATAAAGCGAATAAGTTACTACTACTGAACTGGTCACTACCGAAATCATTTCTTGCACCAGTTCGTTGGAATATTCTTTTAGAATCTTGCGGTGGTCGGTGGCACCATCTGCCAGCAAAACTAGCTCGTGACGGCGTTTTGCCAGAGCCTGAAACAGAGCCAGCAACAAAGTACAGACCAGCAACCAGGGTGAAATTTTTACTTCAATTACTACTGCTCCGGCTACCGCCCGCAGGACAAAGCCGGTGGCAATGGCAAACACATCGAGAATGACCACATTTTTAAGGTAAAAGCAATAACCCAGTTGCAATACAAAATAGCTCAGGATTATCAACCCAAAAAGCGGTTCTAAAAAGAAAGAAAGGGGCAGGGTCAAGCCTAGCAAAACAAATAAAGCAATCATGGCATAGTGTGGCTTAAGCTGGCCCGAAGCCAAAGGACGCTTACATTTGAT
>Ga0123336_10004804_pt1 | contig 10870 bp, 13 predicted proteins | sample SSSSmetaG_FD_96466 | JGI IMG/M metagenome (GOLD analysis project Ga0123336, IMG submission 96466) | Glacier valley bacterial and archeal communities from Borup Fiord, Nunavut, Canada, to study Microbial Dark Matter (Phase II) - ​SSSS metaG | ecosystem: Environmental > Aquatic > Freshwater > Ice... | reverse complement strand
CTCACCGAGTTCCTCGAGCTCGCGCGCCCGCGCGGGATCGCGCGCGAGCCGGTGCACCTGCCGCGCCTCGTCGACGAGGTGCTCGATCTCGAGGAGGAGAGCGCCAGGGGGCGCGGCATCAAGATCGTCAGGAACCTCGCCGACGACGGCTGCGTCGCCATCGGCGATCGCGAGAAGCTGAAGCAGGTCACGATCAACATCGTGGTCAACGCGCTCGAGGCGATGAAGCAGGGCGGCGTGCTCACGGCATCGGTGCAGCCCTCGGGCGATCGCGTGCTCATGTCATTTGCCGACAACGGGCCGGGCATCGAGCCCGACGTGCTGGCGAGCGTCTTCGACCCCTTCTTCACCACGAAGGAGGCGGGCACCGGGCTCGGCCTCTCGATCGTGCGGAAGATCGTCGACCAGCACGGCGGCGAGGTCACGATGGAGAGCGAGCGGGGCCACGGCGCGCGCGTCATCGTGTCGGTCCCCACGGGAAGGTAGGCCGGGAGTGGCGCTCGAATCGCTGGGCTACGTGACGTCGCGGAGCGGCGCACTGCTGGTCGCGGACTTCGGTCTCTTCGGGGCCTGGGAGGGGAATCCGCCGGGCCCGACCATCCGCGCGGCCTTGTCGCAGGGGCGCCACGACTTCGATCACCTCGGCGTGCCGGGCGTCGCGATCCCGCAGGTGCCGCGCGATCGGCAGCTCCCGGTGAGCGGGCTGCGCATCGATGCCGGTCCCTTTGTCGGCCTGTGGCAGGCCATCTTCGTCGATTTCGTGGAGAAGCCGCACGCGGCGCGCTCCGTCGAGGCAGGGCGGATCATCGTGGACTCCGCGCGCGCGGGCTTCTTCGACGTCGACGCGGTCGCGGCGTGGAAGCACGACGTCCCGGTCGACGGCCGGGCCGACGTCGCGTTCTGGGGCCTCGACGCCGAGGAGGTCGCGCGCCGCTTCAACGCCGGGCGCATCGAGGGGGACAACTTCGGGTGGGTGGATCTGCCCATCCAGCAAGCGCAGCAAGCCGCGCACCAGCTGGACGCGCTGCGGAGCACCGGCGAGCTGCGCTTCGCCTACGACTTTCGACCTCACTCGCACCACTACGTGCTGATGAAGCAGGTGCGCGCGCGGCCCACGGAGTCGGGGGTGATCGGCATCGGCGGCCAGCAGGCGATCTGCGGCTTCATGACGTCGTGGGGAGACGGCGAGTTCCCGGTGATGCTCGACTTCGACGAGGCCGGGGTGCTCACCCGCTGTGGAATTTTTTTGGCCACGGAACAGGCCCAGCAGAACCTCCGGCAGGTGAACGGCTGACGGGAGGACAAGCGCGCGGCGTTCGCTTTCGCCAGCGACTCCCGACGCGACTGCTCGACGGCCTTGGCGTGATGACGCTCGGATCGCGGCTCGCGCTCGCCGAATGCGGATCACGGCGACGGCCAGGACGGCCCTGTGGGCCGCCGCGTGGCTCGCGCCGTGAGCGCGAACGCTCAGCGCCCCGGCGGCTTGAGCGGCAGAACGGACGAGGACAGCGGCGGCGGCGGGATCTTGCCGCTCGGGCGCGCGTCGGGCGTGATGCCGTCGCCCGCTTCGATCGACATGAGCGCCATGAAGATGCGATCCATGCCGAGCTCGAGGGCGCCTTCCTTGAGGAAGAGGCCCGCGATGCGGACGAGGCGCAGCGCCGTGGTCTTGCCGAGCTCCGCGGTCTCGCGCTCGAGGAACGCCTCGAACGTGCCGAAGCCCTTCGCCTGGTACAGCTGGCGGGCCTGGACGTCCTTGAGGACGATCCCGATGTCGTAGAACCCCTTGGCGAGGTTCTTCCGGAGACCCTTGATGGTCTGGAGCGAGTTGTGGAGCTCGCCGATCTTCGCCTTGATGTCCTCGGCCATCACCGGCGTGCGGATCGTGGCGCGCGCGCTGCCCGGAAGGGGCGGCTCGGCGGCGCGGGCACGGGCCTCGGCGGCATGCTTTGCAGCATGGCGCGCGGCCCACGGCGCGGCGCCGCGGAGACCGAGCTTGCGCTTCGGTGCCTCCGGCGTCTTGTCTGCTTTCCCCGCTGCCGGCTTGGCTCCATTCTTGGAACCCTTCGCGTCGGCCGCTTTCCCCTTCGCAGGCTTCTTCGTCGCTGCCATTTCACTCAGGCTCATAAGGTGGTCCGAAGCCCGGGCATGATTCGCGATGACCGCAGTCTGCGGCCCGCTCTGCTCGGACAGTCACTGGCTGACTGCGCGCATACCATTGTCCTCGTCGCGGAGTCCACAAATCATTCGGAGAGCGTCCGCAAAATCGGTTCTGAATTCGCCGCTCTGACGCAGGAAAGCTCGCGAGGACGGTATAGTCCGTCGGCCGATGGCGATCCTCACGGTGCCTCGTGACGACGAGCTCGACATCCTGCTCTCGGCCTACGATCTGGGCCCGCGAAGGGCGGCGCGTGGCATCGAGGCCGGCACCGTCAACACCAGCTACGCCCTCGACCTCGGGGCGGGCCGCTATTTTTTGCGGCTCTACGAGGAGCAGGATGGCGCCGGCGCCGCTGCCGAGGCCCTCCTGCTCCAGCATCTCGCGGCCTCGGGGGTGAGGACCCCGGCGCCGGTGGTGGCCCGCGACGGCACGATGGTCCGCCTCGTCGCGGGCAAGCCCGCCGCGCTCTTTCCCTGGGTCGCGGGGGACATGCTCTGCCTCCGCGCGGTGACCCCGGCGGCGGCGCGCGCGGTGGGAGCAGCCCTCGCGCGGATGCACCTCGCCGGCCCCGCGCCCGCGGCGCCCCTTGGCGCCGGCCGCTTCGGCCCGGCAGAGCTCGTCCAGCGTTGCGACCGGGTCGCCGCCAGCGATAATGCGGAGGCGAAGCTCCTCGCCGGGGCGCTTCGTGTCCGGCTGCTCGCCGCGGCGGCGGCGCGGACCGTCGACCTGCCGGCGGGGCTGGTCCACGGCGATCTCTTCCGCGACAACGTCCTCTGGGACGACACAGCCTCCCCGAGTTCGCCTAGGATCGCCGCGCTGCTCGACTTCGAGAGCGCCCACCGGGGCCCCTTTGCTTACGACCTTGCCGTGACGATCCTCTCCTGGTCCTTCCGCGACACGTTCGATCACGCCATCGGCCGCGCCATCGTCGCGGGCTATCGCGAGGTGCGTGAGCTCGCGCCGATCGAGAGGACCGCGCTGTACGCCGAGGCGATCTTCGCCGCGCTGCGCTTCACGGTGACCCGCATCACCGACGACGCGATCCGCGTGGGCAAGAAGTGGCAGCGCTTCGTCGCCCGGCGCGAAGCCCTCGAGCAGCTCGGCTCCGCCGGCCTGCAGGAGGCGCTCGGGCTGTGAGAGGACGATCGCTGGTGCTGGGGCTCGGGGCGATGCTTGCATTCTACATGCAAGCCGCGCGTGCGCAGGCGGAGCTGCCCGTGCTCACGCCGTATCCGGCGCCTCCGCCCACCATGCAGCCGCCGGACACGTCGTACACGTACGCGAGCCAGAGCTACTACCCGTCGCTCGGCTGGATCGCGACGCAGCTGCTCCCGAGCCCGGAGGTGGGCGGCGGCCGCGTGCACCGCACCGGTCCCGACGGCATCCCGCAGGACTCGACCGAGCTCGCGTTCGGCCTCCGCTGGCAGCTCACGCCGCTCGTGTACTCGTGGGGCACGAACCGGCGCATCACGCGCTGGCGCTCCTTCGTCATCGATCCGCTGGCGCGCAACAGCGGCTCGATCGAGCTGAACACGAGCTTCGACTACTTCTTCGGCCACCTCGATCGCCTCATCGTGCGGCCCGGCGTCCGCGCCACGTTCCCGCTCGTCCAGCGCGGCGAGTACCTCTCGACGTCGATCGGCACGTCGACCTACGCCTTCAACGGCGTCCCGCGCATCGCTTACGATGCCGGGCTCTACACGATGTTCGGCCTGTTCGGCGTGCAGGTCACGGTCGCGCCGGCGCACGGTCCGCTCACGTTCATCGGCACCTTCCGGATCCGTTACTTCTGATGCGCGCGCTGCCGCTCCTCGTCCTCGGGTCGCTGCCGCTCGTGCTGGCGTGCGATCACGTCTCGACCATCCGCATCCTCGATGCCCGGACCTCACGGGAGCCGGGCGGCGCGGTCGTGACCGACGTCCAGCTCGAGGCCGCCGAGCAGGCGGGCGGTAACGCGGGGCAGTACTGCGTGTCGGTGCACTGGTTCAATCCGCCGTTCGATTCGCGCACCCTCGAGCGCTCCTTCTACGAGGGCGAGCTCGACTCGACAGAGGCGTGCGCTGCCGACCTGAGCGACGGCGACCAGCGCACGTGGCGGCTCGTCTCGAAGCGGACGGATCTGCCGGTCGGAACGCCCGCCCGCGTGCAGGTGCACTGGAGCAACTCGTTCAACGTGAAGGAGAGCGTGTTCGCGCCATGAACCGCTTCGCCCTCCGCGCGCTGGCGCTCGCCGGTCTCCTGGCGACGCCGCTGCTGTCCGGCTGCAGCCTCGGCTCGGCCTTCGGGCGCGCCACGGCTTCGCTGTTCGATCGGCCGCGTCCCGTGAAGAAGCTCACGAGCGCGGTCGACAGGAGCGCGCGCCTCTCGGTGCTGTGGATCGGCCACGCCACCGCGCTCATCCAGATCGACGACAAGCTGATCCTCACCGATCCCGTCTTCACGACGACGGTGGGGCAGCTCTCGAAGCGGCTGGTGGAGCCCGGCTTCGACGCGGAGAACCTGCCGGCGCTCGATGCCGTGCTCATCTCGCACCTGCACTTCGATCACCTGTCGCTCGGCAGCCTCTCGATGATCGAGCCGAAGGTGCGGATGCTGCTCATGCCGCGCACGGGCGTGACGTACCTCACGGACTTCGACTTCCCCGTCCTCGAGCTGCGCACGTGGCAGGCGTACGAGAAGGACGGTCTGCGCATCACCGCGACGCCCGTGCTGCACCTCGGCTTCCGCTACGGCCTCGACGGCGACTGGATGAACGAAGGGTTCACCGGCTACGTCATCGAGTACCACGGCTTCAAGGTCTACTTCGGCGGGGACACCGCCTACGACCAGAAGCTCTTCGTCGACACCGGGCAGCGCTTCCCCGATCTCGATGTCGCGCTGCTGCCGATCGGCCCGATCGAGCCGCGCGACTTCATGCGCCGCGTGCACGTCGATCCCGGCGAGGCGATCCAGGCGTTCTTCGATCTCGGCGCGAAGCGCATGGTGCCAGTGCACTACGACACGTTCGTCAACTCGACGGACGCGCCCGGCGACGCGATCAAGGCGCTCGACGCGGCGAAGAAGAAGTGGGACCTCGGCGCCCGCGAGATCGTCCCGCTCGCGATCGGCGAGCGGCGCGTCTTCGTGAAGGTGGGGGAGGGCCCGTCGGTCGCGCCGTCGGCGAAGCCCGCGTCCGCTCCCGTGAAGTCCGCGCCTGCGACGCCCGCCGCGCCGAAGCCCGACGTCCCCGACGACGACAAGCTCGACTAGCTCTCAGCGCTGCTGCGGGACCGGGAACTTCGGGATGTTCTCGCGGTTGATCGCCGGCAGCCGCTTCGGTCCGGCCTGGAGGTCGGCCTGCGCGCGCGGCTCGTTGTCGAGCACGTCGCCCGGCGCAACCGTGCTCAGCGATTGCTGCGGACGGTCGGCCTCGGGCCGCGGCCCCGGCGTGACCGGCACCGGATCATCCACGTCGGTCGCACAACCCGCTGCACCGAGCCCCAGCGCCACGACCACCACGAGCAGTCCACGCATCATGTTCGGAACCCTCCCCGCTGAGCCGGAGTGCGAAGTGCACGTCCTCCCAATTGTTCTACGGAACCACGAGCGAGCGGGCGATCACAAGCGTCTCAAGAGCACGCGAGACAAATCGGTGGGCGCTCGCCACTGCTGTCGCTCAAGCGCTCAGGTCTCGTAGGATCGGCGCATGACGGGCGCCGCCGAACTGTCGGCCTGGCTGCGCGGCCGGCGGCGCTCCACGTGACGCGCTGGCTGACGACCGCGCTCTGGGCCGGCCTTCCCATCGGTGTCGTCCGGATCGCTCCAACGTCGCTGGAGCCCAGCGCGAAGATCCTCGCGGGCGTGTTGAACGACGTTTTCGATGTGCGCTCCGAGCTTCGCGTGTGCGAGGCCGCGCTCGTCGCCGATCTCCTCAGCGACCGCGACCAGCTCGCGCAGCTCGACAACTGGGTCGCGCGCTGGACCGCGGAGGCCTCGACGAAGAAGCGCGGACCGCGCGCCTTGCGCGCGGTCCCGTATGCGTGGCTCCGTCACGGCGCGAGGCTCGCGTCGCGGGATCGGGCAGCGGACAACGATCAGGCGAGGGGGGACTCGGCCTTCATCGCCGCTTGCACCGCGGGGCGCGCGGCGACGCGCTCCTGGAACGCCTGCAGGTTCGGGAACGCCGAGAGATCGAGCTTCACGAACGCCGACCAGCGCGTCACCGTGAAGAGGTAGGCGTCGGCCACGGAGAACGTGTCGCCGAACAGGTACGGCTGCTTCGCGAGGCGCTCGTCGAGCAGCGCATAGCGCTGCCTCAGCTGTGCGGTCTGGGCCTCGCGAGTCTCGGCGGGGGTCGTGTCGCGGAAGAGCGGCGAGTACGCCTTGTGGATCTCGGAGTTGATGTACCCGAGCATTTCCTGCACGCGGTAGCGCTCGATCGTGCCCGCCTTGGGGACGAGCCCTGACTCCGGCTTCTGGTCGGCGAGGTACTGGACGATGGCCGGCCCCTCGGTGAGGAGCTGTCCGTCGTCGAGCTCGAGGGCCGGCACGTAGCCCTTCGGGTTGATCACCATGAAGTCCGCGCCGCCGGCGGTCTTCTTGGCCTTCATGTCGATCCTCTCGAGGGTGATGGGGATCCCCGCCTCGTGCGCGACGATGTTGGGAGAGAGCGAGCAGGCGCCTTGCGAGAAATAGAGCTTCATGAATCCTCCTGGAAAAGTGCGGTCATCAATGCGGTAGGCGTGTTCTCGGCGAACGATGGCTGAAAGCGCGAGGGCAGGGCAGGCTGCGCGATCCCCAGCTCGGCGAAGTAGGGCGCGAAGAGCGCGGTCATCCGCTCCCGCTCGGAGGCCGGCAGGTGGTCGCCGCCCGGATCGTGGTCGGACACCCAGAGGTTCACGGCGAACGGCCGCGACGTGCTCGCGCGCAGCGCAGCGACGGTCTCGCCGACCCGCTCCCAGGGCAGCACGTGCGCGCCGAACGACCCGAGCTCGCCGAGGCTCGATACCGTGCCCGCGGGATGGGCGATCCCGAGCCTGCGGGTCGCTTCGGTCTGGTGATCGCGGATCATGCGGCGTTCGATGCGGAGGTTACCGGGTCGGTTACTCCTGTAAACCATCTAACCTGGAGAAACTCGCTGATGGTGGTATCCGATCGGAAACCGGTGGAGGCCCCCATGGCGCTCGCGCTACGAAAGAACAAGGCCGCTCCGCTGCAGCCGCAATGCCCGCTCACCGAGTGCATGGCGCTGCTCGCCGGCGTGTGGACCACGAACCTGATCTGGCACCTCAGCGCCGACGCACGGCGCTTCAGCGAGCTCCGCGCCGACATCCCGAAGATCTCGGCGAAGGTGCTGAGCGCGCGCCTTCGGAGCCTCGAGGGACGAGGTGTGTTGACGCGCACGGTGGTGGCGACGAAGCCGCCGTCCGTCGAGTATGCGCTCACCGATCTCGGCCGCGAGCTGCTGCCCGTGATCCAGGCGATCGTCCGCGTGGGCCACACGCTGAAGGTTCGCCAGCGCGCGTGAGCTACTTCTCGAGCGCGACCTCGACGGGCGTGGCCTGCACCACGCGCACCAGCTCCTGCGGGTCGATCGCCACCAGGAAGCCGCGGCGGCCGCCGTTGATGTAGATACGCGGCAGCGAGAGGATGCTCTTCTCCACGAAGATCGGCAGCGGCTTGCGCAGGCCGAACGGGCTGGTGCCGCCGACCTGGTAGCCCGAATGCCGCTCCGCCACCTCTGGCTTGCACGGCTCGATGCGCTTTCTGCCGATCTGACGCGCCAGGTTCTTCGTCGAGACGTCGCGGTCGCCGTGCATCAGCACCACCAGCGGCTTCCTCGTCTCGTCTTCCATCACGAGCGTCTTCACCACGGCATGCTCAGCCACGCCGAGCTTCTCGGCCGATACGCGCGTGCCGCCCTTCTCCTCGTAGTCGTACGGATGTTCGGTGAACGCGACGGCGGCCTTCCTCAGGAACGCCGTCGCAGGCGACTCGGAGACCTTCACGTCACGCAGCGTCGCCCACTGACACGGTGGAGTCGGCGACGCGCACCTTGTCCTTCGGGCCCCAGAGCGTGGCGCGCAGCTCCTCGACGCGCGTCTTCGCCTTCGCGAGGCGCGCGTCCTGGGCGTTGACGTCGGCGAGGATCGCCTCGTCGGTCTGGTCGCCCTTGGTGCGGACGGCGAGCGCCGCGTTGAGCACCTCGAGGACCTCGCGATAGAGCTCCTCGCCAGCGGTGACCACCCACGTGTCGAGCTTCTTCGCGAAGTCCTCGATCATCTCGTCGACCTTGGGGCCGACCTGCTTGCCGGCGGCACGGATCACGTCCGGCGCCTGCTCCTTGGCCTGCTTCTTGTATTCTGCATCGACTCGGTCACGCACGAAGAGCGCGAGGGCAGGGGCGCCGAGCAGCGCGATCATCGCGCCGATCATGAGGCTGCCCGCGATGGCGGTGCCGATGCCCACGAGCAGGACGGCGGCGACGCCGGCGTCGTACTTGAAGGTGTCGATCCGGACGTCGAGCTTTTTGACCTCGTGCCCCAAGGTCTGCGCGACGCGCTTCGTGGCGTCGTTCGCGTCCTCCTTGATGAGCGCGATGGTCTTCTCGGCGAGCGCCTCGAGCTTGCCGCCGATCTCCTTGCCCTCCGCCTCGGCCCACTGCTGGAACGTGTCCTGGAGGAACGCGGGGAGGAACTTGCGGAGGTCCTCGCGCTTCGCGGAGTCGATCACGTTGGGCAGCTGCCGGATCGTCTCCTCGATGAAGCGCTCGAGGTCCTTCTGCGCACCGACCTTGATGCCGCTGATCTCCTCGCGGATCTTCACGCGGCGCTGCTCGATGGTGCCTGCCGCGCCGGCGAGGTCCTCCTCGAGCATCTTGATGCGCCGCTCCAGCTCGTCGGTCTTCATCGCGAGCGAGCGGCGACGGGCATCGACGCCCTTCGCGAGCAGGTTCGAGACGTTCAGGCCTTCGCCGAGCGCGTTGTCGAGCAGGATGCGCCCGCGCTCCTCGGCGAGGAACGTGGTGAGGTGCGCGAGCAGCTCGGGCATGCCGCTCTCGGCCATGTTGCCGCCCTGGAGCGCGGTCTCGGCGCTGATCGGGAAGACCACCGGGTCCTTCACGAGCTTCGCGAGCTGCGTGCGCGCGTAGGCGAGGGCTTCCTTCTTCTCGTCCTCGTTGAGGATGTCCCACTTCGTGATGACGAAGACGATCTTGTCGCGCGAGGCCTTCAGCAGCTTCTCGTTGAGGAACTGGCGCTCGCTCTCCTTCAGGATCTGCCCGGCATCGAGCAGGAACAGCACCGCATCGGCGCGGGGGATGTAGCTGTACGTGATGTCCGCGCGCTGGAGCGAGAGGTCGTTCACGCCTGGCGTGTCGACGAGGAGGATGCGCTCCTTCAGGAGCGCCGCGGGATAGCCGACCTCGAGGTAGTCGACGTCGTCCGCGGTGGTGCCGCCGCCGACCGCGAACTTGCGCGTGTCGCCGAAGGGGATGCTCTCGCGCCGGCCCGACGAGTACACGACCGTCGACTCCGGGGTCTCGGCGTACTTGAGGTGGTGGATCGCCGCGGTGGTCGGCGTGACGCCGACCGGCAGCACCGTCTCGCCGAGGAGGGCGTTCACGAAGCTCGACTTCCCGTGATTGAACTCGCCGACGACGACGAGGTGGAAGCGGTCCTCCTCCATCTTCTTCACGAGATCGCGATCAAGCCGCTCCTTCAGGCTCTTCGCCCCGAGGCCGCCTGCGATGTCCGAGAGCTCCTGGAGCGCCACCGTCACGTCGAGCTTTCGCTCACGAAATCCTTCGAGCATGTGCCTCTTGTCTCTGTTGGTGCGAAGAACGTGAACGATCCGGTTTACGCGTCGCCCTTGAGCAGGCCCTTAACGCGGTCGTCGACCTCGGGCATCGTCAGGCCCTGGCGCGGCGCATCGCTGCGCGCCTCGTGCTTCTTGTAAAGCTCGCTCTCGGCAAACACGCGCATCGCGAGGACGCGCTTCGGCAGGAACGGGTGCGAGGCGAGGGCCTCCATGTAACGCCCGATGGACTCCTTGCCCTGCTCGTACTGTTCGAGGAAAGCCTCGAGGTTGAACTCCTCGTAGAGCTTGCGCGACCCGACCACGAGCTTCGTGAGCGCGCGCGCAGCGACCATCGGATCGCGCGAGCACAGCATGCCCGCGCGGTCGGACGTGATCTCGGCGCGCCGCGACCATGCATTGAGCGGGAGGATCGCGGGCATCACCAGCGCCCCGAGATACGCCTCGGCAACCACGCGGAGGAAGTGGAGCGTCGTGAGGTAGACGACGTGCGAGTTGTGGATGTGGCCGCACTCGTGGCCGATGACGAACCGGAGCTCCTCGTCCGTGTACGCGTCGACGAGGGCGGAGTGGACGACGATGAACGACTCCTCGTCGGTGCCGAAGGTGCCAGCGTTGAGCGTGGGGCTGTTGACGATGAAGACGGAGGGCGGGACGATCCCGAGGGTCTTCGCGCAGTCCTTCGCGATCGCGTCGATGCGCGAGAACTGCCGGCTCGAGACCTGGACGGCGTTGCCGAGGAGGCGCCCGCGCTCCCGCTCCTTGAAGACCCGGACCATGCTCGAGACCGCGAGCTCGATCGGCTTGGCCGACTCGAAGGTGCTCCGGGTCTGGCGGTCCAGCACGTACGAATAGTCGTGCTCGTTCTCCATGGCGCCGTCGGCGCGCTCGGCCTTCCTGCGGGTGACGAAGGCG
>Ga0123336_10004802_pt1 | contig 10873 bp, 8 predicted proteins | sample SSSSmetaG_FD_96466 | JGI IMG/M metagenome (GOLD analysis project Ga0123336, IMG submission 96466) | Glacier valley bacterial and archeal communities from Borup Fiord, Nunavut, Canada, to study Microbial Dark Matter (Phase II) - ​SSSS metaG | ecosystem: Environmental > Aquatic > Freshwater > Ice... | reverse complement strand
TATCCAAATAACTCATAATTGCTAGTTTTTAACTTTAGTAATGGTATCGTTTAAAGGCGCTACATAGGGTTTGTTTTTCTTTCCAAAAACAGAAACATTTACGTAGCGTGTTGGATTTAGTCTGACATCTTCTAATAACATTTCTAATTCTTTTGAAGTTTTTTCCAGATTTTTATATAGCTCTTCGTCAGTCAACAATTTACCCATAGTTCCTTTTCCGGCTTGAAGATCGGCAATTATTTTATCGACGTTTGCCAATGTTTTTTGAAGTTCCTTAACGGTTTTTCCTAAATCTGCCTTGTTTAAAGAATCGGAAATCTTAGAAAAATCGCTTGTGACTTTGTTAAAGTTAGTTACAGCTCCGTCTATCTTTCCTTTGTTGTCGTCCAAAATCGTATTCAAGGTAGACGAAGACTCGTGAAATTCCTGGATGGTTTGTCTAAGCTCGGACAGGCTGATTTTCAAATCTTGTTGGCTTTTTTCATCCAAAACATTATTAAATCCTGTTACTAATTTATCAGAATTGAGAATCAACTTTTCGAATTTTTCCTGAAGTGGAACCAATTTTTCTTTTAAAGCTTCCGTGATACCTCCATTTATAACTCCTTTTAATTTATCACCGTCAACGATGGCAGTTTTATCATTGTAGTTAGGATAAATAGCCACCTGTTTTCCGGCAATAAAACCAGGCTCATAGATGGCTGCGATACTAGATTTAGAAATAGGAAAGTCTGTTTTTAAGAGTAATTCTACTAAAATTTTTCCAGTTTTTTCGTTTAAAGAAATATTATTGATACTCCCTATAACGAGTCCATTAAGTGTTACTGCTGCTGATTTGACTAATCCATCAACGTTGTCATATTCAACGTAAACTGTTTTGTAACTGGTAAAAAGGTCTTTCCCCTTTAGATAACTGTAACCCCAAATAAACAGTAATATGGCAGATATTACTAATATTGCGGTTTTAATTTCTCTTGTCATTTTCAAAATATAGATGTTTATGCAAATTTAATATAAAATAATTAAACTTATTGCTATTAATTGTTGGTGAGTGCTTCTTGGACACTAATTTTCACTCCGTTTTTAAATGCAATTAAATAGGCAGAATTATATCCTCTGGATTTTGCTTCTTCTAATCGCTTTTTAGCTTCATTGTAATTAGACGTTTGCCCATACATATATTTATAGTATTTATTTTCAGACACCATTGAAATATCTTTCAATCCATTGAAATTACTTGAGGTCAATGCTACTTTTTTTACACTTGCCGATAATTGTACCTTATAAATGATTCCTGATGTATCTTGAATATTCGTGGCTTTTTTTCCAGGAACTTCTAAATTTGCTTTTGGTTTAGTTGGTGAAGAAGTGTCTTTTAAGGGTGTTTCAATATTTTTTTGAGAAGGTCTTTGGATCTCATTATCTCCATTACCATTACCAAAGTATTCGTTTTTGTACATGATAATTGCATTGGCAATAGCTCTGGCAATTTCGTTTTGACCCTCTTCAGAATTTAAAGCATTCCCTTCCTCAGGATTGGAAATAAAACCAGTTTCTATCAACACTCTAGGCATATATGCCTTATGGAGTACCATAAAAGGAGCTTGTTTTACTCCGCCATGTCTGATTTTTTTGCCCAAATCAGCAAAACCATCTTCTATTTTACTGGCCAATGAAATGCTGTTTTCTAAATATTCTTCCTGCATCAAAGTCATTCCAATCATAGTTTCTGGAGAATTAGGATCAAAGCCTTCGTATTTTTCTTTATAATCTTTTTCTAAGGTAATAACGGAGTTCTCCTTTTTGGCGGCTTCAAGATTGGACGCCACTTTACTCATACCCATCACATATGTTTCAGTTCCATAACCAGCCGGATCTCTGTTAGCATTGCAATGAATAGAAACAAAAATATTGGCATGAGCTCGATTGGCAATATTGGCTCTTTCAATTAAATCTATGAAAATGTCTGTTTTTCGAGTATAAATAACATCTATTTTCGGATTTTGTTCCAATATTCTTCCCACTTTAAGGACAATGGCCAAGTTTATGTTTTTTTCGACACGACCGCTATAAGTGGCACCAAAATCATGATCACCGTGGCCAGCATCAAGAGTAACCTTGAAAATATTGGATTGACCATAAGAGACGAAGGAAACAATCGTTAGTATAAAAGCGAGCTGTAATTTGAATTTCTTTGAAATATACATAAATCTAATAGTTAATTTAATTAAAACACGAGGGTTATAAATTTATTAATTGATTATTTTTGACAAAAATTTATATGTAAGTTTGGCAAGTCAAAAAACAAGACATATTTTACAAAAATAGCATTAAAACCTTTGAATACAAACCTATTTAATATCGTTTTATTATCAATTTTCCTAACAATGGGATCTTGTAAATTATATTCGCAAGATATATCTAAAAAAACGACAGCGCTACCAGCAAAAGATCAAAAAAACAATTCCAGTTTAACCACTAAAAATAGTGAAAATCCCCTTCCAATTGTTAAATCAGTAACCGATACCATCAAAAAAGACAGTATTCAACCAAAGGTATTTCTTGATGGCACCGTTCGATACAAGTCCGAAAACTATGCCAGAATTGAGCAAAAGAAAAAAATAATCACTTTATACGATAAAGCGGAGATTTACTATCAGGATATTGAATTAAAAGCAGGAATTATAGTCCTCAATTATGAAAAAAACGAAGTCTATGCTGGTCGAATAAAAGATTCCACGGGAGCTTACACCCAATATCCCAATTTTAAACAAGGAGGAAACGTTATTGAACCTGATTCGATTCGTTTTAATTTCAAAACCAAAAAGGCCTTAATTTGGAATTCAAGAACAGAACAAGGTGAGTTTAGAGTTAAAGCAGCCATAACAAAAAAAGAAAATGATTCGGTCTATTTCTTGAAAGGCGCTCGATTCACCACATCCAAAGATATCGATAATCCAGAATATTATTTCCAGACTAATAAAGTGAAATTTATTCCCGGCAAGAAAGTCGTTACCGGTGTAACCAATATGGTTATTGCCAACGTGCCCACTCCTATTGCATTGCCTTTTGCTTTTTTTCCAATGAGTAAAGAAACTAGCGTATCTGGACTTCTTTTACCAAGTTACAATGACTCGAACAATAGGGGATTTTCGCTGCAAAATGGAGGTTATTATTTTGCGCTTACCGACAATTATGATTTAACACTTTTAGGAGATTATTACACCAACGGAAGTTATGCGCTTCGCGGTGAAACCTCTTATGCCAAAAGATACAGTTATCGAGGAAATTTAAATATCCGATTTGAAAATTTAATCAATAGCGAAAGAGGCTACCCCGATTATTCCAAACAAAACATTTACAACATTCAGTGGTCGCATTCGAAAGATTCAAAAGGAAGTCCAAATTCTAGTTTTTCGGCTTCGGTCAATTTGGGAAGCAGTAAATATTACCAACAATCCATCAATCAGGCCAATGTAGGTTCCAATTTAAATAACACTTTGAGTTCATCTGTTTCTTACAGCAAAACATTCCAAGGTAAGATTGGATCTCGATTATCACTGTCGGCGACGCATTCTCAAAATACGCAAACATCAGAAATAAACATGACATTGCCTGATTTGCAGTACAGTGTCGATAGGATTTATCCTTTTGTCGGCAAAGATGGTGTGAGAAAAGGTTTTTTCAAAAACATCAATTTACTGTATAATCTTAGCGGTAGAAACAGTTTTGTTACCACTGACTCCTTATTTTTTAAACCCGAAATGTTCAATGATGCCAAAATAGGGATGCAACATACCATTCCGTTGAGCACCAATTTTAAATTGTTTAAATATTTCAGCGGTTCTGCTTCTGCCAATTACGAGGAAGTTTGGTATTTGAAAACCATTCAAAGAGGATACAACGAAGATCAAAGCAAGGTTGTGGATCAAACCAATAATGGTTTTGACGCATATAGAACGTATAATTTTTCGAGCAGTTTAGGAACTACAATTTATGGGACATTCAATTTTGGCGAAAACAAAAAAATAAAAGCCATTAGACACGTGATGCGTCCCTCGATTTCTTACGGCTATACTCCAAGTTTCGAAAAATACTATGACACCTACGCCACCGATGCCAGCGGAACAATGACGGACGAATATACCCGATTTGAAGGTGGTATTTTTGGAGCACCGGGAAATACGAATTCCAATAGAATTGGATTTGATTTGAGCAATACTTTTGAAGCAAAAGTCGCAGAGAAAGACAGCACAAAGTTAGAAGCAAAAAAAATTATGCTACTCAACAATTTAAATCTTTCCACAAATTATGACCTCAACGCTGACGGAGTTACCGCACTTGCTTGGGAACCATTACGAGTAAGCGGCGGAACACAATTGTTTGAAAACAAAATGAATGTCAACTTTGGAACGACATTAGACCCTTATGCGATTGATAATTCCGGCAAACGAATTAATGTTTTTAATATCAATAATGGCGGAAGTTTGTTTAGAATGACCAGTGCTAATATGACTCTGAATTATTCTATCGCCAGTAAAAAAGACGAAGGAGATAAGAAATCTAAAAATGAACAAGGCCAAAGAAATGGTGGCCGTGATGATGATTTATTTGGACGAAACACTATCGACAATACCAGAGGAAGAAGCCAATTTGATGACGAAGAAGATGAAGGAGAAGATAAAATTTCGGAATTTTTCAGGTCTAAATTACCCTGGGATATGACCTTCGCTTATTCATTGACCTACGGAAACAACAACCGCGAGAGCAAAATTACGGGGAATTCCATAATGGTTTCAGCCAATGCCGATTTGACGCCTAAATGGAAAGCAGGAATTTCTACAGGATATGATTTCGTGCAAAATGGCGTTACTTACACCCAACTACGTTTTGAAAGAGATTTGCTAAGCTGGAGAATGGATTTCAACTGGCAACCTTTTGGGCAACAAGCAAATTGGAATTTCTTCATCGGGATAAAATCTGGTGTGTTGAGCGACATAAAATACGATAAACGCAGCACTTCTAACAGATAAGTTTTCCAATAAAATTTAATAAATAATTTCCAATTTTATGAAAAAGATAATTTTTACCGAAAATGCTCCAGCACCAATTGGTCCTTATAATCAAGCGGTTCTTAAGGGAAATACCCTTTACACTTCTGGGCAAATTGCCATTAATCCAAAAACTGGAGAATTGGTAACAGCGACCATTGAGGCCGAAACCACACAAGTTATGGAAAACATGAAAGCTGTTCTGGAAGCTGCCGGAATGACTTTTGAAAACGTGGTAAAAACAACTATATTTATTATGAATATGAATGATTTTGCGGCTATAAATACGGTTTACGGATCATATTTCAACGAAAAAACCGCTCCAGCACGTGAAACGGTTCAGGTGGCTTGCTTGCCAAAAAATCTAAATGTCGAAATTTCTATGATTGCTGTGCTATAGCATTTAAAAACAATTGTGCAGATGACTCGTTTGTGGCCAATGGAACGTTGTGAACGTCGCAAACACGCACTAACATATTCACATCCGATTCGTGCGGATGACTGGACAAGGGATCTTTAAAAAACAAGACCATCTTCGTTTTACCTTCAGCAACACGACCAGCAATTTGCGCATCGCCTCCTTGAGGTCCGGAAAGCATTTTTTTTACTTTGAAACCAGCACTTTCTACCTTGTTTCCAGTTGTTCCGGTTGCAATAAGTTTAATATTCTCCTGATGTAAAACAGCTTTATTTTTGTTCAAAAATTGAACCATATCCGCTTTTTTTCCATCGTGCGCGATGATTGCTATTTCCATATTATTTGGTGCGTGAATATTAATAAAAAAACCTGATTTTTTAGATCAGGTTTGTCTTTTTTTATTTGTTTTTAACGTGATAGGCAATGAGTCCGTCAATAGGTCGTCTTAAAACATTTCCTAATTTCAATTCGTATTTGTCAAATATTATCTGCAATTCGTCCTTCAAATAGAAAGCTATCGAACCTACAAAATGCACTGGAACTTCTTTGCAATTATCAAATTGTCTGATATAGTTTTTTACAAAAGATTTCATGCCCTTGAAAATGATTTTTTTACAAAATTCATGTTCTTTATTTTGGATAAGGAACTTTGCAAAAGTAGCCAAATAGGCATTTGGATTGGGTTCTTTGTACAATTTACTTTTGATGAAATCGGGATCTAAATTATACTCCTTTTCGAATTCTACAGCCAGTTCTTTTGGCATTTTATTGAAATAATATTTACGGATTAGTTCTTTTCCAAAAACGTTACCGCTACAATCGTCCATTACAATATATCCTAGTGATTGCACTTTTTGTTGCAAAACTTTTCCGTCAAAATAGCTGCAATTTGATCCTGTTCCAAGAATGCTCACGATAGCTTCTTCCCCTTTTGGAGTTGTAGCATAAACGGCTGCATACGTATCTTCGTGCACTGAAATAATGGCGTTCGAAAAATATTCCTGAAAAACTCTCGAAAGGTTGATCTTCATTCTATCCGTTCCGCAACCCGCTCCATAAAAGAAAAGGTGCGTGGCTTTGTCCTTATTTTGAAGAATATCAAAACGATCGTCTATGCGCTCAATAATTTCCTCTCCCTCAAGTATTTCAGGATTTAATCCTAATGTTTGGGTTGTAAACAATACTTTACCGTCTTCGTCTATGGCAATCCAATCTGCTTTGGTGGATCCACTATCTACTAATAATCTCATTTTTAATTTTGGATTTAGTGAATTACGATTTAGGGGTTTCCGGAAATTATAATTCAGATTTTATTATTTGGTTTGGTTTTTTTAGTCCCGATTACTTCACTTAATTTTCATTTTCATCGGAGTTCAGTGAACTTCGTTTGAAGTGGAAATCCTTTTATTTTTTGCTGCCAAAAAACAAAATATTAGAGCGAATAGCGGGAAATAGCTTCAAAAAAAATCCCGTAAGAATAAGTCTAACGGGATTTTTTGTAAATATATAAAATTATTTTAAACTTGTGATATGTATAGCAAGATCAATTAATTTGCTTGAATATCCATATTCATTATCATACCAAGAAATGATTTTGAAGAAAGTTGAATTCAAACCAATTCCAGCATTTGCATCGATAATTGATGTTCTTGAATCAGAAACGAAATCTTGAGAAACCACTAAATCTTCTGTATATCCTAAAACACCTTTCATTGTAGTTTCAGAAGCTAATTTTAAAGCAGCCATTATTTCTGCATAAGAAGTTTCTTTAGCCACTTTTACTGTTAAATCTACAACGGAAACGTCTGTAGTTGGAACACGCATAGACATACCTGTCAATTTTCCGTTTAATTCTGGGATAACCAAACCTACAGCTTTTGCAGCTCCAGTAGAAGAAGGAATAATGTTGCAAGAAGCAGCACGTCCACCTCTCCAGTCTTTTCTTGATGGACCATCAGTAGTCATTTGAGTTGAAGTTGTTGCATGAACAGTAGTCATCAAAGCTTCAACAATACCAAAATTATCATTAATAACTTTAGCTAATGGAGCTAAACAGTTTGTTGTACAAGAAGCATTAGAAACAACAATATCGGAAGCCAACGCTTTTGTATGATTTACTCCCATTACAAACATTGGTGCATCGGCAGATGGTGCAGAAATAATTACTTTTTTTGCTCCACCTTTAATGTGTGCGCTTGCAGTTTCTTTTGTTGTAAAGAAACCTGTACATTCAGCAACAACGTCTACTCCTACTTCGTCCCACTTTAGATTAGCTGGTTCTCTTTCGGCAGTGATTCTGATATTTTTACCATTCACGTAAAGTTTTCCTTCTTTTACTTCAACTGTTCCGTTAAAACGACCGTGAACTGAATCGTATTTTAATAAGTAAGCCAAGTGATCTACATCTAACAAATCGTTGATTGCAACTATTTCTACATTATCTCTATTGAAAGATTCTCTAAAAACTATTCTTCCTATTCTTCCAAATCCGTTTATTCCTAATTTTACTTTTGACATTTTTTTGTTATTTAATCGTTTATTTATTTACTATTTTATTGAAAACCAAGGTTTATGAAATTCAAACCTTAATCTTTTTTAGATTGACATTATTTCAGAAACTCGCAATAAATCCCTGTCGATTTCTGTGTGTCCTTTTATAGCCTGTTCTAACGGCGTTAGGGCAACTTTATCATTTAACATTCCAACCATGTAATTTGATTTTCCTTCCAATAAAGATTCTACGGCTTTTACGCCCAATCTACTGGCAAGAACTCTATCATAACACGATGGTGCTCCACCACGTTGCATGTGTCCCAAAACCGAAACACGAATTTCGTATTCTGGCAAATTAGCTTCAACATAATCTTTTAATTCGAATACGTTTTTACCAATTTTATCTCCTTCGGCAATAACAACAATACTGGAAGATTTTCCTGAAGCTTTGCTTTTCTTTAGTGATTCTACCAATCTTTCCAACCCCAAATCTTCTTCTGGAATTAGAACTTCCTCAGCTCCTCCACCAATTCCTGCATTTAAAGCAATATGACCGGCATCACGTCCCATTACTTCAACAAAAAATAATCTGTTGTGCGAACTTGCCGTATCACGAATTTTATCAATACAATCAACAACCGTATTTAAGGCCGTATCATATCCTAAAGTATGACTGGTTCCGAAAATATCATTATCGATAGTTCCAGGAATTCCCATTACTGGAAAACCGTACTCATTATTAAAAACCTCGGCACCGGTAAAACTTCCGTCTCCACCGATAACTACCAAGGCATCCACCCCTTCTTTAACAAGCTGGTCGTATGCTTTTTTTCGACCTTCAACGGTCATGAATTCTTTTGACCGTGCCGATTTAAGAATTGTTCCTCCTTTATTGATGATGTTGTGCACACTTCTTGCACCCATCTCTAGAAAGTCACCTTCTATCATTCCTTGGTAACCTCTGTAAACACCTACGCATAATACGTTATGGTAAGCACATGTTCTAACTACTGATCTGATGGCTGCATTCATTCCAGGTGAATCACCACCGGAGGTTAAAACGGCAACCTTTTTTATTGTTTTTGGCATTATTTAAGTATTAAAAGTGTAAATTTAATAAACATTCTGCACTTTCGAAGCTGTGTTTTTAATAAATTAGTAAAATGCTCCAAATTCAAACGTTATCGTTAATAAGTTGATAAAAAATTGTAATAAAAATTATATTTAGCTCAATAAATAAAGACTATTCAACATAAGGATTTGTTTCGGAAATGATATCTGAATTTAATATTCGTCGGGAATTCTACCTTCTTGGTTAATTTTTTGGTCTTTGGTATCCGACTTATAAGGCTTAGAAGTATCCTTTTTTTCTGGAGGCAAGCTAGAATCCACATCAATCATATCGTCATCTGATGCTTTTTCTATTTTAATATTTTTAAAAAATTTATTGGCCAATTCTTTAAAAGTATCAAAATCGACCTCATAGGAAATACCAACTCCTTGGGTATATCCTACACCTTCTCCAATATAATTGATATCATTTTCTCTATTAAAAAAGCGCAAGTTTACTGAACCGTCCTCATTAACGCGATACAAAATCTCAACGTCACCAACGACTGCCGATTGATTGACTCCTCCAAAAGGAACCCCAACTTTTCCGTTAATAGTAATTCTTTCGTTGATTTTAGATGAAACCGAAGCTACGAATCTTCCGTCAGTTTCGCTTCCTACAGTTCTATCGGCGGTAATAATGTCCAACTCCACATTGAATTTTTCGTTATCAGATTGGAACATTCCAGTCAATAAACTGGTGGCCGATTCAAACAAATTCGAAGAAAATGCAGATTGGTTTAAGCCATTGGAACTTAAAAAACTACCCGTGGCCAATAAATACAAGGCCTGGGTTTGTCGTACATCTTTATCATTTAACTTGTATTCGATTTCTGATTTCAGCACGTTGCTAACTGTGGGAAATTCGAAATTAAAGTCCGGTTCCGGGCTCGTTAAATCGCCTCGCAAGCCAATGACGACATTAACATTCACCTTTTTGTTGAAGGAGGAATTCTCCAGTAAAACTGCAGGATTTGCTGAAGTTCTATAGATGGCTTCCAAATTAAGACGGGCTTTCATTGGATTTCCTTCCCAAGAAATATACCCCCCTTTCTTGACAATAAATTTTTTGTCAATAATACCACCATATTTAAAAATATAGGTTCCGTCATACGCCTGGAAATCGCCCCACATATTGAATTTACCCAAGGTATTTATTTTAAACAAAAGGGTGCCATTTCCCCTGCCTTTCATCCCATGACCCGAATTTCGGTCCAGAATAACTTCGACTTCCGCATTTGGTGTAATGTCGAGATCAAACTCTAACTCAAGTCCTTTATAATTTCTGGAATTATCAACAATACCTTGCTTGATATTGAACTTTTCTTTGGCTGACAGAAAATGGATAAAATCATTTTCACTTATGTTTTCGGCATTATTAATCGGAATTTTTAAGAAAGTACCATTTTCGGATTTTGCATCAACCTTTATAAATAATCCATTTGTTGGCCCTTTTATAGTTGCCAACCCATCAATAAATGCAATTCCGTAATAAGCGGCATCTTCGCTATCTCCGGTATCCAGCACCAACAATCTTCTGGATTTAATGGCTAAATCTAATTTCCAATCCGAAAAATTATTATGCGAGACACTTCCGTTTAAAGTTCCTTTTGTGTCATATTTTGTATCGGTTAACACATTATTTCTAAACAAAAATTTCTCGTCTGCCAAATCAACAATTGTTCTTTCCCCTAACGCATAATCCACATTGAGATAAGGAATAGTCATCCCTGCATTATCCACATAAAGTCGCCCGTTGATTTCCGGTTTGTTTAGATTTCCGGCAATACTTGCATTTCCT
>Ga0123336_10004801_pt1 | contig 10873 bp, 9 predicted proteins | sample SSSSmetaG_FD_96466 | JGI IMG/M metagenome (GOLD analysis project Ga0123336, IMG submission 96466) | Glacier valley bacterial and archeal communities from Borup Fiord, Nunavut, Canada, to study Microbial Dark Matter (Phase II) - ​SSSS metaG | ecosystem: Environmental > Aquatic > Freshwater > Ice... | reverse complement strand
TACAGTTGTGTGTATGCCGGTGATACGAACTCTTTGTAAAAATTTTTGCAGCTTATCTTCAAACCTTACCTTCTCTTCAGCTGATAAATTTTGATAAAATAAAACCTGCTTCTGAAGTATCTCTCTTTCCGTTGTTAATGCCGGCTGTAACAATGGAGCTTTCTTTTTAAAATATAAAAATATAATAACCGCAACAAGAAGTACAGGAATTACAAAGAATATTATTTGCATAAATAATTGGTTGAAGCCTTTCCCATAAAGATACAAATCTCAAATAAGCCGGTTCGCTGTTTTGTTTTCTTAATTGTATATGTTATGATTCCCTTCTACGTGTATTTACAGAATAATGAAAGCGCCCTTAATATCTTGCTTCATGGCTTACACCCTATAAGGATTCCGGCGCTGCCACTATAACAATAAGTAATACCCTGCGACACCAATCACCTGTCAACTGATGCGGTCGGTCTGCCGGGATTTCAATTCATCCAGGAACCTATAGAATACAGCACACATACAAATCATAGTAATGTGGATACTTACGATCATCTTATTGAAAATGATCTTAAAAATTTAGCTGCTATCGTAGCGGCTTAGTTTACTATGCCGCTATGCGCGATGAAAAAATACCAAGGAAAGCAGTGCCTATAACCGGACGAAATCAGCGGGGATTTTAGATGTCTTTATGACTTGATAGATTAAGGCGGCAAAATATTAAAGGCCGTCAATAAACGACGGCCTTTAGTATAATTGAATTTTTTTGCTGCTATTATATAAGCTTACCCCTAAGACCGTATGATTAACTAACCTTAATTTCTATTATTAAAAATTGACCTTATATTACCAATACGCAAATAAATACCGGTATCAATATTATAATACTTGCTGATAGGTTCGGTGGTAAAGGAAGTCCTGCTCTTAGCATTTTGTACATGTATAACAGTGGTACCACCATTACCGGGACTAAAATTATACTGAGCCTGGGAATAAACTCCAAGTGTTTTGGTAAGAGCGACAATTACACCTGCCTTGGGAGACATCATAACATACGCCTGTTTAAGATTTACTTTAATCAGCTTGTTCATATCATTATAATATTCAACTTTATGATTACTGGTACTAAGACCCATATCTACACCCATGAATGGTTGAACAGAACTGCCTTTGGGGCCAAAGGAAATTTCATACGAGATGGCAATGTTGGTAACATCGTCGGTGGCCTTGTAAGCAAAATCACCACTTTTGTAATTTGATTTCTTCGGAGCATAAGCATGAATGACTGCTCCTGTTGTCATGTTGTCTTTTATAGAAAAAGTACCAAACACAGTGGCGCCGCTAAGCGTACTATGGTTATCGTTGGCTCCGTGCCCGGTTAGTAAAGAGTACTGTGCGCCAACACTAATGTTTTGCGCATTTGCTGTTACCACTAAAGCGCTCATTGAAATTAATTGAAGAAAAATCTTTTTCATAAATAGGATTTGGATAGTGAATAAAAAAATAAGAAACGGCTTAGCGTTAAGCAAACTATGATATAGTGTGATAAATTTTTATCAGCAGATCACCTCCTGCCAGCCTTCCTCCGGATGCTGAAAGCTGATGGCTGATAGCAAAACTGTCTATCTATCGTTCACATAATACCAGCAATTGTTACATTCATTGGCTATAGTTTTTTAACAGGGTTACATTAAATATGTTTGGGGGTAAATTAACAACTCATTTCTAGTATCTTCAAACGTCTTCAATCGTATTATGGTATAATGTTGCTTTTATTTCATTCATTTAAATGTAAAGCCTTAGGTAACATTCTCCAATCTTATCATTATTCATCTTTCATTACCGTAACCACCGTTCAAAAAATTCATAGGTTCTCAGCATCTGGTCAACGCGCTGGCGTTTATTGCCGCTGCGGTAAGTTTATGCGTAGCGCCGGGATGCCGTACATATTCTACTGGCGTGACAGTGTAGCACCTTTTTGAGCATCAATTAAAAACCAATGGTTCAGGTTGATATAGGAAGACACAGAAGCCTCCTGCTGGAAATCGGATTTGTTTAGTATCCTTGCTTTTTTGTCAGTCACATTGTTGTTAAGAAAAGCGCTTATCTCATCGGGAGTGCCATCGGGATTAAGCCTTGCAGTTGATATCCGCCGTCCGGTATTTTGCCGAAGCCAGGTTTTTCGGAAGGCCAGTCGGGGATGGAACCTTTTGGGCTGAGCAAAGAATCGTTTAAGAGATCGGATAATAATATGACAAACAAAGAGAAATTTTCTCATCAGCATATTTTTTATGATTGAATATGCGAAGAACACTATCGCAAGGGGATTTGTAAATCAAATCTTTAAAAAAAGGCTATGAATGACTTTCGAAGTCTTGAATATTGATATATTACACTCATGGCAGACTTAAAAAGTCATGAATAGATACGATTTACTGACAAGTTATTAATTTCATCTGGTTGGTTATACTTTGCTCAGACTTGTGAAGTTCGCCTTTGTATTAAAAGCTGGTTCAAATACCACGCTTCTGATCTCATTCGTAAAAAATTCATTGTCTATTGGGTTTATCTGTAAAATCATGCTGAAAAAAATTATCTCCTGCTATATACTTAGCTCCTTCTGTTTTTCTAACGGGTATGCACAGGCTATTAATACAGATTCCTTTCCTTCTGGTGAAAAAACGGCTTTTCAAACGGGCAGTGCCTGGCTGCCGGAGATAGATATCCGTTCGGATATCGCCATTGTTTATGGCGCTGGCGACCGTAACGGTATGACATTCGAACAGCGTGTAAAGTCATGGCATGACCGAGGGTATGTTACACAATTTATGACCGGTATCGCCTGGGGATCGTATGATGATTATTTTTTAGGGAAATGGGATGGAAAGAACCATCTCGGCGATGGGCAGGTTGCGCAAAATGGCGATACGATATGGCATGGAAAAAATATTCCTTATGTAGTACCGGTGGCATCATTTATAGATTATATGAAAAGAGGAGTTGTTAAGAAAGTAATCGACGCGGGTATTACCACCATCTTCTTAGAAGAACCTGAATTCTGGGCCAGGGGCGGATATAGCAGGCCTTTCAAAGAAGAGTGGCAGAAGTTCTATGGCTTCCCCTGGAGACCACAGCATGAATCACCGGAGAACACTTACCTATCGGGTAAATTGAAATACCAGCTGTATTATAATGCTATCAAAGAGGTATCCTCTTATGCAAAAGAATATGGCAAAAGCAAAGGCTTACTTATTAAAGTATTCATCCCTACACATTCGCTCGTTAATTATTCTTCCTGGAAGATAGTAAGTCCGGAAGCAAGCCTGGCTTCGCTGCCGGACATCGATGGATACATCGCGCAAGTATGGACAGGCACTGCAAGAGAGCGGACTTATTACAACGGCCTGGCAAAAGAACGGGTATTTGAAAATGCATTCCTGGAATATGGCTCGATGGTTTCTATGACAGCACCTACAAAAAGGAAACTGTATTTTCTAACAGATCCTATTGAAGACAGGCAGCATGACTGGCAGGATTATAAACAAAATTACCAGGCTACATTTACCGCTAAACTGTTATACCCCATGGTGGCCGATTATGAAGTGATGCCATGGCCGGAACGCATCTATACACATCCTTATAAACTTGCTAACAGCAACGAGCGCGTGTTGATACCCAAATATTATTCTACCCAGATGCAGGTGATGGTAAATACTTTGAATAAAATGCCTTTGACGGAAAACCGGGTATCAGGTTCAAAAGGCATAGGTATACTGATGGGTAACTCTCTTATGTTCCAGCGCTTTCCTACTCACAATGGATTTGAAGATCCGCAGTTCTCAAATTTCTACGGTCAGACCTTCCCGTTATTGAAACTGGGTGTGCCGGTGGAAACGGTGCATATGGAAAATCTTACTTATGCTGCTACCTTAAAAGACATAAAAGTACTGGTGGTAAGTTATTCAAATATGAAACCTGCTTCCGCACAGGTACACCAGTATCTTGCAGACTGGGTAAAGAAAGGCGGTGTACTGATTTATGTTGGCAGGGATGATGACCCTTACCAGACGGTGATGGAATGGTGGAACACAAAAGACAATCATTTTGCAGCGCCTTCCGAACATTTGTTTAAGCTTATGAATATAGCGCCGCCAAAAACAGATAAGCAATTTATATTTGGTCGGGGCACAGTGTATGTGATACGAAGAAACCCGAAGGAATTTGTAATGGAAAAAACGGATAACAGCTTTTTTGTTGACCAGGTAAAGCAGGCTTATGAAAAGGATGCCCAAGCCGGCAAACTTGTGTTTAAAAATTCATTGTATGTTGAAAGGGGCCCTTATGATATTGTTTCGGTAATGGATGAAAGTGTCAGCAGTGATCCTTATGTTATCCACGGTCCGGTGATCGATCTTTTTGATCCCGAACTACCGGTGCTTGCTACTAAATCTATTACGCCCGGGCACCAGGCGCTGCTGTATAACCTGGCAAGGGTTACCAATAAAAATCAACCGCAGGTGCTGGCTTCGGCTTCCAGAATCTATGAAGAAAATATTTCAACAAACAGTTACTCGTTCGTATCAAAGAGCCCGGTAAATACCAGTAACAGTGTTCGTATTTTGTTACCGGCAAAACCTAAGTCAGTGTCTGTTACAGATAGCAGGGGTGAGAAACTAAGTGATGTTAAGTCTTCATGGGATGCCGGCTCCCGGACCTGTTACCTTGGTTTTGAAAATAGTCCGGATGGCACGAAGGTTGAGATTGCATGGTGACGATAGCAACTTTCATTAAACCTTTATTTTAGAATATGATAAAACCTCCATTGATCCTTACGTTAGCACTCACTGATAAAGATTCGGCCTATTTCAATACACTCCGACAAAAATATTTTCCGAAAGAAAGAAATTTTATTGACGCGCACCTTACCTTATTCTATGCACTCCCCTATGAACTAACGGTGATAGATACAGTAAAAGCATGGTGCTCCAATCAGGAAGGATTTATGATAGAAGTTAAAGAGCCGGTTTCAATCGGTAAGGGCGTGGCATTTAAATTAGCATCTGAAGAGTTGATGTTAATGCACAAGTCTCTGCAGGTTAAATGGTTTGATTTTTTATCATTGCAGGACAGGCACAAAATCTGGCCTCATATAACGGTTCAAAATAAAGTGACTGCTATAGAAGAGAGGGAATTGCTGGATGAATTGAAAAAAGAATTTTTTCCTTTCGCAATGCCCACGACAGGATTACAGTTATGGGAATACCTGAATGGCCCCTGGAAGTTTATTGGGAGATTTGACTTCAAAGTATGATTGCAGGCTGTAGATTTGTAATTCAAACATCAATAATTATCACATGAAAAAAATTCAGAGACTTCTTATAATACTTATTTTAAGCCTGTTTTTTACTACAGCCGGTTATCCGCAATTCGGTGGGTTTGGTAAAAAAATATTAGATAAAAGCACTGACATTGTTTCGGCCGACGGACTTAATAAAATACTCAAACAGCCGCAGGCGATTTCCACCAATTTTAAAGATGTGGATAAAGTCGGTTCAAAGCCGCCATCTTTTATGGAAGGGGAAACACCTCAGCCTTTATATCTTTTGCCAAAAGCGTCCATCGGCGGATTCAGGCTTTGCGCCGGTTTTTATGAGATGACAAATAAAAGCTATTGCCTGCACGCGGGTACCCGGGGACCAAGCAGCGGAGATGGTTACATGCTTGCACCTGTGTTGGGACCAAAGCAGGAGGTGGTTAAACTGATTTTAAAAAATGGTGAAGGGCACCCTGAAGTGAAGCAGCATAGCATACAAATTTTGTTATGGGCTATAATTGCCAGAACAAAATTTTCAGATTTTGGTAACGATATTAAATTAACTGCTACCATATTGTTGTCACCTAAAGAACTGCTTATGCTGGAAGGAGGTGTGCTTGGTGTGCTGCCGTCGGGCTTGATGGCAAGAGCGAAAAATCAATTGCCTTCAGCTGCACAAAATATTTTTGAAGCCGAGAATAATATTCGCCAGTTAGCGGCTTCAGGTAACGCTTCGTATGAGGAGATGGAAAAATATGCGGTGCTTGCAGGATTGACCGCTCAACCGGATCCTGAAGTGCCATCAGGTATATGGTCATTGCATCCGGATGGATATTATATACGTTTCTTTCCACATGGCTATCAACAGACAACGGTACAGATTTTTGTATCACAGGACGTCATAAATAAATATCCATCGCTCATTTATAACGCGCCCAACGGAATCGCCTGTCCTGCAAACGTAGGCGCTCAACGTCTTGCACAAACTAATGAACCTCTTAATCCCGACTATAGTAAAAAACTTACTATTATTTGTAATGCTCAATAGTAAATAAAGCACAAAAAAAAGTGGGCTTTCGCTCCACTTTTTAATTAGTACGGATTATAAAATATTTCTGTTCATTTTATCTGCCTCTATATCTTCAATGTCGACTTCTGTTTTTCTTACCGTCTCGCTGATTGTTTCATCCCGGTGTTCTACATCTTTACCCAAATAAATCTCCTCAACAATTCTTGCTTCTTTTGACACTACAGGAATCTCAGCACGTTCAGTAAGCTCTATCGTTTCGTCTTTGAAGCCTGCAAGATCAGCATCAGTAGCCATTCGGTCTACTGTTTTACCTTCAACCCTTACATGCTCTTCACGCCGTCTCAGGCTTTCTTCAACAGGTTTTTCTATAATGCGGCTCTTCAAACGAACACCACCTGTTGTTACTTCTTTCTTTCCAACCTGTAAAGTCTCTTCAATAACAGGTATTGAATTCGCTATATCGGCATTCGATGAATAACCTGGTGTGCTCATACTGTTCTGCCTGTCGTCATCATCAACATCTACCGCGCCATAACTATCAAGAAGGGTAGCTACACGCTGAGCTTCTTCAGTTGACTTGGCATGTACAGTAACAACAGAGCCGCGCTCACCGGCTCTTGTATAGCGATCACTTTCATCATCATCGCTGCCGAATAAATTTTTGAAAAACCTTCCAATGCCGCTAACAGCATCGTTGCCGGTATCTGATGATAGTGAAGAGGTACCTGATAGGTTTGTTGAGCTACTGGCTGAACCCGTCATGCTGCCGGACGAAACATCAACGTTGTCCCGGGAAAAACCACTGGCTACAAGCTGCTCAACAGCATGCTGTGCTTCACTAGAGCTATTGAATATACCGATTACCGTTTGTGACATGATAAACCTCCTTTGTTTTTTATTTATTAATGATTGATGATAGGAATTAATTAGTTGTATTTTTATTTGCTACGCGCTCCACAATAATCTCGTCGTGACGCAGCGTAACAATTTGTTCTTCCGAACTGGTATGAAAATGTTTGGTTATGCGAACCTCCTCAACGAGTAATAATTTTTTTTCAACGACCACTACTTCCCTGACAACGGGAATAACCATGGTATCGCCTTCATACCTGACTTGAGGGTGATCGTCAATGTATTTATTAAAGGCGACTTTCTCTACCTTAATCTCCTCTGTTGTAACAGAGGTAGTAATTGTCTCTAATAATTCATTAACCTTTTTTGTGATACGTATGGTATCACCGTCTACTATCTTCTCGTGAACCTGTACTTCTTCTTTAATAACAAGTAGCTTAATATCTTCGTCACTCAGATCGTTAATGACATCATCGTGGTATAGCATATTAGGCATTTTCAGTATTGATTACAGGTCTCTAATCATGCCATCATTGTAATCGGATAGTTGTGAAACACACTTATAAGAATTGCTTAAAATAATACACATAATCGGAACATCACTCTACAAAAATCTAATCAATTTGTTTTATTTGCTAAGAGTGTTAATTTCATCAGCCAGTCACTTTATTGCTCGGATTTTTTAGTGAAACCAGGTTATGAATCGAAAGGTGCTGTCAACAGTTTAGTGAATTATTATAAGCGTTGATAAATATAATTTTTAAGCAATGTAATGATCCTGTTTCACCATTAGTAATAGTAAATGTTTGTAGCGACAGCGGAAACTTTTCTGCTGTAATTATTTATTCAGCGACAATATCCATGGCAATGCATTAAACATCATCGGTTCAATGCTTGTGCTGTGTGTGCCGCCGGGGATTGGGACAAATTCAACGTTGGTGGCGCCGGCTGTTTTGAACCTGTTGAAGATTGAAACTGAAGTTTGATAAAACACCGCTTCGTCGGCTGTGCCGTGATAAAGGCGTGTAGCGCTCTTTGGTGTCCAGGTAAGAAAACTGTTAGCGGTGAGTTGTTGCTTCATCACCGTTTCTTTTGCGGGATCAGAAAGACTTGCATAAAAAGAAGGGTTAAATAAAGCTGCCGTTGAAGTACTTAAAGCAGCATCTATTGCAGACCGGTCTTTTGTGCCATCCAGTAGTGCGGAAAGTTTTGTGGCGTAAGGCTCCTGGTAAAAATCACTGTAAGGTCTTTTCCAGTTATAAGTACTATCATAACTTCTTAACAGCAAACTTAAAAAAGAGGGCGCTGAGTAAGTGGATGCAGTGGCGATACCGGTTAGCATCTCATTCAAGTCGTAACCGCCGGCTCCTTCAGCGGCGGCGGTAAGTGTCAATCCATGAGAGGCATTGGTTTCAATTTCTTTCTGCGCAGCCATCGTAACATAACCGCCTTCTGAATAGCCAACTATAAACAACCTGCTGCCGGTAGTTATTTTTTGTTGTTGAAAATAATATTTTGCGGCTTTGATCATATCCACGACGGTTAATCCGGATGACTGCTGATCATAATAGGGATGTGGAATATTTTGAGAAACACCATACCCTATAAAATCGGGGATAAGCGTTATATATCCTGCAGACGCAACCAATTCATAACCGGAGAAGCTGTTAGGAAAGTTAGAAGGGGCATCAGTAAATCTAAACATCGTTCCATGCTGGGCACTGATCAGGGATGGAGCGGCAGTTCCGTTTTTTGGTATGCCAATTAAACCCGAGACCTGGATCTTATTTCCTTTAAATGTTGTCTTGTAAATCAATTTATAAAAATCAACATCGAATGTCGCTATGGGAGCAAAGTTAGCATAGCCAGATTTTACCGCCAGGCTTTGCAAAGCTGTCTTTGAAAACATGCCGAGAGAAGTAGCGGAAACAAAATAATCATTGGTAGAAGCCGGGGTATTATCCGTGTTATCTTTCCGGCAACCGGTAATAAGAACGATAAACATTAAAACAGGGTACAGGATTTTCATCTTACTAAATTTTTATAATTACTGTAAAATAGCGAATGAGTTTTATATACTTACAACTTCATCTTCTATAACTATCCTTTCAATTTTTCCTACCAGGAAAATATAAGCGCAGGCGCCAATTATTGTAACCAGTCCGATAAAAATAAGCGCCGGTTCAAAGTTACCGCCCCTTGCTATGAAACCGATAACGATCGGTATTACAATAGATGCCAGGTTACCGATAAAATTAAATACACCACCGGTTAATCCAATCAGGTGTTTGGGCGCCAGTGTTGATACAAACACCCAGGTAATAGTTGCAAAACCATTTCCGAAGAAAGCGATCGTCATGAATAAAATAATCAATGAAGTACTGCTAACGTAATTAGCCCCAATGACAGAAGCCGACAATAGCAGTCCAAAAATAACCGGGGCCTTTCTGGCGATATTAACAGACACTCCTTTTCTTATTAAATAATCAGACAAAAATCCTGAGGTTATCAAACCCGCGAATGCGGCCAGAAAGGGCGCAGACGCCAGCATGCCGGCAGTAAGAAAATTTAAGTGCCTGTATTTAACAAGGTAAGTGGGGAACCATGTAAGGAAAAACCATAACGTAGAGTTAACAGCAAACTGCCCGATATAAATGCCCCATAGCTTGCGGTACATAAAAACCTTTTGCAAATTCTTCCATTCAAATGCCGGACGGGGTGAGGCTGTATCGGCAATAGGCCGGTTTATCAATCCACCTCCTTTTTCAATATGATCGAGTTCTGATTTGTTAACCTGTGGATGATCTGCCGGATCGCGGTACAACCAATACCAGAATAATCCCCAAATGATTCCAACTATACCGGTAAGAATAAATAGTCCGCGCCAGCCTGCATAATATTGAAACGCCACAAGCGCCGGTGTTAAGAATGCTATTCCCAGGAACTGTCCTGAAGTGTACATGGCAATGGCAGAAGCTCTCTCCTGGTTTGGGAACCAGCTTGTAACGATACGATTGTTAATCGGATATGCCGGTGCTTCAAAAACGCCGACGGCTAGCCGAAAACCCAGTAACGCTGTGAAATCTTTTACCAGTCCGAGACAGAGTGTTACCAACGACCAGGCAACCAGGCTAACTGAATACAGTATGCGCGGGATGATGCGGTCGACCAGTATTCCACCGGGTATCTGTAGTGCCGCATAACTCCAGCCGAACGCTGAGAACAGCAATCCCAACTGAACCGGACTTAATTGCAGGTCATCGGTAATACCGGTTGCCGCTACGGAGAGGTTGATCCTGTCCATGTAGTTGATAACAACATTTATAAACAGGAAAGCAAGTATGCGGAATCGTATGCGGGTAGGGCGGTTATCAAAAATGAGTTGTGCCATGGCGTGAGCCAAATGTATTGATAATAGTTTGATTGGGGCTTGTTCGAGTTTAAATTTGTAAGTAGGGGGATTGATAGGGAGACGATAATGTTTGGCTGATAGGGGCACTTCCATCAGCGTATCAGCTTCACTGGATTACTAACAGGTTATTATTATTGAACGGTGCCTCGTAACATAGCTTACGGTAACCTTAATAAAAAGTTATGTTGGTACAAATTCAGTGGTTAGGATTGGTTCAATGCCGGACAGTATCGTCAGAATTGTTTGCGGGAGAAAAGGGTGATTAAAAAATTCT
>Ga0123336_10004800_pt1 | contig 10874 bp, 9 predicted proteins | sample SSSSmetaG_FD_96466 | JGI IMG/M metagenome (GOLD analysis project Ga0123336, IMG submission 96466) | Glacier valley bacterial and archeal communities from Borup Fiord, Nunavut, Canada, to study Microbial Dark Matter (Phase II) - ​SSSS metaG | ecosystem: Environmental > Aquatic > Freshwater > Ice... | reverse complement strand
CCATCATGCCGTGCGCGTCTATGGTGGCCACGTCCCCGGTCGCGAACCAGCCCTCGGCATCCGCGGCATCGGCGACCGCATTCATGTAGCGCCGTACCACCCAGGGGCCGCGCACCTGCAGGTTGCCGTACGTCGTGCCGTCCCACGGCAGGTCGTGGCCCTGGTCGTCCACGATCCGCATGTCCAGCCCTGGCACGGCGCGGCCCTGCTTGTATTGCAGCCGCTTGGCCTCGGCCTCGGACAGCCCGGCGAACCCTGGCTTCGGCCCGTAGAAGGTGCCCAGCGGGCTGGTCTCCGTCATGCCCCAGGCATGGTCCACCTGGACGCCGTAGTCCCGTTCGAACACGTCAATCAGCATGGCCGGGCAGGCGGAGCCGCCGCAGACCAGGCGCTTCAAGGTGTCCAGCTTGCCGCCCGTGGCGCGCAGGTGCTGCAGCAGGCCCATCCACACCGTCGGCACCCCGGCGGACAGGGTCACGCGCTCCTCGTTCATCAGCGCCGCGACGCTCGGCCCGTCCAGGTGGCGGCCGGGCATAATCAGGGAAGCGCCGGCCATCGGCGCGGCATAGGGGATGCCCCAGGCATTGACGTGGAACATCGGCACGACCGGCATCACCCGGTCCATCGCGCGGAAGCCGAACACGTCGGCCATGTTGACGGCGTAGGCGTGGACGACGGTGCTGCGATGACTGTACAGCACGCCCTTGGGCCGCCCGGTGGTGCCGGAGGTGTAGCAGAGCGCGCTCGCCAGCGCCTCGTCCAACTGCGGCCAGGCGTAGTCCCCGTCCTGGGCGGCCAGCAGCGCCTCGTAGCACAGCAGGTCCTGGCCCGGCGCCAGCGCAACCTCCGGCATCGTGTCCGCGTCCGCCAGCATCACCACGGCGCGGACGCCGGGGATGTGCGGGGCGACGGCGGCGACCAGCGCGGCAAAGCTGGTGTCCGCGCACAGCACGGTGCTGCCGGCGTCGTTCAGGATGTGCGCGATGTCGTCCGCCGCCAGCCGCGGGTTCACGGTGTGGATGATCGCGCCCATGCCGGAGACGGCGTAGTACAGCTCCAGGTGCTGGTGCCCGTTCCAGGCCAGCGTCGCCACGCGGTCGGAGGGTCCGACGCCCAGGGCGCGCAGGGCCTGGGCGAGTTGCCGCGCCCGGTGCTCGACCTCGCGGTAGGTGCTGCGGTGGATGGCGCCGCCGGTGGTGCGGGACACGACCTCGGCCCGCGGGTGGTGCCGCGCGGCGTGCGTCAGGATGGAGGACACGAGCAGCGGCTGGGTTTGCATCAGTCCGAGCATGGGGCGGTGGCTCCTGGCGGGCGTTTCCTGGGGGCCGTCTGGTGCGGCGGTCGGGACAGGATGGACCGGGCGAGGCGTGGTGTCATCAGGGCGGGGTTAGGGGAGGGGACGGCGCCCTCGGTTGGGCGTCGGCTTTCGACCCGAAGTGGAGTACGTGTGATCCAAGCCGGACGGTCCAGTCTCCTCGGCCGCAGGAAGCGGCCGAGGCCAAGGCCGCCCAACTACGGTGCCTCTTGCCATCTAATGCCAAGTGGACCACGTTGGGCGCTGAGGAGAGCGCCCCGTGCCGAGCCGCAACATCAGCCTAACCGATCACTTCGACGGTTTCGTCGAGCGGAGCATCCGCGCCGGCCGTTTCGCGAACGCGAGCGAGGTGGTACTGGCCGGCCTCCATCTTCTCGAGCACCGCGAGCGGGAAGAAGAGGAGCGGCGCGCGGCGTTGAAAGCGGCCGCGGCAGAGGGCTTCGGCGCGCTTGACCGCGGCGACCATGTCTTCCTCGACGGCGAGCAGGCGCTGCGGCGGAAGCTGCAAGAGGTTGGCCGGGCGGCCCGGATGGGGATCGCAAGCGCGGCGGGATGAGCCGCTACACGCTGTCTGGGCCCGCGTTGCAGGACATCGCCACGATCCTGGCCGAGAGCGCCGCGCGGTTCGGCGATGCGGCGAGCGAGCGATACGAACGGCTGATCGCGACCGCCCTCGTCGAACTCGCGGCCGGTCCCGCGCGGCCCGGCAACCGCGCGGTGCCGGAGTTGGCAGACGGCGCGCGCATCTACCACCTGCGCGGCAGCAAGCGCCGCGCCCGCACCGGGGCTGGCGCGGTCGGCGCGCCTCGGCACTTCGTGCTCTACCGGGTGCTCGAACCGGATTTGATCGGTGTCGCCCGCGTTCTCCACGACAGCATGGACCTTCCCGCCCACGCGACCAACGACTTCGGCGAGGGATGATCGGCCTCGGGGCTCTCATGGAATGGGCGAGGCTGATGGCACGCCGCATTGAATGCGATGGCCGAGAAATAGCTGTCCGCTCTGGAGCAAGAGATGAGGGAAACCGGACCTACGTGGCCGGGAGGAGGGCGGCAGAAGCAGACACCCCCACCGTGCCACAGCCGAACTGAAAGCAGTGCCGTACCGCCCGGGCGCCCCTTCGGAACGCCGCCATCCCCCCGCATTGCCCCGCCCCGCGATCCGGCCCATCCTTCCGCAACGACTGCGGGGCGCGCCTGCCGGCCGCATCCCAGGGGGGCCACCATGCCGCATGACGCACGCCATCTGCCGCGCCGGGCCGTGGTCGCCGGGCTGGCCGCCGCCGCGGCCGGGCCGGCGCGGGCGGCGCCCCCGCCCCTGCCCGCATCGCCCGTCGCCCTCAGCGTCATGGACGTGGGCGGCGCCCTGGCCCTGCTGCAACCGGCGTTCGAGGCCTATCGCCGCGCCAACCCGCGCCTGGTGTCCCGCATCGCCTACGTGAAGGCCCCGGCGCCGGAGCTTGCCGGCAAGATCAAGGCGCAGCAGGACGCCGGGCGGTCCGACATAGACCTGGTGCTGGCCGGCAGCGACGGGCTGGCCTCCGGCCTGGCTCTCAACCTGTGGCGCCGCATCCTGCCCGACTTCGCGCAGGGCTTCCCGGGGATCGAGGCCAACTACGAACCCGCGGCGCTGGCGCTGCACCGGGCGCAAGGCGGCGGCTTCGGCGTGGTCGTCAACTACTACCCGTCGGGACCGCTGCTGGAGTACATGCCGGCGCGCGTGCCGGACCCGCCGGGCACGGCGCAGGCGCTGCTGGACTGGGCGCGGGCGCACCCCAACCGCTTCATGTATGCCCGGCCCGCCAACTCCGGCCCCGGGCGCACCTTCATGATGGGCCTGCCCTACATCCTCGGCGACGCCGACCCGGCCGACCCCATCAAGGGCTGGGACCGCACCTGGGCCTACCTGCAGGAACTGGGCAAGTACGTCGAATACTACCCGTCCGGCACCGGCGCCACGATGAAGGAACTGGGCGAAGGCTCCCGCGACATGGTGGTCACGACCACGGGCTGGGACATCAACCCCCGCGCCCTGGGCACCGTGCCGGCGGAAGCCCGGGTGGGCACCCTGCAAGGCTTCCACTGGATCTCCGACGCATTCTTCATGTGTGTGCCCAAGGGCGTGCCCGACGACCGGCTGGCGGTGGTGCTGGACCTGATGGCGTCGCTGCTGCGCCCGGACATGCAGGCGTTCTCCTACGACGAAGGCTACCTCTACCCCGGCCCAGCCGTCCGCGGCGTGCCGGTCGGCATGGCGCCGCAGCGCAGCCAGGACGTGATCGCCGAGTTCGGCCGCCCGGAATATGCCGCCCTGATCGCCGGCAACCCCATCGAGCTGCCGCTGAAGCCGGACCAGATGGTGCTGGCGTTCCAGCGGTGGGACCAGACGGTGGGCGCGCGGCGGTAGGGCGGAAGCGTTCTGCTCCGGTCCAGCCAGCGTCCCATCGGCCCCTCCGCTCCGGTGCCAAGGTGCACACCAACGGTTAGCTAAGGGCCGGCTGTGAGGAGACGGCTCTTCGCTGGCCGCCGCCCCTAATCCCGCCGCAAACCCCTGGCATCCCAGCACCATGCCAGCCCTCCTCGCCATCCTGGGCGGCGCCCTCCTGCTCGTCTGGCCGGCGCTGCTCAATGGATACCCCATCCTGTTCAGCGACACCGGCGGCCTGCTCGACATGGGCCTGGCCGGCGACATGGGCTGGGACAAGCCCTGGGTTTACGGACCCTTCCTGGCGCTGACCAGCGCAGGGCTGACCCTGTGGGGACCGGTCGCCGCACAAGGCCTGCTCCTGTCGCACCTGCTGTGGCTGACCCAGGCCGTCATGGCCCCGCCGCGGCCGGGACGGCACCTCGCGTTGTGCGCCGTGCTCGCGTCGGCCACCGCAGCACCCTGGTTCGCCGCCCTGCTGATGCCCGACATCTTCGCGCCCCTGGTGCTGCTGAGCCTGTTCGTCCTGGCATACGGCCCCGGCCGCGTCAGCCGCGCCGCGCTGGCCTGGGCCGGCGTGGTCGGCACGCTCGCCGTCGCGTCCCACCTGGCGCACCTCGTGCTGGCCGCCGGCGTCGTCGCCGTGGCCGGGCTGCTGCGCCGCCAACTCCCCTGGCGGCCCGCGCTCCCCGTCGCGGCGGCGCTGCTCTTCCTGCTCGGCAGCAACCTCGTCGGCAACGGCGTGCTGGCCGTCTCCCCCTACGGCTCCGTCTTCGCCCTTGCCCGCCTGATCGGCGACGGCCCGGGCCGAGCCTACGTGGATGCCGCCTGCCCCGCCGCCGGCTGGCGCATCTGCGCCTGGCAAGGCCGCCTGTCCGCCGACAGCGACGAGTTCCTCTGGCACCCCAACGGACCCATCTGGGCCGACGGCTACGGCCCCATCCGCTATGCGCCGGAGGCCGCGCGCCTCGTCCCCGCCATCATCGCCGCCCACCCCGGCGCCGTCCTGCAAGCCGCCGCCGCCAACACCCTGCACCAGCTCGGCCTCGTCCGCGTCGGCGACACGCTCGTGGCGGACCACCTGGACGTAGCCCTGCTGCCACGCCTGCAACAATACTTCCCCCCGCAGGAAGCCACGGCCTTCCGCGCCTCCCTGCAAGCCGCCGACCACCTGGCCGCCGCCGCCGCCCCGTTCACCCCGCTGCACCTGGCCGTGCTCGTCGCTGGCGCAGCCGGCACGCTCTGGATCGCACTAGGCCTGGCGCTGACCCGGCGCAGCCCGGCAAGCAAACCCACCCTCACTCCTCATGGCGAGGACCAAAGCCTTATTCCTCATAACGAGGAGCAAAACCCTATCGGTCATTGCGACGAGCAAAGCCTTGTCCCTCACGGCGAGGAGCAAACCCTTCTTCGTCATTGCGAGGAGCGAAGCGACGCGGCAATCCAGGGGCCGCACGGACCGGACGCTGGCCGCCCCCGGATCACAATGCCGCAAGCGGCCCGCAATGACCCGGCAAATCAGGCAACCCGCAACGACAGCAGCAAAGGCCCATGGCGCTGGCCGTCCACCAGAAAAAACCCCCTGCAAGCCCTAGCCATCCTGACCCTGGCCGGCCTCCTCGCCAACGCCGCCGCCACCGGCGCGCTGTCCGGCCCGCACCACCGCTACCAGGCGCGCATCGCCTGGCTGGTGGTGCTGCCGCCCCTGCTGGCCTACGCCGCCCGCAAGGACGCCTCCTGCCGCGACACCTCCGCGGGGGCCATGTGGACCAGCGCCTCGTAGTCCCTCATCAACACCTCGGTGATCGCCCCCGGCGTATAGGCCTGCCCGGCGATCTCCCGCACCGGCGTCACCTCCGCCGCCGTGCCGCACAGGAACACCTCGCTCGCCCGCCCGATCTCCTCCAACCCGATCGGCCGCTCCACCACCTTCATCTGCCGCCGCCGGGCAATGGCCATGACGGTGCGCCGGGTGATCCCATCCAGGAAGCAATCAGGCGTCGGCGTATGCACCTCCCCGTCCAGCACAAAGAAGATGTTGGCCCCCGTCGCCTCCGACACCTGGCCGCGCCAGTCCAGCATCAACGCGTCGTTGAACCCCTGCGCCTCCGCATCATGCTTCGACAAGGTGCCGATCATATACAACCCGGCCGCCTTGCTCGCCGTCGGCGCCGTCTCCGGATGCGGCCGCTTCCACTTCGCCATCCCCAGCCGCACGCCCTTCATCCGGTCGTCGCCGAACAGGTTGGGCCACGCCCACGTCGCAATGGCCAGGTGGATGCGCGTCTGCTGCGCCGACACCGACAACTGCTCCGTCCCCCGCCACGCCAGCGGCCGCACGTAGGCGTCCGTCAAGTCGTTGGCCGCCATCACCGCGATGCAAGCCGCATCAATCTCCTCGACCGTATAAGGGATCTCGAACCCCAGGATGCGCCCGGACCGGATCAGCCGCTCCGAGTGCTCGCGCAACTTGAAGATGTTCCCGGCATAAGCCCGTTCGCCTTCGAACACGCCGCTGGCATAGTGCAATCCATGCGACAACACATGCAGCTTGGCGTCCCGCCAGGGAACCATCACCCCGTCCATCCAGATCGAGCCATCACGGTCATCGAAGGGAACCAACGCCATAACCCGCCTCCACGCAATATTGTTGCTTCAACAGGCCCAACGCTATAATGCACCTTGAGTTAAGTCAACAACCCTGTCGTAACAGGAGGGGATGCCAGCCATGCCGGATCGTGCAGAGCTAGGCGGGGACCGCGCCGGCGCCAGCCTGCTCTTCCTGCGGGAAGAGCAATTGCGCCTCGCCCAGGACCTCATGTTCTTCGCCTACCGCGACTTCACCGGCGCCGCCGACGTGATCCTGGAGGAACTCGGCCTCGGCCGCGCCCACCACCGCGCCCTCCACTACATCGGCCGCAACCCCGGCATGACCGTCGGCGACCTGCTGGCCATCCTCCGCATCACCAAGCAAAGCCTCGCCCGCGTCCTGACCGCCCTCGTGGACCAAGGCTACGTCGCCCAGGCCCCCGGCCGCAACGACCGCCGCCAGCGCCTGCTCACCCTGTCGGAAGCCGGCCAAGCCCTGGAGCGCCGCCTGTTCGAGCGCCAGCGCGAGCGCCTCGCCCTCGCCTTCCGCGACGCCGGCGGCCCGGCCGTAGAAGGCTTCCGCCGTGTCATGCGCGGCATCATGGACGGCGCCGCCCGCACCTACATGGACCAGGCCGAAGCCCCCCTCCACCCCGGCGCACGCCCCCCCGCCCGCGCCGGCGGCCTCCGGTGACCGCCGCCCCGGTGACCGCCGCCCCAGTGACCGCCCCCAAGGACGCCGCCCACGTCCTCGTCGTGGACGACGACGCCCGCCTGCGCGCACTGCTGCAACGCTACCTCGCCGAGCAAGGCTTCCGCGTCACCACCGCCAGCCACGCCGCCGAAGCCCGGGAGCAGATGCGCTCCATGCAGCCCGACCTCCTGGTCCTGGACGTCATGATGCCCGGCGAAACCGGCCTGTCCCTCACCCAAACCCTGCGTGAAAGCCGGTCGGACCTGCCCGTCCTGCTGCTGACCGCCCGCGGCGCGCCCGAGGATCGCATCGCCGGGTTCGAGGCCGGGGCCGACGACTACCTCGGCAAGCCCTTCGAACCCTACGAACTCGTCCTCCGCCTCCGTGCCATGCTCCGCCGCGTCGCCCCCCCGCCCCCCGCCGCCCCTGCAGGCCCGGTCCGCCTCGGCCTCCTGGAGTTCGACCCCGAACGCGCTGAGCTGCGCGGCCCCACCGGGACCATCCACCTGACCGGCGGCGAGGCCGCGCTCCTGCAAGCCCTCGCCCGCCGCCCGGGCGAAACCCTCTCCCGCGAGTGGATCACCGAAACCCTCGGCATGGACGAAACGGGCGAACGCGCCATAGACGTGCAAGTCACCCGCCTCCGCCGCAAGATCGAAGCCGACCCTCGCGAACCCCGCTTCCTCCACACCGTCCGCGGCCGCGGCTACATCCTAAAGCCCGGCACATGAAGCACACTTCCTTCCCCCTCCTCCTCCGGGAGAGGGCCGGGGTGAGGGGGTCTTCGGCACCGAACCCGCCCAGAACAGACTACATGCCGCCAGCAACCATAGACCCCCGCACCGCAGCCAAGCCCCCCTCACCTCACCCCTCTCCTAAAGAAAAAAGAAGCCGCCCTCCCCCGCCAGGCCCCCAATCATGCGCCTAACCGCCCCCATCAAGACCCTCCTCCCCCGCGGCCTCCTCGGACGCAGCCTCCTGATCGTCCTCGTCCCCCTCGTCATCCTGCAAGCCGTCGCCTTCACCTTCTTCTACGGCAGCCACCTCGACATCGTCTCCCGCCGCCTCTCCAGCAGCATCGCCGGCGAGGTCGCCCAAACCATCGAACTCCTGGACCGCTTCCCGGACCAGCAGGACTGGATCCTCCGCACCGCCTGGCTGCGGTTCGAGATCCCGATGCGCCTCGTCCCCGGCGGCACCCTGCCGCCCGACACCCACGTCAACCAGTTCGGCCCCATGGACGACGACCTCGCCGCCGCACTGGCCAGCAAGCTCCGCCGCCCCTACCGAATGGACTGGACCACCGACCCCCGCAACGTCCTGATCCGCGTCCAACTGGACGACGCCGTGCTGGAAGTGGAAGCCCCGCGCAAGCGCCTCTACGCCACCAGCATCTACCTGTTTGTCCTCTGGATCGCCGGCACCGCCGTGCTGCTCTTCGGCGTCGCCGCCCTGTTCCTCCGCATCCAGGTCCGCGCCATCGAGCGCCTGGCCGCCGCCGCCGAGGCCTTCGGCATGGGCCGGGACCGCGGCCCCATCAAGCCTGAAGGCGCCATCGAGGTCCGCCAGGCCGCCACCGCCTTCAACCGCATGCAGGAGCGCATCACCCGCTTCATGGCCCAGCGCACCGAGATGCTGGCCGGCGTCTCCCACGACCTCCGCACCCCCCTGACCCGGCTCCGCCTCGCCCTCGCCGTCCTCCCCCCCCGCCCAGAGCTGGCGCAAGACGTCGCCGACATGACCGCCGACGTGGAAGAAATGGAGCGCATGGTCGGCGGCTACCTCTCCTTCGCCCGCGGCGAAGGGTCGGAGCAGGCGCAAGCCGTGGACCTCGGCACCCTGCTGGGCGATGTCGCCAGCGCCGCCCGCCGGGCCGGTGCGAACGTGGAGGTCCAAGTCCCCGCCAGCCTGACCCTCAACCTCCGCCCCGACGCCGCCCGCCGCGCGCTGACCAACCTGGTGGACAACGCCCGCCGCCACGCCCGCCACGTCCTGCTGTCCGTCGAGCCGCAGGAGCGCAGCGTCCAGGTCATGGTGGACGACGACGGCCCCGGCATCCCCTGGGACCGCCGCGAAAGCGTGTTCCGCCCCTTCGAGAGCGGCCCCGACGGCGGCACCGGCCTCGGCCTCACCATCGCCCGGGACATCGCCCGCGCCCACGGCGGCGACATCGTCCTGGAAGGCAGCCCCCTCGGCGGCCTCCGCGCCCGGATGCGCCTGCCGGTGTAGGACCGCGCCCGCCTGTGCCCGGCCGTTACAAAGCGCGTAGCAACGCGGTCTAGAGGAAAGCGGCTCGTGCTGGATCGGGTATCGCCACCGGGCCATTAGAGCATCATCGGATCAAACGTGTACACGTTCCGATAAAGATGCTCGTAAAAACAAAGGCTAGGCCATGTTCGGTGCGTCTATCCGCACCGAACATGGCCTAGGCCAGTCATGGATGCACACGATGCCAGGGATACAAGGCAGGCTGGCTGGAACGGCAAAGTAGCTTTTATAAGACCCAGCGTTGACGATGATCGCTGGTGTTCCCGTCATTGCGAGCCGCACTTGCGGCGTGGCAATCCAGGGGCCGCCGGCACCGCGCTGGTGGCCCCTGGATCGCCACGCCACTCCTTGCGATGCCGGGGCAAAGCCGACGCCGGTTGGTATTACTGTGGGCTAGCCCGGTCCACACCCCCATTCAGGAAAACCGTCATGCACTGGCTTCGCACTGCTGGGATCGTCATTCTGGCCTTGCTGATCCTTGCTGCGCTGCTCAGCTTCTTCACTCCGGCGCAGGCACCGCGCAGCAGCATGACCCTCGCCTACTCCGACGTGCTGCGGGAAGTGGACGCCAGGCGCATCCAGGAAGTGGTGCTGCGGGGCCGCAACATGACAGGAATTGGAGAGAACGGTAGGACGTTCGAGGCCTACCTGCCCGATGATCCCTCCCTCGCCAGCCGGTTGGTGGCTCAAGGCATACGGGTCGTGGCCCGGCCGGAAGAGACAGACACTTTCATAAGCCTGGCCATAAGCTGGATACCGCTTCTTCTATACTTCGGCGTGATGTGGGCCTTGTTGCGGCAGATGAACGCAGGCTTCCAAGCCGTCAGCATCCGGCTCGACCAGATCAGCGCCGAGCTTGCTACCAGGCCGGCCGCGCCCAGCACCGAAAACGGTCGCGAGAAGGCGTGACCTGTAACCGACTGGACCAGCCGAAACCGTCCAAGGACAATCGGGCCGCGTCTGCCAACTGCCAGTGACGCGTTTAGGAAGACCCGTCGTTAGCCATAAGCAACACTCAGATACGGCGTGCCCCCCGTAGTCCCCGTCGTGACCGAGAGCCGCGTCTGCGCATCCGCCAGGCTGACCCCCGTAAACGTCAGCGACGCGTTCACCCCCGTCCCCGCCCCGCCCAGCTCCGAGTGGATCGTCGCACCCGCATACCCCAGCGCACCCTCCGCCGCCGACCAAGGCCGAGTGCTGACGCCCGCAACAAATCCGAACACCGTCACCGCATCCCCCCGGTGGAAGTTCACCACCGTGCTCCAAACCGGCGCCCCGCCGCGCCCGTCCACAAAGAAGGTGTCCGCCCCGCCATCCCCCCCGGTCCCGCCCACCAGGAAGTTCGACCCGGCCCCGCCATCCAGCACGTTGAACCCACCCTTCACCTGCAACGCATCGTCCCCCACGCCCCCATGCAGGAACACGTTGCCCACCGTCGCCGCCAGCGCCACCCCGCCCGTGCCCGGCCAGATATACTGCCGGTCCAACCCGGCCACCGGCTCGGCATACGCCTCCCCCGCCACCGCGCCGGACACCCCCGCCGCATCCGTGAACAGGAAGGCGTCCCCCCGCGGCGGCCCGGAT
>Ga0123336_10004797_pt1 | contig 10878 bp, 8 predicted proteins | sample SSSSmetaG_FD_96466 | JGI IMG/M metagenome (GOLD analysis project Ga0123336, IMG submission 96466) | Glacier valley bacterial and archeal communities from Borup Fiord, Nunavut, Canada, to study Microbial Dark Matter (Phase II) - ​SSSS metaG | ecosystem: Environmental > Aquatic > Freshwater > Ice... | reverse complement strand
TGACGCTCGCGATGTACGGCGCGTTCGCGACGCCGGACTTCCACGCGCGCAAGCTGCGCTACGACCCCTCGCGCTTCTGGGGCAAGACAGCGGGCGTCCTGGTCCCGGTCCTGGACTGGCTGGGCCGCTTCGAGGTGAAGGCGTGGGAGCCCGACGACCAGCCGGGCCACTCCCTGGTGGTGGTCCGGCGCGACGGCGAACGCGTCACGGGCATCCGCGCCTTCGCGATGATCACGCGCTGCATCCCGCTGCTGTTCCCGCTTTGGGCACCGGTGGCGCTGATCGCGAGCTTCACGCGCCAGGGAGACCTGTCGAGCGCCTCGTGATGAAGCCGTCGGCTACGGCTTCTTGTACGTCGCGCTCAGCTTCGCGGTCCCGACCGTGTGCGCCTGGATCAGCGCCTCGCCCGCGATCGCGCCGGTGTTCTGGTCGGCGCCGGGCAGCGTGGATGATCGCGTGGATCAGCATGTTCGTGTTGTCCTTCAGGACCATCGCCGCCCTGCGCGAAGGCCACGCTCGAGAGCTTGAACGGCGCCGCAGCATCGGGGTTCGTGGCGCCGTCGGGATCGGTCGCGGCGTCGGGGTCACCGGTGAGGATAGAACTAAATCGCACCCCCGATCTTACACGCAGGGGTCAGCCCCACTCGGTGCGTTGCACCACCGGCAGCTGCAGCGCGCGTTCGCGATCCAGATCGAGGTTGCCGACATGCAAGCACAGCGGGGTCTGCACCCACTTGTAGATCGACTGCGTGAACAGCCTCGCGAAGCGCGCGGCCCACGCGTCGACCACCTTCGTCTCGTGCTCCGGGAACATGATGCGGAGGACGTCGCGCACCTCGGTGGGCGCCATCTTCTCGCCCGCGTAGAGCGCGAAGCACGCGTCGAGGACGGGGAACGGCATGAGGTCCTTCTCGTCCTCCTGATCGTCCGCCAGCTCCGCCGAGGCCGGCTTCTCCAGCGTGAGCGAGATGCCCGGCAGCTGGGTCGTCTCGAGCAGGTAGTCGAGGAGGTAGTTCACGACCGTCTTCGGGACGTTCGCGATCACGCTCAGCGCGCCCTCCATGTCGCCGCCGATGGTCGTGTAGCCGACCGCCTTCTCGCTCATGTTGCTCGTCTGGAGGAACAGGCCGCTCGCGCTGTTCGCCCACGTCCACATGCGCTGCGCGCGGATGCGGGCCTGCACGTTCTGGCGCGCCATCGAGCCGATGGTCTCGCCCGGCTGCAGCATCTTCGCCACGCGCGCGAGCTCGGGCTCGAACGCATCGTCGATCGACACCACCGAGAACGGCGCATCGAGATCGGCGGCGGCTTGCTCGGCGGCGGCGTGTGTCTCCTTCGACGAGTAGCGCGACGGCATGAAGAACGCGCGCAGGATCTCGCGGGCCTTCGCCTTCTCGCCTTCCGGGCCGAGGCCGCCGTGACGCCGCGCCACCCAGCGCCGCGCGAGATAGAGGCACAGCAAGCTGTCGCGCCCGCCGGAGAGCGCGACGCCGATCGTCTTGAAGGCGCCGGTCTTCTCGAAGTAGTCGCCGAGCCCGAGCGCGAGCGCATCGAGCAGGTCCTCGCAGAAGTCCTGGCGGTGCGTGGTCTTCGGTCCGGGCGAGGGGAGGAAGAAGCTGAGGCCCGCCGGCGGCGTGTACCTGAGCTGCGCGCGCGCGTCCGCGGTCGGGAGCGTGGCGGCGACGTGCGCGATCCGCGGCGCCTGCGCGGCGAAGATCTGCTGGTCGTCGCGCCAGGTGGTGTTCTCGTTGCGCAGGCGGCGCGTGCGATCGAGATCGAGCGTCACGCTGGTGAAGTCCTCGCGATAGCGCGGGGCCTCGCAGAGGATGCGTCCGTTCTGGGCGAGGAAGCCGCCGCCGTCGAAGATGAGGCCGTCGTTGCCACCCACGAGGTTCGCGTAGGCCACGACGCACTGGTTGTCGGACGAGCGAGTGGCGATCAGCTCGCGACGGGTGCTGAACACGCCGAGGCGGTAGGGGGAGGCCGAGAGGTTGAGGATGACCTCGGCGCCAGCGTACGAGCGGCGGCGCATCGGGCCTTCCGGCGACCAGAGGTCCTCGCAGACGTCGAGGGCGACGGTCCCGAAGTCGAAGTCGAACACGAGATCACCGAACGGTACCCCGTGGATCTCGTCGACGAGGCCCGGTCCTCCGCGCGCGAACACGCGCGCCTCGTAGAACACGTTGTACGTCGGGAGCTTCTCCTTGGGCACGATGCCGAGGATCGTGCCGCCGTGCACCAGCGCCGCCGCGTTGTAGAGGTGCGAGCCTCGGGACACCGTGAGTCCGATGGCGAAGATGGCCTGCTCGGTCGCGGTCTCCTTCGCGAAGCGCTCGAGCTCGACCCACTGCGCGTCGACGAACGCGCGCCATTGCACGAGGTCCTCCGGGGAGTATCCGGCGATGAGCTGCTCGTTGAGCACGACGATGGTCGCGCCGTCGGCCGCGGCCCTCCGGCTGACCTCGAGCGCGCGATCGACGTTGGATCGCACGGCTCCCACCGTGGTGTTGACGCTCGCGATGGCGATGCGGATGAGCCTCATGCGCGTGTCCCGTCTCCTCTTCCTTCTTCGCGTGCGCCTGGAACGTAGGCCCTAGCGAGCCTCGCCGACAAGGCGCTCGATCTCGCGCACCAGCGCGTCGGAGGCGACGAGCGTGCGGTGGCCCGATGCCTCGAGGCTTCGCTGCGCGGCGGGCAGCGCCGCGAGCTCCTGGCGTGCGTGCTCGCGAGCTGCCGCGAGATGCGCCGCTGCCGGCTGCTCGAGCACCGGCGCCTCGCCGCGCCACACCGGCGAGAGCGCCGCCCGCGCGCCCGCGCCCGGGGACGGCTCGCTCGCGAGCGCGACGAGATCGTGGTCGGCGAAGCGCCAGACCTGGAGCTCGCCGGGCAGCGTGGCCTTGCCGGTACCGTGCGCGACCTTCATGGTGGTGGCGCCGTAGCCGTTGACCACGAGCTTGGCGACGGCGCCGACGCCCACCGGCGCATCGGGCGAGCACACGATGTTCTCGCCCACGCCGAAGCCGTCCACCAGCTCGCGCAGCTCGGCGATGCGGTGCTCGTCGAGGCCGTCGGACACGTAGATCTTCGTCGAGGGCGAGCCGAGCTCGGCGAGCAGCGCGCGGGCGCGCCGGATCGACATCGGGTTCACGTTCGAGTCGATGCGGATCGCACCGAGCGTGTCGTCGGGGCACGCCTCGACGGCGCTGCGGATGCCGCGCTCGGTATCGTACGTGTCGACGAGCATGGTGGTCGGCAAGCCGCTGAACGTGCGGGCGTAGGCCTCGAAGAATTTGCGCTCGGTCTCGGCGCGCGCGCGCCCGGGCTGCTCGGCGGCCTGGATCGCGAAGTGGTCCATCGTGCCCGTGGTGGTGATGCCCCAGCGCGCGAACGCGGCCACGTTCGAGGTGGCGCTGATCCCGGCTACCCACGCCGCCCACGTCGCGTCGAGCGCCGCCGCGGGGTGCGTTCGCCGCTGGCCGAACTCCATCACGCTGCGGGTGCCGGCGGCGCCCACGGCGCGCGCCGCCTTCGACGCCACCATCGACATGTGGTTGACGAACCCGAGCCACGGCGTCTCGAGCAGCTTCGCGCGCACGAGATCGGTGCGCACCTGGAGCAGCGGCGTGTAGATGGCGAAAGGCGCGCCCGCGACGAGCAGCGGCGAGCCGTCGGTGCGCGCCGCCGGTCCCGCGAACGCGAGCGAGCCCTCGGGCATGGCGTCGATGCTGCCGCGAAAGCCGCGCAGCGCCCGCAGCCGGGCGACCACCTGGGGGCGCGCTCGCAGCGCGGGACCGATCGCCGCGTGGTGCTGGAGCGTCTCGAGCTCTCCCTCGTCGAGCGACATCTGCGCGGCGTGCTCCAGGATGCGCCGCAGCCCCGAGAACATGACGAAGGCGCGGTTCTTCGGCATGCGCCGGAAGAAGAACGCCATGCTGACCTCGTGGTCGAGGCGGCCCTCGTCGGCGTGGGTGAGGAGCGTGGTCAGCTGGTAAGCGTCGATGCCGAGCGTCGGGAGCGTCATGCCTGCACCACCATCCTATCCGGCAAGATGGGGCCGCGATATAAAGTGTCAAGTGCTCTATTTCGCATGCCCGATCGCGCGAGACGGGCGCTACCCCGCGTAGGCGGCCACGAGCCCGCGGAACACGCCCACGTGGCCACGCACACTCGCGTCGATGTCGCGCCCGTAGCCGCCGCCGAGCGTCACCACCAGCGGGACGCCGAGGCGCTTCGCGAGCGCGAAGACCAGCGCGTCGCGCGCGGCGAGGCCCTCGTGCGTGAGCGCCATGCGCCCCAGCCGATCGCCGCGCAGCGCGTCGACGCCCGACTGGTAGAACACCACGTCCGGCCGGTGCGCCGCCACCTGCTCCAGCGCCGCCGGGAGCGCGGCCAGGTACTGCGCGTCCTCGCAGCCGTCGGGCAGCGCGACGTCGAGCGAGCTCGTCTCCTTCTGGAACGGATAGTTCTTCGCGCCGTGGAGGCTGAGCGTGAACACCGCGGGGTCGCCGGCGAAGATCGCGGCGGTGCCGTTGCCCTGGTGCACGTCGAGGTCGACGATCGCCGCGCGCGCGAGGCCGTGGTCCCGGCGCGCCACCAGCACCGCCACCGCGATGTCGTTGAAGACGCAGAAGCCCTCTCCGCGATCGCGGAACGCGTGGTGCGTACCGCCCGCGAGATGGCCCGCGGCGCCGTGCTCCGCCGCCCACGCCAGCGCCCCCAGCGTTCCACCCACGCTGCGCATCGCGCGCACGACGAGCGACTCCGACCAGGGAAAGCCGAGTCGCCGTACGGCCGCCACCTCGAGCGTGCCCTCGCGCACCGCGCGCACGTACGCCGGATCGTGAACGAGGATCAGATCGTCGTGGTTCGCCGTCGCGCCGAGCATGAGCGCGTCCGTACCGAACGACGCTTCCAGCGCGGCCTTGATGCGGTCGTACTTGCCGAGCGGGAACTTGTGTCCCGTGGGCAGCATGAGCGAGTGGATGTTCTCGGTGTAGACGAGCCGCATGATGCCCTCCGTCTGATCTAGCGCATCTCGCGGAGCTAGCGCGGGTCGCAGCGTGGATCGAAGATCGAGAGGGAGACGTCGTCGCCCGGGGCGTCGGAGAGGACGAGGTAGCCGATGCCGCTCGACGACGTGAGCGCGACGCGATCGGTCGCGAAGTTTCCGCTCGGGCTATCGGTGGCCTTCGTCTGCGCGCGACGCTTCACGAAGCCGTCCAACGGATCGCGCGCGAGCACGCGCACGTCGGTCACGGTGCGCTGCGCGGGCGTGGCGCCGAAGGCCGCGGCGGTGAGGACGGTACGCTTGTCGATCCACGTCGCGAGCGCGGGCAGCCGCACGTAGTCGAGCGCGCATTGGTGGCAGGCGCCCGCGGGCGTCTGCGGGTTCACGTAGATCGCGTGATCGAGGATCTGGCCAACGTCGGTGGTGGTGGCGATGGCGTTCGGGAACACCCACTGGAGGCGCTCGTGCGAGTTGCAGTTGCAGTCGGTCGCGGCGGGCGGCATCGGCGGCGGGTCGGCGGTCACCGGGCCGCTCATCAGCACCACGCCGTCCGGACCCTGCGTGAAGCGCGCGGGGCCGATGGGCACGAACGGCGTCTGGAGCTGGCCGTCCGGGCGAAGCGCGGCGTCTGCAGTGCCTGCGGCCTCGATCAGGTTGAAGACCGCGCCCGGGCGATACACCACGAGCCGCGCGCCGCTCGCCGCCACCAGCGTGGTGCCCGCGGGCGCGACCGCGGTGCGGTACATCGTGAGGCTACCCATCGAGATGGGGACGCTCGCGTCGAAGTTTCCTGCATCGGCGGCGTTCGCGACCCCGAGGCTCGCATCGCCGGTGAGCGGGCCGGTGACGAGCGCCGCGGGAAAGCCCTGCGCAGGATCGTTGAACGTGACGAAGAGCGCGCCGTTGGGGCCCGGAAAGCCCTGCGCGGTGGGGAACGGATAGCGCACGAGCGTGGTGCGCGCCCGCAGCGCAGTGGCCGTGGGATCGCTCGGGATGTCGATGGAGACGATGGGCAGGACGTAGGGCGGCGTCTGCCCTTGCACCGCGCCGAGCACCCAGATGCGCCGTCCGCTCGCGACGAGCTGCTGCGGCTTCGTCCCGAAGTCGGTGATGGTGATCTGCTCGCTGGCCTTCGCGGTGAGGTTGCCGGTACGCAGCGCGACCACGCTGTCGCGCGTACCCAGGAGCAGGAACGGAAACGCCGCGGCCACGCAGCTCTCCGGGCTCGGCCCGCAGCCCGAGGTGACAGCCGGCAGGTCGTAGGTCGTGGTCTGGAATCCGTAGGCCTGCGGCTCGGAGCACACGAAGGTGCGCGTGTCGCACGTGCCCATCGCGCACGATCGATCCTTCGCCTCGCACAGCGCATACGTGCACGCGCCGAGGACGGTGTCGCAGTGAGGCGTGTAGCAGCCGTTCGGAGCGACGCAGTCCTGATCGCGCGTGCACGCCTGGAACGTCTGCTCGCTGCGGCCTTCCGCGCCCGCCTCCTCGGGCCCCGGCCGCAGGCCCTGGTCCTCGATCCCGAAGACGAGGTTGCAGCCGAAGATCGCGAGCGTCAGCGCGCCCGCGATCGCGAGCGCGCGCCGAGCGGAGCGCGCGCTGCGCATCAGAAACGACCCCCGACGAACGCCGGCGCCGCCGCCGCGCTCTCGGGTCCGCCCACGATCCACAGGTAGATGCCCGCGCCTGCCGAGAGCAGACCGAGCCCGATCAGCCCGGTGGCGATGTTGCCCTGCGCGACCGCGCCGCTCTGGATGTCGTGCCCGGTGTCGTCGCAGCCGGCGTCGTCGCAGCGCGAGCGGGCGTCTTCGTAACGAGACTTCGCGGCGAACGCGAGGCCGACCCCCGCGCCGAGCGCCAGCGCGCTGAGGCCGCCGAGCCCGAGCGCCGCGATGCGCCGCGTGCCGAGGGCGGCCGTCGTTCTGGGCGCGGCGGCGACCCTCTCGTTCGCGGTGAGGGGCGGGACGATCATCGTCACCACGCCGCCTTCTCCCTTCACCACGATCGCGCCGCGCCACGCGACGTGACCGGGCGCGCTGGCGGTGATGGTGTAGTCCGCGGGGTCGACGGGGGTCGGCCGATCGAGGTCGGCCTTCGCCATCACGACGCCGTTGCGCTTCACCTCGAGGCCCGGCGCCTCGGGCGCAGTGAGCCGCACCACCAGCTTCGTGGCGCGCGGCTCCACGGCGGCGTAGCGCTCCTTCGCGAAGATGGCGCGCTTCGTCTCGCCGGCCGCCGACGCGAACGCCTCCGCCTGCGAATACGCATCGAGCGCGCTCTTCAGCCGACCCGCTTGTTCCCAGCAGTACGCGAGGTTCAGCAGCGTGCCGACGGCGGGCGCGAGCTCCTCGCTCTTCGCGAGCTTCGCGCACGCCTCCGTGTAGCGACCCTTCTCGAGCAGGTCACGGCCCTCGGAGAAGAGCGCGTCCGCCTGCGCTTGCGGCGGCGGCGCCTGGGCGAAAGCATCGGGGGCCGCGGCGGTCGCGCCCAGCGCGAGCGCGAAGGCGAGCGAGGAGCGCACGGCTCGGGTCGCGGTGGCCGTGCGGGTCATCGCCGCCGATGATATCGCGCTCAGTCGTGCTTGGGGCGGCGGATCCAGCCGTCGATCTGCGCGCGCGCCTTGGCAATCTGCGACGGGTCGCCGCCCGTGCCCTCGAAGCCCACCAGGTAGACGTGGTTGTCGTACCAGCCCGTGACCAGCGCGTGCTTCCCGTCGGGATAGATGGTCAGCCCGCTGCCGTGATCCATGCCCGGCACCGGAAACACGCGGGCCGTCCAGTCGTCGGTGTCGACCACGGTGACGCTGTTCGTCTCCTTGCCGTAGTCCGCCGACCAGATCCAGCGGCCGTCCCGCGAGACCTCGATGGTCTTCGGTGAGCTGCCGACGTGCAGCTGGTGCACGACCTTCTCCGTCGCGAGATCCACCGCGTGGAGCATCGAGTCGTGGTAGCAGCTCACGAGGAGCAGCTTCTCGTCCACCGTGAGGGTGAGATGCCGCGGAATCGGGCAGGCGCCGAAGCGATGGCGCTCCGCGAAGTCGGCGCCCTTGTAGACGTCGATCGACTCGCCGTTGAAGTTCGCGACGTAGAGCGTGCCGCTCCTCGTCATGACCATGCCGCGCGGGTTCTTGCCGGCGGGCAGGGTGCGGATCACCCGGGCGGTGGGGATGTCGATCTGCGTCACCGAGTCGCCCGACCAGTTCGCCGCGAACAGCGACCTCGCGTCCGGCGAGAGCACGAGGATCTTCGGATGCGTGCCGGTGGGGATCTCCTTGGAGACCCGCTTCGTCTTCACGTCGATGAACTGCACGCTGTTGCGGATGAAGTTCGACGCGAAGATGGTGGTGCCGTCTGCGGAGAGCACGCTCTCGACGACGTTGCCCGGGAGATCGATGGTGTCGAGGTGCGCGAGCGACTGCGCGTCGACGATCTCGATGTTGTGGCCGTTCGACTGGCCGAAGTTCGTGACGTACGCGCGCTTCGCGTCGGGCGAGAGGCTGACGCCCTTCGGCATCGAGCCCGTGGCGGCCACGGCTTGCACCTCGAGCCGCGGCGGCTGCGCGTGGGCCGGCGCCGCGAGCGCAGAGCAGAGCAGAGCAGCCGCGAGCGGCAGGAGACGCAGGAGCTTCACGGCGGCGGCGCCGCGGGCGGCGGCGTCGGCGGTGCGCGGAGGCTCGCGTCGAGCACGTCCGGGATGGTGCGGTAGCGGCGATAGAACTGCGTGACCTTCACCACGTAGTCCTTCGTCTGCGCGTAGGGAGGGATCCCGCCGTACTGCACGACCGCGCCCTCGCCCGCGTTGTAGCCGGCGACCGTGAGATCGAGGTCTCCGTTGAACATGTTCGCGAGCACCCGGAGATAACGCACGCCGCCGAAGATGTTTTCCCGCGGGTCGTTGATGTCCTTCACCTGCATGCGGTCGGCCGTCTCCGGCATGAGCTGCATGAGGCCGCGCGCACCGGCGTAGCTCACGGCGCGCGGGTCGTAGTCGCTCTCGACCTTGATGACGGCGCGCACGAGCGGCTCGGGGATCTGGTAGAGCAGCGCGGCCGCGCGGATGTGCTCGTCGTAGCGCGTGTAGCGGGCGGGATCGCGATCCTGCGGGGCGTACGGCGTGACGCCGGGACGGACCGCGGTGCTGCCGCCGCCCGCGCTGGGCGGCGCCGCCTTGATGTAGACCTTCGCTGCCGGGTTGCCGGTGGGGCGGTTCGTGAAGTGCGTGACGCCGTCGGCGTCGGTCCACTGGTAGATGTCCGCGGAGGCGGTGACCGGCAGCGCCAGGAGGCTGGCGACGAGCACGAGTCCGCGCCCACGTTTCCACGACAAGGACATCGTCACCGAGGAATGCTGCCGGATCCGCAGGGTTCTTGCAACTTACGACCACCCGGCCGCAGCGCGCATTCCCCCCGCTCAGACCAGCCGGAGCTCTTTTCGCCGCTGCCCGCGGACGAAGAGGATGAGGACGAGCACGACGAGCACCCCGAAGCCGATGCCCACGCCGATCTCGATCCTCGCCGCCAGCGCATCGCGCGCGGCGGCGTCCACGAGGCACGCGGACGGCGTGTCCGACGCCCAGAGCGTGAGCGGCGTGCAGTGCCGGCGGCGCAGCGAGAGCCAGTCCATCAGCGCCGCGATGGTGATGTGCAGCAGGAAGCCCTGGTAGATGCTCTTCGTCTTCATCGAGAGCGAGCCGAGCGCGATGCCCGCTACGATCGCCCCCACCGCCTCGAGGTACGGCTTGCCGAAGTGGATCATGCAGTAGGGCACGGCCATCGCGAAGATGGCGCCCGAGCCGAAGCTCTTGCGGAGCGCCCCCAGCCAGAAGCCGCGGAAGAACATCTCCAGGGCGAAGAACTGCGCGAAGTACATCGCCTCCCAGACGAGGAAGTCGAACCAGCTGCGCGTCGCGTTCTTGTAGAACGGGTAGTAGGTCGCGAAGTCGGGCGCGCTGCTCACGACGAACATCGCAGGTACCACCACCACGAAGAAGAGCCCGTAGATCCAGACGTGGTCGAGAAACCCCTTCGTGCGCAGGCCGAGGTCGAGGATCGAGTCCTTGCGGAAGAAGATCTTCCAGATCAGGAGCGGCAGGAGGTAGCCGCCGATGCGGGTCCCGGCCCACCACGCGAAGCCGAGGAGCTCGTCGTACTTCGCGAGCGTCGTGGCCTTGGTGATGAACCATTTGGCGACGACCGGGTACAGGTGGAGCTCGAAGAACGTCCGGCCCCCGTAGTACTCCTGCATCGTCAGGATCAGCGCGCACATCACGAGGGCGACGAGCGGCCGGAGATCACTCTTGCCCTTCGCCAGCAGCGCCGATCGCTCGCGCAGCGCGTTCTCGTCGAGCTCGAGCCACGTCCTGCGGAAGACCAGCCAGATCGCCGTGATGACGACCAGCAGGCTCGGGATCGGAAGGAAGGGCTTCGCCGACTCGACGAACGCCGCGAACCCGGCCAGATCCTTGGGAGGACTGACCGGCGTGTACGGGCGCAGGCTGTCGAGCAGGGAGAGGAGCACCGTCGTCAGCGCTGATTCGCCGTCGCCGCCGCGCGCTCGAGGCGCGCGAGCGAGATCTCGCGACCGAGCACGAAGAGCACCTGGTAGAGGCCCGGGCTCGCGGTGCGCCCGGTGAGCGCCACGCGCACCGGCTGGCCGATGGCCTTCATCTCGAGCCCGCTCGCGGCGAGCCACGCGTTGACGCTCGCCTCGAGCGCGGCCTCGGCCCACTCCGCGGATCCCGCGAGCGCGTCACGGAAGCCGGTCAGGCGCGGGGCGGCGTCCTTCACGAGGAACTTCTCGGCGGCCTTCTCGTCGACGACGGGCGGCTCGCGGAAGAACGGATCGAGCATCTCCGCGGCCTGCAGGAACGTC
>Ga0123336_10004796_pt1 | contig 10879 bp, 7 predicted proteins | sample SSSSmetaG_FD_96466 | JGI IMG/M metagenome (GOLD analysis project Ga0123336, IMG submission 96466) | Glacier valley bacterial and archeal communities from Borup Fiord, Nunavut, Canada, to study Microbial Dark Matter (Phase II) - ​SSSS metaG | ecosystem: Environmental > Aquatic > Freshwater > Ice... | reverse complement strand
TTTTTGTCATTCATCAAGCGTGTACTTTGTATCGCTCACTGACACTGCCGGTGCGTCAGTGCGGGCAACTCGGCGCGCACCTGCTCAATGCGTGCCTCATCCAATTCGGCGGTCACCACGCCCTCGCCTTCGGGCAACACGGCGATCACTTCGCCCCAAGGGTCCACCACCATGCTGTGGCCCCAGGTGCGGCGGCCGTTTTCGTGGCGGCCACCTTGCGCGGGTGCGATGACGTAGCACTGGTTCTCGACTGCGCGGGCGCGCAGCAGCAGTTCCCAATGCGCTTGTCCCGTGGTGTGGGTGAAGGCGGCGGGAACGGCGATGAGGTCGCAGGGCGGGGTCATGAGGGCGCGGTACAGCTCGGGAAAGCGCAGGTCGTAGCAGATGCTCAGGCCCACGCGACAGGCGCCGGTGTTGAACGCCACCGGCGCATGGCCTGCCTGAAGCACGCGGCCCTCGTCGTATTCCTCTGCGCCGTTGTTGAAGCGGAAGAGGTGAACTTTGTCGTAGCGTGCAGTCAGCGTGCCGTCGGGTGCGTACACGCAGGTGGCGTTGTAGACGCGCTCTGCCGTCTCGGTTTTGATAGGGAGGGTGCCGCCGATGAGCCACACGCCGTGCTGGCGCGCCGCAGCGCTGAGCATGTTTTGCATGCGGCCGTGACCGGGAGCTTCCGCCGCGGCCAGTTTGTCGGTGTCGTGCCGGCCCATGAGGCAGAAGTATTCGGGCAGCGCCACCAGTTGCGCGCCTTCGGCGGCGGCTTGCGCAATCAAGCGGCTGGCGCTGGCGAGGTTGTGTTCCACGTCGGTGGTGGAGACCATTTGCACGGCGGCGATTTTCATGGTGTGCCTTTGTGAGCAGAATGCTTATTGCAGCACGGGTGGGGGCGCCGAGGCGCCCGATGCGCTCGGCTCGGCGCTGCCGACTGCCGCATCGGCCGATGGTGTGGTCGCGCTTTCTGCGGGTGGGCGGTCTTGACGCTTCGGCTCTGGTGCTTTGGTGTCAGGCACCGGCTGAGTCGATTTGCGCTCGACACGCTCGACTTTCGGTTCGCTCCAGCTGCCGCTGATTTGAAATTCGCGTGTGTTGGCCTGCATCAGGGGCTGCCGCAAAAACACTTGCGCCAGGAAGGTGGCCAAACCCATCGCCGGGTTGATGACGGCGTAAGCCAGCGAGGCGGTCCCGGCATTCACCTCGGGCACGACGACGACGCGCAGGTTCTGTGATTCGGCCGCGATGTCGGCGCTGCCTTCCATCAGCACGGCCGCCAGCGAACCGCGCAGGCGCAGGTTGTTGGTGCGGGCCACACCTTGGTTCACGCTGACATCACCGACCAAATTGTCGAACGCAAAGCCGGGTTGAAACACGTCGCGAAAGTCCAGCGACAAGCGGCGCGGCAGCGACTGCAGACTGAGCACGCTGAGCAAGCGCCCGGCTCCGGGATCGACCTTTAAAAATTGACCGTTTTCCAGACTCAAATTCATCTGCCCGCTCAGGCTGGGGATGTCCAGCGCCAAAGGCGAGCCCAGCCACGCGATTTGGCCGGCGAGCACGCCTTTGCCGCCGTTGAGGGTTTTGCTTTGGGCTTTCGGTGCCGCCGAAATCGGCCCCGAAGGTTTCGCGGCGGCTGTCTCCAAGCGCTCCAGCAGGGCACCGCTGTCTGCCAAATCGAGTTTGAAATTCAGCGCCATGCGCCCGCGCGTGCGCAGCGGGTTGGCGGCGGTGGCGGTTGCGGTGGCGGTGGCGGTGGCGGTTGCAGTTGCAGTTGCAGTTGCAGTTGCAGTTGCGGTTGCGGTTGCGGCCGCTGTGTTCACAGGCGTCCAACTGCCGGTGGCTGTGAGCTTGGCTTCCGGCAGCGTCATCACCAGCCGCGACAGCTGCCATTCGCGTGCGCCTTCCGTGTTCAAACGGTTGGCCGCTGCGACTTCCAGGCGGCCCAGGTGTTTGCCGCGCAGTTCGAAATCGTCGACCACGATATCGAGCGCGGGCACGTTGGTCAGGGCGCCGCCGGTGTTGCTGAGCAACGCGGCTTGCACGCTGCTCGGCTCGTCCAACTCGCTGCGGGGCAAGGACAAGCGAGTCAAGCGGGCAAAGACTTTGGCCTCGTCTTTCGTGTCGAAGGGGGCCGCTGCGCGACGGGCCGATGCGTTGGCCGCTCTCGGAGTGGGCGGTAAGGCCGACGGCGATGCGGACGTTGAGGCAGAGGTTGAGGTGGACGTGCCCGAGCCCGCGCGATATTCCACATAGCCGCTGAGCTGCTCGGCGTCCACATTCGCGCGCCATACGCCGTCGTCCTGGGTGACCCCGGCGACCACGCGGTTGAGGCGTCTGGAAGACGCCACCAGCTCCGAGGCGCGCAGCGCGATCGAGGTGGGAAAGTAGCCGTTGAGCGGGGTCGAAGCGTTGGTAGGGCCAGGGCCAAGGCCAGGGGCTGCCGTGTCGGTTTCGGTTTCGGTTGACACACCGGCTCCCAAAAGTCTGGAAGCCGCAGCGTCCCACGCATCGAGGTTGATGCTGGGCAGGTTGATGTTGGCGCTGACGCCAGAGGGCGGCATGGGTGCCAAAGCGGGGGCAGATTCGAGGCCACTCGACACCACGCCGCTCGACACGACGCTGATGCCGCCGCGCAGCACGCGCGGTACCTCGCCCGACACATCGCGCACGTACTGCGCGCGCACGGCGCTGCCCAATTCAATGCGCACTTGATCGCGAGTCGCCGTTGCCGTCGCGGCGGTGTTGCCGTTGCTGTTGCCTGCAGGCGCCACGGCCTCCGGCAGCATCACGGTTTGATAGCGCAGCGACATCACCGACTCACTGGTTTTGCGCAGCGGCGCCGGCAGGTCGATGCTGAGGCCCACCAAGTTGCTGGTCACTGCGACTTCCAATCCTCTGCCGGTGAAGCCCAGGGCCACGCGGTAGTTGGTCTGACCGCCGAACGCCGCCGCCAAACGTGTGACCCCACCCAGTTCGTTCGCGCGCCGCAAGCCGTCCGCGCTGACGCTGCCGTTGCCGACAAAGCGCAGCGAACCGTCGGCCGCCGTGCCGCCCTCAACGCTCACGTCGCCGCCCCACAAGCGCGCGCTGCCCCCCGCCACGGTGAAGCCTTTTTGGGTGAAGTCGACGCGGGCTTTGACGGCCCCGAGCAAAGGCGTATCGGGCCGGATACGCAGGTCGCCTGCTGCCAGGTTCAAGCTGCCTTTGACGCTGGAGCTGGACGCATCGAACAGCGGAATCCTCAGCCCCAGCTGAAGCTCTGCGTTCCCTGTGGCGCTGCTTTGCGCCAGCGCTTTGCCCGTCCATGCGCCCACCGGCGAGGTGTTCACAAAGCGCAGCATGTCGGCCAGCGGGCCGCGCGCCTGTCCGTCGAGCACCAGCACCGATCGATCGGCCAGGCTGCGGATGCCGCCTTGCACCTGTGTGATGTCCAGCCCGGCCCAACGCGCTTTGGCGTTGCGCACCTCGAGCGTGGCGCGGTCAAACACCAATTCGCCGCTGACCTTGCTGAGCGCGGGCCAGGGCGAATCGAAAGCAGGCTCGTTGCCCGACGCCGGCAGGCTCGGCACGTAGGCGAAGTTCACGTCGGCCAGGGTGGCCGCCACATGCAGATGACCGTCTTGGGGCAACTTGCCTGTCGCCGCTTCAAAGTACGGAAAGTCCCAGAGGTCGCCCGCCACCCGAAAGCTCACGGCGCTGAGTGTGCCGCTTTGCACCGCGCGCGCCACGTAGTTGCGCATGTTCGAAGGCAAGCCCAAAGGCAAGTAGCGCGCCGTGCGCATCGCCACGCCTCGACTCAGCTTGCCGTTGAGCTCAAGAGCCCCGGGGAAGCGCCTGCCTTTGCCAAAGCCTTCACCGGGACCGGTGGCCCAGGTGCCGGTCAACTCACCTTGCACGTCGGCATTGGCAAAGCGTGCGCTTTGGATGCGCAGCGTTATTTTCGGCGGCGTGGGGATGTCCGTTTTGGCGTCGTTTTTTGCAGGGAAGGCGGTCGCCTTTTGCGGCTCGATGCGCCACTGCAAAACGCTGCTCAACTGATCGAACGGCACCACCGCTTCAGCGAACACGCCGGGCAAATCGACGCTGCCGCCGGATGCCAAAGTGACTTGCGCTCGGCCGCCGTTCTCATCGGCGTTCAGCGCCACGGTGGCGCCACTCAGGCCAGGGCGGCCGAGCGCGGTCGGGTCGGCACCGGCGATACCGGCGGCACGGGCGACGTTCGCGACCGACAGCGGCGAGGGCCGCGCAGCGATGGAAAAACCGCTGAACAAGGCCTTCACTTGGTAGGTGCTGGGTGCGTCCACCGGGCCTTCCCAGCGCGTGCTCAAGCCCGTGACCAAACCTTGCGGGCGCAGCTCGGTCAGGTGGCGACGCAGGCCGTCGGTCAGCGGCAAACGCTGCGCCAACTCGGCCAGCAAACCGAGGTCCAGGCGCTGGGCGTTGAACTCACCCGAGCGCACGGCCTCGCCGGACTGGCAGCTGCCAGCGCATCGCAAGGTCAAGCCCATGTCGCTGCTCGGCCAGAGCAAGGCTTTGCCGTCGCCGACCTGCACGGCGAAACTGAACTTCTGGGCCGACAGGCGCAGCGTGTCGCCTTGCTTGTCGGCTTGTCGTTGCGCGACCAGGCGGCCCTGTAAATGGTCAAAGTTCGAGGCCTGCAGCTGAGGCCCCAAACGCAACTCCACGCCGCGCAGGGCCACGTCGGCGACGCCTTCGGTGAGCTTGCCGCTGCGCACTTCCAGCCACGCTCGAACGGCACCGTGGCCCTGCGATACATCAAGCGGCAAATCGACATGGCGGCGCAGCTCGCGCAAGTCTGCACGCGGCAAATCGGCGTGCACCGCGCCGCTCCAGCGCGTCCAATCGCCAGGGCGCGCCAGCAAAGCTTGGGTGAATTTCCCGCTCACGCTGAAACGGTCTCCCCAATCGGAGGGCGGTGTGCCGTCCAGGCGGAAGTCGTGCTGGCGCAAACCGTTGCGCATGACGAACAGCACGTTGCTCAAGACCAAGGGCGGCGCACCGTTCTCCAGATGGCGCTGGGCGTCAGACCACCGCACCGATGCACCGCGCACCACCAGTTCGTGTTGTCTGAAAAACCAATCGGTGACGAGCGCGGCGTCTTCCGGCGGCGTGGTGGACGGCGCACTGACGTCCAAGCCCGCGATGCGCAAGCGACCTTGCGCATCGCGTTGCACATCGAGCTGCGCGTTCTCGATCAACAGTTGCTCAAAGCGCAACTCCAACGCCAGCAAAGAGCGCGGCGACAAAGCCGCCACCACGCGCGGCAGGCGCAGCGCGGGCTGGCCATCGGGGCCCAGCAACGCGACGTCGATGAGTTCAAACGCGGGCACCCAGCCACTCGAGGTGACGGTGATGCCGCCGATGCGCACCGGCACGCCCAGCGCCGCCGTGGCGCGCTGTTCCACCGCACCGCGCCAGTTTTCGATGTGAGGCAAAATCGCCCAGTGAATTACCAACCAGGCCATGACTGCCAGGCCAAAAATCGCAGCCAACGTCGCCGCCACGAACCCTGCAAGCTTGCGCAGCAAAGCGTTCAACACGGATCGTGGTTGAAGCCCTTGGGGAGCGTCGTTCAAGGGGTTGGGATTGTGCGTTTCGGCAGGGGTTATTGACATGAGCGTGCGAGAGCGCGTGTGGGTCCGAAAAGCGTGGACGAACCGACCCTTCGACACGCCAAAAGCAATCTAGCACAGGGTCGCCGCAGCGCCATGAATTTGCCCTCGGCTTTACCGGACGAAACACCGCGCCAGGCACCGGCCGGTCTGGACGCGTCCGTCGCGCTGGCCGACCACAGCCGCTTCGTCCAGCGCATACGTCGGCGCTACGCCGTCGAGCTGACAAAGTTGCCTGCAGGCTTGCCGCGCCGCGCCGTCATTCACGCACTGGTGCAGCAACTGATGACCGAAGGCCGCGCCCTGGGCAGCGCCATGCGGGTGGCGCGTCAATGCGTGCTGGAGCGCTTGGCGGTGCTGGACGTGGAGGGCGGTTGCCCCATGGCCGACATCACGCTGGCCATGACCGAGCTGGCTGAGGTCACGCTGGAATGGGCGTTGGCGCAAGCCAGCGCCGAACACGATGCGCGTTTCGGCGCCCCATTGAATGCAGCCGGGCGGCGCATCGATTTTTGGGTGGTCGGCATGGGCAAGCTCGGTGCGCGCGAATTGAACGTGTCGTCGGATATTGATTTGATCTACGTGTACGAAGAAAGCGGTCACACCGCCGGGCTGGCCGATCATTCGAACGTCATCAGCGCGCACGAGTATTTTTCGCACTTGGTGCGAACGCTGTACACGTTGATCGGCGATGTGACCGAAGACGGCTTTGTCTTTCGCGTGGATCTGGCGCTGCGCCCCAACGGCAACTCGGGCCCGGCGGTCGTGAGCTTGGCGATGTTGGAGGAGTACCTGCAAGTGCAGGGACGCGAATGGGAGCGTTTTGCGTGGCTCAAAAGCCGCGTGGTGGCACCGCGGTCCAGCGTCAGCAGCGGCCGGGCGCTGGCGCTGCGAGACGTGGTGACCGCGTTTGTCTACCGCAAGTATTTGGACTACGGTGTGTTCGAAGGGCTGCGCCAAATGCACCGCAAGGTGCGCGAAGAAGCGCAGCGCCGCGCAGCCGGGCGGCCGGCGCGTGCCAACGATGTGAAGCTGTCGCGCGGCGGCATCCGCGAGATTGAATTCATCGTGCAGTTGCTGCTGGTGGTGCGCGGTGGGCAGTTCCCCGAGATGCGTACGCGCTCGACCCTGAAGGCGCTGAGCAAGCTGGCAGCAGCGGGCGTCATCAAGACCGACAACGCTCGCCAACTGGCCGAGGCTTACACGTTTTTGCGCCGCGTGGAGCACCGTATTCAATACCTGGATGACCAGCAAACGCATTTGCTGCCCACGGTCGATGCCGACTTGAATTGGATCGCCCGCAGCCTGGATCCGATCCGCCGCGCCGACCTCGGCAACGGCAACGGCAACGGCAACGAAAAAACAGCGCACAACAGCACGCGCGAGCTGCTCGACCGCCTGGGCGAAGTGCGCGAATTCGTGGCCGGCGAATTCGACGCCCTGCTGCATCAGGGCCAAGCTCCGATGCTCAGCGCCGCAGACGCCACCTGCAAAAGCTGCGGCCCCGCAGTGCTGCCCATCGACAGCGACAGCTTCATCGACAGCCTGCCGCCCGAGCTGGCGCAGCGCGTGAAGCCGTGGTGCGAACAGCCCAAAGTCAAAGCGCTGCGCGACGACAGCAAGCAGCGCCTGGCGCGCCTCATCTCCCGCGCCGCCGAGGCCGTGAAAACCGAGCGTTGCACCATGGCTGCCGCGCTCAGCTTCATCGATTGGCTGGAGCCGCTGCTGCGCCGTGACAGCTACTTGGCGTTGCTGGTAGAGCGCCCCGAAGTGCACAGCCGCCTGCTGCGTTTGTTGGGACTGGCGCGTTGGCCCACGCGCTACGTGCTGCGCCACCCCGGCGTGATCGACGAGCTGGCCGACGAACGCTTGCTGCACGGCCGCTTTGATGCCGCCGAGCTCAAAGCCGAGCTGGATGCCCGTCACGAGGCTTGGACGCGATCCGGTCAGGCCGATGAAGAATCATTGCTCGACACCTTGCGCCGCGCCCACCACGCCGAGGTGTTCCGCACCCTGGTGCGCGACGTGGAAGGCCACATCACGGTCGAGCAAGTGGCCGACGATTTGTCGGCGCTGGCCGACGCCACCTTGAGCTGTGCGCTGCGCTGGTGCTGGCAGCACTTCAAGCAAAAGCATCTCAGCCTGGCGGACGGCGAGCCGCGCATCGGCGTGATCGCGTACGGAAAATTGGGCGGCAAAGAACTGGGCTACGGCAGCGACTTGGACGTGGTGTTTTTGTACGACGATGCGCACCAAGACGCTGCCGAAATCTATGCCGCCTACGTTCGCAAACTCATCGGCTGGCTGACGCTGCGCACCGGTGCAGGGGAGTTGTTCGACATCGACACGGCCCTGCGGCCCAACGGCGCGTCCGGTTTACTGGTCACGTCCATCAGCCGCTTCGCCGACTACCAAAGCGGACGCGGCAGCAACACCGCGTGGACATGGGAACACCAGGCCATCACGCGCGCGCGCTTTTGTGCGGGTTACCCGCCGTTGGAGGCGCAGTTTGAAGCAGTTCGGCGTGGCGTGATGTGCGCGCCGCGCGATGCCGTCGCGTTGCGGGCCGAAGTGCAAAGCATGCGCGACAAGGTGCGCAGTGCGCATCCGGTGAAGGGCACCGTGTTCGACGTGAAACACAGCGCCGGCGGCATGATGGACGTCGAATTTGCGGTGCAGTTCTTGCTGCTCGAGTTTTCGCGTTCGCACCCGGCGTTGCTCGACAACGTGGGCAACATTGCCTTGCTGCAACGCGCTGAAACGTCGGGCTTGTTGAGCATGGGCGTGGGCACCGAGGCAGCCAACGCCTACCGCGACTTGCGCCGCGCCCAGCACGCAGCGCGCTTGAACGAAGCGCCCACACAAGTGGGGCTGGAAGTGATGGCGGTGCAGCGCGACGCGGTGCTGGCACTGTGGCGTGAAGTGTTCGAAGTCAGCCCCCGGCCCCTTCGAGGGTGATTGCGGTCTCGGCTCATGTCTCGGCTCATGTCTTGGTTCATGTCTTGGCTCATGCTCACCACTTTTTTGATCCTCGCGTCCCTGCTCGCCTGGCCGCTGAACCCAGCCACCATCGACTGGCAACCTGCCCTCGCCTTCACCGATCCCTGGCGCTCTTTCAGCGCCGCTTTTGTCCACTACAGCCCCATGCACTTGGCAGCCAACGTGGTGGGTGCGCTGCTGGTCGGGTCCTTCGGTTGGGCTGCGCAGGTGCCGCGCCGCATGACGCTCTCGTGGCTCATCACCTGGCCGCTGACGCAGTTCGGATTGCTGGTGCAGCCTGGCTTGCTGCACTACGGTGGCCTGTCGGGCGTGCTGCATGCGGGCGTGGTCATCGTGTGCATGCAGTTGATGTTCGAAGGCAGCACAAGCCAGCGCCGCGTGGGCGGGGCGACGCTGATCGTGGTGCTGGCCAAGGTGTTGCTCGAAGCGCCGTGGCGAGGCCCACTCAGCCACCCCGCCGAATGGGACATTGCAGTTGCTCCGATGGCGCACGCCAGCGGTGTCGGCTTCGGTGCGCTTCTGGGCTTCGCTGCGATTTGGTTCGGTCGCGCCGCCGCGCAAACCAGTGTCGGCACGCGGCCGCCTTGATCTCTTTCAAACGCTGCCCATGCTTCGCGTTTTGCTGACTGTCGGGCTGCGCTTGGCCATCTTGGGCGTTGTCGCTTGGTGGGCATGGCGGGCGTGGGGTGCATCGGGCTTGGTGCCGCTGTGCCTGTTGGCTGCCGTGTTGCTGCCCCACCCGGTTTTGGACTTGTCAGCGGAACTGTGGCGCGCGCTGCGGCTAGCAGTGTGGGCGCCTGTGGAGGGCAGGCACTTCAGCTACCGCGGCCACTCGGTGCGCGTGATCACCGACGCGGATCACCGCCGCTGGATCGACCTGCGTGATGTGCGCAAAATTTTGGGTTTCACCGCCAGCAACACCAGCTTGTCGATCACCTACGGCGACGGCTACCGCTTGCTCGGCCCCGGTGCTTCGGCACATCTCTGCGACGAGGCGCTGCTCACGCATCTGCGAACCGAGCCTGGCGCTGAAGCCTTGGAGTTCAGGCAATGGGTTGAACGCGACATCGCGTTCGCCGCTCGGCGGCTGCGGGCGCGATTCGGTGTTCGCGATCAGGCGGTTGTCGATTCGGCGCAACGTGCCGCGAGTTCGGCCCCCGCTGGCAAGCGTCCGAACGGGCCATGACAGTTTTGCCGGTGCACGCCGTCAGCGTCGTCAACCACCGCGATGTCGGCACCGCCGAGCGCATCCACCAGGTCCTGGTGTTGGCGTACGCCCAAGAGGCCACGCTGTTGCGAGTCCAAAACGCCGCGCCTTTGGCTCAAACAGTCGAGCACCTGCAAAACGCTGATGCGTTTTTTCTGGCGGTCTGGCGTGACGAACAGATGCAAGGCGTCATCAGCGTTCGTCGCGACGACGAGCCGGGGCAAATCAACATTGCCAGCCTGGCGGTGCACCCCGCTCATCAGCGCTGCGGCGTGGCGCGTGCGTTGTTGAGCGCGGCGTTGCAACGGGCGGGGCGCGCAGCGGTTTCAGTGTCCACGGCCGCTGACAACGTGCCGGCGCTGGCGCTGTACCGACAGTTTGGTTTCGAGCCCTACCGTTGGGGCACGATGGGTGAGCACGCCTTGGCGCTGGTCAAGCTCAGGCGCGCGGCGGCAGGCTGAAAACCCGGCGCGGGCGCTGCATCCAAAAAGCGCAGGGCTGCGCAGGCCGCAGGGCATCCCCTCAACTTGTTTGGAGCCCCGCCATGAAATAAACGCTCACTTCGGCTTGCCGGTTGGGCCACTCAGCTTCGTGTCCCTCGTACTGTTCGCACTGGACGCGCCGATCAATAGCTTCCGCGGCAGCTTCGAGTTCAAAACGGTCGATTTGACATCCAGCCTGTTCGGCACCGTGGCCGACACTTACGCCGACCCGGATGCATTCAGCTCTGGCGGCCAGTTCAGCGTCAAGTACAAAATCCGCGGCGGCAGGGGCATGTTTGCCGGGGTCAGCGGCTTCGGCTTGTCGCTGATCGAATTCGATCGTGCCTCGACCTTCAACAACTACAGCGAGGCCGGTTTGCTGTCGTTCACCGCCCCGGTGCCCGAGCCATCGATCTGGCGGTTGATGAGCTTGGGGTTGGGCCTGCTGGCTTAAACGCGGCGGTCGCAAAACGCCGTGTATCTGAGCGCCAAAACTGATGTCTGAAAGTGCGGACGCGGTGCCTCGATCACAGGGTTCTGAAAGGATTGTCGATTTGCACGCCGGC
>Ga0123336_10004794_pt1 | contig 10884 bp, 7 predicted proteins | sample SSSSmetaG_FD_96466 | JGI IMG/M metagenome (GOLD analysis project Ga0123336, IMG submission 96466) | Glacier valley bacterial and archeal communities from Borup Fiord, Nunavut, Canada, to study Microbial Dark Matter (Phase II) - ​SSSS metaG | ecosystem: Environmental > Aquatic > Freshwater > Ice... | reverse complement strand
ACCGGCGCGCGCCCGTTCTTACATTAATTTTTCATGACAGGTTTACCCCGCTGGTCATACGCGGCAACCCTGCCATCCCTTTGAAATTGCTGGATTTCCCAATGATTCTTCCCGCATCGATTCCTCCACAGAGGCACGCCACGGTACCAGATCAGTGTGAACGCAATTTCATCAGGGAAACTGGGAAAAAGGAGTTGACACACCCCCCCCACAAGCCATATCAATAATAGTGCTTTTAGATCGTTACGAAAGCGGTAACTAAACTTTCGACGCCCACCAATTTCCTCCCGGAAATTTTACTCAGGAGTCTCTCGTGCGCAAAACATTTTTGCTTTATCTGGCTTTGTCCCTCGCCTTCATCGGCGCAGAATCCCCCCGCTTGTTGGCACAATCGGACAACTCCTCGCTCTCGGGAACAATCTCCGATAACTCAGGAGCTGTCGTCGCTAACGCGAAGATTAAGGTGCACAACAACGCTACTGGAAGCGACCAATTCGCGACCTCCAATGAAAACGGGAACTTTACTCTTGCCAACGTTCAAACCGGCTCCTATACCGTCACCGTGGAAGCACCCGGTTTCGGGGGCGTCACACTCAATCAGGTCCGCGTCGACCCCAACATCGGTCGCCGCATCGACGTATCTCTCAAGCCTGGCGATGTAACCGCTAGCGTTTCAGTTGAGGCCAACGCGAATACCGTCCAGACCGAAAGCGGATCAGTTGGACAGCTCATCACCGAAGAGCAGGTCAAGAACATCCAGCTTAATGGTCGTAATCCCCTCTATCTGGCCCAGATGGAGCCCGGCGTCGTACGCAACAACTCGATGGCAGCTCTTGGTTTCGGCCTCGATAACCCCCTCAACGTCAACGGTGCACGAGGCGCCGAGAGTATGCAGACCTTCGACGGCGTTCCGATGGTTCGTACCCGCTCCAACGGCACCAGCGTAGGCGTCGCAGACGTCGATTCCACCTCACAGATTCAGGTTCTTACGGTCAGCTATCCGGCAGAGTACGGTCGCACCTCCGGCGGTCTGATTCGCCTCGTACCCAAGAGCGGCTCCAGTAATTTTCACGGCAGCGCTTTTGAATACTTCCGTAACAACGCCCTTAACGCCAACACCTGGGGACGCAATCTGCTTGGTCTCAAGCGCGGTGCCTTTCGCTACAACCAGTTCGGTTGGAACCTCAACGGACCCATCTATTTCCCAGGAGGCTTCAACTCCGACCGCAAAAAACTCTTCTTTCTCGTCGGTCAGGAATGGGTGAAGTACAACCACGATGACACCTCCTCCACCACGCTGAAAGTCCCGACAGCTCTCATGCGTCAGGGTAACTTCGGTGAGCTGCTCGGATCGAATATCTTCTACGGCGCTCCGGTTCAGATCGTGAATCCTACCACTGGAGTTGCGTACGCTGGCAACGTCATCCCAACGACTCAGCTTAGCCCCAACGGTATCGGCTTGCTTAATGCTTACCCACTCCCAAATCTCACCGGGAATGCCACCAGCAACTGGACTGATACTGCTCTTTACTCGGAAAGACAACGGAAGGACTCGGTCGTCGTCGATTATGTTCCTGCCGACGCGCATCACTTCCGTTTCAGCATGTTGAACTACAACTATGACGACTACGAGCCGCACTTCGGCAACTTCAATACCAATCCACGTATCTTCCATCGGCCAAACCAGATCGGCGTATTCCACTACACCTGGACTATCAGCCCCACAATAGTGAACGATGCTTACGTCTCAGCCGCTGCCGATCACGTCACCATTGGCATCGACACATCTTCGGGCCGTTACGACCGCACGAAGTATGGCATCAACTACCCGTATCTCTTCGGATCCGCCAGCAAGGTGGTTCCCAACAAGATCCCCACCATTCAGGTAGGAAGCTTTGGAACGCTTGACGGCGGCCCATATCCCTCGCGTTCTGGCGGTATGGTCTACGATATCGGCGACACCCTGACCAAAGTCTGGGGGAACCACACACTGAAGTTCGGCGGACTCTGGGAGTACGCGGGCGAGAACAACTACGATCAGATCAGCGTCGACAATACCCGCCCTGGCACCACGAACAACCAGAATGGTTTGTTCGTCTTTACAGATAACCGCGGCGGCGGCGCAACTTCCAAAGCCGCGATCGCCAATGCCGCCCTGGGCATATTTGATACCTATGGCGAGATTGGAACACGCTCCTACACCCTCTTCCGCGGCAATATGTTCGAAGGCTTTGGTCAGGATCAATGGCGCGCCAACTCGAAGCTGGTGATCGAAGCGGGCATTCGTTACAGCGTGATGATGCCCTACCACGCTCTCTGGGGCAATCAGGCCTTTTTCAGCCCCAAGGACTACAACCCAGCCATCGCTCCAACCGTCAATCCCACCACAGGCTTCCTCACGGGCGGAGACCCGCTCAATGGCGTCGTCATCCCTGGCACCGGCTTCCCCGGCTCAGCCAAAGGTCACGTGCCGGATGCCATTCTCGCTGACGGTTACGCTCGCCTCTTCCGGGGTTACGGCACTGGCTACTCCCCTACCGTATACAGCAATATCCAGCCCCGTCTTGGCTTCGCGTACCAGGTCAACCCCGGTACTGTCATCCGCGCCGGTGGCGGCCGCTACATCCAACGCCTCGGCATCAGCGATACCGTGCATGTAGGCGGTAACGCACCCTTCCAACCAGCCTCCAACGTCACCCAGGGTAGTGTCGACAACCCGGGCGGCATCGGTGTCAACGCCACTCCCTTGGCCTTTACCTCTCATTCCTACACCTATCCCAGCCCAGAAGCATGGGGTTGGAATATGACGGTGGAGCATGAGTTCACCAATGCCGCCGTCTTCACCCTTAGCTACGTTGGTCGCCGCGGCTACCACCTCGAGCAACTGGCAAACATCAACGCACTTCAGCCGGGAGTCCTTGCCCCCGGTTCACCCAATGCTATTGCCAAAATCAACGCAGACTCCCTACGTCCCTATAAGGGCTATTCGACCATCATCGAAGCCCAGAACAATGGTGGGTCCTTCTACCATGCGATGCAGGCCAACATCAAACGTCGACTTACCAAAGGCTTGCTCTTTGGTGCCGCCTACACCTGGTCCAAGAGCATCGACTACGGCTCTTCAAACGGCACCAGCTTGCCCAATGCATACGACAACAGCATTATCCGCGGACCCAGCGACTTTGATACCCGCCATGTGCTTGTCATCAACTACGTCTGGAATGTTCCCTTCGCAACCCATGCCACGAACCGTCTCCTGCGCACAACGCTCGGAGACTGGCAGATGTCTGGCACCATTCAGGCTCAGTCTGGCCGGCCAGGTTCTGTATCACGCAATCTGGATCAGGCTGGCGTCGGAGCTGGTTCCGGTAATCAGTACTACACCCGTACACGTAATCCGAACTTGCCCCATCAGTTCGGTGTCGCTGGCCAATTCTTTGAAGTTGGAACAACCTGCGGTCCAAGCAACGCAACCTGCCTCTTTCAGCCTGCGGCCGCCGGAACCTTCGCTCCGCGTGGGTCCCGCAATATCATCTACGGGCCTGGCTTCCAAAGCTACAACGCATCCCTGCAGAAGTCTTTACATGTAATCCCCGGCCATGAGAACCATCAGTTGGTCTTCAAAGCCGAGGCCTTCAACTACGCCAACCACCCCAACTGGGACAATCCAGACTTCAGCCCGACCAGCGGCACGTTTGGAAAAATCACCAATAAGGGCAACACCTACGCCTCAGAGCGCCAGCTACAGTTCAGCCTGCGCTATAGCTTCTAACTCATAACAACGCACAACCAAGGGGCTGAGACCATCGCGCAACAAGCGAATGTTTCAGCCCTTTATAGTGGGCACGGCCCCAGCATCCTCCGCCATCGCGGTATTCTCTCGGAGCCCGCCGTCGTCGCACACTCGGCTTGCTCTTACCCGAAATCTCCGGTATTCTCGACTTGTGGCAGCAAAGCAATGTGCGCCCGTAGCTCAGCTGGATAGAGCATTTGGCTACGAACCAAAGGGTCGGAGGTTCGAATCCTTCCGGGCGCACCATAACCCCCAAAACACAACCCCAAACAGCAAAAAGGCAGCTCATTGAGCCGCCTCGAATTGCTTACCATGAAATTTGGCTCCTGAGGTAGGACTCGAACCTACAACCCTTCGGTTAACAGCCGAATGCTCTGCCATTGAGCTACTCAGGAATGTCTACGGCAACGCGATTAGCCACGCAACGCGACTTCTTAGTTATAACAAATGCCGAAGGTTGGGTCAAAGAATCGCCACCTTGATCGCAAAGAGCCGCCACCCCCGTTATCATCACAGTATTGAATCTGAAAGGCCGGTCAGCCATGCCCCGTATCTCCCGTCTGCAACGCGACCAGGTTTCGCCTAGCGCCATCAACATCTATGACCGATACCTGCGCGACCGAGGCAATGTTCCTAATATGTTCAGGACCATGGCCCACCGTCCTGAAATATTCGAGACCATCATCAAACATATGGAAGCCGTGCTGAATACCGGAACGCTTCCCAAAGCTCTCAAGGAACTTGTCATCGTCCGCACCTCGCAAATCAACCAGACGCCTTACTGCCTAGCGTCGCACACCGCCATCTGCAAGAAACTGGGCTGGACCGAGGAACACATCACCGCACTGGAGGGGGCTGCCCAAAGCGAGAAGTTCAGCGAAGCCGAGAAGGTAGCGATACACCTCGCCGAGGTTATGACGCTGAACGCACACGCCTATACCGAAAGTGACTTCGCAAAGCTACGAAGCTTCTACACCGAGGGTGAAGTCGTGGAGTTGATGGCCTCCATCGGCCTCTTCAATTACTTCAACCGCTTCAACGATCTGCTGGAGATGGAGCCGACCAAGCCCGCCTCGAAAGAAGAACGGGCCGAGGCTGGCGTCGAAATTTAATCTGCGGTTGAGACGACGCCTGCTCCTCGAGTGGCGCACCCTCCAAGGTGCGGGCGAAGTCTTCTACGGCGTAGAACTGTCCGTCGCGCATGACCACCGCAATGCCAACGACGTTCACTTCGTCGTCCAACAGGTTGGCCCTATGCCCCTCCGACTCCATCCACATGTTGTGGATTGTCGCTGGATTTGGAGCTTCTGCGACGTTTTCTGATATGAGGCTGAAGCGCGCTCCCGCGGCCGTGCCCCGCTCGGCGAGTTCCGGTTCACCCGGGAACTGGTGAGAGATGTCGGCGCGCTCGGCCATCTGTTCCGCGTGGTACTTTGCTGCTTTGCCGAGGATGGAGTCCGAGCGTAGCGGGGCAAGATGATGCTGTGCGCGGTCGGCGTTAGCGGCAGCGAACAGATACTGCTCGGCCAGCGTGGTCGGTAGCACGCGCTCAGGAACAGCCTGCAAAGGCGCGATGCGGCCAAGGAGTAGGAGTGCGATGATGCCGGCGGTACGTCGGGCCCTATGAATCTGCATGAAACGCCTCTGAACTCAGGGTTCGAGCTGGTGAGTCCTGCGAGAGACGAAGTCCACTCGCTGGTGTCACTCTAGGTTCGTGGGCGCTGCGGGAACATACCACTTTTGGGCGCGAAAAGAATTGCGGATAGGCACGCTGATTGCTTAACGTCTATTGATTTGATAGGGGTTAGGCGGGGACTAACTGTTCACGAACGGCTTCCCAAGTGAGGCCGATTCCCTGCTTGAGGGTTGTGGTGTGGTGCCACCCCAGGTTGTGGAGGCGGGTGACGTCCATGAGCTTACGGGGGGTGCCGTCTGGCTTGGTGGTGTCGAAGACGAGTTCGCCCTGGAAGCCGAGAACGTCCGCGACGGTTTCGGCTAGTTCTCGGATGGTGATGTCTTCGCCGGTGCCGATGTTGATGAGGGGTGGGGCGTCTTCGACGTGGAGCGAGTTGTAGGCGGCTTCATCGAGGTTGAGGAGGAAGGTGCAGGCCTGGGCGAGGTCGTCGGAGTAGAGGAGCTCGCGGCGGGGGGTGCCGGTGCCCCAGACGGTGAGTTGCTTCGCGCCGGAGGTGATGGCCTCGGCGGTCTTGCGGATGAGGGCGGGCAGGACGTGGGAGTTGGCGAGGTCGAAGTTGTCGCCGGGGCCGTAGAGGTTGGTGGGCATGGCGGCGAGGTACTTCGTGCCGTACTGTCGGTTATAGCTCCAGCACATCTCGATGCCGGCGATCTTGGCCAACGCATAAGGACGATTCGTCGGCTCGAGCGGGCCGGTGAGGAGGCAGGACTCCGGCATGGGCTGGGGGGCGAGCTTGGGGTAGATGCAGGAGGAGCCGAGGAAGAGGAGGCGGTCTATACGGTTGTGATACGAGGCGTCGATGATGTTGATCTGGATGCTGAGGTTGTCGCGGATGAAGTCGGCCGGGTAGGTGTTGTTGGCGAGAATGCCCCCGACCCTGGCCGCGGCGAGGACGACGTGCTCGGGTTTAGCTTCAGCGAAGAAACTGGCGACTGCGCCGGTGTCGAGAAGGTCAAGCTCGGCGCGGGAGCGGGTGATGAGGTTGGTGTAGCCCTGCTGCTGGAGGGAGCGCACGATGGCGGAGCCGACGAGGCCGCGGTGTCCGGCGATGTAGATGCGGGCGTCTGGTTTCATGTACGGCACCGTGTTGGGTGCTCCTTTCTGTTATGACAACGGCAATTGCAAAAGCAAGAACAACCGCAGGCCCTTCGACTCCGGCCCTCGCGCTGAGACAGCGAAGACCTTCGCTGGGGATGACACCTTTGGCAGGGGGCCTTTAGGTTTCGCGGACGCTGTAGGCGTTGAAGCCGTGTTTGCGGACGAGGGCGTCGCGTTCGGCGGCCTTGAGGTCGGAATCTACCATCTCCTGGACGAGCTGCTCGAAGGAGGTGCGGGGTACCCAGCCCAGTTCGCGTTTGGCTTTGGAGGGATCGCCGAGGAGGGTTTCGACCTCGGTGGGACGGAAGTAGCGAGGATCTATCGATACGACGGTGTGACCGTCGATGTCCACGGCCTTCTCGTCCACTCCGGTTCCCTGCCAGGTGAGGTCGAGGCCGAGGAGGGTGGCGCAGCGCTGGACGAACTCGCGCACCGAGTACTGCTGGCCGGTGGCGATGACGTAGTCCCTGGGGACGTCCTGCTGGAGCATGAGCCACTGCATTTCGACGTAGTCGCGGGCGTGGCCCCAGTCGCGTTTGGCGTCGAGATTGCCGAGGAAAAGCTGGGTCTGGAGGCCTACCTTGACACGGGAGAGGCCGCGGGTGATTTTGCGGGTGACGAAGGTTTCTCCGCGCAAGGGCGATTCGTGGTTGAAGAGGATGCCGTTGCAGGCATAGATGCCGTAGGCCTCGCGGTAGTTGACGCAGATCCAGTAGGCGTACATCTTGGCAACGGCGTAGGGAGAGCGGGGGTAGAAGGGGGTGGTCTCCTTCTGTGGGATCTCCTGGACGAGGCCGTAGAGCTCGGACGTGCTGGCCTGGTAGAACTTGGTCTTCTTTTCGAGGCCGAGGATACGGATGGCTTCGAGGAGGCGGAGGGGGCCAAGGGCGTCGGTGTCGGCGGTGTACTCGGGCTGCTCGAAGGAGACCTGGACGTGGGACTGGGCTCCGAGGTTATAGATCTCGTCTGGCTGGACCTTCTGAACGATGTGGATGAGGGACGAGCTGTCGGTGAGGTCGCCGTAGTGGAGTATCAGCTTGGGGTGAGGATTGTGCGGGTCTTCGTAGAGGTGATCGATGCGCGCGGTGTTGAAGAGGGAGCTGCGGCGCTTGATGCCGTGGACTTCGTAGCCTTTGGCGAGGAGGAACTCGGCTAGATAGGCTCCGTCCTGGCCGGTGACTCCGGTGATGAGGGCTTTCTTCACGGCTGATGTCTCTCCCTTGACTGGCTTGTGTGGTTCTATTTCTGCGGTACCCCCCCTCCCCCTTGTTTTGCGCAAAGTCTTCCAAACATTAGGGTTAGTCGGGTACTTGCATGGCAAAGTCCTGATACCATGGGGGTTACGGGTAAAGTATTGAAAAGATTGGAGTTAGCTCTGGAGCGAGAATTTCGGGCTTTTTAGGGCCTATTTCTATTTTACCGGATTGAGGGGAGGAATTGGGCACGAGGATGTCGCTTGTTTTGTGCAGCTTAAGTGGGATGGGGGGTTGACACGCAATTTTGCTGAGGTTTTTGGAGAAATAAAATTTGATGTGTAGTTATGTCGTTGATTGGGAATGAGTTAGAAGGACTGGATTTACGGGATTAGGGCCGGCAGGCTGTTCTCGAACTGTTCGAGGACCTGCTGTTTGCCGAGATGCTGGACGGCGTAGTGGCGGGCGGCGGTGCCGAAGGTGGCGCGGAGATTGGGGTCGGCGATGAGGCGGGCGGCAGCGGCGTGAAGGGCTGCTTCCTCCTCTGCCGGGACGACGAGGCCGCAGGCGGGATGGGGGATAAGACCTTGGCCTGAGACGACCTGGGCGACCTGGGTGCCGGGGTCTGCTGTGGCGATGACGGGGCGGCCGCTGGAGAGCATTCCGGTGAGCTTGGAGGGCATGACGAGATCGGCGGCGCCGGCGCGCTGGGGGAGGAGATGAATGTCGGCGGCGTTGAGGAGGTCGTTGAGGCGCGAGAGGGGCTGGAGGGGGAGGAGGGTGACGTTGGGGCGGCCGGCGACGAGGATTTCGAGCTGGGGGCGGAAGGCTCCATCGCCACAGAAGAGGAAGTGAACGCGGGGGTCTGCGTGGGTGCCGCCGGGGGCGAAGGCGGACGCGAGCGGGGCAAGAAGCTCCAGGCCCTGCTTGGCGCCCATGTTGCCGGAGTAGAGGAGGATGATTTTCTGACTGGGGCCAGTGGAGGGTAGACCGAGCTCGGCGCGGAAGGTGTTGGGTTCGGTGAGAGGCTGGGGGTGGATGGAGTCAACGTCGACCCAGTTGGGGAAGAGGATGGCGTGCTCCGCGGGGATGCCCTTGGTGAGGGCGCGTTCGAGCATCTTGGTGGAGATGCTGGAGACGCGGGTGAAGGCGCGGGTGAAGAACTTCTCGAGGCCCAGGGCAAGGGCGTGGATGGGACCCTGGGCGGGGAGGAGGCCGAGATCGAAGGCGGCGTCGACTTCAAAGTCCTGGACGTGAAGCCAGGAGGCGGCTCCTGAGGCTTTGGCTACAAGGAGGGCGAGGGGTGCGCCGAAGAAGGTGGGTTCGACGGTGAAGACGAGGTCGGGCTGCCACCAGACTTGGCGGAGCATGACGGGAATGCTGGAGAGCATGAAGGAGAAGAGGTGCGCCATACGCTTAAGGCCGGAGGGTCTAGCGGGGACGTAGAGGGGGCAGCGGAAGACCGTGATCTGAGCACCGGGTGGTTCACCGGGGACGCGCTCGGTAGCGTAGGCGTTTTTGTAGTCGGCGCGGATGGCCCAGGCTGGGTAGTAGGGTGGGGCGGTGACGACGCGTACCTGATGGCCGCGGGCGGCGAGCCATGACGCCATTTCGCCGGAGTATTTGCCGATGCCGGTTAGCTCGGGGGCGTAGTTGAGGCCGTAGATGAGGATCTTCAATGCGTTTTATGTTTTCAGGTGAGGGAGCTGGTCTTATCCAGTCTGTCAAAAAGCTCTTCAAGTTGAACATAGAGGGGGATGCCTGGCACTTCAAGGCGATGTGCCTCGAGCCAGCGGTTCTCAATGCACATCCGTCCGCTTCTCGTCTTTGGATCGATAATCCACATTGTCTGAACCCCCATTGCACGATAGTCGGTGGCACGCTCTTGTGTGTCGGAGTAGGTATCGTCCGGCGACAGGATTTCGATGACGAGGAGAGGAGGGTCAACCAGTACGTCAGGTGGAGCACAAACAGGGAGGACGACAAGATCTGGTATGCGGACTCTTGACGGAGAGACTTGTACTCTTTGCTCCGTAGAGCCGATACATGACCATTCGGTCTCGTGCCTGTCGAACCATGACGCGAGAAGCCACTGCAATCTTGCGTGTTCCCACTTACCTGCGTTGCGCTCCTGCAGCTCGCCATCGATGTATTCACGATCGGGCCTGTAGCTTGTGTGCAGGTACTCCTGAACCGAGATTTGCTGTGCGATGGGCATATCAAACTCCTGGCAGGGTCGCCGATAGAGACAGAATACCAGTGACGCTCTTCAGACGATTGCTTTTTGTGGTGCTCACGTTAGAGTTGCGTGAGAGGCATGTCCCGCATGATGCTGGATCTACATGATGCTGGATCTATATGAGTAATTCAATATTGCAACGTGCGGCGCGCCAGCCGCTGGCGGCGGTAGGGGTCGCGTTGATTGGGCTGTTCGTGGTGTGTGCGGTGTTTGCGCCGCTGCTGGCGACGCAGGATCCGGCGCAGCTGGATTTGACGGGGCGGCTGGCGGGGCCCAGCGTGCATCACTGGTTTGGGACGGATGAGCTAGGGCGGGATATCTTCTCGCGGACGCTGTATGGGGCGCGGATTTCGCTGATTGTTGCCGTGAGCGTAGTGGGCTTGTCGCTGGGAATTGGGCTGGTGGCCGGGGCGCTGGCAGGGTTCTACGGCGGGTGGACAGATACGGTGGTGAACGTCTACGTGATGAATGCGTTCCTGGCACTGCCGGGGATTCTGCTCGCGATTGCGTTTGTGGCGTTTATGGGTCCGGGGCTGGTGAATGTGATTCTGGCGCTGGCGATCTCCGGATGGGTGGGGTATGCGCGGCTGGTGCGGGCGCAGGTGATGGCGGTGAAAGAGCGCGAGTTTGTGGAGGCGGCACGCGCGCTGGGGGCGAGCGATCTGCGGGTGATGGTGCGGCATATTCTGCCGAACATCGTGCAGCCGCTGATTGTGCAGGCAGCAATTGGGATGGCGGGAGCGGTGCTGGCGGAGGCTACGTTGAGCTTTCTGGGGCTGGGGATTCCGCCGCCGGCGGCTAGCTGGGGGTCGATGCTGAATGATGCGCGGTCGCATCTGTTCGACTCGCCGCATCTGGTATTGTT
>Ga0123336_10004793_pt1 | contig 10885 bp, 11 predicted proteins | sample SSSSmetaG_FD_96466 | JGI IMG/M metagenome (GOLD analysis project Ga0123336, IMG submission 96466) | Glacier valley bacterial and archeal communities from Borup Fiord, Nunavut, Canada, to study Microbial Dark Matter (Phase II) - ​SSSS metaG | ecosystem: Environmental > Aquatic > Freshwater > Ice... | reverse complement strand
GTGTGAACGAAGCGCGATTCTTCAGCCGGCTTTTTGGCACCGACGCCGCCACCTGGAGCGCTCAACCCATGATGCAAAAGTTGGTCTGCAAAGACAACTGCAACGCCGCTTTGCTCGATGCCTTCGCCGCAACATCCGGCACGGTGCAGCTGTGGGTGGACGGTGAATTCACATTGACCGCGCCGTTGACGGTGGGCAGTGCCGCTCGGCCGGTTTTGCTGCTGGTCAACGGCACGGCCACGTTAAACGGTGCCGTGCGAATTCACGGCATGCTGCACGCTGCGCGCGTGCAATGGAACGACGACGGCAGCGGTGCGGGCCGCGTCACAGGTGCCGTTACCTCAGCGTCTGACTACAGCGGCAGCGGCGCGCCTGACTTGGTGTTCGACGCGGCGGCTTTGCGACTTCTGCAAACCAACAGCGGCAGCTTCACGCGAATCGCGGGCAGCTGGAAGGACTTTTGACCATGAACCCTCGCCAGCACAAACCAAGATTTCAAAGTCGCAAGCAAGGTGCGCGCGGTGTCAGCATGGTCGAAGCCCTGATCGCATTTTTGGTGGTGACCGTGGCGGTGCTCGGCCTCGTCAAATTTCAGAGCGCGACTCGTTTGAGTTCTGACGTGGCGCGCCAGCGCACGGAGGCACTGCGCCTGGCGCAGAACGACATCGAGCAGCTGCGCGCGGCGCTTCATATGGCCGACATTCAAAGCGCCAACCGCACCGTGGCGGCAGATGCCACCCGCGCGGCCCATGTGAACTTCCAAATCGCGCGGCTGGTCAGCGCCAGCGCCGCCAATTCAAAAACAGTGCAAGTTACCGTGAACTGGGCCGACCGCAGCGGCGCGGCACAGTTTGTGGCGCTGACCTCGTTGATGGCTGCACAGCCACCCGCCCTGACCGGCGCGTTGGCGGTGGCACACCGGACGGCCGATGCGGTGCCGTTGAACGGCCGCTCTGGCGACATCCCCGCTGCGGCCATCCCGTTGGGCGACGGCCGCAGCGTGCTCAGACTCGACAGTTCGCAGACCGACGCCTATGTGTTCGACAACCGCAGCGGGCGCATCACCGATGTCTGCAGTGGCGTGCAACGCACCACGCGGCGCATCGTCGTCGGTGACCTGAGCTCTTGCACCACCATCGCTGCGGTTTTGCTGAGCGGGCAAGTGCGGTTTTCGTTGTCAGCGCCGCCCGACGCAGCGCGCCCGATGGACGCGCCTCTGGCGTTGGCCATGGCACTCACCCTCAGCGATGGGCCTTACCCCCGCCCGGCGCAATGCGGTGCCGAAGCCATGAAAACCGTGAGCTACCTGGAAGACGGCAAACGGCGCCGTGCCGCCGTGCCTGCGACCGCGACGCCCAGCAGTTGGGCCGTCGACACCTGGGTGGAGCTGGGCGAGCGCTTCATTGCCTATCACTGCGTCGTGGTGGGAAAGGCGTCAAGCACAGGCACAGGCACAGGCACAGGAACAGGTGCAGGCACAAGCGCGCGGTGGTCAGGTCGGCTCAGCCTCGTGCCGCACGGCTGGGCACTGGGCGCCGCTTCGACCGCATTCAAAGTCTGCCGCTACCGCGCGCAAACGTCTGAAGCCTACGCCGACGTGAGCACGTCGCTGGCCGAGCAAAACTTTTTGGTAGTCCGGGGTGATCAAAGTTGCCCCACTCCTTCAGGCTTCTCATTGGGCGACAGCACCGAAAGTGAAGCGGTGCAAAATTTCGCCGATCTGGCCACGGTGGCCTTTCCTTCGTGACCGCACTCAATGACACCTTCCCCGCCCGCCCTTGATTCGCTCGCAACCCGTGCCTCGATGCGGCAGGCGCTCGATCTGGCGCAACGCGCCATCGGCCTGAGCGAACCCAATCCGCGTGTGGGCTGCGTCATCACGACCGCGCAGGGCCGCGTCATCGGCCAAGGCCATACCCAGCAAGCTGGCGGCGCGCACGCCGAGGTGATGGCGCTTCGCGATGCGCAGGCGCGCGGCGAAGCCGTGGTCGGTGCAACGGTGTTCGTAACGCTGGAACCCTGCGCTCATCACGGCCGTACGCCGCCCTGTTGCGACGCGTTGATTGCGGCGCAAGTCGGCGCGGTTGTTTACGCCCTGCAAGACCCCAATCCGCTCACCGCAGGCCAAGGCGTACACCGCTTGCGAGCCGCGGGCATCAACGTCAGCTCGTTGCCCGCAGGCGAGCTCGCTACCCAGGCGCATGAACTGAACATCGGCTTCTTTTCGAGAATGCAGCGGGCGCGGCCGTGGGTGCGCCTGAAGGTCGCCATCTCGCTCGACGGTCGCACCGCCTTGAACAACGGCACCAGCCAGTGGATCACTGGCGAAGCCGCACGTGCTGACGGCCATGCCTGGCGCAAACGCGCCGGAGCTTGTTTGACGGGCGTGGGCACGGTGCTCGAAGACAACCCTCGACTCGACGTGCGCTGGGTTGACACCGCGCACCAGCCGCTGCGCGTGGTGGTCGATTCGCGGCTGGAAACGCCGCTGAATTCCAAAATTTTGGACGCGCCCGGTCGCGCCTTGCTCTACGCCGCGCAAGACCACGCCGAGCGGCGCGCCGGACTGCAAGCGCGAGGCACCGAAATCGCCGTCACGCCAACCCACAGCGGCAAAGTCGACCTGTCTGCCCTGTTGGCCGATTTGGCAAGTCGCGGCATCAACGAGTTGCATGTCGAAGCCGGCCACAAACTCAACGGCTCCTTCGTGCGCGAAGGGCTTGTCGATGAGTTTTTGATTTATGTGGCCCCGATGTTGATCGGCAGCGGCCGCGAACTGGCCGCGCTCACGCCGCTGGAGTCCCTGAGCGGCGCGCTGCGCCTGCGCTGGCACAGCGTCACGCCCATCGGCGACGACTTGCGCTTGCTGCTGCGGCCGATAGTCGACTAGTCGGATCAGCGCTTGCAGCGCGGCCTTCAACGCCGACGTCAACGGGCCTCATATTGAAGAAGCCCCACTTGCCTTGGTCAACCCTGCATCGCGATAACCGGGCTCGATCCGGGCCCTTGGTGTCTGAGCGACTTCGAGCTGCTCGACGCCTGAGACAATCGAATGATGTTTACAGGAATCATCACCGGCGTCGGCCGCATCACGAATTCGCACGCGCTGGGCACAGGCGCTGCGCATGGTCAACAACTCATGATCCAAACGCCCGTGGGCTATTTGGAAGACGTGCAACTGGGTGACAGCATCGCCATCAACGGCGCTTGCATGACGGTGACTTCTTTTGACGCGACCGCGGCCAGCTTCAGCATCGACATCTCTGCAGAAAGTCTGGATAAAACGGCGGGGTTGACCACCGGCAGTCCGGTGAATCTGGAGAAGGCCTTGCGCGCACATGACCGCTTGGGCGGGCACATCGTGAGCGGGCATGTGGACGGGGTAGGACGCGTCACGTTTTTCGCGGCGGTGGGTGAGTCTTGGGAGTTGCGCATCAAGACACCGCTCCATTTGGGCAAGTTCCTGGCCTACAAGGGCTCCATCACCGTCAACGGTGTGAGCTTGACGGTGAACAGCGTGGCAGACCTGTCTGATGGCTGCGAATTCAGCATGAATTTGATCCCGCACACGATAGAGAACACAGCCCTCCACGCGCTGGCGCAGGGCAGCGCGGTGAACCTCGAAGTCGACATGATTGCGCGCTATGTAGAGCGCATGTTGTCGGTGGACAAGGCGACGCAGGCCATCTCACCCTGAGCACTCACGCGCAACCCACCCACCTACAATTCACTATGGCCATTTCTCCCGTTCCTGTGCTGATTGCAGAGCTCGCCGCCGGCCGCATGGTCATCCTCGTAGACGAAGAAGACCGCGAAAACGAAGGTGACCTGGTGCTCGCCGCCGACCACGTGTCGCCCGAAGCCATCAACTTCATGGCCAAGTTCGGTCGCGGTTTGATCTGCCTCACGCTGACACGCGAACGCTGCGAACACCTGAAGCTGCCGCCCATGGCCATGCGCAACGGCGGTCAGCACGGCACGGCGTTCACCATTTCTATCGAAGCGGCCGAAGGCGTGACCACCGGCATCTCGGCCGCAGACCGTTCACGCACCGTGCAAGCGGCAGTAGCGCGTGATGCCAAAGCCACAGACCTCGTGCAGCCAGGTCACATCTTTCCTTTGCAAGCGCAAGACGGCGGTGTGCTGATGCGCGCCGGGCACACCGAGGCAGGTTGCGATTTGTCAACGATGGCGGGTTTGTCTGCAGCGTCGGTGATATGCGAAATCATGAACGACGACGGCAGCATGGCGCGCCTGCCCGACCTGGAAGTGTTTGCGCGCGAACACGGCTTGAAAATTGGCACCATCGCCGACTTGATCGAATACCGCAGCCGCCATGAAACGCTGATCGAGCGGGTGAGCCGCCGTGCCTTGACCACCGCGCAGGGCGAGTTTGAATGCCACGCCTTTCGCGCCCGCACCGGCGGCCTGCACTTGGCCTTGACCAAGGGCAAATGGCAGCCCGGCGACGAAGTGCTGGTGCGTGTGCACGAGCCGCTGTCGGTGATGGACCTGCTCGATGCGGGCCACAGCGGCCATTCGTGGCCGTTGCCCAAAGCCTTGGCCGCGTTGCAATCCAGCGAGCGCGGCGCGGCGGTGCTGCTGAACTGCGGTGACGACGTGGCGTCGATGCTGGGCCACTTGGCGCCGATCGACCAGCGCGCACAGCGCCAGCGCAGCCAAATGGATTTGCGCACCTACGGGATTGGTGCGCAGATATTGCGAGAGTTGGGCGTCACGAAAATGAAGCTGCTCGGCAGCCCTCGGCGCATGCCCAGCATGACGGGCTACGGCCTGGAAGTCACCAGCTTCATTGCAGCGCAAGCTTAAGAAAAAACAAAACGATGCAAGCTGCAGACAAAGGCACTTCAGCCGCCAATTCAATGAACGGCCAAGACCTGCGCATCGGCATCGTTCAAGCGCGTTTCAACGCGGACCTGACCGACAAATTGGCGCAGGCGTGTTTGGCCGAGTTGGCCGCGCTGGGCGTGTCCAGCAAGCACATCCGGCATGTGAAAGTGCCGGGAGCGCTTGAGGTGCCGGTGGCCTTGATGGCCATGGCCGACTCGCAGGAGTTTGATGCGCTGGTGGCGCTGGGCTGCATCATTCGCGGCGAGACCTATCACTTTGAATTGGTGGCCAACGCAAGTGGTGCCGGCGTCACGCGCGTGTCGCTGGACCACCAAGTGCCGATTGCCAACGCGATCTTGACGGTCGAAACCCTTGCCCAAGCCTGGGCCCGAGCAGAAGAAAAAGGCCGTGACGCTGCCCGTGTCGCGGTGGAAATGGCCAACCTGATGGAAGACCTGACGTGACCGAGATCGAACCTGCTCTTCCCCATCCAGTGCCCGTGGTTCAGACCGGAAGCAAAGCGGGCAAAAAGCCTCCGCGGAGCTCGACACGTCGCCGCTCGCGCGAGGTGGCTTTGCAGGGCCTGTACGAGTGGCTGGTGTCGGGTGCATCAGCCAGCACCATCGACTCTCACATGCGCGAGCACGAAGACTTCGGCAAATGCGACTCGGCCCACTTTGACGCCCTGCTCTACGGCTGCATCAACGAGGCCGCCGAAATCGACGCTTTGCTGACACGCCATGTGGATCGCAAGACCACGCTGCTGTCGCCCGTGGAGCACGGCGTGCTGATGATCGGCGTGTACGAACTGAAGCACTGCATCCAAATTCCTTACCGCGTGGCGATCAACGAAGCAGTCGAGCTGGCCAAGAGTTTCGGCGGCACCGACGGCCACAAATACGTCAACGGCGTGCTCGACAAAGCGGCGTTGGAGTTGCGCGCGGTTGAAGTCGAAGCCAAACGGGCCAGTCGCGTCTGATGGAGTTGGACGGCGTGAAGGTGAGGCAGGTGCAACTTGCCAAGCGCTTAGACCGCATCGATCCTTTCTATGTGATGGAGTGCGCCAAGGCCGCAGCGGCCCTGGCGCGTAGTCCGGCCTGTGACCCGGCCACGGGCGGTGAGCCGATGATTTTTCTGAACATCGGCGAACCCGATTTCACCGCTCCACCGTTGGTACAGGAAGCCGCCGTTCGCGCCGTGCGTGCGGGCCATTCGCAGTACACCGACGCGTGCGGGTTGCCTGCGCTGCGTGAGCGCATCAGCGCTTGGTACACCACGCGTTTTGGTTTGAACATCGCGCCACAGCGCATCGTGGTGACGGCCGGTGCGTCGGCGGCCTTGCAGCTGGCGTGCCTGGCCTTGGTCAACCCGGGCGACGAGGTGCTGCTGCCCGACCCCAGCTATCCGTGCAACCGCCACTTTGTGGCTGCCGCAGAGGGCGTGCCGGTGCTGCTGCCGGCCAGCGCCGCCGAGCGCTTCCAACTCAGCGCTGCCGGTGTGGCGGCGGCTTGGAACGAGCGCACGCGCGGTGTGCTGTTGGCCTCGCCCAGCAACCCCACCGGCACGTCGATCGATGCCGCTGAAATGGGCCGCATCGTGCATGAAGTGGGCGCGCGGGGCGGCTTCACTTTGGTCGACGAAATCTACTTGGGCTTGAGTTTTGACGAGCGCTACAGCCGCAGCGCACTCGAACACGGGGCTGACGTGATCTCCATCAACAGCTTCTCCAAGTACTTCAACATGACGGGCTGGCGCTTGGGATGGCTGGTCGTGCCCGAGGACATGGTCAGCGCCGTTGAAAAGCTGGCGCAAAACCTCTACATCTGCGCATCGAGCCTGGCCCAACACGCCGCACTGGCCTGTTTTCAAGCCGAATCGATAGCCGAGTACGAGCGCCGCCGCCAAGAGTTCAAGGCGCGCCGGGATTTTTTGGTGCCTGCGTTGAATCAAATGGGACTCACGGTCCCAGTTCTGCCCGACGGCGCGTTTTACGCATGGGCCGACTGCTCGGCGCACGCCGACATCGAGGCTGGCGGCAGCTGGGATTTTTGTGACCGCGTGTTGCACCAAGCGCACGTAGCGCTGACGCCTGGCCGTGATTTTGGTCGCGCCGAAACCGCGCGGTTTGTCCGGCTTTCTTACGCCAACTCCATGGGACAGCTGGAAGAAGCAGTGCAGCGACTGCGGCGCTTGTTGGCTTGAAACCGCGTGTGCACGCGTGTGCCGCCAGCACGCCGAGCCGCCGGTCGACGCGCACTGCGCCTGAGCTTGCCCCATACGCCCTTTTCCGGGCCTTCCGTGCCGAGCTGTCGGCTAAGCTTGAGCCGTGAATTTCCCCAGCCCTGCGCCCTCCGCTTCATCGTCGGTCCCCGACGAAGCTGATGCATTGGATTGCGGCATCGACGCTGCCTCGCACGATCAGCTCACCGTGCCTGACGATCTGCGCGATACCGCCCACTGGAGCGACGCCGGATCGGGCGTGCCGGGTCAGCCGTCGGCGGCTTTCGCCACCAATCTGACGCGTCCGGCGGGCGACCTGATGACCACCATTGGTCACATTGGTCGCTACGAGCTGAAATCGCGCATCGGTGAAGGTGGTTTGGGCACGGTTTACGCCGCGCACGACCCCTTGCTGTCGCGCTTGATCGCGATCAAAACGCTGAGTTTGAACATTCCCGCAGCGCAGCGCGACGAGTTCAACACCCTGTTTTTAAACGAAGCGCGCGCGGCGGCCGGTTTGTCGCACCCGCACATCGTCACCGTGTTCGATGCGGGCATCAGCGACGACAACGCCTACATCGCGATGGAACTATTGAGCGGCCTGGACCTGCGCCAATTGCGCGCAGAAGGCTGGTGTCCGACGGCCACTCAGGCCGCGCTGATCGTGCGCCGCGTGGCCGACGCGCTGGCCTACGCCCACGGCAAAGGCGTGATCCACCGCGACGTCAAACCCGCCAACATCTTCATAGTGGGGCGCACGCAGCCGCGCGTGCTCGACTTCGGCATCGCGCGCATGGCGCACCTGCACGACACGCCTGGTGAAAACGAAGTGGCCGGCGGATCGCCGTACTACATGGCGCCCGAACAGGTTCGTCGGCTGTCGGTGGACAAGCGGGCCGATGTGTTTTCGCTCGGCGTCGTGCTGTATGAACTGCTGACCGACGAGAAGCCGTTTCGCGGCAACACTCTGGATGAGATTGCACAGGCAGTGATCTCGCACGAGCCGCCGATGGCGCACAAAGTCAAGGCTGGCGTGCCGGTGAAGCTGAGTGAAATCGCGTCCAAGGCCATGGAAAAAGACCCTGAAAAGCGACAGCGCTCGGCACGCGCATTGGCACGCGAGCTCAAGCAGTGGCTGGACGAAAACGGTGCGCCTTCGGACGACCTCGAACTGTCACCTCGCCGGTCCCAGTCCACTCAGCAACCGTTGTCCACGTGGGCATGGCCGGGCGCGGCGGTGTTGGGCGCGGCTTTGGTCGGAGCAGCGGCATGGTGGGGCCTGAGCTCATCGAGCACGCCGCGCTTGCAGACCGCCGCCGAACGCCTCTCAGAGCCCGCCGCATTGGCAGCGCCTGCGTCGGCACCGATTGCCGCTGCAGCCTTAAACGCCACGACAGAGCTTGCTGCGCCCGCGCCGACCGGCCCAACTGCCTTGGCTGAGATCAGCGCCAATGACATGGTCAAGTCGGGACCCGCGCGGATTGTTGGTGTCGGTGCGTCAAACGACGCGTCGGCGCTGACACCTGACAAGGCCACACCAGACAGGGCCACACCAGACAAGGGCACACCAGCGCCGCCACAAGCCAAAGAATCCCAGCGCGACAAACGCACGCGAGAGACCAAAGAACGCGCCGCCAAGTCGTCGGCAACGGCTGTTGCAACCGGCGCCGCTTTGCCCACAGGTGTGTTGCGCATGGCCATCAGCCCTTGGGGACAGGTCGAGGTGAATGGCAAGGCCGTGGGCACGACGCCGCCATTGAGTGAATTGACACTGCCGCAGGGCAATCATCAAGTCACCATTCGCAACGATGATTTTCCGCCACTCTCCACCACCGTGACCGTGACCGCAGGCCAAGCTGTTTCAGTCAAACACCGGTTCGGGCCATGACAAAACTCGCCGCAGCGGATCGGTTTGCGAAGCGGCTGGCTGCCTTTGTTGGCGTTGCGGTGTTGAGTGCCTGCGCGCAGGCACCCGTGTCTAAACCACTTGATCCGGTGGGCTTGATGGACGTCACCGAACGCCCAGCCGAGAAGGCGCTGTTGGCCGGAATTCGCAGCTACGACGACGGCCAATATGCCGACGCCGAGCGCTTCTTCAACAGCGCTTTGAATGCGGGTTTGGTGTCGGGCAAGGACCGCGCGGCGGCACAAAAACACCGGGCTTTCATCTACTGCACCAGCCGCCGTGAAGCGCTGTGCGAAGCCGCATTCAGAGCAGCCCGCGCTGCCTATCCTGCGTTCGTCTTGAGCAAGTCCGAGGCCGGTCACCCGCTGTGGGGGCCGGTTTACAAGCGTCTGAATTGAGACGCGTCGCCCCCAAGCCGAATCAACAAGAAATTCTTCAACCCACCCATGAATCAAGACCTGTCCATCATCACTCTCATATTGCAGGCCAGCTTGGTGGTGCAAGTGGTCATGGCGGGCTTGATGATCACTTCATTGGCGAGCTGGACCGTGATCTTCGGCAAGTTGTTTGGTCTGCGCAAAATCCGCGCCGACAACGAAGCTTTCGAGCGCGACTTCTGGGCTGGCCGAAACCTCAACGAGCTGTATGCCGACGCCTCCAAACGAGCCGAAGGGTCGCCGATGGAGCGCATCTTCGCCTCTGGGATGCGCGAGTTTTTGAAGCTGCGTGAACGCAAGCTCACCGACCCGGCCGCGTTGCTCGACGGCGCGAGGCGCGCCATGCGGGCGAGCTTTCAGCGTGAGATGGACACCATCGAATCCAACCTGTCGTTCCTTGCGTCGGTGGGTTCGGTGTCGCCCTATGTGGGCTTGTTCGGCACGGTGTGGGGGATCATGCACGCCTTCATCGGCCTGTCGAATTTGACCCAGGTCACGCTGGCCACCGTGGCCCCCGGCATCGCTGAGGCACTGGTTGCCACCGCCATCGGCTTGTTCGCCGCCATCCCGGCAGTGATCGCCTACAACCGCTTTGCGCGCGACATCGACCGCATTGCCATTCAGCTGGAAACCTTCATCGAAGAGTTCTCCAACATTCTTCAACGCAACGCGGGCCAGCCCGTTACTGCACCCAACGCCGCTACCGCGCGATAAATCATGGCCTCCGTCAGTCACCGCAGCAGCAGCCGCCGACGCACCATCAGCGAAATTAACATGGTGCCCTTCATCGACGTGATGTTGGTGTTGCTCATCATCTTCATGGTCAGTGCGCCGCTGATCACCACCGGCGTGGTCGACCTGCCCAGCATGGGCAAAAGCAAACAGCGCCCCGAGCACGTGGTGGAAGTGGTGGTGGGCAGTGACGAATCGGTGAAGCTGCGCATTGACGGAAAAGAGCCTGTCATCGTGTCAGCAGGCAAGTTAGCCATGCGCGTGCGCGAGCTGCAAGCCGGTGACGCCAAGACACCGGTGGTGATATCTGCCGACCGCAACGTCAAGTACGAAGCCGTGGTCAAGGTGATGGACACGCTGCAACGCGCAGGCGTGCTGCGCGTGGGCCTGTCGGTCAAAAACGCAAGCTGAAGATGGCGACTGCGGCGATGCAGCGCGACCTGTTCTTGCCGCGCGCCCCAAGCGGCATGGCGCGCGGTTTGATGCTGGCCATCGCTGCCCACGTGTTGTTGGTGATCGCTTTGTCATTCAGCGTGAGCTGGCACAGCCAAACCCCCGAAGGTGTCGAGGCCGAGCTGTGGGCCGCCGTGCCGCAGATCGCTGCGCCGCGCGCGGTGGAAGTGCCTCCCCCGCCCGCACCCTCACCCCCACCCGCGCCAGCGCCTGTGGTGGTGCCCACACCGAAACCGCTGCCTCGGGCGCAAGCACCCGCACCCGCACCCGCACCCGCACCCGCGCC
>Ga0123336_10004792_pt1 | contig 10886 bp, 6 predicted proteins | sample SSSSmetaG_FD_96466 | JGI IMG/M metagenome (GOLD analysis project Ga0123336, IMG submission 96466) | Glacier valley bacterial and archeal communities from Borup Fiord, Nunavut, Canada, to study Microbial Dark Matter (Phase II) - ​SSSS metaG | ecosystem: Environmental > Aquatic > Freshwater > Ice... | reverse complement strand
TGGTAGAGCCAGGAACCGGCATAGGTCTTGCTGTCGGCGGGCCAGCCGACGGTGTGCATGATGAAGCCGGGCTTGTGGTTTTCGCGCGGGATTTCCCACAGCTCCTTGATGCCGAGGCCGTAGGTTTGCGGGTCGACGCCCTCACGGAGATGGAAGCGTTCCATGAGCTGCTTGGTCAGCGAGCCGCGGCAGCCTTCGCCGAACAGGGTGTAGGCGGCGCGCAGTTCCATGCCGGGGGCGTGATTGGGGCCGCGCTCACCCTCTTTGGTGATTCCCATGTCGCCGGTGGCGATGCCGACGACGCGTTCATTTTCAATGAGGAGTTCTGCGGCCGAGAAGCCGGGGTAGATTTCCACGCCGAGCGCCTCGGCTTGCGCGCCGAGCCAGCGGGTGACGTCGCCGAGGCTGACGATGTAGTTGCCATGGTTGTTCATCTGCGGCGGCAGGACGGGGGATTTGTAGGCGCCCTTCTTGGTCAGGAAGACAAACTGGTCCTCCTTGGCCTCGGTGTGGATGGGGGCGTCCAGATCCCGCCAGTTTGGCAGCAGCTCTTCCAGGGCGCGCGGTTCGATGACGGCGCCGGAGAGGATGTGGGCGCCGACTTCGCCGGCTTTCTCCACCACGCAGATGGCGGCGTCCGGTGCGAGCTGTTTGAGCCGGATGGCGGCGGACAGGCCGGCTGGGCCTGCGCCTACGATCACCACGTCGAATTCCATAGCCTCGCGGTCGCTCATGCCCCGTGTTCCTGTGCGTGTGTCTGTTGGCTGACGTATAAGGTAAGTAACTGCCGTTAGTGAAGACCCGCCGGTTGAGGGCTGATGATATCACTATGGGCTGCGGGCTGATTGCGCAAAGCCGGGCGGGCGATAAAAGGCATCATGGATTTGCTGGCCGCGGATATGCTCGCCGCCTTGGCGCTGCAGGTGGCGTGGGGCGCGGACGAGGCGCTGGACGCGCTTCCGGTGGACCGGATGGCCGCCGCGCCACGTGCGGTGCCGCCGCCCATCTTGCCACGCGCGCCTGCTTTAGCCGCGGTTCCCAAGATCGGGCTGGCGGCGCGCGCTCAGGTGGCGGCCGAGGCGGCCAATACGCCCGAGGCGCTGCTGGCGGCGCTGACGGCGTTCACCGACTGTCCGCTGGCGCTGACGGCAACGAAACTGGTGTTTGCCGATGGTAACCCGGCTTGCGGCCTGGTGGTGGTGGGCGAGGTGCCGGGCGAGGAGGAGGACAGGTCCGGCCGCCCCTTCGCAGGCGCTGCGGGGCTGTATCTGGACCGGATGTTCGCCAGCATCGGCCTGTCGCGCGCCGATATGCTGTTGACCAGCCTGATACCCTGGCGCCCGCCGGGCGGGCGGCAGGTGAGCGAGGCGGAAGTTCAGGCGGGGCTGCCGTTCCTGCTGCGACACCTGACGCTGCTGCGCCCCCGGCTGGTGGTGACGATGGGGACGAACCCCGCCAGGACGCTGACCGGGCGGGCCGATACGCTGCGTCGCCTGCGTGGACGTTGGTATTCACTGCAAGTTCCGGGCCTGCCGGATGCAATACCCACGCTGCCGATGCTGCATCCATCCTATGTTCAGCAGACGCCGTCCGTGCGGCGCGATTGCTGGGCAGATCTGATTACATTAAAACGCGCACTTAATGCGTTGTAGTTACAGTCGAGACGCCACAATACTCGGCATCTGCAGCGTTCTTAGTGGGATGCGGCATTCGCAACCCGGATAAACGCTGATTCGATACGATCAACATTGTCGATTGCGCCCGAAAACAAAACCGATTAAGGGCCTGCCCCATGCGAGGGATCGGGCTTTCCATCTCCCGCCTGACCACTGCCCGCGCTGTTCTTGCGGGTGCTGCCATCCTGGCGGGGGCCGCGTTGCGGCCAGCGCAGGCACAAGGCAGCGGTGGACTGGCGTCACATTCTGACGATCTTGCCATGGCCGTGCCGCGGGTTCACCCGCCGGCCGGGTCGAACGGCATTGGATTTCCGCAGCCGCTGGCCCCCAGCGAGGCCGCGCGGATACGCCGCATTTTCGCGCTCCAGCGCCAGGGCGCCATCCCTGCCGCCATTGCAGAGACATCGCGGCTACAGGACGACACGCTGTTGGGCCATATCTTGGCTGAACGGCTGCTGGCACGGCCGGCGCGAGCCTCGGCGCCAGCGCTTTCGGATTGGCTCGGCCGCTATGCCGACCTGCCGGATGCCTGTGCCATCTACACGCTTCTATTGCGCCGCCTGCCGCCGGGTGCCGCGCGGCCGCCGGCGCCCGCCGGGGCCGCGCTGCATTCGGGCGGCCATGGCTGGGCGGGCGGCGATGTGGCTTCGGCCGGCGGGGCCGCGCGCGATGCGCTGCAGCGCGGCCGCAATGCCGCCGCCGAACGGCTGGGCCGCGACGCCGCCCAACGCAGCTTCGGGCGGGATGGCGAAGCATCCTATGTTGCCGGCCTGGCAGCCTGGCAGCTGGGTGGGCTGACGCGGGCTGCAGGATATTTTGAGGCGGCCTCGCTGGCCGATGGCGCCGGACCCGGGTTGCGCGCGGCGGCCGCGTTCTGGGCCGCACGTGCCCATCTGCAACAGGGCGATGCGGCAGCTTGGCGACCCTGGATGCTCCGCGCGGCCGCCGAGCCGCATACGCTGCACGGCATGCTGGCGCTGCGCTCGCTGGGCATGAAGCTGCAGGCGTCTCCTGCCAGTCCAACGCTGGGCGAGGCCGATGTCGATGCGGTCGCCAGCACCGCCCAGGGCCGGCGCGCCTTTGCGCTGCTGCAGGTGGGCGAGAAGGCGCGGGCGGAAGCTGAACTGCGGCGGCTGTGGCCGGCGGCGCAGGGCAATCCGGGCCTGTCCCGTGCGCTGTTCCTGGTGGCCGGCGGGGCTGGCCTCAGCGATCTCGTCGGCGATCTGTCAGGCACGGTGGATGCGACGGAGGCCGACCTGCCGGTACCCGCCTTGCGCCCGCGCGGCGGTTTCCTGCTGGATCCGGCGCTGGTCTATGCCGTGGCGCGCGTCGAATCCAATTTCGATACGGAGGCGGTCTCTGGCGCCGGCGCGCACGGGCTGATGCAGCTGATGCCGCAGACGATCAGCGCCGTCAGCACATTGTCGGAGCGCAGCCTGGCGGAACCGGCGCAGAATTTGCGCCTCGGCCAGGCTTATCTGGCCTATCTCAGTCGGCCAGGTGCCGCGGGTGACGATCTGCTGCGGGTTCTCGCCAGCTACAATGCCGGCCCGAACGCGGTGCAGCGCTGGGGCAGGTTGAGCGAAAACGATCCCTTGCTGTTCCTGGAGCTGATCCCGCTGGACGAGACACGGCATTTCGTGGAGCGCACCCTGACCAATCTGTGGGGCTATGCGGCGCGGTTCCACCTGAACCCCGCGAGCCTGGATGCGATGCAGGCCAGCGCCTGGCCGCGTTTCTCCGCCGAGTTGATGCCGCTGGGTGGGCGGCGCAGCGTTCATTGAACGGCAAGGCCTTCTTTTTCGCAAAGCAACACGGACCGACATGACATGGCGCGCATCGACGAGAGCATCGCCTTCATTCCAGTCAACATCGCCGTGCTCACCGTGTCGGACACGCGGGACGCCAGCAACGACACCTCCGGCGATACGCTGTCCGCGCGCGTGGAAGCAGCCGGCCATGTCCTGGCCGCGCGCAAGATCCTGCGCGACGATGCGGCGGCGATTGCAGCGCAGTTGCGCGAATGGATCGCGGACCCGCAGATCGATGTGGTGATCACGACTGGCGGCACTGGTCTGACGGGGCGCGACGTGACGCCAGAGGCGTTCGACCGAGTGCTGGAAAAGCGGATCGAGGGGTTTGGCGAGCTATTCCGGATGCTGAGCTATCAGAAGATCGGCACGTCGACGATCCAGTCGCGGGCGCTGGCGGGGGTGGCTGGTGGGACCTATCTGTTCGGACTGCCGGGGAGCACGGGGGCGGTGAAGGATGGGTGGGATGACATCCTGGTTTGGCAGCTGGATGTGCGGCACCGGCCATGCAATTTTGTTGAGCTGATGCCGCGGCTTAGGGAGAAGTAAAACTTCTTTTCTGGAAAAAAGAAGCAACAAACTTTTGCTTCGCTGTCGCGCAAGCTAGCAGCACACGCTTTTCTTGTTCGTATTTCGTTCTTGACATGATGCGTGCGATCCACGAATGTGCAAAGGAACGAAGAGGGAACTCGGATGCAGCTCGCCCAAGCCGTGCAATCTCGGGACATGCATGTCAGCAAGGCACGCCGCGGGCGCGGGGCGCTGTCCAACCCGGCCAATCGGTTCGAGGACAGGGCGCTGGAGCCCTTTGACGATGGGTGGGACACGCTGGAGGGTTTGGCCGACCTGCCACCGCTGCCGACGACGCTGACGCGGGATGCCAGCCGTAGCGTGATTTCCTGGAACACCTCGCCGGATATCGGTTTCGACCGGGCGGTGAACCCCTATCGTGGCTGCGAGCACGGTTGCGTTTATTGCTACGCTCGGCCGACGCACGCCTATCTCGGCTATTCGGCGGGGCTCGATTTCGAGACCAAGCTGGTCTTCAAGCCGGATGTCGGCGCGCTGCTGGAGCGGGAGCTCCGCAAGCCCGGCTACGAATGCAAGCCGATCGCGCTGGGATCCAACACTGATCCTTATCAGCCGGTAGAGCGCACGTTGAAACTGACCCGCGCTGTGTTGGAGGTGCTGGAGCGCTTCGGCCACCCGGTCAGCATCGTGACCAAATCGGCCGGCGTGCTGCGGGACTTGGACATCCTGCAGCGCATGGCGGCGCGCGGCCTGGTGCGTGTGTTCCTGTCGGTGACGACACTGGACGCCAAGTTGGCGCGCACGATGGAGCCGCGCGCCGCCACCCCGGAGCGCCGCCTGGCGGCTATTGCGGCGCTCAGCCAAGCCGGCGTGCCGGCGGCCGTGCTGGCCGCCCCGATGATCCCCGGCCTGAACGATGCGGAGCTGGAGCGGATATTGGAGCGTGCGTCCCGCGCAGGTGCCCGCCATGCCGGCTATGTGCTGCTGCGGCTGCCACACGAGCTGCGCTCCATGTTCGAGGCTTGGCTGGCCGAGCATTATCCCGAGCGCGCACGCCATGTGCTGAGCCTGGTGCGTGAAACACGCGGCGGCAAGCTCAATGACAGCACCTTCGGGGTGCGCTTCAACGGCCAGGGCGTTTATGCCGACCTGCTTGCCAAACGTTTCAGCGTGGCTGCCCGGCAATGGGGTTTCGAGGACCGAAGTGCTTTGGAAACTCGCCACTTTACGGTGCCTTTCACAAATCAATCACAGGCCCAGCCGCAACTGTCGCTGTTCTAAACCATTGAACCGGTGTTGCTGCCGACCAAACTTGGGCGTGGGTAGTTTCCGGAGACATGCGATTGGAGTTGATGCGCGGCTTTCGGAAGACACGCCGGGGAGTGGCGACTTCCCTAACCTGCGCGGTTGGGATGCTATGCTTCGGGCCGGCTCTGGCGCAGCCCAACCAGGGGCCGCCCGCCGTAGGCATGGCGCGTGCGACGCGCACGCCAATCACCGAAACCAGCGAGTTCATCGGCCGTGTCGATGCGGTCAGCCGCGTCGCCCTGGTGGCACGCGTGACCGGCTTCCTGGAAAAGCGGATGTTCACCGAAGGGGCGGAGGTGAAGGCCGGCGACCTCCTCTACACGCTGGAAGAGGGACCGTTCCAGGCCGATCTGATGGCCAAGCAGGCCGCCCTCGGCCAGGTGAATGCCCTGTTGCTGAACGCCAATCAGACGCTTGGTCGGCAGCAGGCCTTGCTGAACACGCCAGCCGGCCAGCGATCCACCTATGACAGCGCCATTGCCCAGCAGCGCAGCCAAGCGGCCCAGGTGCTCGCCGCCCAAGCCAACGTTGCTACCTCGCAGATCAACTTGGACTACACGCAGATCAAGGCGCCGATCGCTGGCAAGATCAGCCGCACCCTGGTGACCGAAGGCAACGTGGTAGGGCCGACCAGCGGCACCTTGGCCAGCATCGTCAGCCAGGATCCAATGTATGTGATCTTTCCTGTCTCCTCCCGCGCTGCGCTGGAGCTGCGGCAGCGTTACGCCGGTGCCGGCGGACCGGCCGCCGTGAAGGTGAAGATCAGGCTGCCGAACGGCCGCATCTACGCCCAGGAAGGCCGGCTGGATTATATCGATCCCACCATCTCGGCCACCACCGACACCCTGACCGCGCGCGCCGTGCTGCCGAATCCGCAGCTGCAGACGGACAATGCCTCTGGCAACACGGTGCGCGAGCTGATCGACGGCGAGTTCGTGCAGGTGCTGGTGCAGGGCGTCACCCCCATCGAGGTGCTTGGCGTGCCGCGGGCTGCCATCCTGTCCGATCAGCAGGGCGACTACGTCTACACCGTCGACTCAGGCAATCACGCGCAGCAGACCCGCGTGCAGCTCGGCCAATCCACCCCCAGCATGGCCGCCGTCACCAACGGCCTCACCGACGGCCAGAGCGTGATCGTTGAGGGCATTCAGCGTGTTCGGCCCGGGATGCAAGTGATGCCTGGTCCCGCCAGCCCGCAACCGACGGCGCCGCATGCAGGCCAGTAGCGGTCACCAGGCAACGCCCTATCAGGCTGGTCGCGCATGATTTCCGCCGTCTTCGTCGATCGCCCACGCCTGGCCATCGTCATCGCCATCGTCATCACCATTGCCGGTCTGATCGCACTGACCCGCATCCCCGTGGCGCAGTTCCCCGACATCGTGCCGCCGCAGGTGCAGGTTTCCGCCACCTATCCCGGCGCCGCCGCCGCGGACGTGGAAGCTTCCGTCGCACAACCGATCGAAGCGCGCGTCATCGGCGTGGACAAGATGCTCTACATGAAGAGCACGAACGCCAATGACGGCACCTATAATCTGACCGTCAGCTTCGCGCTCGGCACGGACCCCGACATCAACACTGTCAACGTCAACAACCGCGTGCAGACCGCGCTGGCCGAATTGCCGGCCGCGGTCCAGGCGCAGGGCCTGGTAGTGCAGAAAGCCAGCAGCGCCATCTTGGAATTCGTCAATTTCTTCAGCAAATCCGGACGCCAGGATACGCTGTTCATCACCAATTTCGTCACCATCAGCGTGCTGGACGAGATTTCACGAATCAACGGCGTGGGCCAGGCGACGCTGTTCAGCCAGCAGAAATATTCGATGCGCATCTGGTTTGACAGCCAACGGCTGACGAACCTCAACCTGACACCCGCCGATGTGATCACCGCCATCCAGGCGCAGAACGTGGTGGCGCCCGTGGGCCGTATCGGCGCGCGGCCCGCCACCCGCGACGTGCAATTCCAGTTCAACGTGCAAACGCAGGGGCGACTGTCCACGCCTAAGCAGTTCGGCGACATCGTCATACGCGCGCAGAACGATGGCTCGCTGCTGCACGTGCGCGATGTGGCGCGTGTGGAACTCGGCGCGCAAAACGTGGACAGCGAAAGCCGGCTGGACGGCAAACCAAGCGTGGCCATGCGCGTCAGCCTGGCCCCCGGCGCGAACGCGGTGGCTACCGCACGGCTGGTGAACGCCAAACTCCAACAGCTGAAGCGGCGCTTTCCGGAGGGGCTGGACTACCAGGTGACCTGGAATTCCACGCTGTTTGTCACCGATACCATTTCAGAGGTGCTGAAGACCCTTGGCGAAGCCTTCGTGCTTGTCGTCATCGTGGTGTTCCTGTTCCTCGGCAATCTGCGCGCGACCATCATCCCCACGATTGCGGTGCCCGTCAGCCTGATCGGCACCTTTGCCGTGCTGCTGGCTTTGGGCTTCAGCGCAAACACCGTCACTCTGCTCGCCATGGTGCTGGCCATCGGCATCGTGGTGGACGACGCGATCGTGGTGGTGGAGAACGTGGAGCGTGTGATCGACGAACATCCGGACTGGGATCCCAGGGACGCGGTGAAGGAAGCCATGCGGCAGATCACCGCGCCGATCATCGCCATCACACTTGTGCTGCTTTCCGTCTTTGTGCCGATCGGCTTCATCCCCGGCATTTCCGGCGTGCTGTTCCAGCAATTCGCCGTCACCATCAGCGCGGCGATGCTGATTTCGGCGTTGAATGCGCTGACATTGTCGCCCGCTCTGTGCGGCGTCTTTCTGCGCCATCGCGAGAAGCGCAAGACGGGCGTGCTGGCCCGCATCATGCGCGGAATTGACAACGCGCGTGACGGCTATGCCCGCGTCGTCACGCGGCTGATCCGACGCTCCGTCCTCTCCCTAGTGGTGATCCTGGTCTGTGCCGTCAGCATCGTGGGCCTGGCATCGATCACGCCATCCGGCTTCCTGCCCAGCGAAGACCAGGGCGGCTTCTTCGTCGCGATCGGCTTGCCGGACGGCGCCTCCGTCGCGCGCACCAGCAGCGTGGTCAGCCAGGTGGAAAAGAACATCATCAAGATGCCAGGGGTGGCCGACACGTTTGCCATCGTCGGCTTCAGCATTCTGGACAATGCGCAGGAATCCAACAGCGGCTTCATGTTCATCCGCTTGAAACCATTCGCCGACCGCACCACCACGCAGACCCAGATCAACGCCATGATCGGCCAGGTGTTCGGCATGGGTGCCGGCATCCGCTCGGCCAATGTCTTGGCCTTCAACCTGCCGCCGATCATCGGCTTGGGCACTGCCGGCGGCTTCGAATACCAGCTGGACGCGCTGCAAGGGCAGGACCCGAACGAGCTGAACAGCGCGCTGAACGGCCTGGTTGGCGCGGCCCATGCGGACCGGCATCTGGGCCCTGTCTTCAGCTCCTATTCGGCCAGCAACCCGTCGTTGTTCCTCGACATCGATCGTGAGAAAGCCCAATCGCTGGGCCTGAACATGTCGGATGTGTTCGCTGCACTCCAGGCAACATTGGGCGGCGTCTACATCAACGACTTTAATCTTTACGGCCGCGTCTGGCAGGTCAATATCCAGGGCGAATCCTTCGACCGCAGCGACATCCCCGCGCTGTGGCAGATCTACGTCCGCAACAAGACGAACGAGATGGTGCCGCTGCGCTCGATCGCCGATGTGCACATCAAGCTCGGCCCACAGATCATCAACCGCTACAACAACTATCGCTCGGTGACGATCAACGGCTCCCCGGCACCCGGTCTCTCGTCCGGCCAGGCGATCGCCGCGATGGCGCAGGTATCGGCCCATACCTTGCCGGCAGGCTACTCATATGAATGGACCGGCACCGCCTTCCAGGAAGTGGCAGCCGCGGGTCAAACCGGCACCATCTTGGCGCTCGCGGTGCTGTTCGCCTATCTGTTCCTGGTCGGGCTATATGAAAGCTGGGTGATCCCGATCCCCGTATTGCTGTCGGTGGCGGTGGGGGTGCTGGGCTCGCTGCTCGGCATAACGCTGGCCGGGTTGTCGCTGGATCTGTATGCGCAGATCGGCCTTGTGGTGCTGATCGCGTTGGCTGCGAAGAACGGCATTCTGATCGTGGAATTTGCCAAGGATCAGCGCGAGCAGGGCCGTTCCATTCTGGAAGCGGCCGTGCTCGGCGCCCGGACCCGGTTCAGGGCGGTCATGATGACCTCGGTCGCCTTCGTGCTCGGCCTTGTCCCGCTGGTGACCGCCACGGGCGCGGCCCAGATCAGCCGGCGCGACGTTGGGACCCCGGTCTTCGCCGGAATGCTGGCCGCCAGCGCGCTTGGTATCTTTCTGATTCCGATGCTGTATGTGACGTTCCAGTCGGGACGAGAGCGTGTGAAGAAGCGCCTGGGTATGAGCGTAACCGAGCGGGAAGGCCCCGCGTAATCCCCTACCGGGGGACCGCCGCAAAGCCGGTGCGTCTAATTTTGTGCGGTCATGAAGGAGCGAGCGATGTCGGCCTCTGCCTCGATGCAAGCATCTCAACACGTGGAAGACATCGATCTGCTGTGCATCAATACCATTCGCACCCTGGCGATGGATGCGGTGCAGAAGGCCAATTCCGGCCATCCCGGTACGCCGATGGCCCTGGCCCCGGTGGCCTACACGCTATGGCAGCGCTTCCTCAATTTCGATCCGGCGGACCCGAATTGGCCGAACCGCGATCGTTTCGTGCTCTCCGTCGGCCATGCCTCCATGCTGCTGTACTCACTGATCCATCTGACCGGAACGCGTGCGGTCAACGAGCATGAAAATCGTAATGCGCCCGCGCTGACGCTCGACGATCTGAAGCAATTCCGTCAGCTGGACAGCAAGACACCCGGCCACCCCGAATACCGCATGACCAGCGGCGTGGAGACGACGACTGGTCCTCTCGGCCAGGGCTGCGGGAATTCGGTGGGTCTTGCCATGGCCGAACGGCATCTGGCGCAGCGTTTCAACAAGCCGGGGTATGAGCTGTTCAACCACCATGTGTACGTGTTGGCCGGTGACGGCGACATGATGGAGGGTGTCAGCAGCGAGGCCGCCAGCACTGCCGGACATCTGAGACTTGGCAATCTTACCTGGATCTACGACAGCAACCACATCACGATCGAAGGCGGCACAGATCTGGCTTTTGACGAAGATGTGGTGGCCCGGTTTGCGGCGTACGGCTGGCATGTCCAGCATGTCGACGACGCCAACGACCTTGGGGCCATGGCACACGCTATTGCAGAGGCGAAAGCGACCACCGACCGCCCCAGCTTCATTCGCGTCACCAGCGTCATCGGCTATGGCGCGCCGAAAAAGGCTGGCACCAACAAGGCGCATGGCGAGCCGCTGGGCGAAGAGGAAATTCGGGGTGCCAAGCGTGCCTATGGCTGGCCGGAGGATTCGTCCTTCCTGGTGCCCGATGGCGTGTATGAGCATTTCAGTGCCGGCATCGGCAAGCGCGGCGGTGATCAGCGCGCAGCCTGGCTGAAGCTGCTCGACGGCTACAAGAAAGACTATCCTGACCTGGCAGCCGAGCTGGAAATGATGAACCAGCACACGCTGCC
>Ga0123336_10004790_pt1 | contig 10888 bp, 6 predicted proteins | sample SSSSmetaG_FD_96466 | JGI IMG/M metagenome (GOLD analysis project Ga0123336, IMG submission 96466) | Glacier valley bacterial and archeal communities from Borup Fiord, Nunavut, Canada, to study Microbial Dark Matter (Phase II) - ​SSSS metaG | ecosystem: Environmental > Aquatic > Freshwater > Ice... | reverse complement strand
GTGCGCCCGCGTTTGGCCATGACCGGCGAAATCACGTTGCGCGGCAAGGTGCTGCCGGTGGGTGGCATCAAGGAAAAGCTGCTGGCCGCCCGCCGCGCCGGCATGACGGACATCATCCTTTGCCCCAAAAACCGCAAGGACATCGACGAAATCGAGGCCGACTACCTCAAGGGCCTCACCATTCACTACGCCGAGCGCGTGGACGACGTGCTGCGCGTGGCCCTGCTCGACCAGCTCGTGCCCCGCCCCCAGAAGCTGCCCGTGCGCGACGAACCCCTGCCCGTGGCCGGCCCCAGCGTGGAGGTGCAATAGCGCGTCCCGTTTGCTGATGCCGAAGGAGACGACTGCCGTTTGGAGCAGAACAAAAGCCGCTCCGGGCTACCTTTTTCCCCCGTTGAACGGCAATTTTGGGAGGTGGAGGGGCGCGAATGGGGCTCGGAGCAGCAACATTGCCGCTCGGAAGGGCACTGTTGCCGCTTCGAAGGGCAAATTTGCTGTTCAGAAGGGCAAATTTGCTGCTCCGAACAGCAAATTTGTCCTTCTGAACAGCATTTTTCTTGCCGGGGGGTACTTTCTGGTCCCTGGCCGCCGTTCAGTGCCCGCGCAAGGCTTGGTTGCCGCTTATCTTAGCTACATGAAGCACATTTCTGCCTGCCAGCTGGCCGGTTTTGGCCTTTTGATGGGCGTTTTGGGGCTGCGGCCCGCTGCGGCGCAGCAACTGGGCGGCCGCACCGTGTTCCCGTTCCTCGACCTGCCGCCGGGGGCCCAGCTGGCCGCCCTGGGCGGCATGAACGTGTCGGCCCGCACCGACGACCCAACTATGCTCTTCGGCAACCCGGCCCTACTCAACGCCGACATGGACGGCCGCTTGGCCTTGAGCTACGTGGCCTACGTGGCCCAAATTAAGCAAAGCACCGCCGCCTACGCATTCAATACGAAGCGGGCCGGGCGCTTCGGCCTCGCCGTCACCTACCTCAACTACGGCAGCTTCGAGAGCTACGACCCGGCTGGCAACCCCTTGGGCACGTTCAGCGTGAACGAGTACACGGCGGGCGTGTCGGACTCGTACACCAGGGGCAAGTTCACGCTCGGGGCCACCACCAAGCTGGCGGTGAGCAGCATCGCGGGCAGCCGCTCCCTGGCCGGCGTGGCCGACGTGGGCGTGGTGTACCGGCACCCCACGGCCGACTTCACGGCGGGCCTGGCCGTGAAGAACGCGGGCTACCAGTTTGCGCCCTACCCCGGCACCGAGCGCGGCCGCCTGCCACTCGACGTGCAGCTCGGCGCCACCGTCAAGCCCGAGCACATGCCGCTGCGCTTCTCGCTCACGGCCCACCACCTCCAGCAGTGGGACATTCAGTACCTCGACCCCAACCAGCGCGGCGCCCTCGACGCCAACGGCGTGGAAAAGAAGCCCACCCGCAGCTTCGGCGACAACCTGGCCCGGCACTTCACGGCCAGCGCCGCCCTGCTGCTGGGCAAGGGCCTGCACCTGCGCGTGGGCTACAACCACCTCCAGCGCCGCGAGCTGCGCCTCGACAACACCAGCGGCAGCGCCGGCCTCAGCTTTGGCGCCATGCTCAAAATCAGTTCCTTCCAACTCGACTACACCCACGCCACGCTGCAGGCCGCCGGCTCCAGCGAATACTTCACCCTGTCGCGCAGCCTCGATTCGCTGTTCAAGAAGAACTAGCGCGAGGTTTCGCGAAGTGAAAGGCAAGTCCCGCAAAGCCCGGCAGGGTAGCCTTTGCGAAACTTCTCTTTCACACTTCGCGAAACCTTGCGCGAAAGCCCAACTATGCAACATTCCCTCACCCCGGCCCAAATCGTGGCCGAACTCGACAAGTACATCATCGGCCAGCACGAGGCCAAGCGCCACGTGGCCATTGCCCTGCGCAACCGCTGGCGCCGCCTGCACGCCCCGCCCGACATGCAGGCCGAAATCGTGCCCAACAACATCCTCATGATTGGGGCCACCGGCGTGGGCAAAACCGAAATTGCCCGCCGCCTGGCCCATCTTGCCGACGCGCCCTTTGTGAAAGTCGAAGCCAGCAAGTTCACCGAGGTTGGCTACGTGGGCCGCGACGTGGAAAGCATGGTGCGCGACCTGGCCGAGCAGTCGTTCAACCGCGTGAAGGCCCGCCGCCAGGAAGCCGTGAAGGCCCAGGCCGCCGAGGCCGTGGAGGAGCTCATCCTCGACGCCCTCATCCCCGCCGTGGCCCGCCCGGCGGGCACCAAGCCCGGCCTGGGCTTCCCCACCACCGGGGCAGGGGAGGAGCCCCAGACCGACGCCGAGCTGAACGAGCGCACCCGCGAGCGCTTCCGCCAGAAAATCAAGAACGGCGAGCTGGAAGACCGCCGCATCGAAATCCAGGTGGCCCAGGCCGGCCCCAGCATCGGCGTGATGGGCGCCCCCCCCGGCATGGACGAAAGCACCCTATCGGGCCTGCAGGACATGCTGGGCAACATGCTGCCCAAGAAAACCCGCAAGCGCAAAGTCACCGTGGCCGAAGCCCGCAAGCTGCTGCTGGACGAAGAAGCCGCCAAGCTCATCGACCTCGACGAGGTGAAGGACGAAGCCGTGCGCCAGGCCGAAAACGCCGGCATCATCTTCATCGACGAAATCGATAAAGTAGCCAGCAGCGGCAGCAGAAGCGGCGGCGGCGGCCCCGACGTGAGCCGCCAGGGCGTCCAGCGCGACCTGCTGCCCATCGTTGAGGGCTCGGCCGTGAGCACCAAGTACGGCATCGTGAACACCGACCACATCCTGTTCATCGCCGCCGGCGCCTTCCACGTGAGCAAGCCCAGCGACCTCATCCCCGAGCTGCAGGGCCGCTTCCCCATCCGCGTCGAGCTGCAAGCCCTCACTAAAGCCGACTTCTTCCGCATCCTCAAAGAGCCCAAAAACGCTCTTACTAAACAATACGAGGCGTTGTTGCAAGCCGAAGAAGTGGAGCTGACCTTCGAGGACGCCGCGCTGGAGCGCCTGGCCGAAATCGCCTCCGAAGTGAACGCCGAGGTCGAGAACATCGGTGCCCGCCGCCTCCACACCGTCATGAGCCGCCTGCTCAACGACATCCTCTACGACGTGCCCGACAAGATTGGCGCCCACGCCCGCATCCTCATCACGGCCGAGCTGGTGAACGAGCGCCTGAACAGCATGGTGAAAGACCGGGACCTGAGCCAGTATATTTTGTGAGGGGTAGCGAAAAACGTAGCCCATAAAAAAACCCGACCGTTATGGCCGGGTTTTTTTATGCCGTTGGGCAGCGCCACTTAGTAAGGGATGTACTGCTTCAGGTTCTTGTTGTTCAACGTTTCGCGGAAAGGCAGCGGCAGCAACAAGCGGCCAGGCTCCGTGATGCCGAGCAGTGCTTGGGCACGGTCTGTGCGCACGAGGTCGAACCACCGATGTCCTTCGAAAGCCAATTCAACCCGGCGCTCGCGGTCAATGGCGGCCAGCAGGTCGGTTTGGGTTGCGGCCGTCGATGGGGCCAGCGCCACCATGGTGCCGGTGAAGGGCGGCTTGAAGCTGGCTCGCGTCCGGATGCGGTTCAGCAGCGCGAGCGAACCCACCAAGTCGTTGGTTCGGGCTTTGGCTTCGGCGGAAATCAGAATGACTTCGGCCAAGCGAATGACCCGGAAGTTATCCTCGCCGGTACCCGACTTAGTATATTTTATGGCCACGTTGGCCGGTATCAAACGACCATCCACCGGGAAAGTGCCGTCCGAGATGGAAGCGTTGCGGCGGGAGTCACCGGGCTCGTAAGCGGTAAGCAAGGTCGTGGTGAGCGGACCTACTTCGTTGCGTCCGCCGCGGGAACCAGGAAAAAGGAAGAATGCATAGGAGCTCGACGTAACGTTGTCGAAGTTGATTTCGAAAATCGACTCCGGGTTATTCTTTGCGTCGAAGTTGTCGCGGTACACGGGCAGCAACGAAAACTTGGTGGTAGCGATTACCTGGTCGGCTAAAGTTGCTGCTTCGGTGAACTGGCCACGGTACAGGGCCAGGCGAGCCTTCAATGCGCGGGCCGCTCCTTTGTTAGCCCGGCTAGGCGAACCTTCGGGTAGGTCAGCCTCTGCGGCGTCAAAATCCAGTTTAACTTGGTCATACACATCTTTGGCCATCGTGCGCGACACGTTCAGGCTGGCGTCAACGACTTTGGTAGGAGTCAGTACCAACGGCACGTCCTGCCAATAGCGCACCAAGTCGAAGTAGCAAAGGGCCCGAATGAATTTCGCTTCGGCCACAATCCGCTTCTTTTCCGCATCCAAGATGCCGCTTACACCGGGCACGTACTCAATTACGTTGTTGGCGCGATTGATAGTGGAGTATATGGCTGTCCACAAGCTTTGAACCTCAGCATTAGTGGGCTGAATGTTGCGGTTCTTGAATTCTGCAAAGCTGGGGAACGTGCCGAGGTGGGCAAGGTTATCAGCAAGCAAGTCAGCAAATATGGGGTAGCGCAGTCCGTAATAGTTCACGGACGTCAGGCCGCCGTAAGCACCGGTCAAGGCGGCATTAGCACCCGCCAAATCGGTAAATACCTGGTTTGTATCCAGCGCGTTTTGCGGTTGCTGGTCCAGGATTTTGTCGCAGCTGGTACCGGCTAACCCAAGGGCACTCAACAGAGCAACCCGAGCTATTTTATTGCGAAGAAACATAGGATGAATTAGTTAAAATTAAAGACCGATGTTGATGCCGACCTGAATGGTGCGGGCCTGCGGGAAAGTGAGGAAGTCGGTACCCAAGGCAGTGTTGGTGCCGCTGAAAGTGCTGATTTCCGGGTCGAGGCCCTGATACTTGGTAAAGGTCAGCACGTTTTGGCCCGACACGTAGATGCGAGCCGACTGCAGCCGGGCCACGCTCACAATGTTGGTAGGCAAATTGTAGCCCAGCGTGATGGTCTTCAGGCGCAGGTACGAACCGTCTTCTAAGAAGCGGGTCGAAGTCCGCCGGTTGGTGTTGGGGTCGCCGTTCACCGCGCGGGGCATATCGGTGTTGGTATTGGTGGGCGTCCAGCGGTTACGCACGGTGGCAAGCTGACCAAACTGGCCATTCATGCCTTCAGCGAAGGCGCGGGTGTTGTTGTACACCTCATTGCCCTGGGTAAACTGAAAGAAGAAGTTCAGGTCAATACCTTTGTAGCCCAGCGTGTTGTTGATACCTCCGAAAAAGTTGGGCTGTGCACTGCCGATGATTTTCTGGTCAAGGGCATTGATAACCCCGTCGTTGTTGAGGTCCACAAACTTGATGTCGCCCGGCTTGGCATCTTTCTGGTACACGGCCGTGGCACCGTTATTGATTTTAGCAGCGGCATCCAAAGCGGCAATCTCGTCGGTGGTCTGGAACAAGCGGTCCACTTGGAAGCCGTAGAAAGAGCCAAGCGACTCGCCCACTTGCACCCGGTTGGCAAAGCCCGACGCAAAAGGTGCATCGTCTACAAGCGAAGTCACCGTGTTGCGAATCATGGAGATATTGAAGTTTGTAGTCCAGGTGAAGTCTGTCGACTTCACGTTTTGGGTCGTAACCTCGAATTCTAAACCGCGGTTGCGCAGAGAGCCGATGTTCTGGCTAATGCCCACGATGCCCGACGTAAGTGGCAACTGACGATTAAGCAGCAGCTTCTGAGTATTGCGCTCGAAAGCGTTGGCGCTGAGCAATACCCGGTTATTGAACACCCCGAAGTCGATGCCCACGTTGTACTCCGCGCTTTTCTCCCAAGTCAGGTCAGGGTTGGCAATCTGTACGGGCGATAAGCCAGCTTGCTGCAAGTAGTTGGCGTTGGTTGCTACTCCGTTAACGACGTTGTTTGCGCCCACGCCAAACAGGCCGCGCGAGGCAAAGTTGCCGATGTCGAAGTTGCCGGTCTGGCCGTAGCCACCACGAACCTTCAACTCGCTCACTACATCGTTATCCTTGAGGAAGTCTTCTTGGCCTACGCGCCAAGCGAGCGAAGCCGCAGGGAATACTCCATATTGGTTGTTCTTACCAAAGCGTGAGGAGCCGTCGCGACGTATGCTAGCCGCAACGATGTATTTCCCCCGGAAATCGTAGTTGAGGCGGGCAAAGCCCGATACCAGCGTCCACACAGCGGCATCCGACGAGGCTTGACTCTTCACCGAGCCGGCCGTGAGGGTACGGATGGTATTACCGGGGAAGTTGGTAGCAGTGGCCTGGATGCCTTCCTGCTGCGATTTCTGGACCGAGCCACCCACCAGCACGTTCACATTGTGGTCTTCATTGAAGGTCTTGGTGTAATTGGCGGTGGTTTCGTTCAGCCAGTTCACGTCGCTGCGATTGTTCGAGGTGCCCGAGCCGTTGTTACCAACGGCCTGCAACAGCACGTTGGGCAAGAACTGGTCTTCTTTTAGCGTCAGGTAGTCGGCGCCGAAACTGGTGCGTATGCGCAGGTTTTTCACTGGCTCCACTTCGGCAAACACGTTGCCAATGAGGCGGCCGTTGCGGGCCTGCAGCGTGGGCTCCAGAGCGGCAGCCACCGGGTTTTCAACCGACGAGAATACGTCACGGCCATATGTGCCGTCCGGGTTGTACACAGGGGTTTGCGAACCGAGCAAAACGGCAGCACTCAGCACCCCGTAAATGTTGTTGTCGTTGGCAATCCGGTTGCTGAGCGAACGGCTGAGGGACAGGTTGGAGCCCACTCGCACACGGTCGGAAATGCTGTGCTCCAGGTTGAGGCGGCCACTGCCCCGCTTAAAACCTGAGGCGATGATGATGCCTTGCTGGTCGAAGAAGGTGCCCGAGAGGAGGAATTTGGTTTTGGCATCGCCGCCCGACACCGTGGCCGAGTAGTTGGACACCGGCGCCGTGCGGAAAATTTCATTCTGCCAGTTAGTGTTGGCTCCGGTGAAGAGCACCTGCGTGCCCGTGGGGTTGGCATCCACGTAGCGGGCTACTCCACCGCCGTTTACGCGCTGCTCATTGATGAGGTCCTGCGCCTCTCTGCCGTTCAGCACTTCCGCGCGCTTGATGGTCTGCTGCACCCCGGTGTAGAAGTTGAGGTCTACCTTGGTCCGGCCCGATTTGCCATGCTTGGTAGTCACCAGTACCACGCCGTTGGCGGCGCGCGAGCCGTAGATGGCGGCCGCCGAAGCATCCTTCAGGATTTCAATGGAAGCAATGTCGTTGGGGTTGATGTCGGACAGAGCGTTCAATTGCTGGTTGCCGACGCCAACGTTCGAGTAGCTGCCCGTGTTGATGGGAACCCCGTCAATCACGTACAGCGGGTCGCTGCCTGCCGAGATGGAGTTGTTGCCACGAATACGAACCGATACGCCGCCGCCGGGCGTGCCCGAGTTCTGCGTTACCTGCACGCCCGAAGCCCGACCCTGGAGCACTTGGTCGAGGCCCGCTACTGGCTGGCCCTCAAACTGCTTGGCGTCTACCGAAGTCACGGCGCCCGTTACCAGCGTACGGCTTTGCGAGCCGTAGCCCACCACCACAATTTCGCTGAGCTGCTTGGCGTCCTGCGCCAAAGCCATGTTGATTTTTGACTCGCTGCCAATCGCGCGCTCCTGCGTCACCATGCCCACCGAGCTGAACGCCAAGGTGCCGCCCGCCTCTGGAACCGAGAGGCTGAAAGAACCGTCCGCATTTGTAGAAACTCCGGTGGTGGTGCCCTTTACGAGCACTGTGACGCCGGGCAGGCCGTCGCCCGTCTTCTGGTCTGTCACCCGCCCCGACACCGTGCGCGTCTGCGCCATCGCGCTGTGAAACAGGGTGAACATGAGCACGAAACCCATGAGTAAGATTTTTTTCATGTAAGCGAAGGTTAGGTTGGTATTAAATCCTGCTCGCAACGAGTAGAACTTTGGTTGTCAAAAATAATCTACAAAATCTACATTTACGCTTTTTTATTCTTCCTCCGAAGTTTTTAAAGTTGTTTAGGAAATCGACTTGGCTGCGATTCTGCTCGAATGAGGAACGGCGAAAGCGAGCCAATGAAAGGCGAGCCGGTTCTTCAAGCCGGACCCGCAACGCACGAGCAATGTTTTGAGGCGGGCGAGCCAAGCGTTGGGGTGTTCGATGATGGCCCAATAAAATCAGCGCCGGCGCCTGCGCCCGCATCACGGACCACCCACCGGCGCGGTCGGCCGACTGGCCCCAATAATTTAATTGGCTTGGCCCTTTAATACGTAAGGCAAAGACGGTTAAAGACAGCCTTGATTGTAACGAAAATGCGCAACAAAAAAAGCCCTGGCTCTCAGAGCCAGGGCTTTTACCCATGTTAAGCCAAGCGCAACGCGCTAGCTATTGGACTAACACGGCGCTGAAGAAACGGCGCTCGGTGGTGCCGTTCCCCGTAGCATCGACTATGAGAGTATAAGTATTGGCGGCTCGCGAAACGGGCGTAGTGTTCGCCCCAACAGGCAGACCATCGCCAGTAGCGCGGAGGCTATTGGCCGGAACCGATACCGTAGCCACGCCATCAACCACGGGGAAGCTTCCCAGGTTGGCCGTGCGAGCTGTTCCCGAAGAGTAGGTTGTCACAATGCTTACCGATGTGGCACCGGCGGCCGCCACCCGCAGGCTGAGGGTGCTGCCCACTTTGTAGTCAGCCGTGACTTTGTCAATGTCGTTATCGAACACGATTTGGAGCTTGGGCCCCACGTTGTAGTCCGTTTCGGTTTTTTTGCAGCTGGCAAATGTCAGCACGGACAAGAGCAGCAGCAGCAGCAGCGATAAGGGGGTCTTTTTCATACGAAGAAATTTGAAAGAGGAAGTGAGCTTGGGTGCTGCGCTTGCCGCAAACAGCGCCCAAATGGCGCACTATTTGTCCCAGAAGACCGTCGGCGTAGTCAGGTTTGGTCGTGCCGGGGTGTTGGGGTTTGAAGTACGCTCCAAGTCAGAATAGGGCAGAACCCGCAGGATGGCCGAAATACTCGAATTGGCTGGAACAGCCAGCGTTGGAAATCCAGTGCGGCGATAATCAGTCCAAGGCTCTACCGCCACACCGTAGTTGGCAATAAACTTCTCCTCGACAATAATTTGCACGGCGTTTGCCGCGGTGAGGTTTGGCCGGGCAGCAATGTAGGCGGTGCGGTCAGCTGATGCTACGCCAGCGTCGTTCATAGAGGCCGTGATGCCAGCCGTGAGCGACGTTTGAGCCGAGACCAGGTCGCCGGTGCGGGCGTAATACTCGGCGAGAATGAGATTATATTCAGCAAACGTGAGCATTCGGATGGGGGCGGTACCATCGAAGTTATTGAACCCCGAGCCGCCCGGAATGGGGTTGCCGCGCAGGTAAGTGTTCATGCGTGAAAAATTCGCAGACACACCATTCACACCTGTTCCGTTGGCTGGCCCTACATAAGCGGCCGGAATGGCCGGAGTGGTCGGAGTAGCCGGAACGGCCGGAAGCAGCGTCAGGTAAGCTGGCTGGCGCGGGTCCATTTTGGCATTCATCAGGCTCACCAGCGTCCCGCTGGGGAAAAAGGTGTTGTTGCGCGACTTTTCGAACTGGTCAATTGGGTTGTTCTTATTCGCTATCGCCTCAAAACGCATCAGAAAGTTGTCGGCGTTGTTGCGGAAGAAAATTGATGCGGGCGCGGTGAGCAGGGCCGCGAAGTCTGCATTTGAAGTAGCAGTTACTTTCGGGAAAGAGTGCAGGTAGAGGCGCAACTTCAGGGTGTTGGCCATCCGTTCCCACTTTGCAAGGTCGCCGCCGTAAATTAAGTCGTCGTTGCCAGGGGTAAGCAATGACTGCTTCTTAAGGTCGCTGATGCCATCGTTGAGCAAGGCAATGATGCCGGTGTATACGGCAGCGGACGCGTCGTACTTGGGCGCAAAGTTCTTGTCAAATAGCAACGCTTCCGAGAATGGAATGTCGCCAAATGCGTCCGTAGTTACTGAAAACAGGAAGCCTTTAGTAATCTTCGCGATGCCGGCATACTTGGGGCTGGTGGCCTGGGTCTGGTCAATCAGCTTCTGCATATCGGCCAGGCTGCCGGCGTAGATGGCGCCGCGCCACACGTTGTTGATGTCGGTGGGCGTGATGTTGTAGCGGTCGAACTCAGCCGTTTGAATACCTGAGCCGCCTTGCCCGGCAAACTGCTGTACGATGAGCGAAGTGTAGCGGTGCAGGTCCGACCCCATCAGGAAGCCCAGCGACGTTTCGGCGGCTACCAGAATGTTGGAAGCGGGGGCCTCCAGCACGGCGTTGGGGTTCTGGTTCACGTCCAGGAACTTCTCGCACGAGGCAAGCAGTCCCAGGCTTGCCGCACCAACTGCCGCGAGGGTGAATAATTTGAAAGCTCTCATAAAATTCAGCGTTTTAAATTAGAAGGAAAGGCGAATCGAGCCGCCATAAGTACGCGACTGGGGCAGGGCGTTGAATTCCAGGCCCTGCGAGTTGCTCTGGCCTTGGGCGTTCACCTCCGGGTCGATGTGCGGCACGTTGGGCGCGTACAAGAAGACGTTGCGCGCATTGAGCCCGATTTCGACGCTGCCCAAGAAGGTTTTGTCGGTCAGGGATTTGGGCAGCACGTAGTTCAGCGCCACCTCGCGCAGCCGCAGCCAGGAGGCATCGAACACCACGAACTCGGCTTTGCCGAACCCGTACAGGTCGTCGTAGTAGTTCTCGGCGGTAATCTGCACGTTGTTGGTGCGGAACGTACCATTGGCACTGCCATCAGCATTCAGGTTCGGAATGACCCCGTCGATGACATAGGTCTTGTTGCGCTCGCCGGTTTCTTTGGCTGCTCCCTGACGACGCAGGTCACTCACGTTGCGCGAAATGATGTCGCCACCGTAGCGAATGTCCAACAGCGTACTCAGCGTGAGACCCTTGAACGAGAAGTTATTGGTCAGGCCGCCCACCCATTTCGGGTTGGGGTCGCCGATGATTTGATTATCAGCGGCCAG
>Ga0123336_10004788_pt1 | contig 10891 bp, 8 predicted proteins | sample SSSSmetaG_FD_96466 | JGI IMG/M metagenome (GOLD analysis project Ga0123336, IMG submission 96466) | Glacier valley bacterial and archeal communities from Borup Fiord, Nunavut, Canada, to study Microbial Dark Matter (Phase II) - ​SSSS metaG | ecosystem: Environmental > Aquatic > Freshwater > Ice... | reverse complement strand
GACTTCCCCGACGCCTGCCTGTGCCAGCACACCCAGTGGCTGGCCGTGGCCATCGCCCCCGACACCATCCGGCACACCGTGGAGCTGCTGAACGAGCGCTATCCCAAAGCCGAGGTGCACACGCCCTGGAGCCTGGCCGGCCCCGAGTACGCCCACCTCACCAACACCCCCGAGCTGACCGGCACCCTGGAACGCCTGGTGGCCGTGTCGCGCACCACCGACGCCAACAAAGACCTGCTGGCCGGCTTCACGCTGCAAGAATTATTGGTGCGCCTGATGCAGACGCAGGCCCGCCAGCTCATCTTCCACGACTACGCCCGGCACCTCACCACCCACCGCTTCGCCGCCGTGGTGGGCTACATCAAGCAGAACCTGGCCGGCAGCCTGACTATTGACAAGCTCAGCGCCCTGGCCTGCATGAGCAAGGCCACGTTCTTCCGGGTGTTCAAGCGCGAGTTCGGCCTCACGCCGGTCGAATTCATCATCCGCGAGCGGCTGGCCGAGGCCAAGCGCCTGCTGCGCCACCCGCTGGCCAGCGTGGCCGAGGTGTGCCTGCGGGCCGGGTTCAACAACCTGTCCTACTTCCAGGCCCTGTTCAAGAGGTACGAGGGCGTGACGCCGGGCACGTATCGGAAGCAGCTGGCGGCGTAGGGTTGAGGGCCTGTCATTCCGACGAAGGAGGAATTTGAGTCAACGTAATTAACGAACATTCCTCAGATTCCTCCTTCGTCGGAATGACAGGCGGCCGCTCTAAATCAGCCCTAACTGGGTGGCGTGCCGGATGAGCAGCGCCGTGTTGTTGACCCCGAACTTGGTGAGCAGGTTGCGGCGGTGGGTTTCGATGGTGAGCAGGCTCACGTGCAGCGCGTCGGCCACGTGTTGGCTGGTGTGGCCGTCGGCGATGGCGGCCAGCACTTCCTTTTCGCGGCGGGTGAGCAGCGGCGCGGCCACTTCCCCGGCGGGGGCTTGCAGCAGCAGGTTCTGCACTTCCTCACTGAAGAATTTCTTGCCGGCAAACACTCGCGTGATGGCTTCAGCCAATTCCTCGGGCAGGGCGTTTTTGAGCACGTAGCCGGCCGCGCCGGCCTGCATCATGCGCGTGACGTAAAGCCGCTCGTTGAAGGTGGTGAGGGCCAGAATTTTCAGGCCGGGCTGCTCGGCAACGAGGGTTTGGCACACGTCGATGCCGCTCATGTCGGGTAGGTTGATGTCGAGCAGCACCACGTCGGGGCGCAGCTGGCGGGCGGTGGCCAGGGCCTCGGCCCCGGTGGCGGCCACCCCGACAATGGCCACGTACTCCAGCGGCTGTAGCAGCACCTTCAGCCCCTCGCGCACCATGGCGTGGTCGTCGACAATGAGCAGGTGGATGGGATTCATGCGGGGATGGGGGGTTTTAACGCAAACTCGATGGTAACTGCCGTGCCCTGGCCGGGCCGCGAGTGCAGGTCGAGGGTGCCGCCCAGGTAATCGACGCGGGCCTGGATGCTGCGCAGGCCCACGCCGGCCGCCAGGGGCCGGGCGGCCAGGTCGAACCCGCAGCCGTCGTCCTCCACCACCACCTGCACCTGCTGCTCGTGCCGGGTGAGCTGCACGATGACCTGCCCGGCGCGGGCGTGCTTGAGCACGTTGTTGAGCAGCTCTTGCACCAGGCGGTACACCACCAGCTCGGTGCGCTAGGGCAGGCGCTCGGCGGGGGGTTCTTCTAACCCAAACACTTCGCACTGCACGCGCAGCGGGGGCTGACCGTGCTGCAGGGTTTCGCACAAATCGCGCACGGCGGCGGGCAGGCCGAAGGTGAGCAGGGCCTCGGGCATGAGGTCGCGAGCCACGCGGCGCATTTCCTGGATGGAGCTGTCGAGGTGCTCGATGGAGCGAGCGAACAGCCGGGCGCTTTCGGGCGTGAGCACGAGGTTGCCGCGGGCGCTGCCCAGGTACAGCTTCACGGTGGAAAGCATCCCGCCCAGGCCGTCGTGCAGGTCGCGGGCCAGGCGGCCCCGCTCCTCCTCCTGGCCCTTGAGCATGGCCTCGGTGGCCAGCAGTTGGCGCTCCTGCTGCAGGGCCACGATGCGGACTTCCTGCTCGCGGGCGTGCTGGCGCTGGCGCTGCCGCCGCTGCCGCAGCACCACAAAGCCGAGCGCGCCCAGCAGCAGCAGCCCGCCCAGCAGCGTGAGGTAGAGCGCGTTGAGGGTGCGCTGGTGGCGCAGCTCGGCCTGCTGCAGCCGCTGGACCTGCCGCAGGGCCCGAATCTGCTGCTCCTTCTGGCGGGCCTGGTACTTGTTTTCGAGGGTGTTGATTTCGACTTTGCTGGCAGTGGCCGCGAGGCTGTCCCGCAAGCGGTGGCCTTGCTCGACGTAGCGCAGGGCGGCCGGAAAGTTCCGGTCCAGCTTTTCGAGGGCAGCCAGTACGTCCAAGGCCTGCATCTGCGCCGGCAAGTTGCCAGTCTGGCGGAAGTAGCGCAGGCTCCGCGTCGCCGCCGGGCGGGCCGCCGCGTAGTCGCCCAGGGCCACATCAACCGAGCTTTGCACCAGTCCCAGCTGCGCCACACCGGTTTCGTCGGCCTTTTGACGGGTCCAAAACAGGGCCGGGCGCAGTATGGCCCGCGCCTTGGCGGGGGCCTTGGCTTTGAAATAGTACTGGGCCATGCTGCTGTAATAAGCGGCCTGAAACTGGTCGGCTTGCCCGGCGAGCACCAGCCGGCGGCACTTTTGTAAGTAGGGCCAGGCCAGGGGCAGGTGGTTGTCTTCGATGTGCAGGGTGGCCAGCTGCAGGTAGGCCCCGGCCAGGTGGGTCTCCCGGTTGGGGTCGACGGATTTTTTCACGTTTTCCAGCAGCCGGGCCGACTGCTCCCAGTAGCCCCGGGCCTTGCCAAGCTGGTCGAGCACCAGAAACTGGGTACCCACGTTCAGCAAGATAGCCCCCAGCAGCACGCTGTCGCCGAGCTGGGTGGCGTAGCCCGCGGCTTGCAGGTAGGCCCGGATTCCGGCGGTGTAGTTGCCGTGCTTGGCCAGGAGGGCACCCTCGTTCTGCACCACACTGGAGAGGCCCACGAGCAGGCGCTTTTCGGGTCGCAGCCGGTAGAGGGCCTTGAACCGGGCGTGGGCGAGCCCGTTGTGGCGTTGCGATGCCGCGTCCTGGTTCAGAAAATTGTAGTAGGTGCCCAGGTTGGCCAGCGCCCGGGCCTCGCCTATCCCGTAGCCGCTCTGCCGGCTCAGGCGCAGGGCCTGCGTGAGGTAGCGCCGCGCCAGCGCCGAGTCGTGGGGCATGTAGGCCAGGCCGAGGCGGATTTGGTTCTTCACCCGCATCGAGTCGGTGGGGGCCTGGCGTAGCTGCCGGGTCAGGCTGTCGAGGAGGACCGGGCTTTGCGCCCGGCCCCGGTCCGGCAGCAGCAAGGCCGCCGCGAGCAGCAGCCACTTCGCACACGAACAAAAACGAGCCATGGGCAGCGGGAGCCAGGGAGTGAACGGCCCGCAAACGTACCCTCGCCAGAAGGGCTTCTGCTAATCCGCACCGAAAAATACTGGTTTACCAGTAGCCCGAAATACTGCTTTATCGTGATGAGCTGACCCCTTGACTGCCAATATCTTTGTCAGGAAATCACTCACCTTCCAATTCCCCTCAACATGAAAACTGTTTTCCGTTCGCTGCTGGCCCTGGGCCTGAGCCTGGTAGCCGATGCGGCTACCGCCCAGCACTTTCCCGTGAAGCCCGCCACCGTGGCCCAGTTGCGGCAGCAAGCCGCTGCCCACGCCCCGGCCGCCACCCGGCGCGGCACCAGCGTCACCGTGCTGCGGCCGGGCCTGGTCGTCAGCTACGCCTACAACGACACCATCAACGCCTGGGTGCGGCCCAAGAAGATTGTTTTTCGCTACGACGCGGCTGGCCGCACCATCCAGCAAACTGAGCGCGACTCGGCCACCAACCGGCCCTTCAACCAAACCTTCCCCACCTACAACGCGGCCGGGCAAGTAACGGAACGCCGCCTGCAGGAGGACCTGGGCAGCGGCGCGGGCTGGGAGAACGCCAACCGCACCCTCACGACCTACAACGCGGCGGGCCTCGTGACGGAAACTCTCAACCAGTACGACTTTCTGGGTGGGCTGGGCGCGGGCTGGGAGAACGAGAACCGCGAGCTGTCGACCTACGACAGCCGCAACGAGCTGATTGAGCGGCGGCAGGAAAAGTTTCAGAGCATCCCCCGCACCTGGCGGGCCACGGTGGGCACCCGCTACCTCAACACCTACAACGCCGGCAACTTCATCACCGAGCAGGTTGTGCAGGTGTACCGGTCCGCCACCGCAGCCTACGCCGATTCGGCCCGCATTCTCAGCACCCGCGCCGCCACCGGCGAGTGGACCGAGGCCATTACGCAGGAACCCAACGGCAGCGGCGGCTGGCGCAACCAGGAGCGCACTATCAACGCGGTGTGGTTCAACTACGCCCAGCAGCAGCTGGCCAGCGCCGACGTGCAGGACTGGAACGGCACCCAGTGGCAGCCCGCCGGCCGCCTGCGGGGCACGTTCACGGCTACTTCGTCCGATGAGATTTACGAGGAACTCGTCAACGGCCAGTACGTGAACGCGTCCCGGCAATTCGCGAGCTACGATGCCTACGGCAACCTGCTCAACGCGCTGTTTGCGGAATGGAACGGCGCGGCCTGGGTGTCCATTATCGAAGTGCGCAACCAGTACGCCTACAACCCCGACCAGTCGCTGCGCCGCAGCGTCGCCAGCGTCGACTTTTTCGGCAGCGGCCTGCAGCTCGCCCAGCTCAGCAACTACTCCAACTACCAGACCATCGTGCTGGCCAGCCGCGCCGCCACTTTGGCCGCGGGCACTGTGCAAGCCTACCCCAACCCCAGCCCCGACAGCCGCTTCACGCTGCTGCTGGGTGCCCCGGCCGCCACGGGCGAAATTTGCGTGTTTGATGCCCTGGGCCGCCAAGTAGCCCGCGATGCCTGGGCCGGCGCGCCGCGCACCAACTACGCCCTAAGCCTGGCCGGGCAGCCGGCGGGCCTCTACACGGTGCGCGTGCAAACGGCCGCCGGTTGCATCACGCAACGGGTTGGCATCCATTAATAAACTGATAATGTGCTCGCAGACTCAAAATATTCCTCAGGTTAGCGTCTGTTTTTGGAAAAAGTTGAGAGTTAAAAGTTGAAACGCTTGATAAGCAATATTTCAACTTTTAACCCGCTGCATCGGCTTGGAAACCGCAATAGCTTGCGCACTGGTCGCACTGCGGCGCCTTGTCTGCTGAAACAAAGTCCACTTGGAGATTGGGCCGCCCTGCCGTAATCATCGCGCTGCGGCCAATCTGCCTCCTGGTCCTTTCTTTGCGCAAAGCCACTTTTTCTATGCCCTTGCATCCCCTCTTTTCCTACATTCAAGCCCTGAAACATTCTTTTTTATTCATCGTCAGTCTCGGCCTGTTCACGAGCTGTAGCGCCGTCGGCGACATCGTAAACCCCGCCGACGTGCTGCTCGAAACGTCAGTTAAGGACTGGCTGCACGAGCAGAACGGCCAGGCACTGACTTTTCGCAACGCGGCCGGCACGGTGCAGACCGTGTACGTGCGACGGCGCGACGAAATCACGTCGGGCGTGGCGGCCAAGGTTTCGCCCGTTCAAATCAAAACCGAGTCCATCACCCTGGTTTATTCGCGCCTGCCAGTCAAGCTCGATTCGGTCAGCGTGGTGGCCAGCGCAAAAAACCGACTGCAATTTTTTGATGCCGGGCTACCCACCGGCACGGTTAGCGACGGGATTACCCTACGGGCGACTATCTACACCAACAACGACCACTCCCAAGACTCGACCGACCCCGCCACGGCCCTGCTGAGCAACTACCCGCTGGGCGGCCACACCTACGCAAGCGTGATGCGGATAGCGCCGGTAGCCAGCTGGAAAGGCCTGGCCGCACCCGCCGCGCTCGAAGAATTATATTATTCGCGCACCGATGGCCTCGTCGGGTACAAAACCCTCGACGGCCAGCTGTGGACCCGTCCGTAAAAAAAGGCGCACGGTCATTCCCGCTTCGGCATCCCGTTCGCCGCTCGTGGCCAACCACGCGGTGCTGCCCGCGTAGCCCACGCCCCACCGCGCCAAAATTGTCCCTCACTACCAGTGCCGCGGCCAAATGCTTTTATTCTTTCCTTCCCACTTTCCTTTTTTCGCGTTTTATGCTGCTGAAATTTCTGTTTGTGCTGGGCGGCTGCTTGGCCGCCTCTACGGTTCAGGCCCAAACTACCGCACCCACCACCGATGCCCCGAAATGGCAGCTCTATGCCGAGGCCGGCCCTAAGGTCAGCCGATTTCAAAATGTAGCTTACGGTACAAATTACCTTGATTTCGTTGCCCAAGGCGGCTTCAGCGAGTATCGGCGCGAGTTTCAGGTGGATAATACCTACGCGGCCTTTGCCGATGTCAAGGCATTCCGGTATTTGTCGAAGCACCTCGTCGCGTCGGGCAGTGCCGGGCTTGATATGCAGCAGCTCGACATTGCCACCACCACGCGGGCGACAACGCCCCCGTTCCGCTCCGGTGGGGGCGAGCACGTGGTCCGGCTGCTCACCCGCGTGCGGGTCGATGCCGGCCTGCACTACGCCCTTGGACTGGGGCCGGCCAGCCACCTGTTGGCGGGCCTGAGCCTGGGTCAGATGATTAACGTGTCGAAAAACGGCTACAGCTACTCTTTCGTGCAGCCGGAGCTGAGCTACACGCACGGCAACTTGCTGGTGTCGGCACGGGCCTCGTTCATGCCCTACAATACCACCTTGCCCGATATCGAGGAAATTACCCGCCGCGACAACCGCCCCGTGGTAGAACGCTACGAATACCGCGTGGCCGAGCTGGCGCTGGGTGTCGGCATCAAGCTGTAGCCTTGCCGAAGCTGAGGCAGAACTACGGTAATTCCGCTGGCGCGCATCTCCAATGCGCGCCAGCGATTGTTTTTGCGTTTCCGACGCGCGATTGGGTGAGCGGACACTCTATCCAGAAGGCCCTTGCGCCCGCGTCGGGAGACGCGAAACCAGGCGGCAGCGCGTTGAAAACACGCGGCATCGCCACCACAAACGCATCCTCAAACAGCTTCATTGTCAGAATTTAAGCGAGATAGTGGCTGGGCTACGGTTTGTCCTCAAGCGTAGCTCAGCCCTCATTCCGCCCCAGCTACCGCGTAGCTAATGTCAACAACCTCGACCATTTCCGGCTGTGGCCCCAGCGGCAGCGGCACCTGCTGCCCCAGCTTCGCGCCCTGCACCGCCCGCGCGATGGGAGCTACAAAGGCCACCTTACCGGCGGCTACGTCGGCTTCATCAACGCCCACAATCGTGAAGGTGCGCTCGAAACCGACCTTACCGCCGCCCACGGTGCGCAGCCGCACGGTGGCGCCGAAGCGCACTTCACCGGCGGGCTGACCGGCGGGTGCTACCAGTTTGGCACTGCCCAGGCGCTCGGCGAGCAGGGCCAGGCGGCCGTTGTAGAGCGAGAGGCGGTGGGTGCGGTCGGTATCGTTGTCGTGGTTGGCTTCGGCCTGGGCACGTTCGCCTTCCAGGGTCGTTAGCTCGGCGCGCAGCAGCTCCAGGCCTGTGGGCGTGACGTAGTTGGGCGTGCCGGACGGCAGGGCCGCGCGGGGCGGAATGAGGGGCGGTGTCTGGGCGTCGTCTTCCTTGACAAATCCTCGGCTCATGGGAATACAACGCAGGCCAGGACACCGGGTTGTGAGCCGAGCGTAACCATTGCCAATTTCGGGTTGTTAGGCAGCACTATATTTTGCGCATCCCGATAGCCCCGTTCGTTAGCTTACATGAAAGAGTCCCTCGTTGAAGATACGCCATTATCCGCTTCTACCGCTCCTGCTTTTGCGCCAACTACCCACGCCCCGCCGCACCAACTAACGGGAGCCCTGGTGTGGCTCATGGCCATTACCTGCGGGCTGGTGGTAGCCAATATCTACTACAACCAACCGCTGCTGGCGGCCATCGGACGCACGTTTCACCTTTCGGATAGCAGCGCCAGCCTAGTGGCCACGGCCACGCAGGTCGGCTATACCGTGGGAATGCTATTTGTGGTGCCGCTCGGCGATATGCTGGAGCGCAAGCGCCTGATACTGCTGATGCTGCTGGGGGCGGCCGGCTGCCTGGCCCTGGCCGCTTTCGCGCCCAGCTTCGCGCTGCTGATGGGGGCCAGTGTGCTGATTGGTGTTTGCTCGGCGGTGCCGCAGTTGCTGCTGCCCATGGCCGCGCACCTGGCCCCGGAGGCCGACCGGGGCCGCATCGTGGGCCGCATCATGAGCGGGCTGCTGATTGGCATTCTGGCCTCCCGCACCATCAGCGGCTACGTGGGGGCGCACCTGGGCTGGCGGGCCATGTTCGAAATCGCGGCCGGGCTGATGCTGGCCCTGGGCGCGCTGCTGGCCTGGCGGCTGCCCACCGACCGGCCCACGTTTGCCGGCTCCTACGGCTCGCTGATGAAATCGCTGCTGACCCTGACGCGGGAGTTGGCCCCGCTACGACGCTCGGCGCTGGTGGGCGGGCTGCTGTTTGCCGCATTCAGCGTGTTCTGGACCACCCTGGCTTTTTTCCTGGAAGGACCCACGTACGGCTACGGCAGCGACGTAGCCGGCTTTTTTGGGCTGATTGGGGCCTGCGGAGCCTTGGCCGCGCCGCTGGCCGGCAAGGCCGCCGACACACGCGGGCCGGACTTTGCCCTCGGCATCGGCATTCTGCTGGCGCTGGGGGCTTATGTGGTGCTGGGCCTGGGCGGCTATCACCTGGCCGGGCTGGTGCTGGGCGTTATCCTGCTCGACGTGGGCGTGCAGGCGGCCCACATCTCCAACCAAACCAAAGTTTTCTCGCTGGTGCCCGCAGCCCGCAGCCGCCTCAATACCGTGTATATGACCGGCTACTTCACGGGCGGCTCGCTCGGCTCGGTGGCCGGCGGCCTGGCCTGGACGCACGGCGGCTGGCCGGGGGTGTGCGGGCTGGGGGCCGTGTTTGCAGCCGGGGCTTGGCTGGTAAGCCGGTTCTACAGGCGGGGCTAGCCCAGTCTTCAACCCACCGCCGCCCCCGCCGGCACCCACAGCCGGAAATACGCGCCCGGCTGGTTGCCCATGGTCACTTGCCCGCCGATTTGCTCGCTCAGGGCCAGGATAAGCTGGGTGCCGAAGGAGCTGCCGGGGCCGGCATCCGGGGCGCGGCCGGGGCCGTTGTCTTCCACTTCGAGCAGCAGGCCGCCGGCCGGGCCGCTCAGGTGCAGGCGCAGCAGCGGGCGGGCCACCTGCCCGTAGGCGTGCTTGAGGGCGTTGGTCACCAACTCGTTGAGGATAAGGCCCAGCGGCACGGCGCGGTCCATGTCCACGGCGGGCAGGTCCAGTTCCAGCACCAGGTCGAAGTGGCCTTCGTCGAAGCCGTAGGCGGCCAGCAGGTTTTCGGCCAGCGTGGTAAGGTAGGGGCGCATATCGACGGTGGCCACCTCGTCGGTCTGGTACAAGCGCTGGTGAATCAGGCCCATGGCCTCCACGCGCTGGCGGCCTTCGCGCACGGCGCGGGCGGCCACGGGGTCGGCCAGACTGCCCGACTGCAGGTTGAGCAGGCTGCTCACGATGGCCAGGTTGTTTTTCACGCGGTGGTGCAGCTCGCGCAGCAGCAGCGTGAGGCGGCGGGCCTGCTCCTGAATGCGCCGGTTGTTGTCGGTGATGGTCTGGTTGGTGGCGCGCAGCTGGGCGTTGGCCCGCCGCTGGGCCCGGTACTGCCATCCGCTGAATCCGAGCAGGCCCAGCACCAGGGCCAGCCCGGCACCCAGGCCCCCCAGCAGGCGCTGCTTGCGGGCGTTGGCCAGGGCCAGGCCGGCAATGCGGGCCTGCTGCTTTTCGAGCCGGTAGGCGGCCTCAATGCGGGCCACGGCCTGGGTTTTTTCGAGGCGGTTGGTTTGGTTGTCCAGCAGGCGGCGCTCCTCCATCAGGTCGGTGGCTTCGCGGTAGCGGCCGGCGTCGCGGTAGGCAAAGCCGGCGGCTTCGAGCGAGTTGCTGAGCCGGTGTGGGTCGCCGATGGCCCGGCCCAGGGCCAGGCAAGTGTCGGCGGCGGCAACGGCCTGCGCCAGGTGGCACTGCCAGCGGTAGGCCCAGCTGAGCTGGCGGTAGGCGTGCTCCAGGCCGTTGCGGTTGCGCTGGGCGCGGTGCAGCCCCAGCGCCCGCCGGAAGTAGCCGATGGCCACTGGGTAGTCGTGGTTGTGGTCCATCAGCAGCTGGCCGTAGTTGGCGTAGGCCACGCCCAGGGCCGAGGGCACGGGGTGCATAGTCTGCTCGATGCGGATGGCCTCCCGGTAGCAGGCGCGGGCCGAGTCGGGCTGGTTCAGGTCGCGGTAAATGATGCCCTGGTTGAGCAGGGCGGCCACCATCACGGCCGGGTAGGGGCCGCGCCGGGCCAGCGTCAGCGCCAGCCGGGCCTGCCGCAAGCCCTTGCGCGAAAGCAGCGCTACGTTCTGCCCATCGCCCAGCCGCTTGTAGGTCTGGGCGTTGAGGACGTACACCCAGGCCACGCCGTCGGGCCGGTGCTGGGCCTCGAACAGGGCCTGCGCCCGCCGGCCGTAGTAGAAGCTGGAGTCGAACTCGCTGGCGTTGCGCAACGCCGTGGCCAGCAGCAGGCTGCCCTGGGCTTGGCCGTAGGGAAAGTGCAGCCGCACGCTGGCGCGCAGTAGCTGCCGGCTCAGCACGGTGGCCGAGTCGTTGTTGCGGGTTAGCAGTTGCCGGGCCACCTCGAGCCGGGCCCGCACCTGGGTCGTGTCGGCGGGCCCGGCCCGGCCGGCGGTGACCGCCGACCCGGTGGCCCGGCCCGGCCGCGGCGCGCCCAGCAGGCCCACCAGCGCCAGCACTGGCAGTGTCCACTTCGGCACCCG
>Ga0123336_10004785_pt1 | contig 10896 bp, 12 predicted proteins | sample SSSSmetaG_FD_96466 | JGI IMG/M metagenome (GOLD analysis project Ga0123336, IMG submission 96466) | Glacier valley bacterial and archeal communities from Borup Fiord, Nunavut, Canada, to study Microbial Dark Matter (Phase II) - ​SSSS metaG | ecosystem: Environmental > Aquatic > Freshwater > Ice... | reverse complement strand
TTCCACTTTGGTCGGGTTGCGTGAGCCTACTATGACTTGCCAGGTTTCTTTGTTTGCTATAACTTCGGTCAATCCTGAACGCTCCTACTTGCTAACCACCCTTTTTACCAGTAGTGAAATTTAAGTTAAGATTATATGAAAGATATTCGTGTAATGTCCGGCGTAACGGCTGTACCCCCTGCGAACCTTTTCAGGAAAGGGCGGTGCTAAGATTCGAGGGTATCGGCATCAAAGGCACAGGGCAAAAGAGCGGTTAAAGGTTGGACGAAATGAACTTTGCTAGTGTTGGCGACTACTACTTTGAGGGTCGGGTTAAATTCTATTAAAAACTGACGGCACGCTCCACAAGGAGTAGTAGGACGTTCGGTATCAGCAACTACCGCAATTTCCTCAAACTCTAGCTCCCCGGCGGTTACAGCAGCAACGGCGGCACTACGCTCGGCACAAATCGCCAAACTGTATGAGGCATTCTCGACATTGACCCCATAAAAAACCTTGCCACTTTTAGTTCTAAGAGCCGCCCCGACCCTGAAATTAGAATAAGGGGCATAGGCTTGATTCCGTGCTGCCCGCGCCCCTTCTACCAAACTCAAATCATAATCTTGCTCAGTCAAATTACTGCTTTCTCACCAATTATCAAGCGAAACGGGCCATTAGTACACCTAACCAGTAAAGACCAAAGACCGGCACTGCAATTACGGCCTGGCTAAATACATCCGGGCTGGGGGTAATAAAAGCGGCAGCGACCAGTGATAGTACCAAAGCCCATTTCCACCATTTTAACAATCGCTGATGAGTTACAATCCGCACTTTAGCCAGCAAAAACAGGATAATTGGTACTTCAAAAACTATCCCACTCCAAAAAAGAATTTTGGTGGTATCGCTCATAAACTTTTTCGCATCAAGCAGGGCATCGATCTGGCCCTGGCTAAAATTTAGCAAAAAGCGAAAAGCCTGGGGTACAATCAGGTAATAAGCAAAAGCCACCCCAATTGCAAAAGAAATTGCCACAAAGGGAATAAAGAACCAGAGACTTCGCTTGACCGATTTGAGGGTTCTTACTTCTTGCTCATATTCGGGCGTACCAACTGCACTTTCTGGCTCAAGAGCGGGGGCAAGGAAAGCCATAAGTTGATAAACCAGCACCGGGCTGGCAAGCAATAAGCCCACGTAGATTGCCAGGTTCATGTAAACCCCGAACTGGTCAAAGGCGGTAAGCGTCACCAGCTTGTTGGGTTTAACCAGGTCTGCAAAAACTGCTACCAGGTCGCGGCTATAAATAAAGCCAACAATACTGCCCGCGATTACAGCGATACAAGACCAGATTATGCGGTCACGAAGTTCGCCCAGATGTTCAAAAAAGGTCATCTGTCCGGCGGGAGTCTGGTTCTTGCGTTTTTTTGGCTTTTGGGAACGCCCACCCAAGAACGGTAAAGAGAGACCGCGCCGGGCTTTGGTAGTAACACGGGTTTCGGTGCTTTCGATTTCCACGATAGTCGCCTGCCCTTCTTTCTTGATAGTTGCCATCGCTGTTTACTACTCCCGTTCTTTATGACGCGCCCCGCCAAAGGCGGAACGTCGGGCAATGCGCGGTTTGCTACGGTTTGCTGGTTCTTCATCTACCGCCGCCGTCGCCGTATAAGTAGCCGTCAGGCTATTGCCGCCGTTTAGCATTTGCATCGCGGCCACCGGATTGAAAATAGTGGGCGGGTTGACCTGAAGCGTTTCGGTATGACGACGCATTATATCTTCCATAGACATACCGTAGTTTGGAGTTTCTTCGGAGCTATGCCAGTCCGTCCTAATATCTGGATTGGCCGAAGCAGGCTCGATTAGGGGTGGTAACGCCGTAAGCGGATGACTTTGCACAGCACTCTCGATTAAGTTCTGGCTTTTATTTTCAGTTTCATTTTCTTGAGAAAGGGCCAGTTCTTCCATCCGACGACGATTAAACTCGTCGCGCTCTTCTTGGCTAATCTCACGGACAGTGGAAGTCACAGTAGCGGTAGTTTGAATTATGTCGGAAGGAACGATTTCGATTTGAGGCTGGGCCGTTTCAGCATTTTCGGCTGTTTCTCCCGTTTCTGTTACATTTGCCGGCTCATATTTTACCGCGTACTGTTCGGTAACTTCGGTAACGGTAGTTGTAACCTGCTCTCTAAGGCCGCTCATTTCCTGGGTAACTACCGAGGAAGCACTTTTAATTTCTTCAAAAGTCTTTTTTAAGTCTTCGCTAACATTCAAATCGCTGGTGAGGGTGCGAATCTCGCTGGTCGCCTCTGAAGTCATTTGCCGAAACTGCCGCACCATCCGCCCGGCTTCTCGCGCTATTTCGGGCAGCCTTTCCGGGCCAAAAACTATCAAGCCGACCACCATAATCAGCATTATTTCCGGGAAACCTATTCCAAAAATTTCCATAGAGCCTTTTTTACCTAAACATTTATTATTATTGCAGCCTTCTTAACTGACCAAACCAGCCAACTATAGAATATAACTTTTTGGTCTGCAAAGCAAGTTAAAACTATAAACTTACCTGAATAAAAAACGGACACAGACACGCAATGGATTAATCTTTTGCTCGTATTGCTTACTTTGAGCAGATTTTTCCAATGCTGGTCTGGCCCGCATATACTTTATTATTGCAATCGGTTATTTTACTGTTGTTCCTGAATGTAATTTACCGCATCGCTTACCGTCTTGATTTTCTCTGCTGCATCGTCAGGAACTTGAATACCAAACTTTTCTTCAATTTCCATAATCAGTTCTACCAGGTCTAGCGAATCCGCGTTCAAGTCATCAATGAAAGATGCTTCCATTGCTACCTCATCCGGGTCTACCGCAAGCTGTTCTACGATTATTTCTTTTAGCTTACCGTAAACATCTTCTTCTACAGCCACTCTATTCACCTCCCTTCACTTTATGCCGATTTTAAAAAACTGCTCCCCTATCAAAAGATTTGAGCCTGCTTGCTTAAAGCTGATAATCAGGCCGATTGCTCATTGCTACGGCGCGGCTTTTGCGCTACAATAGTGCCTAGCACCCCATTGACGAACCGGCTGCTGCTTTCACTGCCAAAGCTTTTTGCAAGTTCGATAGCCTCGTTTATAGCCGCTTTGATTGGTACATCCTGGTCAAACAAAATCTCGAAGATAGCCAACCGCAAAATATTTTTATCAATTTTTGCCATTTGCTCCATCGGCCAGCTTGGGGCAGATGAGGATATGATTGTATCCAATTTCTCGCGGTTGCCGGTAACTCCGCCCACCAATTGCCGGGCAAAGCTGGCCGTCTCCTCCGCTACCGTTTCTTCCCCCAGATGTCGCGCCAACACCGAAGCCGGGTCGTGTTGCACAGAATCGCTCTCGAACAAGGTTTGCAAAGCGATACTTCTAGCCAGCCTTCGCAAGCTAACTGTAATGCCGCCTTCTTCGTTGTCTTCCGAACTATTCAGATTATCTTCGATTTGTTTACTCAACGTTTTGAATATAGACGTTTATTTGTTCAACCGGCATCCCGACCATATACCGAATGGCTTTGGATACATCGCTTTGTACTTGCTTACCCAAAGCGTGCATGTTGGCTTCTTTACTAACCACCAGATAAAGGTCGGCCTGCACTTTCTCTTCGTGTACTTCAATTTTCACGCCACTATTTTCATCACGGTGGAAAATACGGCCCAGGCCCGGCCCGTCTAGCCGACTGGCCTCGCCCATTCGGATTACCCCTGCCACTCCCAGGGCCGCCGAACTGACGATAGTAACCAGCACGCCCGGTGCGATTCTGACTGTGCCGAGCTTTCTTTCGCTTTCTGCACTCAACTTAGCCTGCCTGCTTACTGAAGTTTTAATTCACTCAGCATCTTTCGTTCGACAAAATCTAAAAAGACCTGGCCCGAACGATAATCTGCATCCACCAAAATCTTCTGCTGAAAAGGAATAGTAGTCTTAACGCCACTAACCACCGTTTCGTGCAAGGCACGTTCAAGTCGGCTGACCGCTTCTTCTCTGGTAGCTCCTCTGGCAATTACTTTTGCCAGCAAGCTATCATAGTAAGGCGGTACAATATAGCCGCTATACAGGTGAGTATCAACTCTTATGCCAGGGCCACCGGGCGGAACGAACAGGTCAATCGTGCCAGCGTCGGGCCGAAAATTATTCATCGGGTCTTCGGCATTAATGCGACATTCGATTGCAGACCCTTGTATTCTAACGTCTTTTTGAGTGAGCGTCAAGCGTTCCCCAGCCGCGATCAAAATCTGCCAGCGCACTAAATCTATCCCGGTCACTTCTTCGGTCACACCATGCTCTACCTGGATGCGGGTGTTCATTTCCATAAAATAAAATTCGCCGGTTGCCGCCAACAAAAACTCGATTGTACCAGCGTTGGTATAACCTATTGAAGTTGCTCCTTGTACCGCTGCGTCACCAATCCGTTTACGCAAATCGTCCGATAGATTAGGGGCAGGAGCTTCTTCGATAATTTTCTGATAGCGTCTTTGAATCGAGCAATCGCGTTCACCCAGGTGAATAACATTGCCATAATTATCAGCCAAAATCTGAACTTCGATATGGCGCGGCTTGACAATAAACTTTTCCAGATACAAATCGCCACTGGCAAAAGCTTTGTCGGCTTCGGCCCGTGCCACCGGGTAGATGCGCTCTAACTCGTCCTCGTTCTCGACCATCCGAATACCACGTCCGCCGCCGCCTGCCAGGGCTTTGAGCATCACCGGATAGCCGATGCTGCCCGCCACTTTCTTGGCTGCGTCCAGGTTAATAAGCGCACCATCCGTCCCCGGTGTAATCGGTATGCCGGCTTCTTTCATCAGCCGTCGCGCCACCGTTTTATCGCTCATCTTCTCTATTACTGCCGGGCGTGGGCCAATAAAAGTAATTCCCACCTTTTCGCAAATCTCGGCTACATAAGGATTTTCACTCAAAAAACCATAGCCAGGATGAAGCGCGTCCGAACCGGTAATTAAAGCGGCACTGATAATTGAGGGGGTACTCAAATAGCTTTTGCCGCTCTGAGCCGGGCCAACGCAAATCGCTTCGTCGGCAAAGCGCACTGCCAGCGAGTCTCTATCGGCCTCACTGTAAGCCACCACACTTGGAATACCTAGTTCCCGGCAAGCCCGCACCACCCGCAGGGCAATCTCGCCTCTATTTGCAATTAAGATTTTCTTGAACATTTTTAAATTTTACTCAATTTTGGTTTGCTCGGTCAATAGTTTCAGTAATTCGGCCCGTTCTTCAGGTTTGAGGCCGCTCAAGCGTTCTTCAGGTTTGAGGCCGCTCAAGCGTTCTTCAGGCTTTAACTTTGAAACAATCAAGCCGACCTTTTTGGATTTTTTGGCTACCAAATTTTGTAGCATCATATTTATTACTTCGACCTGTAATTCTTCCACCTCCGGGTCATCAATCGGTGGCACCCAGCCTTCGACACGAGCTAGTTCCTCTAAATCTCTACCTTTGTATTTCAACATAGCATAAAGCTCCCTGGGTCTTAGTTTCTGGACTACTTCTAGTAACCCTATTCTTCCTTCGCGTACTAGAATTTCAATATATTCTTTCCACTTACTGCTGTCGGACGGAGCAAAGACCAGCCAGGAATAGTAAATTGGCTCTAAAGGTAAATCCCGACAGACCACGATTGCTACATCCTGAAAGCCAACTTTGCCTTGCCAGAGCCAGGGCCGCCCCTTTTCTCGCCGAAAAATTAGGCCACGCTTTTTGGCTGCGTTCAGAAAGCTACGGGGTTTGCGGGCCACTACCATCAGGTTTAAAGTATTGTCAAAATTAGTGTCCTGGCCTTGCAAAAGGCTCAAACCAGTTCGGACATCATTGCGGATATATTCCCGCAGGTCGAACCGATCTCCTTCACTTTTAAATTCTAACACATTAATTGAGCGAAAGAAATCGAAAAGTGTCCCTTCCAGGGCAAGACCTGGTGGCACACTTAGAACCAGGTCGGCCCGCGTACTATACTGAAATTCGGTTTCAATTGCCTCCAGACCCAGTTGCTCGGCTTCTATTTTGGTTAAAAGCTTGAAGAGTGGGTCAGGCCGACTGCTAGACGCTGGTTGGCTATCTTCCAGGCTTTGTTCAGTAGTCACATCCTGCCCCGACTACATCATATACATGCCACCGTCCACCGTCAGGACGTGGCCGGTAATATAAGCTGCGCTATCGCTGGCTAGAAAGGCCACCGCTTCGGCAATATCTTCGGGTTTGCCAAAGCGTTCTAGTGGAATCTGGGCCAAAGCTTTTTGTCTAAATTCTTCGGCCAGCACTGTCGTCATATCGGTCTCGATAAAGCCTGGTGCAACCGCATTAACCGTAATTGAACGACTACCGACCTCGCGGGCTAAAGCTTTAGTAAAGCCGATTAGCCCGGCTTTAGCCGCACTGTAATTAGCCTGTCCGCCACTGCCCGCCTGTCCCGAAATTGAGCTAATATTAATAATTCGCCCGGACTTTTGCTTGAGCATTGTCCGCACCGCTGCTTTGCAACACAAATATGCCCCTTTGAGATTGGTATCAAGTACAGCATCCCAGGCTTCTTCGTTCATCTGCATCAAAAGTTTATCGCGGGTAATTCCGGCGTTATTCACTAGAATGTCCAGCCGCTTGTAATTCTTAATTGTTTCGTCTAGTAATCGCTGGGCTTCTGCCGGTAGCGATACATCCGCCTGGATTGCCTGTCCTGTCCCCCCGGCTTCCTGCATCGCGGCCACTACTAAGGCCGCTTCTTCAGCATTCTTGTTATAGTTTACTACTACCGTCGCCCCCAAAGAAGCCAGTTTCAAGGCTGTCGCCCGCCCAATTCCCCGCGACCCACCCGTTACCAGGGCTACTTTTCCCGCCAGGCTCATTCTTTACTCCTTAAAACTAACTCAAAATCGCCTCACTGTTGATTGTTTCGGCTTCTTTTTGGATACGCTTAATCAAGCCAGCCAGCACTTTACCTGGCCCAATCTCGATGAAGCGGCCAGCACCCCCGCCGACCATCGTTTGTACCGATTCAACCCAGCGCACCGGATTATAAGTTTGATTGGTTAATTCGAGCTTTAGCATGGCGGGGTCATCCAGCGGCAAAGGTCGGGCGGTAACGTTAGACACAACCGGTATACGTGCCGGCGAGAAAATGGTTTTGGAAATAATTCGCCCCAGTTCTTCGGCCATTGGGCGCATCAAGCTGCTATGAAAAGCCGCACTGACGGGCAGGGGGATAATACGCTTTATCCCTCTGGCTTTAGCGGCCTCAGTAAAGCGGGCTAAAGTTTCCAGCGTACCACTGATGGCGGTCTGACCAGGCGAATTATAATTGGCAACTTCTGCCCCGGTTTGGCGGGCCAGTTCTTCCAGGGCAGGGTCATCACTCCCAATAACCGCGACCATCCCGGTAGAAGGCCGCCCCCGCTCATCCTTACTGACCTCGTTCATCAGCCGACCACGAGTGTGTACCAGCCGCACTGCTTCGCTAAAAGCCAGTGCGCCGCCAGCAACCAGGGCGGTATATTCACCCAGGCTATGCCCGGCCACAAAGAGTGGCGGCTCAGTATCCAGCTTATCCGAGAAATACTTTTGCAATATGGTTAAATGTACCAGGCTGGTAACGAGAATGGCAGGTTGGGCATTATCGGTACGAGTGAGCAATTCGTCCGGCCCTTCAAAACAAAGCCTCGAAAGTGAAAACCCCAGGGCGTGGTCGGCTTGTTCATATAGCGCGGCAGCTTCGGGATATTTTTCGGCCAGAGCTTTGCCCATCCCTACCGCCTGCGACCCCTGCCCTGGAAATACCCAGGCGGTTGCGGTCAAATCTTTTTCTCCTCCTAAAAGCAATAATGAGTAACAGGCAATGTTTAACGAGTAAGAGTTACAGAACGTTCTTACTCATCACTCATTACTCGTTACTCATTACCGACCAGGGTGGTTTGAGAACCATTTTAGGGCGGTAGGTAGTACCGTTCCGCCTCAACTTTAAAATTAGCTATTCCGCGGTTTTCTTCGCGCGGATCTGAATTATCTGTTCGCCTTTGTAATAACCACAAATAGGGCAAACGGTATGTGGTAGCCGCTTGTTACCACAATTAGAACAATCTACCAGCTGGGTTGGGGTCAGGAAATGGTGTGCCCGTTTGCGCCCCTGTTTGCTGTGGCTTCGCTTTTGCTTAGGTAATGCGCCCATTCTAAGCTCTCAACTCCTCTCTCATCTTTACTTATAACTACTCAGCCAGGCTGAGAAAATTAGGCAAGGTCGGATTGTACCCGGCATTCGGCAGGGCAGTTCCCCGGCACTCCCCAATAGTTAACTTGTGTTGCTTCCTAAATTGATTGGTTGTTAGAAAGTATCTTTGCTTATAATTGGACAGACAAAATCAGCTTGTTAGCCCTGAACGCTCATTATACAAGCTTTAATGCCTGGACGCAAATCAAGCTCAATCTTTATTGAAGGGTTATTAAAGGTTCTTCGGTGGCTTTTGGGGGACGAGGCAGGCTGATAGTAAAAGTGCTACCTGCTCCCTCGTTACTTTCCACTTTAATCCGTCCGCTCATTCCCTCGATTAAATGTTTGCCGATGTACAGCCCTAGCCCCAGCCCGTTAGCCCGATTGGGATGAGCATTGGCTTTGAATAAGCGTTCAAAAATCCGTTCCTGCATATCCGGGGCGATGCCAATGCCTTCGTCTTGCACTTGAATGTATAGTTCGTCTGTACCCTGCTGCACTCGCACCCGAATACTGCCGCCCTTTGGCGAGAATTTTACGGCGTTGGACAACAGATTGTAAACTACCCGCCCCAAAGCTACCGGGTCGGCCTGCGCCTGAATAATTTGGGGTAAAGCTTTTAACTCGAACTCGTGACGCAGGCGTGGCTCTCGTGCCATTTTGAACTCGGCTTCGATTTGCTCAATTTGTGCCCGTACCAATCCCACCAGTTCCGTATCTATTAGTTTCAGGTCAAGCTTGCCCGTCTCGATATGGGAAATGCTGGTCAAATTTTCAATCAATGCTTGCAGTCGGTCTACCTGGCTGCCCATTGCCTGGGTGTAATGGCGTAAGCCTTCGGCCACTCGCCCCTGCTCCTTCGGGTCAAGCGGCGCGGGAAAATCCAGCCGTTTGCCTAGCAAATGGTTATAACCCTTAATCGAAGTGAGCGGCGTTCTTAGTTCGTGCGAAACCAAAGCCAGAAATTCGTCCTTAACCTTTTGTTCGCGCTTTTCGGCATCGTACAAGCGAGCATTTTCGATTGCCACCGCCGCCCGGTCAGCCAGCTGAATCGCCAGATGAGTATGATAATCTTCCAGAGGCTCAATTTCTTCTAGCCCGTAGCTAACTTGATAAGAAACTAATACTCCCACTGTCTTACCGTAAGCTTTGAGCGGTACACAGAGCAGACTCAAAACTTTTTCTTCCGGGCGAATAAAAGAAGCCGCTCTTATGATGTCGCGGGCATCGGAAAGAAAGAAAGGCACTCCACTTTGTAAAGCTTTGCCCACTGCCCCTTCGCCCGGCGCAACGGGTCGGGTACTACGCAATATCGAGTTTTTGGGCTGGCCTTCGGGCGTGGGAAAATCGGTGTCCCATAGGATAGGGGTAGCCGAAACTGTACCTTCCTGCACAATAAAAACCATAACCGTATTGCCCAATAACTTCATCGAAGCCAGGGCCACGCTCTGCAAAACCTCGCGCAACTTCAAGGAAGAACTAAACGCCCGCCCCGCTTCCGAGAGCAACCTTATTTCTTGTTCACGACGACGGCTTTCTTCATACAAGCGTGAATTAGTAATAGATAAAGCCGCCTGATTTGCAAAAATACTCAGGATGCGAATTTCATCATTGGTGTAAGAACGGGGCTGGTCGTGATAAAGTTCGAGCAGCCCAATCAGGTTTTCGTGATTGAGTAAAGGCAAGGTCAAGATAGCGTGCAAGCCTTCTTGCTTGTTCAGGTTACGTAAGACACTCAGGCGTACATCAGTTTGGGCATTGGCAATGTAGAGCGGGCGGCGCAAGCTTTGGAAATGGCGGAATTCTTTATCTTCGTAAAAGGCCACAATCGAGCGAATATATTCTTCGCTCAAACCAATTGAAGCGGCACAGACTACCGCCCCCATATCGCCTTTATTGCTGGCCTGCTCCTTATCGCTTCCGGTCAGGTTCTCGCGTAGAAATACTCCCACCCGGTCAGCATGAAAAAGGGCTTTTATCTGGCTAATAAGACCGTGTAAGACTCTGGTTGGATTTAAATCGCGGTTAAGTAGAGCCGAAATTGCTAACAAAGCTTCGGCCTGTTCGGGTCGTAAAGCACTTTGAATCGGTGCAAGTTCGTTCAAAGCTTCTGCCTCATTAAAAGTGCGCCCGCCGGCCAAATGCTTAACTTCGGGCTTGAATTCGCTACTCACCGGGGGAGCTACCCCATCCCGCCAATCCTGTGACATGCCTGAAACTCCTGAACGATTACAAACTAACTACTGGTTTTGCTTTAATTATAGCATAGTCTGTCGCCAAATAGCAAAAGATATAGGCCGAAAATCGGTAAATTCATTGTCACATAACCTTGCTCTACAATTGCCTGTTTAACTGGCTTCAGCCTTTGACTTGTACCCTGTTCCCTCGGTGGGGAACTCCCCTGATTACTGACCTGAACCTGAGCCAGTAAACAAAAAGGGTGATTTCACCGGGGACACCCCTGTTAACCCCCCAGGGTTTAGTTATCTCAGGTTTATGAATAACGCTTGAGCAAGCTAAAAGTGACACTTTTCAGGCATTATGCTCACTGTGCTATTAATCATACAGATATAGCTAAAGACCCGCTTTAATTACATCGTTCGCTTTGTGGCTAATTGTTTCACTGGCGAAAGGTAACTAATCAGGGGTTGCAAGGAAGGCCCACCT
>Ga0123336_10004782_pt1 | contig 10901 bp, 13 predicted proteins | sample SSSSmetaG_FD_96466 | JGI IMG/M metagenome (GOLD analysis project Ga0123336, IMG submission 96466) | Glacier valley bacterial and archeal communities from Borup Fiord, Nunavut, Canada, to study Microbial Dark Matter (Phase II) - ​SSSS metaG | ecosystem: Environmental > Aquatic > Freshwater > Ice... | reverse complement strand
GTGTCCTGCAATCACATTCCACAGAAGCTGCCACAGCAAACAACTTCTGCTCTTGAACTGTATAACAGACCGGTAACGAAACGCTAGTTATCGAACCGTTATTTTTCTGGGAGATTGCCACGTTGTCCCGTGCCACTTATCTTGTCGTTGTGCCACTCATCTTGTCGCGCGTGCCATATTCGTGTCGTTGTGACACTTAACATGTCGCGCGACTGCGCGTCGTTCTGGAGGAAGCCGGCTCCTCGGTCGTAACGTTTGATTGTCAGGTTTACATACCGAATGCACTTTGGAACTTGTTTTTACGAGCAAAGGACCTGACCTGTCGACTACAACTTTCCTCTCCCGCCATGGTGGCCGCCACGTCACCCGTCCCGAGGCAGCCTTCCTCTTGAACGGCCGCGAGACGCAGGTCGATTTTCGAGAAGCCCCGCGCGTGGGGTTCGAGGCGTGCTCTCCGGTGCGCCTCTTCTCTTCCTGGCGTGGCAAGCGCAACTATTCAGGCTCCTACTGGTCGTCCAAGAACCATGGACACGTCGGCTTCGAGTCCCTTTACGAACGAACCGCGCTGATGGTGCTTGATCGAGAGCCCTCAGTCATAGCGATTTCAAGCCAGCCCATGTGGATTTTCTGGCCTAGCAATTCAGCCCCGAAATCGCACGCTCCGGACTTCTTCGTGCGCCATGACAACGGTGACGGGGAGGTCATTGACGTTCGACCCCACGAACGGGTGGATGAAACAGCGGCGGCGATATTCGGGGCAACGAGGCTGTTGTGTGAGGAACAGGGGTTCCGCTACCGGGTCATGTCAGATCTTGACCGGACCCTTGATCAAAACCTCCGCTTTCTTTCCCGCTACAGGACGCAAGCCTGGCAACCCGCGTTAGGCGACGTTGCGCGGGTGGAGGAAACTCTTGATCGATCGATGCCAATCCGACACCTGCTCGCGCTGGTCACCGCGAAAGGTCAAGAATCCAGGACGCTCGGATGGATCTATTGGCTGATATGGGCAGGACGCCTTCAACTGAATCTGCGGATCCCTCTCGGACTCGACAGCATCCTCCAGCCTTCCACGGCGACGACACGATGAAAGTGCACGTTGGGGACGAAATTGATGTTGATGGCGTAATCCATCTCGTCGTCAAACTTTCTGCGCAGATCGTAGCGCTCCGCCAAATCGATACCGGCATCACCAGCGAAATCTTGCTGACCGATTTCGTCCGCCTTCCCCAGGTAAAGCCGTCAACTCCGGGCGAGGTGCAAACATCCGGCGCGGAGCTAGCAGTCGTTCAATATCTGGATGAAACGGGTCGCGAACAGGCAAATTTCTGGCTTCGGCACCTGCGGGATTTGAGGGACGCACTGGGCTCTGAAGAAGACTCATCGTCAACAGCTTCCTCAGCGATGCAGTCAAAACTCGACGAGCTGGCCGCCCTCGGCCGCCCGGTGACCCTTCGCACTCTTCAGCGGAAGCTGAAGGCATATAGACACAGCGGTGTTGCTGGCCTGATTGATCTCCGTCAGCAGCGGAGGACGGGCGAGAAGCGCCGGGTTGACGACCGAGTTGTAGCGGCTCTTTCCGAAGTGATGGAAGCACAAACCATCGCATCGACTGGCACGCGGACCAGACTCGTCGAACTGACCGGGCAACTGCTCTCTCAACGATTCGGCGTGGGCACTATCGATCTTCCGGCCCTCCGAACAATGTTCCGTCTCATTGACGATCTCGATCGAGGGCGCATGACCACCGGCTCAGCGAAGACCCGTCGGTCCCTAGCGAACCGCCCCGACCGGGCTTTCTCCGCAATGGGTGTCTCCCGACCGGGGGAGCAAGTCCAGATCGATTCCACCCCCCTCGACGTACTTGTCCGACTGGACGGCGGTCTCATCGACCGTCCCGAGCTGACCATCATGCTCGACGTCGCCAGCCGCAGCATCATCAGCGCAGTCCTGCGACCAGGAACCACCAAGAGTGTCGACCTGGTCGTTGTCCTCGCCAGGGCACTCGTCCCCTACGACTCCAGACCCGGCGGCCGCGCCGAAACACGGGCGCTCGTCGACGGTGCGTTCGAACTTCAGCAACTCGTTGGTGACCAGGATTACGACGACTACCGTCGCCAACAGCCCTACATCTTCCCCGAGACCATCACGACTGATCGCGGTCTCATCTACATTTCGGAACACTTCCGCACGGCCTGCGAGCAGCTCGGGATCTCGCTGTGCGTTTCGGCGCCGTACACACCAACGGACAAAGGGAAAGTCGAACGCACCTTCCACTCGATCAACACAGGGTTCACCCAATATCTGAAGAACTACACCGGCCGCGGTGTCGAATATCGGGGGCTGGATGCGGAGCCCGAAACGCTGCACTCCCTGGTGGAGCTCCAAGAGCTTCTCGATGAATGGATCGCTGTCGTCTGGCAGAACCGTCCGCACGACAGTCTCCGGGACCCACTGCACCCCTCAGTCTCGCTCTCACCGAACGAGATGTGCCGCGCCTTCCGGGAACTTGTGCCTGAACTGGAGATCCCCTTCGATGTGAATACCTACATCAGCCTCCTGCCGGTGAAATGGCGAACACTTCAGGCCTACGGGATCACCATCGACCACCGCACCTACGACTCGGAAGGCCTCCGCGAACTCCGCCGAACCAAATCCACCTACACAGGCCAAGGCGGCAAATGGCCGATCCACGTCGACCCCTACAATCTTCAAACCGTCTGGATACCAATCAACGATGAATGGCTCCCACTCCAGTGGGCACACGCCACCGCAGCAGGCCCGATGTCCGCCGATGTCTGGTCCGTCACTCGCCGGTCCGGTTTCTTCGACCAACGACGGGCTCTCGAGTCTGACATCGCCGAACGATCCAGTGACATTCTTCGCCGCGCCGGAACTGGCCGCACGCTCGAAAGCCTCACCGCCGCCAGAAGCCGCACCGTCAACCTCGACCTCATGCGCCTTTCCGAGCTAAAACACCAAGCCACAGAGGTCGAAGAGCCGGAAGAGTCACCTACTCCCGTCGGTGACGCGATACCCACTGCGCCGCGCCTCAGATTCGGACTGCTCAACGTCAGGGAAGAAGTGGAACGGAAACCATGACCGACACCAGCGAACACTTCCTCCCCATCTCAACCAAAGAAGGCTGGAGCCGGTTCATCTCCGACGACCCACCGCGCCCACCCAAAATCACGCATACACAGCGCGAAGCCCAATCCACTGGCGACCGCGAACACTACGATACGGCTCGACGGCAGTTCATGAGCGGAGGCATTGTGCGAACGCCCGTCTTCAACAAAATCCTCCAGTCAGCGAGCAGCCGGCTCCGGATGAATGAGTTCAAGTACACCGGCAAGCTGGGGCTTATAGTGTCCGGTGCGCCCGCGCTAGGCAAGACAACCACGGTCACTCAGATCGGCAAGCTCCACACCCTCCGACGCCAGCACCAAGAGCATCCCGCCGGTCAGCCCGGGAACATCCCCGTGGTCTACATCACCGTGCCACCCGCCTGCGGTCCCAAAGCAGTGATTGCCGAGTTCGCAGAGTTCTTCAGCCTCCCAATAAACGGACGAATATCACAATCCACCCTGCTGAATACTGTGTCCCAGGTCATGGCACGGGTCCACACCGAGCTCGTCATCGTCGACGAAATCCACAACCTCAACGTCAACTACCGGATGAGTGCCGACGCCAGCGACGCACTGAAACAGCTCTCCGAAAAGTGCGCCGCGACCTTCATCTACGCCGGCGTTAACGTTGAATCCTGCGGCCTCCTCGATGGTGCTCGCGGTCAACAGATCTCCAGCCGCTTCGAACTGCACCGCGTTGCTCCGTTCAGTAACCGGAGTGCAGCGCACCGCGCCGAGTGGGAAGCCGTTCTTCTCGATCTCGAGGAAACCCTGTGCCTGACGAAACAACGCGAAGGCGACGTCCTTCGCCACTCATCCAGACTCTTCGCCGACAGTGGAGGATCAATCGGCCGCCTCGCAGACACCCTCCACCTCGCTGCCCTCGCCGCGATTGACGACCACACCGAACGCCTCAACTTCACCTTGAAAGAGGTACCCCGAGCGAAGAAAACACCTGTGTTGGCTACTGCCTCATGAATGGCCACCATCCATCAAGTCTCCTCACCCGATGATTCGCGCCTTGCCCGTTTCCGTCCATCCCGTCGACGGGGAAACATCAGAGAGCTACTTCCAGCGTCTCGCCACAGCCAACTCCTTGCCCACAGAGACCCTCTGGGGTTACCTCCGACAACTACATGGCGGGCTGCCTATCAAACGCGACGCGGAATTCGCAACAACACAGCTCGAAGCACTCGGCGGCCTACCCGAACATTGGTTCAACATGAACCGCAACCACCACCTGCTGCCGATCCGGTGCCCACACAGTAAATGGAAATTTGGCTGGTGCGCACTGTGCTGCCGAGTCCCTGCACCCCAATCCGGATGCATCCGTTGCAGCCGCGGCCAACTCACGCAGGTCACCACGAGAACCGGACCGATCTGCCTGCACCACGCACGATGGCACTACCAGGGCACCGATGTTGACGTCTCCGATTCACCTTCCTACATCACAGCCGAGAGAAGAGTCCGTTTCGAGCTCGCATCCCGAGGAATATCACTTGATACCGGTGAACTGCAGCTCGCCAACGCCCTCCTCTACGACTGGGCCGAAACGTTTCGTAAACAGGCGCCCCAAGATAGAACCGCGATTCTCGGACGTCTGCAGCACACACAGCAAAGCGAGGATCAGCTTCGATTCGCGTTCGCGTTCCCCGAGGCGGTAAGACTCACTGTGACCCTGACGGATCCGCAGTTCACTGAACTCCTTCTCGACCCAAAATGGTCACCCAGCCAGCACGCCTACCTGCTTTCCACCGCCATTGCCCAGATCGTTGGCAAGCCACTTTCAGACCCGACCGTCGACTCTCTTTGGGAAACTATTTACATAAGCAGGCGAGCGGTCGACGCCGCCTACGGAATGGTTGGAACTCAGCGGAGTAGCCGACAATGCAGGATCCAACGCGCATTCTCCGCCGCGGCATATACCCATCGGGCGTGCCTCCTTCGACATCTCGATGCCAAAAGCCTTCAGAATATTCGAGCAATTCGAAGTGGCCCTCCCGCTCCTTCTTCGCGGGCCATCGTGAAATACCAGCAACCCCATTCCCTCGTCTGAATTGCGGCCAGCGCAGGAGACAGCATCGGCTTTTCGTTTCAAAATGGTCGAAAATTTGCGCATGTTGGCAAGAAGGGATTCCAGGGGCTCCACTTTGACCGGCAAACCTAGGCGTGGAAACCTCGCGACTTTGGACGATCGTGCGCGCATGGAAGGGTAAGAACTGCAGCTTGGCTTGCCGAATTACCGTTGAGCGAGGAGGCGAAGTAGATGATCGGTCCCCAAGAGGCACTCGTTCTCGACTGGCGCCTGGAACTCATCAGGGCTCGCGTTCACCGTGACCACGGCAACGCCCACTTTCTCACAACCATTACTCGGCTCGGGGACCAAGTACCCGCCGAAGAGATCACAGAGTACCTATCGGTGTCGCAGTCCCAGGTGCTCCGATGGGCGGCCCAGGGACGCGAATTGTTATCTGTCGTGCAGGGAGGTAAACCCGGATGGACTGCGTACCACGCAGCAGAGCAATATCACCAAGGCAAGATCTCGCGAACACAGCTCGTTGACGCACTGATCTCTTGGATATCAGATCCGCCCGTCGCTGGGAACGCATCAATATCGTCGGGTCGGCTCAGCGTGGTGGAAGAAGTTCGCGTCACCCGTTTGGACGGGATGATCGACGATGCGCTCTGCGAAACGCTACGTCGCTATCGCGGGTCTGTGAGTGATGCGACACGGAAGGCTAGATCCTAAAAAATTATTGATTTCCGCGCCAACCGCTAGATTCAGCAACTATGAACCGCAACTGGCTCTACGACCTTGAAATTAAGCGCGACAATCCAGGGCTGGTGCCTGAGATCGTTGTCGTTCGTTCGCTCGCTGTCGACCTCGACACCGTGCGTGACGTTGCGGAACGGATATCGATCCGTTTTTCCAGTGTGCCAACGAAATTCTTGCTGCAGGATTACGCCGCTGAGGCGCCACAGCCGGTGGAGGTTCCCGTTGACAAGCTTGCCCACCTCTCGGGTAGAGATCTCGGGCGCCTATACATCGAGAATCATTCCGGCGACCAGGGTGGCATGCGAGTCGAACTCCGCAAGGGTGTGCGTCCGATAATCACAATGGTCCCGAACGAGCCGGATTTCATGGATGGCGTTGCGCGCATTTTGCTCGATTCTGGCAAGCCGCGAGTGAGATGGTCGAGGTTCATCAAGTTTTTGGCACTTTTGCCATTTTTGACGCTTCTTGCCCTCTGGGTTTGGGTGCTTGCTACGACTCCCGTCGCTGTGCCGCTGAGCGTGTTCATTTGGGCCCTGCTCGTTTGTGCTTTAGCCCTCAGTATTTTTCTTGTGCGCTCACCCAAACTCAAATTTGAGCTCTCATACCCTGGGCATCGCATTAGGTCCGAGACCCGTCAGGACACTCGGAAGCGTCGAACCGACACCCACGCCAACATCAAGGTCGCCTTTATTACAGCCCCAATATCACTTATCGTTGGCGTCGCTGGAGGCCTGGTTTTGGCATGGCTGACAGGCAAGCACTAGCCGTGCCGGTAAGTTTCGCTGGCTATGCGCGGGACGCGTGGATGCCAATGGACGATAGGACATATCCGCGCAGCTGTACTGCGATGGGGCTGTCTCGAATGTCTTGAAATTTTGAACAACAACTCCGGGATTACCCGGAAAGTTCAGACACAGACACAGAGACAGAGACAGAGACAACAGAATTAGCAGCCACGAATACATTCGAACGATCTTGCAAGATGGGAACCATCACCAATTTGCAAACCTATGGCACGTTCCAATTTCTTACGGATGAAGACACCGGGATGGCGAAACGACAGCTTCGAGCCTGTCCATAAGACGCCCCCGGTCATCGGGCTTAATGTCGGGGCACCTAAACGGTGCTCCGACCGGCAGCCGTGAGCTCGATCCCAGAAACATCCGGGATGTGCCCGCTCACCATCCCGCTTACGCGTCTGGGAGACGACAGCTTCCTCCGTGACCTCGACCGTCGTGCGTTGACCCTCCCGGAAACGCAGGACGAACCTCGGCAGATGTCGATAGGCCTGTGTCGAGACTGCAAAACGTGGACAATCAGGGATCGCGAAGGGAGCGCGCTGCATGTCAAGGTCTTCCGGCTGGACAGAATAAGAACTCCCACCATCGGAAGAACTTGCCCCTCATTCAGCCAACGTCGCGCTAAACCCAACAACACCTTCAACTCCGAAAAGCCGCATGAGGCTGAGTCCGTCGCGCGGCTTGACCGATCCCGGTCGCGGATACTGGCAACTCCGGCGAGTATGCACCCAGGAATGTCGGTGCGAGCCGCGTCGCGTCGACCGGCCGTCACCTGTCCCCTAGTAGTTTTGGGTCAGATTCACGACAGGAGAAAAGATGCGGCAAGACACCGAGGTAGCACTGAAGCGGTTCGACGTCAGCAGCTTTGGGAGGGGTGGCATCATCAACAAACTTGAAGAAAGGCTAACCCCCGACGAAACAGTGATCTACATCGCGTCGACGAACGTGACGGTCACGACGACAGCTACCCGAAAGACTGAAAAGCTCCCCGGTGTGTTAACGCCGACTGAAAACAGGGCCACTTTTGCCAATTGAAAACAGGGCCACTGTTGCGTGGTTCTAGTGTGCCTCAGTCGAGGCGGGTCCGTGGTTTTTGAGTCGGTAGCTGGTGCCTTGACCGCCAAAGTAGAACCCATCTTTAGCGACGGCGCAGTCGGATCCGGGTGACAGGGCATTGCGCGCAACGCTGCTTAGGCCGAATGATGCTGCATCCCCGAACCCGACGATGAAGCTTGTAATGTTCGCGCCGGGTCCGTGGAGCAGGCTTCCTGCGAGCCAGTCGAGCCCGTTGTCGATTGTCCATAGGCCGAGTGGGTCGGTGGCGAGCAGGGGGTTATTGCCCGTGTACGCGTAGGGCTGGTGGGTGAGGGACAGTGCCGGGTCGACGCTGGTGAATTGCCCGGACTTGGGGTCATAGTCGCGCGCTCGGAGGTAGACGAGGCCGGTGTCGCGGTCAGTCCAGTTGCCGGAGTATCCAATGCTGCTTGACGAAGCTCAGACGCTCGGAGGCGTTGGTTGCCACGAGCTACTTAACCCTGAATTCTGTCTGCCCGACAGGCCAAAGAACGGTATACATCTCCCCTGTCGCTTCCCGATGTGCCGCTCGAACGTCGAACCACCGTGGTTCTTGGCTCAGAACGGCCCGGACCTCGGCGAATGTTCGGGCGGGCTCATCGGTCTCGATGAAGATGTTCATCTGGCCGGAGCCGAAATCATGTCCATCCACGATGGCGGACTCGCTGAGTGATCTTTCGAGCGCGTCCTCCATCGCAATGAGCGCTTCGAAGTCCGTTTCGGATGAACCTTGCCACTGCAGTACGAGGATGTGTCGCATAGAGACCTTCTTAGTAAGGGGGAGGACGAAGGCCGTTGACAATCTGCTTCAAGATGTAGAACGACTGTCCCTCTTCGGGCCCGATGGGCAGCCACTCATGGAGCGATCGCTCCAAAGCTAGCATGTCGGTTTTGGCGCCTGAGGCGAGGATGTTCAACTCCCCGCCGTTCATTTCAGCTGCCGTGTAGCGCGTGGCCGGGTTCTTGGTGATGCCGTACTTTAGATGCTCTCCCTCAGAGCCGAGCTTCTGGTAGAGGAAGGTACCCACCCCGCCTTCGCCTGCTTCTGCGGCCCTACCCGCTGCCTTCGCTGTGCCCGCCACTCCGCGCTCTGCCCCAGTTATTGCTTCACCGGCGTCGAAGAGTTTTCCGGCTGACGAAACTCGCCCCGCAGCGCTAGCAGCGCCACCGCCGTAGGCCACTGTGCTTGCGACGGTGCCAGTAACTTGGCCGGCGAAGTAGAAGCCGTCTTTTGCGACGGTGCAGTCAGATCCGGGTGACCAGGCATTGCGCGCGAGCTGAGAGGCTCCGAACGAGGCTGCATCTCCGAATCCGACGATGAAGCTTGTGATGTTCGCGCCAGGTCCGTGAAGCATGCTTCCCGCGAGCCAGTCAAGCCCGTTGTCGATAGTCCATAGGCCGAGCGGGTCGGTGGCGAGCAGGGGGTTGTTGCCCGTGTATGCGTAGGGCTGGTGGGTGAGGTTGAGTGCAGGGTCGACGGTGAGGAACTGTCCGGTGGCCGGGTCGTAGTCGCGAGCCCGAAGGTAGACCAGCCCGGTGCTGGCATCGGCCCAGTTGCCGCTGTACCCGATCGCAGTGTCGCTGGTTCCGGTGTGCGCGGTCCGGTTCCCGTACGGGTCGTAGGTGGTTCCGCCTACGGGCGGCCGATCGGGTCGAAAAGTGGTCTCCGGCGGGATGCAGCGATACCGGAAAACGTAGCCCGCTGATCGTCCCGCTTGCGCGCACCTTGTTCGTCGGATATCCAATGCGATGTATTTTTCGTGCACGCGACGAGCGCTTGAATGGCTGAGACCGCCCGCGCCGATCGTGAACGGCGATCATTCCCCGGAAAGAGGGCGGCACGAAACCTGGGGCGGTTCACATGGCAGAAGTCGCCAGCGGTGAAGGTGTGACGGCCGAATCAGCGCTTGGTGAGGTCATCTCGCCCGGGGACCGGTGCGCTAAGCCCCTGACGGACGACCATGACGAAAGTGATGATTACAAAGACAGATCCCACGATGGAGAACGGCCAGAACGCATAGTCAAAGAGCAAAGAGCCGATCGTACCGAGTAAGCAGACGAACAACCCGACTAGAAGGAATCGTTGAATGACTCGCATGTTGGTCCACCACTTCACACTACGCACGGTACTCGCTCCCACCTTTCGGATTCGAAGAAGTCAGCACCGAGGAACATCGTCACTTGGGCGTGAGCACTGAGGCGCAGAGCGCATCGGTTCACCGGGAGCCTGAACGCCGAGGCCTGGATGGGGAAATCATTTGCGACATCGGCCGCTTGGGTAGTGCGGTCAATTCGGAATTGCGCCGTGTACTGGACGTTCCACATATGCAGTGAGACCGGCTGCATTCACCTGTTCGATCACCGGTTGGCCCTGCTGGTCGGTGCGGCCGTAGGTGAGCTGGTAGGTGCCGATCGGGGCAAAGTCCGGAACGCCCTGCGCCCGTGAAAAAACGCCTCCGCCACTCGTATTCAGTTCTGACGAAGGATAAGCACTCCGGTGGCGGCAAAAGCGATCGCAGTGACCGCCCAGCCTACCGACATCAAGAACGTTCCCGTGGCAAAACTCATGACCGCTACAACGAGGAATAAAAATGCCACACCGAAGAACCCTATGCCGCTATACCTTCTACGCTTATCTACATCCATAATCTCCAATCCCGATGACGAGTACCGTGATATCTCCTTGGATTTCAGACTACGTGCAGTCCGTAGATAGTCGTTGTAACCGGTAAGCAAAAGGTCAGTCCCGCTCCCTTAGGCAGCGATCGCACCTACTCCCGCCGCAGTTGTCGCCCCTCCAGCAAGCGCTAGCAAAGCAACGCCGTAACCAAAGCCAAGCCCGGTGGCACCGATTGCGAGGTTAATTGCTTGGCTCTGGCATTGAGATAGGTACCTACCCGTCGGGTCAAGGTTGTTGATGGGATCATCGCCGGCGTTGGCGTACCGGTCCGCCTTCCCCTTGCAGGCACAAAATTGCCGCTCAGATGCACCACTCCATACGAGACTCACCGAGCTGTAGAGGGCGCTATCGGATCGACGGAAGTTTATGCGATTCTTTGAACCATGAGCGTAGACAGTGGCTATCACCTGGTCTTAGCCAGCTCCGTGGGCGAGCGAGATGGCATG
>Ga0123336_10004781_pt1 | contig 10902 bp, 9 predicted proteins | sample SSSSmetaG_FD_96466 | JGI IMG/M metagenome (GOLD analysis project Ga0123336, IMG submission 96466) | Glacier valley bacterial and archeal communities from Borup Fiord, Nunavut, Canada, to study Microbial Dark Matter (Phase II) - ​SSSS metaG | ecosystem: Environmental > Aquatic > Freshwater > Ice... | reverse complement strand
CGGGCAGCTCGGCCACGAGGTCGGCCCCGGCCACTTCGCGGCTGTTGAAGCGGCGCACCATGCCGCGGAAGTTGCGCCAGCGCGAGTCGGCAGCCGTTTGGGGGGCAATGCCGCGCTCGGCCAGCAAGCGGCCCTTGATGTAGAACCGGGCGGCCGTGCCGTAGCTGCGGTAGGCGTCGAGCTGCAGGGGCCGCAGCCAGCCGCGCCGGGCCCGGAAGCGGGTGAGGAAACGGTCGGTCCATTCGGCGACGACGGACAGGGCGGCGAGCAGCTTCATGGGGCGAAGGTAGAGCGGGGGCGGAACGGGGGGCCAAAAATTCGTTGCCGTAGCCACCTTTCACCCAGGCGCACGTAATCGGACCGCACCCGTTCATCCCCAGCCATTTTATGCCCATTGCTGCCGCCCCCCGCCCCAAAACCCGCAAGAAAACCCTGCTGCCCGAAGACGAGGCCCACGTCGTGTACAAGGACCCGGCCCGGCAGGCGCGCATGGCCGGCCTGCGCTACGCCACCGACCAGGGACCCGGCCTGACCCGTAAGCTCACCCGCGCCGGCCGCTTCACCTACCACGACGCGCAAGGACAAAAAATCACCGCCGCCGATACCCTGGCCCGCATCGAAAGCTTCGTGATTCCGCCGGCCTGGACCGAGGTGTGGATTGCCGCCTCGCCCACCGCCCACCTGCAAGTAACCGGCCGCGACAGCCTGGGCCGCAAGCAGTACCGCTACCACCCGGCCTGGGACGAGCTGCGCAGCCTCACCAAGTTTTCGCGCCTGCGCACCTTCGGCGAGCAGCTGGGGCCCCTGCGCCAGCAGCTGCGCAAGGACCTGGCCCGGCCGGCGCTCGACCGTGAAAAAGTGGTGGCCGTGGTCCTCACCCTCATGGACCAGTCGTTCATCCGCGTCGGCAACAAGGAATACGCGAAGAAAAACGGCAAGTCCAAGCCCAGCTACGGCCTTACCACCCTGCGCGACCAGCACGTGGCGGTCGATGGGGCCGATGTGCGCTTCACCTTCGTGGGCAAGAAGGGCGTGGCCCACGACGTGACCCTGCACGATGCCCGCCTGGCCCGGCTGGTGCGCAAGTGCAAGGAAATTCCGGGCCAGCACCTGTTTCAGTACTACGCCGCCGACGGGCAGCGCCACGCCCTCGAATCGGGGGATGTGAACGAGTACCTGCAGCGCCAAACCGGCATTGCGCTGTCGGCCAAAGATTTTCGGACCTGGGGCGGCACCGTGAAAATGGTGGAATGCCTCGAAAACGTGTCGCGCGAGGAGCCCGACCTAGCCCCCGAGAAAGTGGTGAAGCAGGCCGTCAAGGAGGTGGCTTTCGACCTGGGCAACACGCCCACGGTGTGCTCAAAATACTACATTCACCCGCAGGTAGTGAAGCTGTTCCACTCCGGCCAGCTCGTCGAGTTTCTGCGCAAGCACGACGCCCCGGCCACCGCCGACAACCCGCTTTCCCCGGTCGAACGGCTGGTGCTGAACATGTTGCAAGCGGCGTAAGCGGCCATAAGTAAACGGGTTGTCAGTTGGTAATCGAATGGTTACACTGAAACTATCAACTAATGCCCGATAACTGAGAGGCTATTCGAACAGGCGTTCGGGCGGGCCGCCGGCTCTTCGCCGGCTGTCCGCTCATCGGGCGAACGGGCCGTTGTGGCGACGAGCAGACAGCCGGCAAAGAGCCGGCAGCCCGCCTGTTCGGATAGGCACTCAGTCTTCGGGCGGCTTGTCGAACGCCCGGCCGAGGCGCCGGCTGCCTTCCCGAAACCGTACCCGGCCCCCGGCGGGGCCCCGGCGCTCGTCGCGGCCGGGGCCGCCGAAGAAGCGCAGGCGCGGCCGGCGGCCGGTGCGGGGGCCGGGCTCGTGCACGGTCAGCACGTCGTCGCCCCCCAGGCCTTCCAGCACCACGGCGCGGGTTTCGGCCCGGTGAAACGTGCGCTGGAACTGGATGCCCGGCCGGCCGGCCGGCCGGGTCGTGATGCGCACGGAATCAGCGAAGGGGTACACGTCGAATACGTCGGGCCCGTTGGTGCCGCCCACGCCCACGCGGCGCGCCAGGTTGCGGTAAAACCGGTCGGCGAAGGCGGGCAGGGCGGCGCGGCGGGCCCGCAGGGCGGCGGCCAGGGCCGGGCCGTCGGCGGCGCGCACGGCGGCGGGCAGTCGGGCCAGCGCGGCGGCAATCGCGGCGTCGGTAAGCTGAGCCTGCATGGCCGTGGCCGCGCGCCGAAACGCTGCGCGCGACAAGCCGTTCAGCAGCCGCTTGTCGAGGTATTCGCCGTTTTCCATCAGCCCGATGGGGTCGGTGTAGCGCGCCTTGAAGGTCGTCCAGTGCCGGATGGCGAAGGGCCGGGTGAGCAGCCAGGGAACGGCGCCGTCGTCGGCGCGGTAAAACACCATGTCGCGGTCCTTGGCCACGGGCGCGTAACCCACGGCGGCCGGTGGTTCAGGGCCGGCCAGCGGGCGCCGGGCGGCCCAGTTCCACTGCCCGGCGTGCCGGTCCCAGTCGCCCAGCCAGGCGTCGAGCAGGCGGGCACGGAGCAAGCCCTCGGCGTCGGCGGGGTGGGCGCCGCGCCCGAACACGCGGGCGAACAGCTCGCCGCTGTCGAGCAGGCTGTCAGTGCCGGGCGGCAGGCCGGGGCGTTTGGCGGGGCCGCTGAATTTTTCTTCGAGCAGCACCAACTGCCCGCGCAGCTTGCGCAGCGAGTCGCCGGGCAGCTGGGCGGCGCCGGCCGGCGCGTAGAACAGCCGCGGGGTGGCGTGGGCCACGCCCACGGCGGCGGCCAGCGGCGGCACCACCAGGGCGGCGTAAGGGTGGGTGGCCGCCACGTTGTCGCGTAGGTAGTTCACCAGAAACGTGCCCCGCAGCAGGCGGGGGGTGGCCCGGCCGGGGTCTTTGTCCACGGTGCGCAGCACGTAGGGCCGGCCGGCCGTGTCCACCAAGCTCAGGCTGGTGCTGTTGAAGCCGCCGCCGAGCTTGGTGGGGCGCAGGCCGCCGGGCACGGCCGTGCGCAGGTCGAGCACGGCGGCTGTGACCGGCGCGGCCCAGGCCCGGCGGTGGTGGGCCCCAAAAAACACCCGAAACAGCCCCCCGTGCAACGCGTACTGGCGGCCCGCCGTCACGTTCCGCACCGAGTCGGTGCCCTCCGGCAGGGGCCGCTCCACTTCGGCGGCCGGGCGGGCGTCGGGTTGGTAAAACGCCGAGCGGACGCAGCCCAGCAGCAGCGGCGGCAGGCAACAGCAGAAAAGTCGGACGGCGTGGGACGGGGGCAAGGAGCTGCTGGCAAAACGCAAAAGCCTATCAAACGCAAACCGCCCGGCTTTGGCTGTAAGTGGGCGAACCGGCGCGGGTGAGCAAAACTGCCGCCCCGCCGCAAATGGCGGCTGCCCCTCAATCGTCGTTCGGGCGGTCATACGGCCGGCCGCCGCGCGGCGATGAGGAGCCGTCGTCGAAGGTAAGGCGCCGGTGGCGTCCCGGCGCGTCGAGGCGGTTGGTGCCGGGGCCGCCGCGCAGCCGCAGTCGGATGCGGGCCGCCGGGTGCCCGTCCGGGGGGGGCACGACGGTGAACACGTCATCGCCGCCCAGCCCTTCGAGGGTGAGGCGGCGGGTTTCGGCGGGGTAAAAGGTGCGGGCGTACAGCAGGTGGCCGGGGCCGGCGGACGGGCCGGTTTCGACGCGCACCGCCACCGAGTCGGCGTACTGCCGCACGGTGAAGTGCTCGGGCCGGGCCGTGCCGCCCACCGTGGGTTGCCGGGCCAGGCTGCGGTAGAACGCGGCGGCGGCCTGGGGCAGGGCGTCGCGCCGGGCGCGCAGGGCGGCGGCCAGGCCGGGGCCTTCGAGGGCGTACACGGCGGGCGGCAGGCGGCGCACGGCCCGCTCGATGAGGGTGTCGGGCAGGTGGCGCAGCAGGTCGGCGGCGGCGCGGCCGAAGTCGGCGCGGGTCAGCTGGGAGAGGCCGCGCTCATCGATAAAAATGGCCTGATATACTAACCCCGGCACGTTGTCGTAGCGCGCGCGAAAGGTTTGGAACCGCGGCACCAGCCAGCGGCGGCTCACCAGCCAGGGCAGCGCCCCGTCGTCGAACCGGAAGTACACCTGGTCGCGGTCCTTCGGGATGGGCTGGTGGCGCACCTGTCCGCCGGGTGCCGGCCGCGCCGCCCATTGCCACTGGCCCTCGTGCCGGTCCCAGTCGCCGAGCCACAGGTCGAGCAGCCGGGCCCGCAGAAACGCGGGCTGGTCGATAGTGTGGGCCGGGTCGGCATAAACGGCCTTTAGCATCGCCTCGCCGCCCACGAAGCCGGTGGTGCCGGCTAGGTCGGGGGTGCGCGAGGCCAGGGCCGAATACTTTTCTTCGAGCAGCGCCAGCTTGCCCTGAAAGCGGGCGGAAGTCGGTCCCAGGCCGGTTTCGTCGGGCCGCACGTACACCAGCCGGGGGCGGCCGTGCGGCACCCCGGCGGCCTGGGCCAGCGGCGGCACCGTGAGGGCGCCGTAGGGCAGGGCGGCCGACGTGGCGTCGCGCACCGCGTTCAGCAGAAACGTGCGGCGCAGCCCGGCGGGCAGGGTTTTACTGGGTTCTTTGTCGAGGGTGCGCAAGGCGTACTCGCGGCCCTGGATGCCTTCCAGCGTCATGCTAATGCTTTGGTAGCCGCCGCCGGACTTGCCGGGGCGCAGGCCGCCGGGCGCGGCGGTGGCCAGGCGCAGCACCGGCGCCCGCACCGGTGCCGCCCACGCGCGGCGGTAGTGCCGGCCCAATAATGCCTCATACAGGCCGGAATGCCGGTTGTAGTACCGGCCGGCCGTGGCCAGCACCGAGTCGGCGCCCGGCGGCAGCGCGGCGGCGCTGCCGGGCCCCACGCGGGCGTCGGGCTGAAAGAAATCGCGCCGGGCGCAGCCGCCGGCCAGTAATTCAAGCAGCAGCAGCAGCAGCAGCAGCCGTAGCAGCCGGGCGGCGGGCGGCCACGTAGAAAGTATCGGCATCCGGGAGGGGCGGGGGAAACGCGGGTGGGCCTTTAACGCAGCCCGGCCCCCAAAGGTGAAAGGGGGCCGCGCCGCGCGGGCAACCGCGGCGGCGGCGTTGCGGTATAGGCGGGTGCCCGGCACCGGCCGGTGGGCGCGCTGGCCGGCGGCCCCGGCCTTGTCTCGTTCCCCATGCCCCGTCTTTTGTTGTTAGTTGCGAAGGTGCTGCGCGGCCTGGCGGGCGCCGGGTTGGTGGTGGTGGGCGCGCTGCTGCTGTCGGCGGGCTGGGCCAATTCGAGGAGTTACGCGCCGGCCGTGGCGCGGTGGGCGCCCGACTCGGCCACGGTGCAGGTGGCCGCCGGGCCGGAATACGCGCGCGGGGCCGGGTGGCAGTGGCTGTGGGGCGCCCACCACCGCGCGGTGTGGGCCACGCCCATCACGGCACCGGTGCTGCGGCTGGCCACCGGGCGGCGCGACAGCCTGCTGCCGCTGCGGGCCGGCGGCAGCTACCAAAGCCGCACCCTGCGCCTGCGCGTGGCCAGCGGCCACCAGTTTGTGCTGCGCTCGGTGGACAAAGACGCCCGCGCGGCCCTGCCCGCCGGGTGGGTGCGCCGCCTGCTGGGCGGGCTGATGCGCGACCAGACCAGCGCCGCCCTGCCCTACGGCGCCTACGTGGCCGCCCGCCTGGCCGACGCCGCCGGGGTGTTTCACACCAACCCCCGCCTGGTGTATCTGCCCGACGACCCTGGCCTGGGGAAATTCCGGGCCGGCTACGCCAACGCGCTGTACTTGCTCGAGGAGCGCGCCGAGGGCGACCAGCGGCGCGCCCCCGGCTTCGGCCGCTCGCCGGCCGTGGTGAGCACCGCCCGGCTGCTGGCCGAGCTGCGCCGCCGCCCCGCCGCCCAGGCCGACGCCCGCGCCTACCTGCGCGCCCGCCTGCTTGACCTGCTGCTCGGCGACTGGAGCCGCCGCGAGGACCAGTGGCGCTGGGCCAGCTTCCCGCGGCCGGGCAGCGGCCCCGCGTTTCGCCCCATTCCGCGCGACCGCGACCAAGCGTTTTTTGCGTTCGACGACGGGTTCTTCCCGTGGCTGATTGCTGGGTTCGTGCCCAAGTACCAGAGCTTCCACGCCGGCTTCGGGCCCGGCAGCGTGGCCGGCCTCGGCATCACCGCTCGCGCCCTCGACCGCACCCTGCTGGCCCCGCTCGGCGCCGACGACTTCCGTCGGGAGGCCGATTCGCTGGGCCGTCGGCTGAGCGACGCGGCCCTGGCGGCGGCGCTGGCGGCGGGCCCGCCCGAGACGCGGGCGGCCCTGGCGGCGCGGCTGGGGCCGGCTCTGCGCGCCCGCCGCGCGCAGCTGCCCGCCGTGGCCCGGCAGTATTTCCGGCTGCTGGCCGCCGAGGCCTGGGTGGTGGGCACCGACGCCCCCGAGCGGTTCGTGCTGCGCGCCGCCGCCGGGGGCGGCCTGCGGGTGCGGGTGCTGGCCCGCCGGCCCACCGGGCCCGACAGCCTCGTGAGCGCGCGCACATACCGCCCCGCCAGCACCCGGCGCGTGGAGCTGTACGGGTTGGGCGGCGACGACGTGTTTGAAGTGCGCGGCCCGTTGCCGGCGGGCGTGGCGGTGCACCTGTACGGCGGCAACGGCCGCAACCAGGTGCGGACGGAGGCCACCGGGCTGGCAACCGTGACCTGGCACGGCACCAACCCCGGCCCGGCCCGCCTCCCCCCCGGCATCAGCAGCGTACCCGACCCGCACCCGGAGCTAACGGCCAACGGCTTGGCCTGGCTGCGGCGCTATAATTTGCGCGATTGAAGGCCTAACGCAGGCTCCCGCAGAGGTGCGCAGAGGTTTTCGCAGAGGTTCGCAGAGCAGACCGGCGCTAACCGATGGTTTCCAGGCCGGCTGCCCCGGCCAGCGGGTTGCGGCCGTCGAGGGTGCCGGCGCTGCGCAGCACCCGGAAACGGGCAAACAGGTCCTCGGAGTACCACTTTTCGCGGCGGGTGAGCTGGATGACTTCGCGGTGCCGGGCGTCGCGGTAGGCGTATTCCTGCATGGCCTCGGCCGATTCCCAGACGCTGAACGTGGCCTGACGCACCACGGGCAGTTCGCCCAGGCCCAAGGCGGCCCGCACGCCCGCCGCGCCGGCCAGGGCCGCGCTGGTGGGCTCCACAAACTGCCAGAACCGGCGCGTTTTCAGCCAATGGATGCTGGCGCGGGTGAGCACGGCCACCGGGGCGTTGGGGGCACCGGCGGGGTCGGGGGCGTAGTCGAAGGGATTCTGGCCGTCCCACAAGCCGTGCGCTTTGAGCGGTGCCAGGCGCAGGGCCCAGGTTTCGGTGCTGCGCCGCTCGTACTCGGCCCACAACGGGTGGTGGGCAAAAAAGGCCTCGGCAGCCTCGGCATCCTGCCACACGGCCATCAGGGCGTAACGGTCCAGGTTGGGCCACAGGCCGAAACCGTTGGCGGCGCCGCTGCCCAGCAGCTTGAAAAACGTAAGGCCCGGCACGCGGCGCAGCACCGGCGGCGAGGTGCCCATCTGGGCCAGGCCCCAGCGGCGCTGGCCGGGGCCGAGGGTGAACACGGTGAGGGTGGTGAGCAACGAAGGAAGACGCTTGAACTTGCCGCGCGGCAATGGTGAAGACTTGTCGAAAACAAACCAAGCCGAAAGGCGGCTTGTTCAGCGCACCTTTCGGCTTGGATGGCGAGAGTAGCAAAGGCCCGGCGGCGGCGAATGAGGATGTTGCGGCGGGCTCCGGCGGCAATTACTTTGGGATAACCACCGACTGGCGGTCGGGGCCGGGCTGGTCGCGCTCGCCGGTGATGACGGCCTTGGCGTAGGCGTAGGCGCGCAGCAGGGTGGCGTTGGGGGTGTCCCAGAATTCGCCTTTGTCGATGGTGACGTGGAGCAGGGCGATGTTCGGGTCGTCGGAGCCTTTGGGGAACCAGGCGCGCAGGCCTTCGCTCCATAATTCCTTGATTTTGACGCGGTCGGTCACGATTTTGGCCGTGCCCGAAATGGCCACGTACAGGTTGTCCTCCGGCTTGGAATAGGCCAGGTTCACGTTGCGGTCATGCTGCACTTCGCCCACTTTCTGCGAGTCCTGCTCGGTGAAAAACCACAGGCTGCCGTCGTTGTCGGGCGTGTTGGTGTACATGGGGCGCGAGTGCAGCTGCTGGCCGTGCTCGATGGTGGTCATCATCGCAATGCGGATGTCCTTGATTTTCTCGACGAGCTTGCTTACGTCGTGGCTTACGGCTATCTGGTCGGCCATGATGGGGGTGGTTTTGGAAGAAAGAATGAGAAGAAACAGTACGCAGCTTACGCACTGGCCCCGCTACTTGTTTCCGTCGGGCCGTTTCTTTGAGGCGCGCCGGCCGGGACTTCCGGCCCGGCCGGCGGTTGCAGCATCATGAATTTCCTGGCCCACCTCTTCCTCTCCGGCCCGCCCGCCGCGCCGGCCTACGCCGACCGGCTGCTGGGCAACTTCATCGCCGACTCGGTGCCCGGCCGGCAGCTCGACCGCTACCCGCCCGCCGTGCAGGCCGGCATCCGCCTGCACCGGGCCATCGACGCCTACACCGACCAGCACCCGGTGGTGCGGCGCGGCACCGCCCGCCTGCGCGCCGCCGGCCACGGCAAGTACGCCGGCGTGGTGTCCGACGTGTTCCTCGACCACTTTCTGGCCCGCAATTTCGCCGAGTTCACGCCCGAAACCCTGGCCGATTTCACCCGGCGGGTCTATGCCCTGCTCACGGCCCGGCAAGCCGAAATGCCGCCGCGGGTGCGGCACTTTCTGCCCTACCTCACCGGCCAGAACTGGCTGCTGCACTACGCCGAAATCGAAGGTATTGCCCGCGCATTGGGCGGGCTCAGCCGCCGGGCCTCACCCGGTTCGGGTATGGACACCGCTGTAGTGGAGTTGGAAGCCAACTACTTCGAGTACAAAGCCGATTTTCAGGAGTTCTTCCCCCAGCTTCAACAGCAGGTTGAACAAACACTGCGGACCTCTGCGGTTTGACTCTGCGCAACGTTGCGCAGAGTCAAACCGCAGAGGTCCGCAGTGCTGTTAGTGCTGGTGGCCGCCTTCGCCGTGGGCGTGGCCGTGGGTAAGCTCGTCGGGCGTGGCTTCGCGCACGGCTTCTACTTTGCCGGCGAAGTGCATCACCATGCCGGCCAGCGGGTGGTTGAAGTCCATCTGCACGGCGGTGTCGCCGATGCTCACGACTTTGGCCTGCATGTGGTTGCCCTCGTTGTCGGCCATGGGCAGGAAGTTGCCGACCTGTAGCATCTCGTCGTCCGTCTTCCCGTCGATGAGGAAAACTTCTTTCGGGATTTCAACCAGCGCCTCGTCGTCGTAGTCGCCGTAGGCCTGCTCGGGCGTGAGGCTGAACTGGAACGCGTCGCCGGGGTTTTTGCCGCTGAGCTGGGTTTCGAATTCCTCGGGCAGGCCGCTGTGGCCAAAGAGAAAGACCATCGGCGAGTCGGCCTCGGCCGACTCGACCAGCACTTTTTCCTGGTTTTCGTCGGTCACGCTGAGGTCGTAGGTGATGGTGACGACTTGGTTTTCGCGGATGGCAGTCATGGGGAAAAATAAGGGGTGGAATGTGGACGCGAAGGTATGTAACGCCAACTTTGGCTACGCCGACCTTCGGTTTAGTTGGCGCTACGGCAGCTCCCAGGCGGTGCGGTAGCCGCCGATGCTTTCCACGTAGGCAATCAGCGCTTTGAAGAACGGGTGGCCACCGAGCGTGGAGGAGTCGCCGACCAGCAGCAGCTTTTTGCGGGCGCGGGTCATGCCCACGTTCATGCGGCGGATGTCGCTCAGGAAGCCGATTTCGCCGTGCGTGTTGCTGCGCGTGAGGGTGATGGCGATGATGTCGCGCTCCTGGCCCTGGAAGGAATCGACGGTGCCCACGCTCAGCATCCGGTGCTGCATGAGGCCATTCAGCTCGTCGTTCTCCTCGATGGCGTCCTTCAAATAGTTGATTTGGGCGCGGTAGGGGGCAATCACACCGATGGTGAGCAGGTCTTCTTCGTGGTCGGCCGGGTCGTAGGGTTCCAGCAGCTGGGCCAGGCGCCGGAGCAGCAAGTCGGCTTCCTCGGGGTTGGCCGTGGAGCGGCTTTCGGGGATGGTGATTTCCTGGAAGCCGAAGCCGGCCGTGTCGAGGAATTCCACGGGCAGGTCGGGGGCAAAGCGCAGGTCGTAGGCCTCCAGGCCGGCGTGCACCACGGTGGGGTGGGCCGTGAGCTGGCCATCGTAAAACTGGTCGGAGCTGAACTGCATGATTTGCTCGTGCATGCGGTACTGCACCGTGAGCATGCGGGCCGTGGCGGGCTGGCGCTTGATGCACTTCTCGAACAGGGTTTCTCGCAGGCCTTCGCGGGCGGCTTTTTCGCTCTTGACGGTGGGCGGCAGCTGGTGGTGGTCGCCGGCCAGCACCACGCGGTTGGCCTTCGACACCGGAATCCAGGAGCCCGGCTCCAGGGCCTGGGCGGCCTCGTCGATGAACACGGTTTCGTAGGTGAGGTGGCGGATGTTGCGGTTGGCCGCGCCCACCAGCGTACAGGTGATTACCTGCACCTGCTCCAATAAGTCCTCGGTGATGTAGCGCTCCAGGTTGTCGGCCTCCTGGTGCAGGGCGCGGGCTTCTTCCTTCAGCAGGCGGCGCTGCTGCTGCTCCTCGTAGCCGAAGTTGCGGACGTACTTACCGGCCTCTTCGCGGTACTGCTCGGCCGTTTGGCGCATGCTGCGCAGCTCGTTGTAGTTCTTGTGGGCCATCACCTGGCGTCGAGGGTGTGCTCGAGCAGCAGGTCCGACACCCGCGAGGGGTTGCCCATCCGAATGACGTTGACGCCGCGCTCGGCCAGCTTCTCGGTGAGCAAATCGACGGCCGTGTTGCTGGGCGCGCACACCAGCACCCGCCGCTCGCGCCGGATG
>Ga0123336_10004778_pt1 | contig 10905 bp, 8 predicted proteins | sample SSSSmetaG_FD_96466 | JGI IMG/M metagenome (GOLD analysis project Ga0123336, IMG submission 96466) | Glacier valley bacterial and archeal communities from Borup Fiord, Nunavut, Canada, to study Microbial Dark Matter (Phase II) - ​SSSS metaG | ecosystem: Environmental > Aquatic > Freshwater > Ice... | reverse complement strand
TTCATTTTCGTTGCAACCCCCATCACCTCTTTAGCGCGCGGATGTTTATAAATAGATAGAGCATGCGCAAATTTTTCCAGTCCGCCAACAAAGTAAGCCTGAGTGAAGGCCCATTCGCGTTCATCATGAGTGAGGTCATTCAACGGTCCGCGGATCAATCCTGTTGGATTGGTAAGTGTGTTTGCATTTTTTATTTTAGCGAGGCACCAGTCAAGCGTTTTAAGTGAATAGGGAAGTAAGTTTTCAAACTGTTTGTTATTATGAGAAAGCTGGTAATTTTCTGCAATCGCGTATAAGTGTGCAGGTGAGTAAACACCCCAGTTAGCAAAGCCACCGATCATACCGTCGGGTTGTTGCTGGCTGTGAAACATAGCTCTGATCTCATCATCGGCCACTGAATCATAACTGCGCAAACCATAAATCATGTAGTCAACATATACAGCCTGGTTAACCGGCCAGTCGGCATTTTTTTGACCATAGGCCGTGTTGGCATAAGGCAGGTCCATATGTGGATTACCGTTAGAATCTGTTGTATACCGTGGCAACCCCAGCGCGTGCCACAAATTAGCACGATACAACTGGTTGACTTTATCTTCCGGCACCTTAAACTGTGCACCTTTCGCCTGCCACGACTCCCAATAATTTTGAATTTGTTCCTTTGCCTTCTTGAAATCAATTGTCAGCAATTTTGAAAGTTCAGAAGCAGGTACTGATGGAGAAGGAAGCGTTATGAAGATCTCTTTTGTTTCGCCCTGCGCAAGTAAACCGTTGACCCTGATCTGCGGGTTAAGAGAATCATTTGATTGACCCATTTCCACCGTCAGTCCTTTCGCGGCATTAACAAGTAATAATATTTCAGCCGACTGCTTGTCAATAATTTTCCAGCCACCAGTTACCTCTTGCAAATCCAGCTGCCGGCCCTTGATTTCCTTATCCAGGTCGAACCCGATATTTAAAGGGCCGGACTTGCCGGATATAACAATTTTGCTGATTAATACACTTGGAATATTACCCCGCAACGCAGGATTCAATTTGTTCGTTGGCGAAGCGAATTGCTCGATCCCGCAAAGCTGCCCGTTTTTTTTCAGTACTGTTTGCATGATGGGGAGTCCATTAACAATCTTTTGGCTCTTCCAGTCACTACCCGGCCACACAATATCTAGGCTGAATTTATAGGGTGATGCAAAGTCGGGTCGTACATTTCCGTAACGGTCGATTGCAAATTTGTAGATGGATCCAGGCGCAGCAGCTGTTACCGTAAGATGCCCTTTGGTACCCATGTATTTTGTTTGCCAGGATACATCCCATTGTTTTGGGTTACCGATGTCTTCCCATAGTTTGTTGAACTGCGTTAAGGAGGCATCCTGTTGTTGATGAACCAGGTCAAGTGTACGCTGACCAGTAAGCGCAGTGATAAAAGTTTTGAAATCTTTGGGTTGATCTGCGAGGGTTATAAAAATATCATGCTCTGGTAACCACATGGCACTTTGCCTGATTAGCTGTTGTAAGCTGATAGTAAATCCTTCCGTGCCTTCGGTATTTAGCTGGATGGTTACCAGGGGCGCATCGGGTTGGTTCCAGGTATCTTGTTGTAGCCTGGCTGATTGTCCCGGTGAACCATGTTCCATGAGGTAACCCCACATCGCGTCGCCGTTAATTGCATAACCGTCTTTGTGCTGCGCTAGCTTTCTTAAAGGCGCCGTTGGTTCCGGCCAGGATATTTCTGTTATCAATTCATCAATATCTCCCGCACCGTAATTTAATAAGGAGGTATCGCCGGCCTTGTCATTTGGCTCTATCCCCTTACCAGTTGGTGCTGCCACGGTAAGACCTGGTGAATTGCTAATCAGCTGGATCGTTCTCTTTGTTTGTTTAGAACTTTTTAATCCGAAGCTGATTTTTATTTTAGTTTGATGTTGGTTAGGGGGCATCTTGTCCGCATTTATGGCAGACAGGCTGGATAACAAAATGAACAGCAGGGATATTTTAAAGAAAGGATTGATCAAATGTTTTAAGTTAAGAGAGTACAAATTAAAATTTTAAAGTAACAACCAGGAGAAGCAAATGAATTGCTCCTGGTTGCTTCTTTTCCATCAATACCCCGGATTCTGCACCAGTTGTGCGTTCTTATTAATCGCTGATTGCGGGATAGGCAGTACATAATTCTTTGCCGCATAAAAAGTTCTCATGCCACCACCAGCGTTCACTGATTTATACACCCAGCTGGCACCAGACTTTTCAATCAATATTGCATGAAGCGGTCCGTTAAGTTTTGTTTCAGCCAATTTTAACCTCAATAGGTCGGGTAAACGTTTTTCTTCAAAGGCCAGTTCCACACGTCTTTCGCGAGCAATGGCAACACGCATCTGTGCCTGTGTCATGCCTGCAGTAAGATCTGGTAATTCAGACCTCTTTCTTACGGCATTTATGGCTGCATAAACAGTAGCATCTGCACCCACTGCTTCGTTCTGCGCCTCGGCGTAACCCAACAATACTTCTGCATAACGAAAGATAATCCAATTGGCGCTATTGCCATTATTGGTGGCGCTTGCATATTTTGGATTACAACCTTTACGAAGATAATAACCAGTGCGGGTAGAAATGCTGCTGTTGTTAAGATCCGTAGCATTCAAACTTCCCACACCCTGCTTCATGATCATAACATCACCCAGCCAGGTGGAACCGTCGTAACAAATAGACTGGTAAAATCTTTTTTCCCTGTTCTCGTAAGGTTTCTGCGGATCATAACCCGAAGCCGGGTCCGTGATCTGCAGGCCGTTTGCCATCGCATACTCATCCACGATATCCTGCGTTGGATTCAGCTGTCCCCAACCGGTAAGCGAGCCATTTACAAAACGAGGACCCAACTGGCCGTCGCGGTAATTCGCCAATGAAGTACCACCCAGGTGCTGGCGCGCAAAAATTACTTCTACATTGTTATTGTTCTCTTCAAAGAACATCGTGTTATAGTCAGAAAACAAACTGTACACTTTCAATTCCATCACTTTTTTATAACTGGCTGCGGCCAATGCCCACCTGGCTTTATCGTTAGCCGGATTTTTCAGCGCTCCTGCATTAAATAGTTCACACCAGCCTTTGAGTGTTAGCATGGCTCCTTTTGTTGCCCTGCCTGCTTCGGAAGTGGTTGGAAGTTCCGCTTCTATTGCTACAAGTTCAGTAGTGATAAAAGCATAGGTTTCATCTGAAGTATTACGTTTCCTGAAGATGGCATCGCCCTGCTCGTTCTGATTCAACACATCGGTAATCACCGGCACACCACTATGATACATCCAGAGGATCGAATAAAAATAAGCCCTTAAAAAACGCGCCTCTGCCAGTTTGGGTTTCTTCCAGCTATCCGGCAATGTAGAAGCAGTAACCTTTTGAATGAACAGGTTACACTTGCGGATATCGGTATAATGTCCCCACTTGCTGGGTGCATTACTGGCAGTATAAATGGATGCGGCATAGATATTTGTGCTCACCCTACCTGCCTGTCCGTTGATGCCGTTATCAGAATAATTTTCCCATGGATCATCCGTATTGATAGTAGGTATTGAAGCATAAATATTGTTAAGGAAGAGATCGGCATTACCAGTGCTTGACCATAAAGTGGCGTCAGACACCTGGTTCTTTGGTGCTACTTCCAGGAATTTTTTACAGGAAGAAACAGTACTTATTACGAATATCAAAGCGATGAGTCTTTGCGATATTCTTGAAAAATTATATTTCATTACCGGAATTTTAGATTGATTAAAAAGTGATGTTCATGCCAACAGAAACAGCTTTCTGATTTGGATAACCCCAGCTTCCGTTGGGTATCCAGCTATCGTTCACACCAATTTCAGGATCATAATTTATGAGTTTGGTCCAGGTTAAAATATTCTGTCCGGATACATAGATCCTCGCACTCTGTATCCTGACCGCATTCATAATTTTCGCTGGCAGCGTGTAAGAAAGAGTCGCACTTTTCAACCGGAGATAACTTGCATTGCCCACCCAAAAAGATGAGGTCTGTGAGTTATTAACCGTTGGTGATGAAGTGAGCCTTGGATTTGCTACGTTGGTATTCGTAGGCGTCCAGTAATCAAAATTATGCGTGTAGGGTAACATCGTTTCCCAGAAAGGCATGATAGAAGAACCATGATAATACCAGTTTGTTTTCGCGGCACCCTGGAACAACATATCCAAAGCAAAACCTTTAAACTTAACTCCCGGTGAAAAGCCATACATGATGATCGGTGCTGCCACCGGGTTTCCAATTACTGTGATGTCATCATCGTTGATTTTGCCATCGCCATTCATATCTTCATAACGGATATCACCAGGCTGCACCGCGCCCCATGGCTGTACCGCTATCCCTTTATTTAAAGCACCTGTCGCATCAAAATCACCTTGTTGCAAATAGCCGAGTGCATGGTATCCGAACTGTGTACCTAACGGTCTTCCGGTTAGCCTGCGATTGGGATTGTTATAAGTAGCTGCTAATTCAAAAACTTTCAGCAGTTTATTTTTTGCATAGGTCATGTTGCCGCTTAAGGATACCTGCAGGTCTTTTGAAATATTATATATGGAACTTGCAGTGAAGTCAAATCCACCATTTTCCATTTCACCTGCATTCACCTGGCTCAATCCAATACCATATTCAGACGGTACGATCACATCCGGATTCACCAGCATGTTTGATCTCTTCTCATGAAAGTAATCTACTTCAACATTCACCAGACCTTTCAGCAAATTAAACTCTACGCCAATGTCTGTTTTCTTTGCACGCTCCCAGGTGATATTAGGATTAGGTTCGGCTCGCGCGCTGATACCCTGCACCGCATTGTTACCGAGGGAATAATTTGTTCCCAATACACTGTAAGTGCTCATGTACTGGAACGGACTACCCGCCAGCGCTCCCACTTCACCGTAAGAAGCACGGATCTTTAAGTTATCGAGCCAGCTATAACGATTCTTTAAAAATTTCTCTTCGGATAATCTCCAGCCCACTGAAAATGCGGGAAAGAAACCAAACCTGTTTTCAGGCGCAAAATAATAACTACCATCATATCGCCCACTTGCTTCTACCAAATATTTTTTCTCGAAATCATAGGCCACACGGTATACCAATCCCACTTGCCTTGCGGAAGTAGAAGCTCCGGCTGTACTCATATCTGCCTGGCTGGAACTACCGCTATTGATCTCATCAATCGTTAAATTGTAATTTCTTCTTTGTGCAACAACACTCACGAGGTCATTACTTTTGGCTTCAAACAAACCCAGCACACTAACATTGTGTTTACCAAATGAGCGATCATAGTTCAGTCCGAACTGGTAGGTCATTTGTACTGCGTTATCGGTGCCCTGACTAAGAGACGGTTTTGTTTGTCCCCAGATGCCATCTTTAATAACGTATGGCGTTTGTGATTTATCCAGACTTGCTTTCTGTATAGGTAAGATCCATTGCTTGTTCATCGCGAAGGATGGGTCAAATGCGATGGTGCCTCTTGCTTTAAGTCCTGGCAGGAAAGGAAGTTTTTGTTCGATAGATAACTGCGAATAAAGTGCGGAAGAATTGTTTTTAAGATAACCGCTGTTAAACAAACTTCCCGTAAGAAAAGTTCCAGACATTCCGTTGCTAAAACGAAGCGGCCATAGAGTGGATGCAGGTAGCCAATCAATTCAAAGATTCTACCGGTAGTTACCGCAGGATAATTATTCTGCTGAATTCTTCCATTTAGATTGAAAGAAACACTCGTAGTATTTGTCACCTGTGCATCCAAGTTTAAAGTAACATTATAACGTTTGGTAAAGGTAGCCGGCCACATACCCTGCTGGTATTGATAACCAAGCGCCGCATAATATTTCACCCGTTCTGCGCCGCCGGAAATTTCAATATTGTGGCTGGTAAGAATGGCATTCTTATTAGTGATATCACCCCAGATATTTTTAAACGTCGGGTATGCATCGGGGTCAGAACCATCATTGAATTTCTGAAGATCCGTTTCAGAATATGGTTTAGGCAATCCTTCATTTACCGCTGCGGCATTTCTCAGGGTAGCATATTGAAAAGAATTTACAAAATTGGGTAATACCACCGGGTTTTGAAATCCTACATAACCGTTATAGGTAAGCGATGGCGCGCCAGCTTTCCCTTTTTTTGTAGTAATAAGGATAACGCCATTGGCACCTGCAACACCATAGGGAGCAACAGCGGCTGCGTCTTTCAACACGGAAAAAGATTCTATCGAATTAGGATCCAACTGTTGAAAACTTCTCGGGATACCATCTACAATGGTCAATGGTTGATTGGCACCCGTTGAGGAGATACCCCTGATGTAAATGTTAGAACCATCTTTGCCGGGCTCACCAGATCCCTGCTTCACGATTACGCCAGCAACCCTGCCGCCTAACCCGTTACTAAGGTTCGCAATAGGAAGCGCCGCCACTTCTTTTCCTTTTAAAGTTGAGATAGCTGACGTCACGGAAGTTTTTATTTTTGTTCCATAACCAACTACTACCACATCGTTCAGAATGCTGCTGGTAGCGGCTTTCATCAGTATGTTCAGGTTCTTCCGGGTACCTACTTTCAAAGATTGTTCTTCAAAGCCCGCATAGGAAAATACCAGTGTTTGTCCGTAAACAGCATTTAGCGTAAATATGCCCTGTTCGTTTGTCGTAGTGCCTTGCTGTGTTTCTTTAATAAGAACGGTTACATTGGATAAGACAGAATCTCCGTTCGTAACTTTACCCGTAACCGGTACAGGTGTCTGTGCAAACAGGCTGATAGTGAAGAAGATAAAAACAAAATGAAACAGGAAAAGCTTCCTGCCATTGAGTGGGTTTTGTGTTGGTGACTTCATAGCAATTATTTTTGTTTTGGTGAGTAACCCGGGTGCAATTAATACGCTTTCAAAATTATCCGATCGGCTCATTGCATTATTACACCATATTGTTGATTGAGTATCCTATTTTGTAATTCTTACCCGATTTTGTAACCTAAATACCCAAAGTCACTGAAATAATTTCAATTTCGCATATATTTAGAAAATGAAGCCGCACTACAAACCGATCCCTTCCGAATCGAAATTATTTAAAGTGGAGTTCCAAGAAACTATAAAAGAATTCTATTATCCCTGGCACTATCATCCTGAATTGGAACTGGCCTATGTTTTAAGCGGACAAGGTGTACGGTACGTTGGCAACTCCATTGAAAATTTTTACCAGGATGATTTAGTGCTCTTAGGATCCAACCTTCCGCATACCTGGAACACGGCTGAACAGGAGCAACCTGTAACCGCTATCGTGATCTATCTGAAAGAAGAATTCCTGGATAAAACATGGATGCAAAGTATAGAGTTCGAGGCCATCAGGAGGCTGCTCACTAACATGAGCAAAGGAATCAAGGTTGATAACGCCGTAGCGCTTCAACTCAAACAAAAGTTCTTTGAACTGCTCAAAGCCAACTCTTTTGAAAAATTGATGATCCTGCTCGGAATCTTACAAGACCTTGCTTACAATAACGCTTCCAGGTATTTATGCGAACAGGAATTCATCTGCGACCTCAACTATACAGATAAGGCACGTATCAATGAAGTGTATGATTACATCCAGAGTAATTATTGCAAACCTGTTACCCTTGCCGGTATTGCTTCCAAAGTGAATATGAGTGAGGAATACTTCTGCAGGTTTTTTAGTAACACTATGAAAAAACCTTTCTTTGAATTCCTCAACGAATACAAGATTAACAGGGCCTGTAAGCTGCTTATTGAAACTGACAAGCAGGTGAGCGAAGTGTGTTATTCATCAGGCTTCGAGAGCATTCCTTTTTTCTACAGGCAGTTTAAGAAATTTAAAAATTGCCAGCCGAAAAGCTACAGAATGAACTACCAGAAAGTTTCTGAATTAAATCTCCCCGAAGAATTGACGAATGGAAGATAAACCCGGCGCAAATTTGCTATTTTTCTCTAAACGGTTCATCAAGAAACTTATCTACCCAGTTAACAAAAAGCTCCGGCATCTTACTACCTTTTTTCGAAACTTCCACTTCACCCAAATACTCACTATGTAGAACGGGCAGGATGGAAAGTGTTCCATATTGTAACAACTGGTTCATCTGCAATGCGTGTTCGGGAGTGGCAACATCATTATCGCCCATAATTATAAACGTCGGTGTCTTGATAGACTTAAGATCCTCCTCTTTCCAGTCTTTAAAATTGATCATTCTTTTTGCGTCCCTGTCAAACATGATCTGCAAGTCCTGCGGCCTGGGAGATACTTAAAGATAAGCTTCCTTAATCCCGGTGGCATGTTTGCCAGTGTTGCATGATTCATCCCATCCCAGAAACCTTTGATCATACCTTCTCTTTTTGTAAAATGATGATGCTACCACAATTTTACGGAACAGTTCAGGATGCCTGATCGCTAGCTGCATAGGTGGCATTGCCCCCATTGCTAAAGCCTAACACCCAAATTTCGCAAGCTGATAAAACCAGCCACAATAGTTTGTAATATAGTTGGGTTTGTTTAAGGTTTTGAACAAGATGGTATTTTTAAAGAAATTTTTTTGTTGACAGTTCAAGACTTCCCTTACCCATAAACCCTGATTATGATTAATTTGGGGTGCCGTAAATTAAATGCCTAAGTTTCAAAAGCAGGATCGTAATTTTTTGTAGTAAATATTTTAAGTACCCATTGCCTGGCTGTTTTTATCCACCTGGCAGTAAGGGTTACAAAGTGTAGAATGAAATTTTTAAGCTGCATAGCGTTGTTTACAAAACTTACAACCCCTGCATATTTTTGCTTTACATATTGAAACAAAATATAAGCAATTGCCGTTGCGTAGAGGTAAATGGTATTCAATTGAAAACTATTAAAGGGCAACTTATTCCACGAGAAATCATAATCTAATTCTTTAAAATGGTGTTCGCCCTGGCAACCTCTTTGATTGTAAAACTCAATTATATCAAGGGCTGTGGCTTCATTGTCGGAGGTAACAACGGCGCTATAACGGTAACCGTTGTTGTCAAAAATAGTAGCTTGTTCGTTACTTAATTTCCTTCTGTATGCTACTATGCGGCGAGGAGCTTGTTCACCAAATAATTATTTCTCTATGCTGCATACTTCTACCTTGCAATGGTTAAGCAGGGCAACCTGCCACTCGGTTTCATCTTCTAATGCAATTCGTAAATTATCATTTTGTTCGGCTCTAATATAGTAAATGATGTTATTTTTTTCCAGATATTTTATGGTATTTTTTTCATAGCAGCAAGCATCGGCCCTAAATTTATTTGCCGTTAGTTTTTGTGCAATACATTGTTCTAATGCGGCTGCGATGATATTTTCTTAGTTATAACTTTCAGGGGTGTTGCCCTTACGGTTTTGTAAATAGACAGGCAGCTTATTGATGCTGCATAACACAGGATAATAGCCTTCGCTTTTTTTATAGGTAAAAGCATTATCAATCCTGGTGTTTTCTATGATGTGCCCATCATAATCCATAGTATGTTTTTCGCCTTGTTTTACCAATCCTGTTTGCCTGCAAAGATCTGTCAGCAAGCTGTTGAAGCCTTTGTGTTCGTTTATAAAATGCTCTTTGCCTGTAGTTGTTGCTTCTTTTTTTATCGGTTGTACAAGTTCTTGAAACGCATATTCAATGGTGTCGGGTGAGGCTATTGTCAGGCAAGGAGGGTCTTGCAATTGTTGTTTTAAAATATTAAGATCATCAAGCACATCGCCTCCAATTAGTTTGCTGTAAAAAATGCCTTTCAATAAATCGGCATAGCTGTATTGTGCTAAAAAGCTGCGGCTGCCAAGGCTTTGGGTTACTATCGAAGAAAAATTTATTCTTCTGATGTCTTCCTCAATAAAATTTATACCGCCGAATGATTGGTAAACCGACTTTTTTACTTGGACTTGCGTATGATTTTTTTACATCGCAAAGTTCATCTAATTGGGTTAATCAAGCAAATGCCTCAAATGCTTTTCTATAAAGGATTTGGGGCTTTTTTAAAAAATTACTTGCGAAATTGGGGGTAAAACGTCTGCATCGGTAATCTTTAATAACTTCAATATGCGGGCTACATCATCTGCGTCCTGCTCAAAGGTTGTAACACGGCCATTATCGGACTTACTTCTATGCGCCTGCAGTTCTAAGGCTATCACTTTATGCGTTTTAGCAAATGATGGCAGTACATTGTTTCAATTGCTTTCTATGGTTTATCCGCCACCATGAATGAGTACCAAAGGTTTGCCCTTCTCATGGATCTCGTAATACATCTGAAGACCATTCACGTCTGCATATTTACCAACGTCCTGTGCTGTAGTAGTCATAGTCGATGTAATTAAAAAATGCACCAATATAGTAACGTTGAGGATGGTATTTTTCATATCGTTTTTTGTGTGATGGTGATATTTCTACCACAAAGATGGGTGCCATGATTGGCAGACGTTAGGGTGTCACGCGACATTATAAGGGTGCAGATGAGATTTGGGTGGATTATATCCGTTCTAATTAAATTAAACAAAAATCAATAGTTTTGGAACCATCGTGATGCGCTTCAATAAAGAATTGTCTGAATTGTGATCTTTGGGACTAAGAAGTTGTCTGAACTCAAACCAATTAAAAATATGAAATACCGATTCCTTACCTTACTCCTTTGCTTAAGCATATCCCTTAGCATAGCGCAGCAAAAACTTCCGCCCGATCTAAACCAGTATATCAACAGGGTACTTGAAACATTCAGTGTTCCCGGCATGGCTGTCTCCATCGTACAGAACGGTAACGTGATCCTCGCCAAAGGCTACGGCAGTAGGAAGTTGGGCTCTCCGGATCCTGTTGATGAGAACACCTTATTTCTTATCGCTTCCAATTCAAAAGCCTTTACCGCTACTGCCCTTGCCATTCTGGTACAGGAAAAG
>Ga0123336_10004777_pt1 | contig 10905 bp, 8 predicted proteins | sample SSSSmetaG_FD_96466 | JGI IMG/M metagenome (GOLD analysis project Ga0123336, IMG submission 96466) | Glacier valley bacterial and archeal communities from Borup Fiord, Nunavut, Canada, to study Microbial Dark Matter (Phase II) - ​SSSS metaG | ecosystem: Environmental > Aquatic > Freshwater > Ice... | reverse complement strand
GACTTCTGGGATGTGGGGGTCAATTACAAACGTAGGAACGCCGTGGGGAACGTACTCGAGCAGACCTGCCGCCGGGTAGACGCCCAGCGACGTACCCACCACCATAAACAAGTCAGCCTGGGTGCAAAGTTCGGCGGCCCGTTCGATTTCCGGGACCATTTCACCGAACCACACGATGTGGGGGCGCAACTGAAACCCTGCTTCGCACAAATCGCCCAAATTGAGTTCCCAGCCGCCCTTATTGATTTGCTCGAGCGGATAAATCAGATGCTCCCTCACGCTCGAGCGCACCGTGAACAGCTCCCCGTGCAGGTGCAGCACCCGGCTCGAGCCTGCCCTTTGGTGTAAATTGTCCACGTTTTGGGTGATGATGTGGACCTCGAAGGTGTCCTCGAGCTGGGCCAGCGCCCTATGGGCCGCGTTGGGAACGGCCCCCTTCGCTTGCTTGCGGCGCTGATTGTAAAACTCGAGCACCAGTTCGGGATTTCTGCGCCAGCCTTCCGGTGAAGCGACGTCCTCGACCCGGTGATTTTCCCACAGCCCGTCCGAGTCGCGGAAGGTTCTGAGGCCACTTTCGGCTGAGATTCCCGCTCCGGTCAACACGATGAGGCGCTTCATGGGGTCAGTTTAGCGGGAGGAGGCAGACGGCAGGCCGCAGACGCCCGAAAAAACGAGTTCTGAATTCTGATGTCTGAACTCTGATGTCCGAATTCTCGAGCACAAAAAAAGCCCCTCACGCTCGAGGGGCTTTTCAACACAGCAAATTCAGCTCAGCGACTTCTTGGCGGCGTCGGCAACATCGGCTACCTTGTCGGCCACGCCCGCTTTGACGTCAGCGACGACGCCCTGGATGTGGGCCTGACCCTGAGCCACCTCGTGGTGAGCCTCGACCTGAGCGGCGTTGTGCTCGACGGTGTGGGCCGCGTCTCTGGCCGCGTCAGCCAAACCGCTGCTCGAGCCGGACAGCGCATGAGCCGCGTCAGCGGCCTTGTCCGAGACCGCGCCTGCCACGCCCGCCACCGCGCCGTGAACGCCCTCTTTAGCGTCGGCGACCACACCTTCGACCTTAGCGTCGCCCGCTTTAGCCTCAGCCCCGTCGCGCATATCACTGATGCCGTCGCGCACCTTGTCGCCCATGTCGTCGGCCCAGTCTTTGGCGTCGTGAGCCACGTCTTCAATCTTGTCTACCACTTGGTCCAGCATTTTCTTGGCGTCGTCGAGCAGGGACATAGCAAACCTCCGGGGAATTGTGATACCTCTCGAGTGTAGCCCTATGGCTTCTACCAAACATCATGGAAACGTGGCGTTAGGGTGAGGAAGATTAAGCTAAGAGGGTCCGCTCGAGGCTGTGACCAGAGGTTCCCATTCCCCTGTCCCGCGCTCGAGCGTCACCCATCCGACATACTGCGCGCTCAGATGTGCTTCAATGGGCGGAAGTTTAGCGGCTCGAGCCTTTTTAAGAATTGAGCCACTACACGCGACGCCTGAAATCCATAGAAATTAAAATATCCCCTCCCACAAGTTTTTCAGCTCATCACTTATCACCCGTAACTCATAGCCAAACCACCCGTCAGAAATTCACTCGAGGAGTACACATGCGAAATTGGGTTGCTGCACTGGGCGGGGCGCTGGGCGTCATCTCGTGGGTATTGCCGTGGCTCAACTTTCGGCCTAACCGCCTACTCTCCGGTCAGGCCGAGAGCCTGTGGAACCTGCCCAACGTGTGGGGTTACGCTGCGCTGGTCCTGTGGGTCCTCACGCTGGTGCTGGCGATAATGCCGCTCAAGATGAGTGAACGGGCTATACCGCTGCGCGGCTGGCTGCTCGGTGCGCTGGTGGCGCTGGCCGTGGCCTCGAGCGGGTTTTACCTGCAAGTCTCGAGCGCGTCTCTCACGGCTAGCGTGGGGGAATTCTCTCGAGCGTCGCTGTCCGGTGGCGCGTGGCTAAGCCTGCTGGCGATGTACGTGGCCGGGTTCGGGGTGGGTCAGGAAGCGCGCTTTGCGGCGTGGCTGGGTCCGCTAGCCCTGCTGGGTTTGCTGTTTACCGGGGCCTTCTCGAGCCTGGGTCCGGCGGTGGAGCTGCGCGGCGTGTCCGAGAGCTTCGGGCCGGAACTGGTACGCCACCTGGCGCTCAGTTTCACCGCACTGCTCATCGCGGCCCTGGTGGGCGTGCCGCTGGGCATCGCCGCCGCCCGCAGTTCGTCGCTGGCCGGTCCGGTGCTGGGCGGGGCAGGCTTTTTGCAAACGGTCCCGTCGCTCTCGCTGTTCGGCCTGCTGCTGCCCCCGTTGGCGGCTCTGGGACGCGGAACCACCCTCGGCACCCTGCTGTTGTGGCTGCTCGGCTCGAGCGCCGTTGCGTTTTTAATCTCGAGAATCCCACTGGGGGGCCGCATCGGGGGGAACCTCAAACTCGCCGTCTCGAGCCTGTTTGGAGCGCTGGCGGTGAGCATCGGGCTGCTTATTGCTGGGATGCTGCTCTACAACGTTTTTACCGGAAATCTCGAGGCGCTGGGCAATTTTAGGTTTTCAAACCCCCTGGCCGACATCGGCGTGCGCGGCATCGGGGCGGCTCCGGCCCTCATTGCGCTCACGCTCTACGCGCTGCTGCCCATCGTGGTCAACACCTACGTGGGCCTTCGCAACGTGCCCGAGGGCGTGCGCGACGCCGCAAAGGGCATGGGCATGAACCCCACCCAGTCGCTGCTGCGGGCCGAGTTGCCGCTCAGCCTGCCTTTTTTGTTCGAGGGCGTCCGCTCGAGCCTGGTGCTCACGCTGGGCATCGCCACCATCGCCGCCCTCATTGGGGCTGGGGGCCTGGGCTTTTTTGTGCAGCGCGGCGTCGAGGGGGCTATTCCCGATTTGGTGCTGCTGGGCGCGGCCCCGGTGGTGATTCTGGCCCTGTTGGGCGACGCGCTGGTGAAGGGTCTGGCGCGGGTGTTTGTGCCAAGGGGCTTGTGATTCGTGGGTTATCAGTTGTCGGTTGAGAAGGTGCAATGGGAGGAATTAGCGATGGAGCACATGTATTTTTTAAAATTTGATATGAAACCTACGCTCGAGGGTCTTCGTAACCGAGAACCGAAAACTGATAACCGAGAACTCCTCTCCTACGGAGCGTACAAACCATGAGCGCCGCCATCCAGTTTCAAGGCGTCGAGAAGCGCTACGGCCCCACCCTGGCGCTCGAGAACATCACGCTCGAGGTGCCCAAAGGTGAATTGGTGGTCTTGATTGGACCTTCGGGTTGCGGTAAATCTACCCTGTTACGACTCGTCAACCGCATGATTGAACCCACCGGCGGCGCGCTGCTGGTCGAGGGTAAAAACGTGCTCGAGCAGGACGCGGTGAGTCTGCGGCGCTCGATTGGCTACGTGATTCAATCTATCGGCCTCTTTCCGCACATGACCATCTTTGAAAACGTCGAGGTGGTGCCCAGTTTGCTGGGGTGGGAGAAGGGAAAAAAGCGTAGGGGGGCAGCGGAACTGCTCGCTGTGGTGGGCCTTGAGCCGGACAAATTTGGAGACCGCTATCCCAAGCAGCTCTCTGGAGGTCAGCAGCAGCGGGTAGGCATCGCGCGGGCGCTGGCGGCGGACCCGCAGATTCTGCTGATGGATGAACCCTTTGGCGCGGTGGACCCCATCACCCGTGAGCGCTTGCAGGCCGAGTTTTTACGCATTCAGAGCGAGATTCACAAGACCATCTTGTTCGTGACCCACGACATAGACGAGGCGGTCAAGCTGGCGGACCGCATCTGCCTGATGCGCGACGGGAAAGTGGAGCAGTACGCCACCCCCGAGGAGCTGCTGGGCAACCCGGCAAGCGATTTCGTGCGCGATTTCGTGGGCGCGGACCGCGAACTCAAGCGGCTGGGGCGGGTGAGTGTGGCGAGTTTGATGGGGCCGATGCAGAGGTCAGAATTCGGACGTGAGACGTCAGAAAAAGCAGCGATTCCGGGGACCATGAGCGCTCGAGATGCACTTTCCCGGTTGCTCGAGGCGGGCGGGGAGCTTCCGGTGGTGGACCCGCAAGGTCAAATCATCGGAACAATTACCCTGAACGATTTGACCGTGGCCCGTATGGATGAGCGCAGTATGGACCAGCGCCACAAGGCCACATGAGGGTCGCTCGAGCACTAATCAGGATGGGGGTGCTTTGGGCCGCGCTCTTTGGGCTGTTCGCGTGGCAGGGATTGTGGAAAACCCTGCTCGAAACCCTGGTGGGCCGCACTCCACCGCCCATCTTCGAGCGGGCCACCTTGCTTGAGTTAGCGCTCGAGCACATCTCACTGGCGGGCCTTTCCATGCTAGGCGTGCTCATCGTCGGCCTGCCGCTGGCGGTGTGGGTCACGCGCCCGTCGGGCAAGCCATTCCTGAGTCTGGTCTCGAGCCTAACCGCGCTGGGACAGACTTTTCCTCCGGTGGCGGTGCTGTTCCTGGCGCTGCCCATCTTTGGCTTCGGCAGCACCTCGGTGTATCTGGCGCTCTTTTTGTACGGCCTGCTGCCCACCGTCTCGAGCACCTTGGTCGGGCTGGCTGGGGTAAACGAGAACGCAAGGGACGCCGCGCGGGGCATGGGCATGAACGAGCGCCAGATGCTGCTACGGCTCGAGTTGCCGCTAGCGCTTCCAGCGGTTCTGGCGGGGCTGCGAACCAGTTTCGTGCTCCTCATTGCCACCGCCGCACTCGCGCCCTTAGTGGGTGCGGGCGGACTGGGCCAGCCCATCATCGCGGGCCTGAGCGTGAACAATTTGGGTTACGTGCTCGAGGGAGCCATTGCGGTAGCCTTACTCGCGCTGCTCACCGACTACACCGTGCGCGACCTCGAGCGGGCGATTACCCCGTGGTCGTGACCTCCTGTGAACCTCTGACGAGGTTGCAAACGTCGAACGTCAAACGCCTGTTTCGTTTCTGGCGTTCGACGTTCGGCGTTTGACGTTTGTAGAGCGCTTGCGCTCTACAACTGCGCCACCGCCACCGGAGCGCTTGAGGGTTGGTCGCTGCCTCCCGGCGGTTCCACTGACACCGCGAAGGTTTCGCCCTGAGCCACCGCGCTCGAGGTGAGGAAGTTGCGCCCCCCGTAAACGCCCAGTGAAACAGGTTTTGCGTCCTTGGCAATCTTCCAGGCCTGGTAGACCCGTTCGCTCGAGGGAGATTTGTCGAGCAGCACGTAAACCTCTCCGGTGGCGAGGCGGGCCAGTTTGCCCACCGATTGACCTTTGGAGTTCAGCAACGCCTGGGTGATGGCTCCAGGGCGGCTGACATAGCTGTTAAACTCGTTCTGAATACGGTTTTCCTGAATAAAAGGGAGGCTGGGCAGGACCACCGCCAGCGCAATCACCGCTGCCAGTCCACCCAGTGCCGCGCCCAGAATCCAGCGGGGCCGCTCTCGGGGAAGCTCGAGCACGCTTTTTTGTGGGGTGGAGGTCGTAACCACGGGTGTTTCGTAGACAATCGCTCGAGTTGCACTCGGCTGCGATGCTTCACCCTGAGCGCGAACTCGAGCCAGCAAACGGTCTTCGGCCCCTGATTGGAGGTTCACTGGCTCGAGTTCGAGCACCATATCGGTCAGACCCTCTTGCATGGCCCGCACCTCGGCTCTGGCTGCACTATCGCGCTCGAGCAGGCGTTCCACCTCAGCGCTGGCCTCGGGAGACAGCGTGCCCAGCGCGTAGGCTACTAAATTGTCAAAATCAACGGTCATTGGGCACCTCCTTTGGGGGTCTGCTCGAAATGTTTACGAAGCTGGCTCAGTGCGCTTCTGAGTTGAGTCTTGATGCTGCCCAGCGGCTTTCCGGTGAGCACCGCCAGCTCAGAGTGACTGTAGCCCTGATAAAAAGCCATTTCGATGAGGTGCTTCCCCTCGGCCCCCAGGGTGTCCACCGCCCGGCGAACGACCTGTTGCTCGAGCAAATCCGCGCTCTCGGTGGGAGAATCCCACTCCTCGAGCGGCAGGGTCGCCTCGGCGCTGTCCCGACGGGCGTTGAGCATCCGGCGGTGCGCGATGGTGACCAGCCAGGTCTTGGCCGAAGCCAGGGTCGGGTCGAAGCGATTACTGGCGTTCCAGGCACTCAGAAAAGCGTCCTGAACGCACTGTTCGGCCAAATCGAGGTCGCTCATCATGCGCCGCGCCATCGCCATCAGGTAGCGCGAGTAGCGTTTGTGTAACTCGAGCAGCGCCGACTCGTCGCGCAGGGCCATTCGTCCAATCAGTTGTTCATCGGTTTCATCCATGAATCCTCGCTTTAGTCGGGGTGTTTTGCGTCAATCTGCTCAGAATTCAGGGTTGCGAGGTTAATCGGTTCCTCGCTCTTATCGTATAAGGACTATAACCTAACGCTTTCATTTTGGATTGGACGCAGCAGGGAGGGCGCTCGAGCCACCCCTTTCATCGCCCAGACCCAGCCTATACACTGGACTCGAATGTTCGGCCCACACGCTCAAACCCCGGCTCATGTCCAAGCCACCCTGCTCGAGGTATTCTCGGGGCAACTCAGCCGCGCTGATGCGGCCCAGCGGCTAGGCGTCAGCGAAGACGTGCTGGGCGCTCAACTGGAGAAAGTGCTCGAGGCTGGTCTGGGGGCGCTCGAGCCAGAAACACCCCAGCGAGAGACACCTCAACCGGACCTATCTGAGGCGCAGCAGACACCCCTGACCGCCTTTTCTGACCGTGAATTTGCCCGTATGTTGCGCCACAGCGCGGTTCCGTGGGCCATCGTGACCCTGGGCGAGGGCCGCTTTCTCGAGGCCAGTCGGGCCACGCTCGAGCTGCTGGGCTACAGCGCCCCCGAATTGCTAGGCTCTACTGCGCTCGAGCTGAACCTGTGGGTGCATCTGGCCGAGCGGGAACATCTGGTCGAGACGCTGCGCCGCGACGGTCAGGGGCGGGGTCTCGAGGTCCATTTGCGGGCCAAAGACGGCGGTGAGCGCACGGTGTTGCTCGAGGCGCAGTGCTTCACAGGCTCGAGTGGCACAGGCTCACAGGAACCCATTCACACCCTCTATCTTTTTCAGGACATCACCGCCTTCAGGAAGGTGGAAAACGCGCTAATGCGGAGCAACGCGGTGCTCGAGGCCCAGTTCGAGGCCGCCCCAGACGGGGTGATGGTCATAGACGAGAATCGGCGGCTGGTGAGCTACAACCACCGCTACACCGCGCTGTGGGACATTCCCGAGGAGCTGCTCGAGCAGGGCGACAGCCGAGTGCTGGCCCCGCTGCTGGCCTCCCGTGTGAGCGACCCCGAGGCGTTTTTGGCGCGGGTGCTCTACCTCTACGACCATCCGCTCGAGGAATCACGCGACGAGGTGACGTTCAAAGACGGCACGGTGATGGACCGCCGCAGTGGTCCGGTGGTCTCGAGCGAGGGCAAAATTCTGGGCCGCATCTGGTTTTTCCGCGATATCAGCGAAGAAAAGCGGCGGCAGCAGGAACTCGAGCGCAGCAAGGCCCTGATGAAAGCCCAGCTCGAGGCCGCCCCAGACGGCATTTTAGTGGTCAGCGAGAAGCGCAAGCTGGTGGACTACAACCGCCGCTATCAGGAGCTGTGGGGCCTCCCCGACGCCATGATGAATCTGGAGCGCAACTCCGAGCGGCTGCCCTTCATGGCCGCTCAGGTGGTGGACCCGGTGAGCTACGTGGCACGGGTTCAAAACCTCTTCGAGCACCCCTTGGAGCGCGCCCGCGACGAAATTGTGCTCAAGGATGGGCGCACCCTGGACCGCCGCAGCGGCCCGGTGGTCTCGAGCGAGGGCAACCTGTTCGGGCGGGTGTGGTTCTTCCGCGACATCACCGAGGAAAAGCGGCGCGAAAGCGTGCTGCTCGAGGCGCGTGAAGCCGCCGACGCCGCCAACCGGGCCAAGAGCCACTTCCTGGCCAACATGAGCCATGAACTCCGCACCCCGCTCAACGCCATTTTGGGCTTCGCGCAGGTGCTGGCCCGCGACAGTGGACTCTCGAAAGTTCAGCTCGAGCAGGTGGGCATCATGGGCCGCAGTGGCGAACACCTGCTGAGTTTAATCAACGACGTGCTCGAGATGTCCAAAATCGAGGCCGGACGGGTGGCGCTCAACGAGAGCCGCTTCGATTTGCACCGCCTGCTGTTCAGTCTGCTCGAGATGCTGCGCCCCAGAGCGCTCGAGAAGGGCCTGTCCCTCGAGCTGAACCATGCCCCAGACGTACCCCAGTTCATATTTGGCGACGAAAGCAAGCTGCGCCAGGTTTTAATCAATTTGCTGGGCAACGCGCTCAAGTTCACCCCTAAAGGCCGGGTGTGGCTCGAGGTGGGCTATCAGGGCGACAAGCTGCACTTTGCGGTCTCGGACACCGGGTACGGCATCGAGGCCGAGGCTCTCAGTACCCTGTTCGACCCCTTCGTGCAGAGTGCCAGTGGGCGTCACTCGCTCGAGGGCACCGGGCTGGGCCTGCCCATCTCGCGGCAATTTGTGCGGCTGATGGGTGGCGACATCGGGGTCTCGAGCGTGCCCGGTCAGGGCAGTACTTTCAGTTTCGAGGTGTATCTGGAAAGTGCCGACTGGGCCGACTCGAGCGACATCGGCCTGAAAAAGGTGGTTGGGCTGGCCCCGGACGACTCGGGCCAGGTTCCACAGATTCGCATTCTGGCGGTGGACGACAAGTGGGAAAACCGCCAACTACTGGTACAGATGCTGGGCGCGCTGGGTTTCGAGGTGCTCGAGGCCGAAAACGGCGCGGTGGCGCTCGAGCAGTGGCAGGCGGGGCAGCCGCAGCTCATTTTGATGGACATGCGAATGCCAGTTATGGACGGTTTCGAGGCCACCCGCCGCATCCGCTTACTTCCGGGTGGGAGCGCGGTCAAAATCGTGGCCCTCACCGCCAGCGCCTTTGCCGAGCAGCGGGCCGAGGTGCTTAAGGTAGGCTGTGACGACTTCGTGCCCAAGCCGTTTCGGGAGCATCAACTCTATGAATGCCTCGCGCTGCATCTGGGCTTAAACTATCTTTACGAAGCAGAGGGTGAGAACACCAGCGCTTCGCTCGAGCGCACCGAGCGCGGCGGTCAGACGGTGCAAGCCTCAGACCTGCTCCCGCTGGGTCTGGAGTGGCGCACAGCCCTGCTCGAGGTGGCCACCGAGGGCGACGACGAGCGCTGCCTGGAACTGCTCGAGGACATCGCGCCCCATTACCCCGCGCTGTCGCAAACGCTGCGAGGCTGGGTGAGCGAGTTCCGCTTCCGAGAGCTTCGCACCCTGCTGCAACAAAGTATTTCCGAGTCCGAGCTGTAGTAAACTGATGCGCTCCACAGGCTCGAGAGAATCCCGATGAACCCAGAAACCTCCCCCTCCTCCCCTCAAATTTTAATCGTGGACGACACCCCGGCCAACCTCAAGGTGCTCTCCACCATGCTGCGTGGCGAGGGCTTCAAGGTGCGAAACGCGCTCGAGGGCCAGTCCGCGCTCGAGGCGGTGTTCAGCAGCCCCCCGGACCTGATTTTGCTCGACGTGATGATGCCGGGACTGAGCGGCTACGAGGTGTGTCAGCGCCTCAAGGCCGACCCCCAGAGTGCCCGCATTCCGGTTATCTTCATCTCGGCACTCGACGACGCGCTCGATAAGGTGCGGGCTTTTCAGGTCGGGGGGGTGGATTACATCGCCAAACCCTTCCAGCTCGAGGAGGTGCTGGTTCGGGTTCGCAGCCACCTCACCCTGGACCGTCAACGCCGCGAAATCGAAGCGCTCAACACCAACCTGCTGGTCAAAAACGCCCAGCTCGAGCGCGAAATCAGAGAGCGTCAGATTGCCGAAACCGAGCTTCAGCAGGCCAACGAGGAACTCGAGCGCCTGTCCCTGCTCGACTCGCTGACCCACCTGGCCAACCGCCGCCGCTTCGACGCTTACCTAGAAGAGCAGTGGCAGACTCTGGGCCGCGCCCGCCTGCCCCTCGGTCTCATCATGGCCGATGTGGACTTTTTCAAGCGCTTCAACGACCACTTCGGCCATCCGGCGGGCGACGAGTGCCTCAAGCGGGTGGCTCAGGCACTGCGGTTGGGCATTCACCGCAGCGCCGATTTAATCGCGCGTTACGGCGGTGAGGAGTTCGCGGTGATTCTGCCGATGGTGGACGAATCGGGGCTGGGGACCGTGATGGAGAGCGTACATCGCCAGATTGCCCAGCTCGGCCTGCTGCACCCCGGCTCGAGCGTGGCCCCTACCCTAACCCTGAGCCTGGGCGCGGCGGTGTGCATTCCCAGTCCAGGCGACACGGGCAACACTGTGGCCGACCTGATTGAAAGCGCCGACGCTGCTCTGTATCAGGCCAAGCAGCGCGGACGCAACCAGAGCGTGCTGGCCCCAAATCGCTCGAGCGAGGAAGGCGTGGGGCAGGCCAAATAGCGCTCGAGCTTTGCGTTCAGGAGCTATACGTTTCTGCCGCCAAATTGTTGAAGCTCACGTTGGCGCTATTGAATTGCAGCTTGATGGTGCCCACCGGACCGTTGCGCTGCTTGCCGATGATGATCTCGGCGATGCCCTGCTGGTCGGTTTCCTTGTTGTAATACTCGTCGCGGTAGATGAACATCACCAAATCTGCGTCCTGCTCGATTGCTCCCGATTCTCTCAAATCCGAGAGCATCGGCCTGTGGTTGGGTCGGCTCTCCACCGCTCGAGAAAGCTGACTGAGCACCAACACCGGAACACTCAGTTCCCTTGCGATACTTTTAAGCCCCCTCGAGATGTTGGATATCTCCTGCTGACGGTTCTCGCCGCCGCCGCTGTTCTTGGAGCCGCTCATAAGCTGGAGGTAGTCGATGATGACCAGACCCAGGCTGCCCTGCTGGGCCAGAATGCGGCGGCACTTGGAGCGCAGCTCGTTGAGGGTCAGGTTGGCATCGTCGTCAATCACCATCGGCGCGTCGGCAAGGCGGCCAGCGGCGGCGGCCAAG
>Ga0123336_10004773_pt1 | contig 10912 bp, 12 predicted proteins | sample SSSSmetaG_FD_96466 | JGI IMG/M metagenome (GOLD analysis project Ga0123336, IMG submission 96466) | Glacier valley bacterial and archeal communities from Borup Fiord, Nunavut, Canada, to study Microbial Dark Matter (Phase II) - ​SSSS metaG | ecosystem: Environmental > Aquatic > Freshwater > Ice... | reverse complement strand
CCCCCTCCCGGCCATAGACGCGCCAGGCGTGCTGGAAGTAGCCCAGCTCCCCATCCGGCTGCACGTAGTCGCGCAGGGACGACCCCCCGGCGGCGATGGCCTCGTGCAAGGTGGCCTTGATCTCCGGCACCAACCGGGCAGCGCCGTTACCAGCCACGTCGGCGGCGTGGCGGCTGGGGGCGATGCCGGCGCGGTACAGCGCCTCGCACACATAGATGTTGCCCAATCCCGCCACGATTCGCTGATCCAGCAACGCCGCCTTGATCGGCGTGCGGCGGCCCGCCAGCGCGGCGGACAGCACGGCGGGCGTGAAGGCGTCGTCCAGCGGCTCCGGCCCCAATCCGGCCAGCAGGCGGTGTTCGTCCTCGACCGCCGTCGGCACCAGGTCTATGCTGCCGAAGCGGCGGGGGTCCACGAAGCCAACGAGCCAGCCGTCGTCCGTCTCCATCTCGACGTGTTCGTGCAGCGCCGGGCCGGCGGTGTCCGGATCGTTTGCGCCGCGGTGGCGGATCAGCATCCGTCCGGACATGCCAAGGTGCAGAAGCACGCTTTGCCCGCTCCCCAGCCGCATCAGGATATACTTGGCCCGGCGGCGGAACCCGTCCACGCGGGCGCCCGTCAGCGCCGCCGCCAGACCCGCCGGAAACGGCCAGCGCAGCCCGTCCCGCCGCACCTCCACCCGCACGATCCCTCGGCCTTGCAGCCGGGCTTGCAGGCCGCGCATGACGGTTTCGACTTCTGGGAGTTCCGGCATCCTCCGCCCCCCACTATATCCCTACGCCATGAGCAGCAACCCATGAGCGGCAACCCCGGCGGCACCATCCCACGCGACACCATCCCACGCGACCCCGGCCAACGCGACCCTGGCACCGCCGACTTCGGCTTCCGCTCCGTGCCGCGCGCGGACAAGAAGCCGATGGTGCGCGCCGTGTTCGACAGCGTCGCGCCGCGCTACGACGTGATGAACGACCTGATGAGCCTGGGCGTGCATCGCCTGTGGAAGCGGGAGTTCATCCAAGGGCTGGACCCGCAGCCCGGCCGGACCCTGCTGGACCTGGCCGGAGGCACCGGCGACATCGCGCTGGGCTGGCTGGCGCGCGGCGGCGGGCCAGCGGTTCTGTCGGACATCAATGCGTCCATGCTCGACGTGGGCCGCCGCCGGGCCGCATCGGGCCGCGGGCAAGTGTCGCTGCTGGTGGCGGACGCCGAGGCCATCCCGCTGCCGGACGCCTGCATGGACCGGATCAGCATGGCCTTCGGCCTGCGCAACTGCACCGACAAGGCGGCAGTGCTGCGCGAAGCCCGGCGGGTCCTGCGCCCCGGTGGCCAGTTCCACTGCCTGGAGTTCTCCCGCGTGCAGGTGGCCGTCCTGGCGCCGGTGTACGACGCCTGGTCCTTCCGCGTGCTGCCGCGAATAGGCCGTCTGGTGGCCGGGGACGCCGAAAGTTACCAATACCTGGCCGAGAGCATCCGCACCTTCCCAAACCAGGAGGCTCTGGCAGCGATGATGCGCGCAGCCGGCCTGTCCCGCGTGACCTACCGCAACCTGACCGGCGGCATCGCCGCCATCCACCGCGGTTGGCGCCTATGACGGGCCTCCTGTCCCCTTTCCCTTCGGGGTCAAACCGTGAAACGGTTTACGGTTGGGGTGAGGGAAGCCAAGCAGCGCCGGTTCCGCCACAACTGGCCCGGTCCGTTTGTGCGGCCTTTCCCTCACCCCGACCCTCTCCCGGAGGAAGAGGGAGCAGCAAGCCCCGCCGCGTGACGGGCGGCCCGTAATGACAACCGCCCCAGCCCCCAAGCGCATCCTGCTCGTCGTCACCGGCGGCATCGCTGCCTACAAATCCCTGGAGCTGGTCCGCCTGCTCCGCCGCCAGGGCATCGCCGTCACCGCCGTCCTGACTGAGGGCGGCGCCCAGTTCGTCACCCCCCTCAGCCTGCAAGCCCTGACGGAGGAGAAGGTCTATACCGCCCTTTGGTCTCTGACCGACGAGAGCGAGATGGGCCACATCCAACTCTCCCGCAGCGCCGACCTGCTGGTAGTTGCCCCGGCCAGCGCCAATATGCTCGCCAAGATGGCGGCGGGCCTGGCCGACGACCTGGCCAGCACCGTGTTGCTGGCGACCGACAAGCCCGTGCTGGTCGCCCCCGCCATGAACGTCCGCATGTGGACCCACCCGGCGACCACCGCCAACCTGGCCCTGCTGCAATCCCGCGGCGTCCACGTCATCGGCCCGGACGAGGGCGCGATGGCCTGCGGCGAATACGGCCGGGGACGCCTGGCCGAGCCGCCCGCCATCCTGGCCGCCATCCAGGCCCTGCTTGGGGCACCGACGCCCGCCAGCGACCCTGCCAGCGACCCTGCCAGCTACCCCGGCCAGGTCCGGCCCGCCGGTCCCCTACCGCTGGCCGGCCGCCACGTCCTAGTCACCAGCGGCCCGACGCAGGAGCCGATTGACCCCGTCCGCTACATAGCCAACCGCAGCAGCGGCCGGCAGGGCCACGCCGTCGCGGCCGCCCTGGCGGCGCTGGGCGCGCGCGTCACCCTTGTCAGCGGCCCCGTTGCCCTAACGGACCCGCCCGGCGTCCACACGCGCCACGTGGAAACGGCCGCCGAGATGCTGGCCGCCTGCACCGCCGCGCTGCCGGCCGACGTGGCCGTGTGCGCCGCCGCCGTCGCCGACTGGCGCGTGGCGGAGGCATCCGCCGGCAAGCTGAAAAAGGCACCCGGCGGCCCGCCCGTGCTGACCCTGGTGCCCAACCCGGACATCCTGGCGGCGCTGTCCGCCGCCGGGCCGGGGCGCCCGCGGCTGGTCGTGGGCTTTGCGGCGGAGACCGAAGACGTGCTGGCCCACGCCACCGCCAAGCGTGCCCGCAAGGGCTGCGACTGGATCGTCGCCAACGACGTGCGCCCGGAAACCGGCATCATGGGCGGCGATGCCAACGAAATCCACCTGGTGACGCTCCAAGGCGCCGAGCACTGGCCGCGCCTGCCGAAGGCGGAGGTCGCCGACCGCCTAGCCGCCCGCATCGCGGACGCCCTGGCATGACGGTTCACCAGCACGCGCCCAGACCCACAAACCATGTCATAAACCAGTCATTGCGAGGAGCGAAGCGACGCGGCAACCCAGGGGCCGCCAGCATGGCACTGGCAGCCCCTGGATTGCCGCGCCGCAGAGGCGGCTCGGAATGAAAGCCGCCCCTGGCCGCCCGCATCGCCCAATGGCAGCGTCTTGAACCCGCCCACCGTCCGGTTCCGTCGCCTGCCGGGCAACCCCGACCTGCCCCTGCCGGCCTACGCCACCGCGGGCGCGGCCGGCTTCGACCTGCGTGCAGCGGAGGCCGCCACCATCCCGCCCGGCGCACGCCACCTGGTGCCAACCGGCTTCGCCGTCGCAGTGCCGCAGGGATGGGAGCTTCAGGTCCGCCCACGCTCCGGCCTCGCGACCCGGCACGGCGTAACCGTGCTGAACAGCCCCGGCACGGTGGACAGCGACTACCGCGGCCCGTTGCTGGTGTGCCTGGTCAACCTGGGGACAGAGGCGTTCAGCCTGGCCCGCGGCGACCGTATCGCCCAAGCCGTGATCGCCCCCGCGCCGCAGTTGGCGCTGGTGGAGGCGGACGAACTAGACGCGACGGTGCGGGGGGAGCGGGGTTTCGGGTCCACGGGACTGAAATAATTCGACGATCCCATAGCCGGTTCAGCCAAACATCAGATCAAGCCGCACAATGGTCTCCGGAGCGAGGACAAGTGCTACCTCTTCGCCCCGCTGGTGCTTGGTCACCCCACCATATCCATCGCCAGCCGGCCCGCGGTAGGCGTCCACGACACGATGCACCAAGCTCACGATCCAAACCTCCCCAACCCCAGCCCGCGCGTAGAGCGGCAGCTTCACCGTACGGTCAAACCGAAGCGAACTGTCCGCCACCTCGACCAGCAACAGGATGTCGGCCGGACCAGGATGCCCCGTAGCATAGAAGTCGTCCCGAAGCCGCGAGATCACTACGTCGGGCTGAGGTTCACTTGTATCGTCAAGCGCAACCGGGTTCTGGATCGAGACAATCGCCCGGCCCGCACAGGCCAAGACAAACGCCTGGGTCAGTCTGTTCACAACCGAGGCATGGCCCGGGCCGATCGGCGCCATGTCAATCAGGTCCCCGTCAATCAGCTCGATCCGGTCGTCCTCGCCAAAGATGCCGGCGTCGGCCATCCGGTGGTAGTCGCGCACGGTCAACCGGTGCCGGGCCGGCGCGATGCCTGCGTCGTCCATGATGCCCCTCCAATCCCCTGCACGGACCTATACCATCCCGCGCACCTCGGTTGGCACTGGCCACGTACCATGCCGCCTGGCAGGGCACGCGCTACGTCGGAAGCACAAGCCACAGGCGGCCTTGAGTCCCCGGACGCAGGTTACCCGGGATCAGCCACCGACGGCCGCACCACGCTGCGCCCGCGCACCAACGGCCGCTCCTCATGGTTGGCCGTGGCGCTCACGATCACGCCGGCCCACAGCACCAGGGACAGCGCCCCCGCCACCCGCGCGTGCCGGGTCAGCGGTCCCGCGCCGATGGGGCGCAGCCCGGCCCGCCGCGGCAGGCTGAACAGCGCCGCGTTCGCCACCGCCAGGCCCAGCAGCGCCATCTTCGGCAGGAACCAGCTATGGCTGCCCTGCTGGATCGGGTCGTACATGAACAGCAAGGCGCCGCTCACCACCATGACGCCGAACGCCCAGTGCGTGACGGGCAGCACCAGCCGGGCCAGGGCGTCCAGCGCCAGGTCGCGGCCCAGCACGCCCAGCAGGCGCAGGTCCAGCAGCACGATGGCGCCAAAGAACGCCGCCATGCCGCCCACGTGCAGCAGCCGCAACGGCCCGTGCCAGCCCTGCTGCCGGTAGATGACCAGCCGGGCGCTGCTGGTGGCCAGCCACACCAGCCACTCCGACGGCAGCGTCACCGCCCAATCGGAATAGACGCCCTGCACCTAGAACCTCACGACGTAGTTGACCGCGGTGCCGAGGGTGTTCTCCAACTGGTCGCCGTTCCGCGTGCGGAGGTATCCGGCGGACACCACCAGCCGAGGCATGACCGTGTAGCTCAGCGTCGCGCCGTGTTGCAGGTCCCACCGCCGCGGCTCGCCCGCCGCCGCGACCCGGCGCGGGGCGGCGGTGAAGCTGAGCGAATACTTCCGGTACGTAAACTCGGCCGCAGCGACCACGTAGTCGCGGGTCTCCCCGGGCGAACCCCCGAAGTTGTCGAAGTGCGCATACTCCAGGAACGGCGTCACGAACACGCGCGGGGACAGCCGCACCACGTAGGACGCCGCAGCCGTCACGCCGGCCTCCGGCCGTTCGTCCCCGCCCCGCACCGCCTGCCGGCTGACGCCAAGGTGGTAGCGCACTCCCTCCAGCCCAGGGATGCGGCTGCCGTCCAGCGCCACGTCGAAGCTGTCGGGCCGGCCGGTGTTGCCCGCGCCGCCGAACCCTGTCCGCAGCCGGCCCGGCCGCGCCGTGGTCGGGTCGCCCGGCGCCGGGTTGCTGAACAGGCCGCGGCTGAGGACGCTGTTGTCGAGGTAGTAGGCCTCCGCCGACAGGATGTGGCGGCCATAGGCGGGCAGCACGTTCACCAGCGCGCCGACGCCGATCCGCTCCTTCTGCTCATAGTCGTTGGCGAAGGTGTCGTAGATGCCCGGCACCTGGTCGTAGCCCACGCTGAACCGCGGATGCAGCTTGCCAGCATAGGCCGTGACCGGGCCAAGGGTGTAGGTGCCGTAGAGTTGGCTAAGATACAGCCCCTCCGAGTTGAAGGCGGTCGTGGCGTTCTGGTTGCGGAACCGCTCATAGGTGCCTTCCGCCCTGAAGGACACGTTGCTGCCCAGGTTGACATAGGCGGTTGCGACGGACTTCGCATAGATCTCGGCATAGCCGGACCGGGTGCGGTTGAAGCGACCGTCCACCTGGACCTTGCTGTTGACCTCGCCGCCGTAGGTGATCCCAAGCCCGGGTTCGGGTGCCCCGGCCAGCTCCTGTTGCGGATTGCCCGTGGCAACGCCGCTGTCACTGGGCGCGGATTGCGGATTGCCGGATGGGGCGGACGTCTGGGCCAGGGCGGGCGCAGACACGGAGGCAGCCAGCAGCACCCACGCGGCAAGCGCCGGGCGCGCAGCGTCCATGCTGGGCATGGCGCAGTCCTTTCAACTATGAAGGCAGGGGAGGGGACCGCGCGACGGCGGCCCCCAGGCTCACACCGTCGTCATGCCCCGGCGGCGGCAGCCTGCTTGAGCTGGCCGACGATGGCCTTGAACTGAGCAACCGAACGGGTCGGCCGCTCCGGCGGGATCAGGCTGCCGACGATGGCCCGCATCTCATCCAGCCGGGCCCGCGCCGCCGCCAGCCGGCGGGAGCCGCGCAGGTCCGGCCGGCCCTCCAGCCGGCGCAGCTCCGCATCGGCGTAGGACAGGTAGCCGCGGCTGTCATGGTACTCGACGGGCTTCTCGATCCGTCCGCCCTCCAGCGCCTCGCTGTAGTCCTCGGCGGCAATCGCCGCGACCTCGCCCAGCACGCCCAGCATGAACCGCTCGTTGTCCAGCAGGCCCGACGGCACGGTGGCGCGGACGGCGGCGATGATCCGCAATACGCCCTCCAGCTTGGCTGCCGTCGCCGCGTCCCGCGGCGTGCCGGCGGCCAGGGCCTCCAACGCGATCAACTCCCCGTCGAACGCCGTGACGCCCCGGCGCTTCAACTCCCCCGAAATGTCGTCATACAGCTCCCGCACGGGATGGCCGAAGTGGGGTAGGGCCAGGCGGGGCTGGTTCGCCTCGATCAGCTCCCGCCCGACCATCAGGTGGCCTTGCAGCAGCCCCAGCTTGAACAGCAGCTCCGCATGGTCCTCGTTGCTGATGGCAGCCGGGGCCGCGGCGCGGATGACCTGGCCAGGTTCGGCATAGGTGATGCCGCGCGCCCAGGCATGGCTCACCTGCGGCGGCTTGGCCAAGCAGATCGCGTCCCCAAAAGCGGGGCGCAATGAGGGTGCGGCGCCGGTGGGCGTGGCGGCGGCCACGCCCAGGCCAACGACAGCGGCCAAGCCGGCGCCGAGTGGGATCAAGCTCCGCATGATGGCCTCCAATTGCGAGTGATTATCATTGACGACACGCCTAACCCAGTTGATAAACGCTTGCAACTGGTATCGGAGACACCCCCATGATGCGCTTGCACCTCCCCGCCGCCGCGGCGCTCGCCGCCCTGATCGCCCTGCACGCCCCGGCCCGCGCGGACGACGTGCCCACCTTCCGGCTGACCCTGAAGGAAAACCGCTTCGAGCCGGCCGAGCTGCAAGTCCCCGCCGGCGTGCGCTTCATGCTGGTCGTCAAGAACGAGGGCGCGGCAGCGGCGGAGTTCGAATCAAAGGAGTTGAACGCCGAGAAGATCATCTCCGCCGGGCGCGAGGCCACCATCCGCGTGGGGCCGCTGGCCGCAGGACGCTACCCGTTCGAGAACGAGTTCAACACGGCGGCCAAGGGCGTCATCGTGGCCGTACAGAAGACGGCTGGGGAGTAGGGGCGGTGCTGGCAGCGGCGCTGATCGTCTTCCGTGAGGTGTTCGAGGCCGGGTTGATCCTGGGCATCGTGCTGGGCGCCACGCGCGGCGTGCCGGGCCGGGGCCGCTGGGTGGCGGGCGGCATCGGCGCGGGCGTGGCCGGGGCGTGCGTGGTGGCGGTGTTCGCAGGCGCCCTGTCCGACGCGCTGCAAGGCGTGGGGCAGGAGGTGTTCAACGCCGGCATCCTGGGCGCCGCCGCCGTCATGCTCGGCTGGCACAACATCTGGATGGCCCGGCACGGGCGCGAGATGGCCGGGCAGATGAAGTCCTTGGGCCGCGACGTCGCCGCCGGCGGGCGCACCCTGCTGGCCCTGGCCGTCGTGATCGCCGCCGCCGTGCTGCGGGAAGGCGCGGAGGTCGTGCTGTTCATGTTCGGCCTGGCGGCCCAGGGCGACGGCGCCGCGGCGCTGGCTGGCGGGTCCGTGCTGGGGATCGCAGGCGGGGTGGCAGTGTCGTTCCTGCTGTATCGCGGTCTGGTCAGCATTCCGACGCGGCATCTGTTCAAGGTTACGAACGTGCTGCTGTCCCTGATGGCCGCCGGCATGGCAGCGCAGGCTGCCGGGTTCCTGGTGCAAGCGGACCTGCTGCCGGCGCTGGGGACCAAGGTGTGGGACACGTCCTGGCTGCTGGACCAGAAGGGCCTGCTGGGCCGGGCGTTGCACGCGCTGGTCGGCTACACGGACCGGCCGGTGGGGGTGCAAGTGCTGGTCTACGGGACGGTGCTGGCCGTGCTGGTGACAGCGGGGCGGGTGCTGGGAGCAGGGCCGGTGGTCGTGCGGGGGGCGGCGGTAAGGCAGGGGTAAGGCGCTGGCTTAGGCCCGGCTTCCCAACCTCCAGCGGCGCCTGTGCCGCTTACGATGTGGCTAGGGCGCGCCGGTGGTAGTGGCAAAGGCGGCGGCATCAGGAGTGCTCCGAGCCGTAGATGCGTCAACTGGACCGATCCGGCGGCGGGAGTCCGCCCGGCAAGGCGTGCGGACCGTAGCCCTGGAGGGGTTCCATCGGAGGCTTACGTTTGTCATTCGATTGAATTACGGTCACGCCAAGGAGTAGCCGGATATGAGTGCCACCGCCCTCGTCCAAACCCGCATTGACCCAGCCGTCAAGGACCGGGCTGCCGAAGTGCTCGCCGGAATGGGTCTGTCAGTGTCGGACGCCGTGCGTATCCTGTTGACCCGCGTTGCGAACGAGGGCGCGTTGCCAGCCGGCCTGACAGCCGATCCTGCCGCCCACGACGCGTGGTTCCGGGCCAAGGTTATGGAGGCGCTTGAGGCGCAAGATCTGCCGACGTCACACGATGATGTGGAGATGCGCTTCGCAAAGCGGCGTGCGGCAACCCTGGCAAAGGCCGCCGGCTCGCGGGGATGAGGCTGCTATGGAGCGTCCTCGCGCTTCAGGACCGCAACGCGATCTTCGACTACATCGAGCGGCGCGATCCAGCCGCAGCAATCAGCATGGATGAGCGGATCGGGAGCGGGATCGGCAGCCTTGCCGAGTTCCCCTACATCGGACGGCCCGGTAGGGTAGATGGAACGCGGGAACTCGTCATCGCTCAGACGCACTTCATCGCTGCCTACCGATTACTGAACGATACCGTAACGGTATTGCGCATCTTACACGGGTCACAGCAATGGCCCGATGCCGTCTGATACCAACGGCCTCATGCTTTGACCGTTCTCACGTTCAGCACGCGCCTTGGAACGGGCTGGCGCGAACGGTCAAAGCAAAGGGCCGTTGGTATGAGTTGACCCGAATGGCCCTTCGAGCGCCTTTGCGAGAGTCAGCAAGCCTGGCGGCATCGCAAACAGATTTGCCGCCCGACGTCTCCTGGGTCCGCTCCGTCGCTTACACTGTGAACTGCTCCGCGATAATTCTCTCCGACAGCCCCTGATCCGGATCGAACAGCACCGTCACTACCACCCCCCGGTCCTCGCTCAGCGCCACGCTTGCCACGTCCCGCACCTCGGTGAAGTCCGCCACCGCCGCCACCGGCCGCTTCTCCTGCTCCAACACCTCGAACAGCACCTCCGCCGTGCTCGGCAGCAGCGCGCCGCGCCAGCGCCGGGGCCGGAAGGCGCTGATCGGCGTCAGCGGCAGCAAGTTGGCCGACAGCGGCACGATAGGGCCGTGTGCGGACAGGTTGTAGGCCGTGGAGCCAGCCGGCGTGGACACCAGCACCCCGTCGCAGATTAGCTCCTTCAGCCGCACCCGTCCGTCCACGCTGATGCGTATCTTGGCCGCCTGGCGCAACTGCCGCAGCAAGGAGACCTCGTTCAGCGCCAGCGCCTCTTCCACCGCGCCGGTCTGAGTCACCGCGTGCATCCGCAGCGGGTGCAGGATGGCGGGTTGGGCGCGGCCCAGGCGGTCCGGCAGCGCATCCTCGCCGAATGCGTTCATCAGGAAGCCGACGCTGCCGCAGTTCATGCCGTACACCGGCCGCGTGTCGCCGCGCCCCATCATGCCGTGCAGGGTTTCCAGCATGAAGCCGTCGCCGCCCAGCGTGACCACGACATCGGCCGCGTCGTCCGGCGCATTGCCGTAGCGCGCCGTCAGCCGCGCCAGGCTGTCCCCGGCCAGAGGGGTGGGTGCCGCTGCAAACCGGATGCGGTCAATCGGCGCGGGCGCGTCGGACACCGGCCCGGCGCCTATGCCAGCCGCCGGTGGTCCAGCACAGGCATGTCCCGCCGCACCCGGGCGGTCAGCGCCGGGTCAATCCGCGCCGTCGCCCAGCCCACGCCATCCGATACGTTGCACACCACATGCCCCCAGGGATCGCACACCAGCGAGTGCCCAAACGTCGCCCGCGCCTTCCCCTTCGCATCCAGGTGCTGGCCCCACGTCGCAGGGGCCGCCATCCAGCACTGCGTCTCGATGGCCCGCGCCCGGATCAGTACCTCCCAATGGTCCCGCCCGGTTGGGACGGTGAAGGCGCTGGGCAGCAGAATCAGCTCCGCCCCGGCCCGGCGCAGCGCCAGGAACAGCTCCGGGAACCGCACGTCGTAGCACACTGCCAGCCCTACCCGGACGCCGCCCGCGTCGAACGTCACGACATCCCCGCCGCCGCCATAGGTGCTGCTCTCCCGGTAGCCCGTGCCGTCCGGGGTCGTGATGTCGAACAGGTGTATCTTGCGATAGCGCGCGACCTCCGCCCCTTCCGGGTCGAACACCACCGACGTGTTGAACAACCGGCCCTCCGCCTGCTCCGCCATGCTGCCGCCGTGCACGTGGATGCCGCGGCTGCGGGCGGTGCCACGCAGCCATTCATAGGCCGGTCCACCGGGCTGGTTGCTGCCCAGCGGCGGCAAGGCCTCGGACTGCGCCTG
>Ga0123336_10004770_pt1 | contig 10913 bp, 9 predicted proteins | sample SSSSmetaG_FD_96466 | JGI IMG/M metagenome (GOLD analysis project Ga0123336, IMG submission 96466) | Glacier valley bacterial and archeal communities from Borup Fiord, Nunavut, Canada, to study Microbial Dark Matter (Phase II) - ​SSSS metaG | ecosystem: Environmental > Aquatic > Freshwater > Ice... | reverse complement strand
GATGAAAAAATAACCATAGCGTTATTTTACGTCGTGGCGGCAACAACGCGAGTTTATTGTTGGCAACCAAATTCAATATGCAAGGGGCATCTCAAAAATGGATCGCATTACGAATGTGACTTTTAAACTTGTCGTACGCCGTTTTAATTTGTCATTATTTGAAGTGTTTTTATCTTTTTTCTTTTTATTCGTTATAAAACAATATTTTATTTTTGTCATTAGCTAAAATTATGTGGCGAATCAAATCAAGGAAAAGCCAAAAAAATCTCTTATGGTCTAATTGGGTCACACCCATTTAGATCAAAAGAACCAATTTATTGGCGTCGGATTAATTGCCCGGGCGTACCCCGGCACCTTTTATAATCGTTGGCCAAAAAAATGTGCGTGCACAACACGGGCATAGCGTTCGACTAGTCGAACGAGGGGGCGGTCAAGCACCGCGAGCAATTTAACCCGCGCCAAAAAGGGCCTAGTCTTGCCATTCTCGTAACGCGAAAGCTCTTTGACCCTGCCTACAAAAATCGTAACGGCGTCCAGCTTATCAACGGCAAGGTACCTTTGAACGCTAGCGATGAATCACCGATCGACAATTGACGCGTTAACCTGCTCATTGAAAGCCAACATCGCCTTGCTTGTCCGGACCGATTCGCCCATCTCCAGCACCGCCTCGCCGCAAGCCAGACAAAAGTTTCCGGTCACATTCGGAATGACGATCGATTCGCCCTTGTAAATATATGGCATATCGCGGATGTCATTCACCAGTTCAGCCGCCGCAGCACATAAGGGACATTTCATATTCAAAGCTCCTTGAATGACACAATGAACCTATCATCGATTAACGTCATCGAACAAATCGGACGCCGTGGCAAAACGTGAACGGTGCCTTTTCACAATTTCGTCTGCCTCGGCTAACGCTGCCCGAGTTTCGGAGTTTGGCACCGTAATGGCAAACGGCATTTGCTTGTCGGCGATCACGCGCATTAAAAAAACACGCACTGCGTCAGATACAGACAATCCCATCGCATTCAGCGTTTCGGTTGCCTGCGCTTTGATTTTTTCGTCAATGCGGACGTGGATCATCGTGGTAGTAGCCATAGTAATTTCCTTATGAGATGCGATACATTGTATCGCAAATATTCGGCGCAAAGACGAAGCGGCACCGCAAATTGGTCCGTCCAGTAGAGAAGACATAATTGGGCTTTTCTAGCGCAAGCGTATTCGTGCGCTATATTACTGTCATTCTGATGGGTCAGATTTCGATACAAATCAATATTTTTAGAGAAATGTCTCAAATTATGTGCAGCACATAATTTGGATTTTTGGGAAAATCTTACCGATTATCTGGGGACACCATCGATGCGTGCAAAAACACCCCAGTTATGGAAATAGTTCTGCACTACATCCTGGGGCCAATGACCAGATGGAGTGGGGATTGGTCGACAGAAATGCATTGGCTTGGCCGGCTCGCAGACCTATCAGACAGATCACAAGAGCCAGCGCAGGAGTTCAATCGAAACCGGCGCGATGATCAACAATTGCAGCGCCCGCACGAAATGCGGATATACCGCCAAAGGTTTAGATGTACTAGCCCTGCATCATTTCCGCCAACTCATCTTTTGCCGCATCGATAACGCGCTGAGGCTCCAACCCGATTAAATCTTGAGGGCGCTTTCCGCCGATGAAGCTGTTGACAGAGCCAAACCAATACGCGAGACCCCATCCACTTTTTTTGTCACCAAAACAGGCAATCACTTGACTCATTGCTTTAAGCGGACGATAACCCTTGTTTGGGTCCAATCCAAACATCGGGAAATGATCGACACCGTTTTTCTGGATCGCAAAAATTACCCCGTCCTTTTTCCATTTGTTGGGCTGCGTACTCGCATTCGTTTTACTCAAACCGGCGATCTCGGCGAGTTGTGATGACGTAAGCCAGTCACCACTTTGCAATATTTCGGTTTTCGCGTGAGCTTGCATCACCGCCTCTTTGAGCATGGCAGGCGTGGGTGCGGCATCGGGAACCAGTAATTCGACCAGCTTTCGCAGCGAATCATCTTGTTTGCTAAATACTTTGCGGGCAATCAGCTCTGATGCGCTAACAATCGCATCGACTGTTTCGCGTGCCATGTCTGTAGTCATGCTGCTCGGGATGGCTAATTCCAACAAAAAGGTTCCGTTGCCTCGATCCTCAAGTCTACGAACGACAGACGAACCCGCAGCATTCGTTACGTTCCCACGAGGAAATGAAATGGTGTTTGAAGGTGTCGCCATGGCCTATCTTCCCATATTAGATAATATGTAGGATGACATCCTATAAATAATCATAATCATAAATTATAATATATAAAATATGATTATAATTTTCTATAATGCCGAGCTGGGGTTTCGGCAGTCGATATAGATGACATACCAAACCATGGATGGAACAGATTTAACGGACGCACATCCTTGCCGATTTGCATTCAATAATATATTATGAATGCATTGAATACATTTTCATGAGGTGACGCGATGGCAATGCTAACCGTACGCAATCTGCCCGACGATGTACACCGCGCATTGCGCGTGCGTGCAGCCCAACATGGGCGCAGCACCGAGGCCGAAGTCCGTGAGATTTTAGCAGGCGCGGTCAAGCCCGAGACCCGCGTTCGTCTGGGAGACGCCCTTGCCGCCTTGAGCCTCAAGGTCGGCCTGACAAACGAAGATTTCGAAATCTTCCAGCAAGTCAGAGACAAGAAACCGGCCGAGCCGCATAGCTTTGAATGATCATTCTCGATACTAACGTCGTTTCCGAGACGATGAAGCCCGAGCCACACCCGGCGGTGAGGGATTGGCTGAACGATCAGGCTGCCGAGACGCTGTATTTGACCAGCGTGACGTTGGCCGAGTTGCTGTTTGGCATCGGCGCACTCCCGGCGGGAAAGCGCAAGGACATGTTGGCACAGACCCTTGATAGTTTGATGGGACTATTCACGGATCGCGTGCTTCCTTTCGACATCGACGCAGCACGGCACTATGCCAATCTGGCTGTGGCAGCCAAGGTTTCTGGAAGAGGATTTCCAACACCCGATGGCTACATTGCCGCAATCGCCGCCTCCCGGGGGTTTATTGTAGCGTCGCGCGATACGAGCCCCTATCGGGTCGCCAAAGTCACCGTCATTAATCCGTGGGAAGCGTAAGGGAATCAAGGCGGCGGCTGACGACATGACATCGACAGCCAAACCATTAAACACTCAAATTCGGCTCAAGATTACCGCGCAATTTCTCCGCTTTTTTCCTTGGGTTCGACGCTTCTATTGATTTTTTGCGGGTCGAAGTAACGGTTATAATTATTCATTATTTGATTATTTATACATACTTTCTTTTTTTACACATATAAAACAGCAAATTATTTTAGTATTTTTTCAATTTCGCCATAATTTACCGGCCCTTTCCCACCGATTGTCCGATAAAAAAATCCTCTGACGCCTAGTTTGGACACCGCCATCAAGAATAAAAATGATGATCTATCGGTCGCACACCAACTCGCGATCCTTGACGGGGAGATCGGTAAAACATCGTTTGAAATGGAATGGGAAAGCTGGAAGCGCGCATTCGATCTTTTAGTTCTGCCCGGTAGTTTATCCGCCGTTTGCAACAATAGCACTGCCACCTTTAGCGCGATCGACCGTTGGCGGGGCACCCACCACATTGAATTGGCGAGTCAACTTCGTCGGCTCATCGCCGACCCTAATCTCAGCGCCTTTCAGCTCACCAAAAGCCAATCGGCCCAAGGCGCCTTCACCGGCGGTCTTTTCGACAAGCACCCGTTGATCGCCGTTATGGGATTGGCCGAGGATCGGTTCACGCGGACCTTAGCCCCCCTTCTTGCACTCGCGTTCATCGGCGCCGCGGCCCCGAAAAAAGTATCACCCAACAATATTCTTGTGATTGCCCGCGCGGCCCACAATCGCACAAAAAAAGAGTGGGCGGCATGCCTCGCTCGTTGCCCTGATGCATGGCCTGACGACTACCCCTCCGCACTAAAAATTGCGGCCGCGTTTGACCAACACATGAAGGCAGGACCCGCGTTTAGCTCGGCCGACGAGAGCCTCATTGATGCGCTAAGACGGCTCGAAAAAACCTTGTCGGCCACTGCCAACAATATCGCATTGAATCCGTCACCGCCGAATGCCACGGATGAACCCGATCCGCTGCCGGTCGAGCCAACGGAGCCGATTCGAATTGAGACGTTCGACGATGACGACGAAGACGACGACGACGACGAAGATAATGAGGAAGTCCAGCCTCGCACGCGTAGGCCAACGCTCATTCGCGAGTTTGTGCCACTCGATCCCACCGGTGAAACCGGCGAACCACCGGATATCGAATTGGCGTATGCGCTACCCGATCTACCGGAGGATGAACCTGCTGTCGACGAAGCCACCGACGTCGCCATCGGCATTCGTGAAGGGTTTAGGAGCGCGCTTGAAAACCAACATTTGCAGTATCAATGGTCCACGCTGACCCCATTTGAAATCGGCAATTGGGTCCAGCTCATTCAAACTGGCTTGAACAGTTCTGATATTGAGAACCAGAAATTGGCCTGGGTCGCCGGATTGGCCACGTGTCTGGGCATGCGACCGGACGCCGTCCTGTCGGTGGTCTTTTCCCGCGACCAGAAACCGGGCATTGATGTCGAGCGCGGTGTTTACGTTAAAGCCGTGCCACGGCCCCCGCATGGCTGGAAACCGAAGGCCCAAATGACCGGGGCACTCGAATTGTCGGTCGACACCCTCGAGTTATCACTCCCGACTTTCCTCGTGTCAGCCGCAAAAAAACTTTTGCCTACAGCACGCGCGGATCAGTCCGTTCTGGCCGCGTTGGGTTGGACTCGCGATCACGGGGAAAAACGGTTAAAAACGTGGGTGACCGACGCGCGCAACAAGGTGTTTCGGTATCACCCGAAACGCATCGCCCGCATTTTAGGTGTCCAGGTTTACGCTAAAACGCAGCGCGCGACGCAGACCTACTGGCTCGTGGGTACATCAATCGATCCGCCGCCATCCGGCGCTTACTACATCGCCGCCCGGGCGAATGCGCTCGCTGAAACCTACCAAGAATGTTTACGCGAAATCTGGGGTTTCGGCGATATCGGGATTGACTTTGCGCCCATCCAGGCACAACCAGGTTGGGTCGGAAGCCGTTTAAATCCGCCGCTGTCGGCTGTCTCAACATTAGCACCGATGCTCCACGCCGCCATTGTTCCGGACGGCCAAGACGATCAATCTCTTAAACGTTGGCACAATCACTATGTGATCTACACCATCCATCTGTTGATGTATGCGACCGGGCATCGACCGGTGCACGATCCGTTCGACACCCCAGCGGCCATTGATGAACGGTTAGGCTATGCCCTGATCAACGATAAATTTCTGGGACGCGATCACGCGGTTCGACTCGTCCCGTTGCCGGACCTAGCCCGCGAACAATTGATGCGCTACCGCGCACATTTAACCGGTCTTTTATCGCAGCTGTCCGAGCGGGCAGACGCCTTTAAAGCGTGTCTCACGCAGCAACTGGCAAACCCCACCGAGCCCTTCATTCCGTTTTTCTTTTTATTGGACGACGACCTTAACTGGGACTCACTTTCAAGTGCCGCGCTTCGCGCGCAGTATCCTGCATCTTGGGATTATCCAACGAATTTGCACCGCCATCTCCTGGCCACCCATTTTTTAAAGGAGGGCATCTCGGAGGAAGCGTCTGCTCAGCTGCTCGGCCACGTTGACATCGGCACATCGTCTCTTTCCCTGCAATCGCCTTATTCACCCGATGGCCTGTTTGAGGCGGCGCGTCAATCGGCCAATCGTTTTTTGTTGAATCTTGGCTTTAATGCGGTCAACGGCGTGCCTGAAATAGCCAGGCAGACGATGCCAAATGAAAGGGCACAGCCGCGTCCCGACGCAGCCTTGTTTGGCGCAGCAAGACGACTGTATGAACGCGACCGCCAAGAGTTAAACGATCAAGCCGTTGTGCAAACCGTGGTGGATGACGCGATTCAATCCGTGGGCGGTGTCGATAAATTAACCGACGCGGCCGTTCGGGACATGGTGCAGGAATTGGATCGATTGCAGACAACCTTTGTAGATCGGCGCGGACAATTGCGACACGAGCATCTTCGCACCCTCCTTCGTCAACTCAAATCAGACCAGGGGCTGCGGATCATGATCCCCAAACCTCAGCACCTGATCGCCCACGACCCCTCGTTGTTTGACGAAAATTGTTTGGTCCTCGCGGCCGAAGCCAACGCGCTTAAAGACGCCTTTCTCGACGAGCTCAATCAACTGCGCACGCCGCTTTTGCCGGATCAGCTTGACCGGCGTGCCGCCTACGCGTTGTTTGCCCTGATTGCCAACGCGGGGGTGTTAGATCGAACCGTGCTTGACAAATTGCTGGACGAAAACACGGTCTCGGTTATTTTTGACGACACGAAGGAAACACATTTTGTGGAGCTTAAGTGCGGCCGACGCAATCTCAGACGCTATCCGATCGATTCACTCACCGCAGCCCTGCTACGCGAGCCTCGGTTTGTCCCGGCGCAGAAAAAAGCTATTCTTAAAACACTGCATAAGCTGGTGGCCGAACTGTATAAGCGAATCGCACCCGCGCGCGGCAAACGATTTGCCAACGCGGAATCGACCTTGCAAGGTCTCATCACCTTGTTTACCGAACAAAGCAAACTGCGGCTGCCGGGCGTGCTGGTGGGCTATCAAACCGGCGAAGCCGGTTCAGCGTCGTTGCCGCGCCATGCATGGCTTCGGCACATCACCGGGCAAGTACCCCGCGAAACCGAGACTGTTCAAGAAGCGGTTGCCGCGGAGGGCACTGACCGTGCCGACGACGTAAGCGTTAACGATGATAACCGTGACTTGTTTGAATCACCCCTGAATGAAAAATGGCCCCGCACCCGTAAAGTAGGCATGGATTTTATCCGGCAGATGGATCAGATTTTTAAGCAACATTGGCAGCTTCGTGACAACAATGACGATACCGTTAAAGTGGGGCATCCCAGTTTTATCCGGGTCGTGGATGAGCTGGAAAAGGCGGTGGAAAAAGCGCAGCAAGCCAAAACGCTTATTCCGATCGCTTTCTATCTGGCCCGCTGGGTCATTCGGCTCTGCCGGCAGGGCAGCGTCAAAGGGCGTGTTGAAGCGTCAACGATTCGCAAATACATTGGGGCGCTCAAAACGTCCTTCATCGAATACGGCCACGCCCTGCCTGCCTATGCATTGGAGGGGGACGGCTTATTGGAGCTTTATTCGCAAACGCTCGATAACGCGAGTGTTGACAACGCGGACAATGTGTTGACGATCCTGACCCTTTTTCATCGATTTTTAGAGCAAGACTATGCGTTTTCAAAAGTCGATTGGGCGGAAGTTATTCCGGAAAATTTTGTCCACGACGACGCACCCATTGATGCCGGCTTTGTAACCGATCGGGAATACCAGACAGCTTTGCAACTGCTCGCCGACGATGCGTTTGTTTCTCAACGCTACCGCGCAATGACCAGCTTCGCCTTGTTGCTGCTGCGACGATTTGGGATCCGACCGGGTGAGGCCTTGGGCCTGCAACGAAAGGATATTTGGCAGGACGCTGCCTCGATCACGATTCGGGTGATGCGCAACCGGTTTCGGGGTTTGAAAACCAAAGCGGCCGTTCGTGTGGTGCCATTGATAGGCGCCTTGAGTACGCTGGAAGAAAGGGTTTTCACCACATTTGTGGAGCATGTCGATCATTGCCACGGCGACGACACGCTCGCGGGGCTTTTTTCAGATGAAAATAAATCGCGCTCGTTGATCAGTGGCTGGAAAATTACCAGCCGCGTTTCCGATGCACTCAAGGCCGCGACGAGCGATACGACCGCGCACACCTACCATTGCCGGCATGCGCTGGCCTCCGCGTTGTCGTATCAATTGTTGGTGGAGAGTACGGACGGATCACTTAACGCACCGACAACAACCGAATCGGCGGCAACGGCAAGGTCGAGTGTCGGACCGATTTTGATGGGACAACCCTATTTGAGTCGACGCGGTGTGTGGGGACTTGCCACCATACTGGGCCACGCGCACCCACGCACCACCCAAAAACATTACATGCATTTCCATGATGATTTGTCGGCTCGATTTCAGCGGACGTTGAAAGCCCCCGCGCTCACTCGTTGGCAGACCGCGAACGCGTTGGGCATCTATCCCGAAAAAGTCTTTGGCCGTGACTCGCTTGATACAGCGATCAGTTACGAGCAGCACATTCAACGACTAACCGGTTGGCCCGTGGCAAGCAAACTGGTCGAGCCCCATGGGTTGGTTAACTTGGGCGAGCCGCGCTACAAAGGGGCCGCGCCCGCGACCTTGGGATTGGAAATGGTTCTACGGGTTATGCAAACGATTTCGCACCACGTCACACTCGACACGGTGGCCCGACGGCTTTTAGTCGACGAAACGTTTATTGAAAAAATCATGGTTGCCGTCCTAGAAGTCAGCAGGCGGACAAACTTTGTTCCCTATTCACCGGGTTCAAAACAACCGCTCTTTCCATCCTCCAAACTGTTATCGCGCGCGGAATGGAAAAACTTATTTAAACTCGGCCGATTGTTGGACGAAAAATCAGACGAGGTACTACCGACATTGGTGGCCGCCTCAAAATGCTGGGTCACCGGTTACGTGCCAGGATCAGGATTTTGGCTGCTCCATGATGGCAACGATTTAGACATGGTCGCACGCGCGCTAACCATCATGGGCATTGATCGCTCACGTTGGTATACGCGCTTTGATCCCGCGCAAGCGTCTGAGAATTGGTATCAACAAGCGATGGTAAAGGCCAACGTGCTCGGTTTTCAATTATTCAAACCGAAAACGGGCATCGAGCGACTGCCTGGCTTTCCGGCCGATCGAATACGATCCTATCGCCTTGAGCGATTTGCGGTAAAAATTGCGGAGACCGATACGGGGTTAATCCGCAACATGAAAGTGATTCATCATTTTTATCTCGCGATGGCCGTGTTGGCTTCTGTGAGGTCAGTGAGCGAAAGTTGATGAGCCGTCCGGGCCGTTGTGCCGGGATAGCTGTCGTATGTTATTTTCATATTCAAGAAAATATTTTCGCCGGCAATATCCGCTAATTTCTGGACCGAAATAACGGAAAGAAATCGGTATTTTAGGGTTTCGTTCTGATCGCCCGGTTCAAAGAAGACGAGGGGCGAAATTTGCAACTCGGCGACGCTTTCCGTTATTTGCAATCCCAGCAATTGCAACCGGACGCTGGGATCATCGAAACGAATCTTAATTGTTTTCAAGTCAAGATTTGTTAAGTCCGAGTCCACCTGAAACGTCGCATGTCGAGAGGTCGAATCAACGCCAACAACACGGCCGTAAACATTGATTGTTTCACGGCTTCGTCCAACCGCGCTAACTTTCTTGATCGCAGGAATTAAATATCGGATTGCTTGCGCGGGCTCGTCCGAAATCGAAAGCGTTATCAGTGAGGCGCGGCTCACGCTGTCGTTAAAGATATCAGCCGCTTTTGCTGTGCGCTCATCAACCGCATCAGCCGGCTGATTATTGTCAAAGAGTCCATCAGCGCGCATGGATAAAATAATTCGGAAGCGCGCTCCGAGCGTGTTGCGTAACTGATCGCGAGCCAAGATAAGGTCATGCATCGTCACAATTTGAGAGTCGCCGTGGAGATACAAAGCACCACCAACTTCACGCGTTAAAACGACCTCGGCTTCAACAATTTTGCAGGTTATGCCCGTTGGTAATTCAGGCGCCTCCTCTTTTAAAACATGGCGCATCCCAGCGCAAATTTCGGTGGTTGCCTTCGCACTGATTGTCGCTTTCGTTTCTGCAATTCGATCATCGACGACGTGAAAGTGTCGCGGCTGAACAGCGCTCAACACCCAGGCCGTAATTTCATTGGGCGATGTGTGAACCAGATTTACCGGCGTTAGGCCATTACTATTGGGGTTAGGCAAGATTACTTCGTTCATTAAAATGCTCCAAAAAAATGAGGGGAGCACTTAATGTATGACAGATTTCCGTCGCACCATCGGCGGAGATACCCCTAGAAATGGCCTATTAACGCAGATCCGTGCACTTTTTTCATTTTTTTGGCGATTTTTCAGCCAATGACGTTTTTTCACCGGAAATTTTTCAGAATCGTGGACGCCGGAAATGTCCACCTAAATCTGCCTGTTGATCGTTTTAAAATGGGACTGCACTCAACGATCCTATTTTTTGATTCCTAAAGTATATAGCTCGCTCATCAGATGCGGGCCCCATACGAGGCCTGGCTCCAACTCTGGGGGCCTTGGTGACATGCCGCGTATTGGGTCAAAAGACCTTCGGTCACCATACTTTTGAAACCATATTCAATCGGCGCGAACAATCATTTCTTCGATCTGCCGTAGGCTGAGCGGATAGGCCACGTACCAGCGAACGAGCGTCAAGCTGATTTCAGTCGAATGATGCTGCCGCAGGAACACGCGACGCAAAGTTTCGTTCAAGTTTTTTTGATCAATTTGCATCGACCAAGCCTATCATTTCGGCCTTACTGCGACAGAACCCGGGCGTTTCATCAGACGTGGCCTTCCGCTGCCATTCGCCAGACACTGTCTGGCAATTCTGCGGATCTCAACGTAATGGCCAAAACCCTTCCGCTACCTTGGTCTGCCTATGTCCGCCTCCTATCAGTCAAAAACGAGGCTGCACGGCGTTTCTACGAGACCGAGGCTCTGCGTTGTGGCTGGTCAATGCGCCAACTAGATCGCCAAGTCAACAGCCAGTTCTATGAGCGTATTGCCTTGTTGCAGAACGAGGCTGCCATGCGTGATATTTCTTTGGTATCCGAAATATCGTGTGGAATTGGACGCTGGGAAT
>Ga0123336_10004769_pt1 | contig 10916 bp, 8 predicted proteins | sample SSSSmetaG_FD_96466 | JGI IMG/M metagenome (GOLD analysis project Ga0123336, IMG submission 96466) | Glacier valley bacterial and archeal communities from Borup Fiord, Nunavut, Canada, to study Microbial Dark Matter (Phase II) - ​SSSS metaG | ecosystem: Environmental > Aquatic > Freshwater > Ice... | reverse complement strand
TTGTTGAAAAAAACAAAACATTTTTAGATTAACAAACGATGAATATGAAACAAACTATTTTTAAAGCCACGCTGATAATGTTATTTTTAGGTCTGTTTTTATCTTCGTGCGATAAAAACGAAATTAGTGCCCCGCCTACAATCAAAGTTTTGGTTAATGGCGATGATGTTACGGCTGCACCAAATATTGTTGTTGTTACAGGTGCACGGCTCGAATATCAGTTCGATGTGGTTGGTACATCGATAATTGATGACATTAAAACCGTATTTTACGATATTACCAATCCGGATAAAAAAGTATCGAAGCAAGTGCTTGTTGCTGGACAATCTAATGCTATGACAGAAACGGTAAAGGGTGTACTTTTTGTTACAACAAATACCGAAATAATGCTGGTAGTAAAAGACTTGGCCGGAAACGAAGTGTTAAAATCAATTACAATTACCATTCAATAGATTAAGATTTTGCAAATGCAGTATCTAAAGATTATCATGGCGGCAATTTTGCTTTCAGGTGTTGTTGCTTATGCTCAAACTGGAATCAACAAATTAACTTACAAGCAGTATATTGAAGCCAGTACAGCAAAAAAGACAGAGATAGACATTTTTTTAGGAAACAAGGGTTGGGCACAATTTCAACCGGAGTTGGGTTATATTCTGGGCAATTCGATGCCACACGATGGCCGTGATCAATGTTTTACCATCTCTACTGTGCAAAAAAATGGAGCTCGAACTCAGATAAATTACAAGAGTAAGACCTGCAGGATAAACGTGTACGGTAATAGTTTTGCACAGTGCCATCAGGTCTCCGATGGTGAAACCTGGGAAGAAATTCTGGCAGCACATTTTGGAGAGCCTATCCGGAATTTTGGTGTTGGCGGATATGGAACATATCAATCGTACCGAAGGTTACTTCAAGAAGAAAAAACTAAGCATAGTGCCAAAAATCTAATATTTTATATCTGGGGCGATGACCATCAACGCAGTTTGTTGCAAAGCCGTTATTTTGCCATTAAAGCATGGAACGACAAAATGGAACCTGGATATAGCTTTCATGGAAATTTTTGGCCTTATTTGGATTTTGACCTGGAAACAGGAAAGTTTACCGAGCACGATAATAAACTGAAAAAACCATCTCACCTGTATAAAATGACAGATGCAGAATGGTTGTATTCTAATTTGAAAGACAATCTGGCATTACAGGCTTTACTCTATATTCAGGGTTACACATCCGATATTGACACAGAGAAAATGACTTTGCTCGCCAAATGGCTGAAAGTTGATTTTGATGCTAGCGACAAAGATAATCTTTCGTTAAATCTCGAAAATCTACTCAATAAATTTGGATATGCAGCCAATATTTTTATTCTTGACAAGCTAAAAATGTATGTTCATCAAAACAACAAAAACCTATTAATTGTAATATTCGATCCTTATAAAGTTACAAATGCCATGATTATGAATCAACCAAGACTTGATCAGGTTATGGTTGATTATTTACAGAAAGAAAATTTCAACTACTTTGATATGAACGTAGTACATGCCAACGATTTCAAAAAAGGAAATCTTAGTCTGAATGAATATTACGCCAAGTATTTTGTCGGACACTATGATCCGTTGGGAAATATGTTTTTTGCATTTTCTATAAAAAACCAATTGGTGAACTGGCTTCAGCCAAAACCAGTTACGTATCAAAATTCAAACCAACAATATATCGATTTTGAAGGATATTTACAAGGCGTTAAATAAACATTAAACACTCCGTTTATGCAGCAATTCATACAAAAAACGATACAGTTGAAATTAAGTATAGTTTTCATTTTCTTTGTAAGTTTTTCAACAATTTTTGCTGCTGTTCCCTCCGATTGGTGGCCACAAAACGGGCAAACAACTGAATGGTCGGTAAACTCCAATAACGAACTCACATTTACAGGAATTCCGGGTAGTGCAGCTATGATTGCTACGCAGTTTGGCGATGCCGGTACACCCCCATTCACCGGATTTACATTGAAATTTGATGCGTATATTGCCGGTAGCGGCACTAGCACAACAGTAGTGTTGGGTTCAAATGCAGTTTGGGGTGGCACAGGTATAGTGCTCGAAATAAATAAGTGGCAACTTGTAGGTGTAAAAAACTTTGTTTATCCCGGTGTTCAGATTAGCAGTAATGTACCCGTATATCAGAGCAAAGTTATTGCTGATAATTTTAATGCTTTCGAAATTAATGTATCGGGTACTGGTCTGATAACCGTTAAAATAAATGATTATATCTGCCCAACCAATTATCAGGCCGATGTTTCTATACTCGAAGCAGTGCCACCTGCACCTAAAGTGGCACTTTTCGCCACAAGTTTTAATGGTTTTAAGTTGCGAAATGTAAAAATAGTAAAGAATCAGATCGAGCGACAATGGTTTGTGCCTGTGGTGCAACTCACGGGAAGCTATTATATCGATTCGCAAAATGGAAGTGACCTCAATTCTGGACAAGCAGAAAATGCTGCTTGGCGCACATTTGCCAACATTAACCGCACAACATTGGCTGCCGGCACAAAAGTTTTACTCAAAAGAGGTGGCACGTGGAATCAACGTCTCGAAATAAGAGGAGCCGGAACAAGTTCAAATTGGATTTCGGTAGGAGCTTATGGAACAGATTCGGCAAAACCTAAAATTTCGTTGACCAATAATGCAAATGATATTGGATTGTTAATCTGCGATTTAGATAAAACAACCGGAACTGCCCGTCAGCAAAATATCAGTTATGTGGAAGTAAAAGAAATTGAAATTACCAATACACGTTTGGGAATTTATTACCGAACAATTACAGGTTCTACCAATACGGGATTCAGAGTTAACAATGTCACGTTTAACAATATCAATTGCGATGCTGTAATGTCGGCCATAAACAATGCAGCCGACAAAAATGCCGAAATTACTGCGCAATTGTCCGCAGTAAAAGGAAATCTGGAAACACTCACTGGCGCAGCCGATGGCGGTGTTCGCGAATATATTTTCCCAGCTGCTATTTTTATTGGTGGACAAACAGCAACTAATCAGCGCGTAAGCGTGCCATCGAGTCAGCGAACTGTACTGACAGAATTTGAAGTTACCAATTGTGTGATGAACGAAGCCATTGCGGGTGTCATGTCGTGGTTTTACTGGCCTTTTGCCACCGGTATGGGCACAGATGCTTGGCGACAAATTGTACATAAAGTGAAATTGCAAAATATTACGGCTACCGGAATTGTAAATGGTCTTATTGCTTTCGATGGTGTGAATGGCGGATGTACAACCAACGCGAACAACGAACCTCAACCCGATGCCAATGGTTGGGGATTAATTAAAAATGTGGCAGTTACAATGGGATCGGCAGTTGCTGGTCGCACTTGGCCTAATGGAACTACCGGCGCAATTTTCAACAATAGCCAACGATTTTTAGTGGATAGTTGCGAGTTTTCGGAATTATTAAATCAGGGAAATCCGGATGGTTGCGGTTTTGATTTTGAGGCAAATAATGATTTATTGACCATTCAAAACTCAAAATTTATTCGCAACGATGGTCATTCCATTTTAATGATGAATGGTGGCAGTTTTGGTGGAAATACCAATACCATTATTCAAAAAAATCTTTTTGCAGGAAATGTCAAGTTTGGTACCTCCACCAACGAATTGTACCTGAATGCAACCTCTGACAATGGCGGAACACACGCCAATTTGAAAATCCGAAACAACATTGTTTTTATGCGCAAAAAGAATAAAAACAATCAAAATATCAGTTTCTACGCCACTTCCGGTCGCACTTATATTACAACTACAGCAAATGATTTATATTATCTGGAACCTACAGCTTCTCCCATAACAATAAGTTTTTGGGGCGCTCCTTATACCTACAATGCGCAGATGAGTTCGGTCACAGCTCCACAAGTTTCGGCTATCAATCTCAATAACGGAGCAACAGCAACTGCTAGTCGAACAATTCAGGTTAGAAACGATTTTTCCACCGCTTACGGTACTCCAGCATATTATATGGTGAGCGAAAGTGCTACATTTACGGGTGCCAGTTGGATTTTGTATAGTAATGAGTTTAGCCATACTCTCTCGGCAGGCAACGGCGGCAAAATTATTTATTTTAAAGTGAATAATGCTGCTGGTGTTTCGCCAGTATTTTCAACCGTAATCAGTTTAAATGAAGTGACAACCATCAACGAAATACCAAGTGAAAGTAATAATGTCCGAATACGCTATATGCACGAAGAAAAAAGTTTTGAAGTAGAATTGGATGAGTCAATTCAGATGCCTTACGATTTTAAATTGCAGCTTTACACTATGGATGGAAAAGTCTTGATCAATCAACGATTTTTGGATAATAAACTTACGGTTAAACTGCCAAATATATCGAAAGGTATTTATATTATAAAGGTTTCCGATAGTAAAAGTCAATCTGTTTTCAAATTCAGTTTATAATATTAACGGTCGAATATAAAAAGGGCTTTACTACAGCAAGTAAAGCCTTTTTTGTGTGATAAATGCATTTATTTTGACTAATGTTACAAAAAAGCATTCCGTTTGATACGTATGTAATTGCAATGGATGGTACAAGTACTTAACTTTGCTCAAAATAAAATCCGTATTATAAAATGACAAAGCAATTGAATTGGAAATCGATAATTAGTATTAAAATAATAATCTTATTTTTTGTACTAAGTTGTATGAGTTTGCAAGCTGCAAGCATTGGCGGTACTTTTTACATCGATGCTACAAATGGCAGCGATACCAATTCGGGTTTATCCGACGAACAAGCTTGGAAATCGTTTGACAATATAAATAAATCAGTATTACTTGCGGGTACAAAAATATACCTGAAGAAAGGATCGGAATGGAATCAGCGGCTCGAAATAAGAGGCAGTGGAATAAGGCAGAACTGGATAGTAGTAAGCGCCTATGGAACAGCTGCCAATAAACCTAAAATCTCGCTTACAAACTCAAAAGACGATATTGCTGTTTTGATTTCCGACATCGACAAAACTTCAGGAATTGTCAAAACCCAGGTAAATAGTTTTATCGAGATAAAAGATATTGAAATTGCCAATACGCGTCTAGGAATTTATTACCGCTCGGTAAAATATACCGAAAATACTGGCTTCACAGTTCGCAATGTAACATTTACGAATATCAATTGCGACGAAGTGATATTTGCATGCAATCAGGGAACAGATGGGGCCGCAAAAAATGCGGAAATAACCAATCAACTGGCAATTTCAAAAGGAAATCTGATTGACCAGAATGGTAACCTGGGCGGAGGAAAATACGAATACATTTTCCCGGCGGCTATATTTGTTGGCGGTAAAACCTACTCAAATCAAACGATTACCGGCAATCATACTACTGTGCTTACCGAGTTCCATGTTGAGGACTGCGTATTTGACGAATGTATGGCCGGTGTAATGAGTGTTTTTTACTGGCCTGTTGCGCCCGGTGCAGGAGCTAATGCTTGGCGGCAAGTTGTAAACAAGGTAAAAGTCATCAATTGCTCCGGTACAGGTGCGGTAAACGGGCTTATTGCTTTCGACTGTGTAAATGGCGGCGCAATAGCAGGCAGTGGTGGGAAAATGCAACCCGATACAGAAGGCTGGGGCGTACTGGAAAATGTGAGGGTTACAAGAGGTGCTTCAGTACCCGGGAGGACATGGCCAAATGGTACAACAGGATTGATATTCAGCAGTGTTCAAAATTTCCTTGTAAATAATAGCGAGTTTTCAGGTATTCTGAACCAGAATAATCCTGATGGATGTGGATTCGACTTCGAAACGCATACAAGCAACGTCACGGTTCAGCATTCACGATTCTTCAATAACGACGGGCATGCCATGTTATTGATGAATGGAGGTAATTATGGTGGAAACTCAAATATCATTATTGAGAATAATTTGTTTGCTAATAATTTGAAGAATAGCACTTCGGAATTCGAGATGTATTTTTCGCGAACTGAGGATGGGCATCAAAATGTACGTATCAGCAATAATATGGCATTTATTCCGAGATTGAACAAGGAGAATAAGGCTATTGGCTTTATTAATCCAACCCGGACTTATGTTCAGGACATCGACAATGATGTATATTATCTGGATGAATCGGCACAACCGTTAACCATCACTTTCAAGGGTGAAACGTTTACCTATAAAGCTCAACCCAATAATACAAAGGTCCCTCTAGTAGCTAACCTGGAAAGTAAGGATATAGACTTCTTTACAGATACTACAAACATTTTGTTTAAGCCTAGCATAACCAGGGCAGTTGCATCATATTACCAGATAAGCGAATCTTCGGGTTTTGAAAATGCAGAATGGAAACCCTTTTCCGCACTTATACCCTTTATGTTGTCGGAAAGCGATGGTACTAAAACCATCTATTTTAAAGCAAAGAATCCAATAGGTGAATCTAATGTTTCAACAGTAACTGTAATCCTGAAAAAAAATCCTGAAAAAAAAGATGCATTCACTCGCTTGCATATAAAAGTCAGTCCAAACCCGGTCAGTTCAAAAGCGAATATTTCAATTATCGGCTATGATGATTTACTAGCAGATGAATCTTCCGAACCTAATAATCAGGCGTACACCTTAACAGTTCGTGATTTAACCGGTAAAACAATAATACAGAAGTTGATGAATGAATCGATTGCCGAGCTTGACTTTGATAATTTTAAACCGGGGTATTATCTGATTTCAATAAGTAACGAAACAACAAAACTGTTTGCTAAAGTTTTAAAACATTGAGACAAATGAATTATATTACTGGTTTTTTATTCTACATATTTACTTTATCCGTCTTCTTTGGCTGCAAGCCAGCAGATGAAGTGGAAGATATCCTTGCCTTGTCCGTGGCATCCATTTCTGCACCTGATTTTGCTTCGGATTACAATGTGCAGGTTACCACTTCTGCCAAGGAATTCATGGTTGCATCCGATTCGGAATGGTGCACTGCAAGAGTGGATTATTCAAAATCAACAGTTACAATATCTGTCCAGAAAAACAGGCTGTCAACACTGCGTAAAGCAAAAATCACCATTACAGCGGGTAATAAAAATGCCACAGTGAATGTAAACCAGTCGGGTCTGGTTTATACGGCCACTAACCGCGATAGCGTGGCCCTTCTTTCACTCAACAACGGCACATTGAAATGGAACGCACTGCAAAACATGGATACTTGGGAAGGCATTATAGTGGGCTACGTGGATGGTGTAAGGCGCGTTACAGAACTTAATATCCCGCAAAAAGCCTATCTAACTAGTGTTATTTCAGATTCAATTAAAAATTTAACTGAATTACGTTACATCGATTTTTCGTCACTCAACCTAACAGGTAATTTACCTGCATTGAACAGCCTCGCAAAATTGGTCGTACTTGACTTGAAAAACAATAAATTAACCGGAGGCATTCCCCAGCTCCCCTCCTCCTTAGCCTATTTGAGTCTGGGGCAAAATAACTTCTCGGGAAATTTGCCTATACATTTAAAGAATTTAATTAAGCTTGTTGTACTTGATTTAGGCTTGAATGACCTGACAGGGGAAATACCTGCCGAGTGGTCGGTTCTGTTAAACCTCAAATACTTTTACCTATACGGCAATGTACTTAGTGGTACACTACCTGCATATACCGCAACATTTGAAAAACTGGAAGCGTTGGCGTTGGATTTTAATCAGCTTACAGGTTCAATTCCATTGGGCTTGGGTAATTTAAGTACCCTGAACAGGCTTACACTACAGCAAAATAAACTGAGCGGCAATGTGCCTGACGATTTATTAAACAATACTAACTGGGCAGTATGGTCAAATACTGTTATTTACCAACAAAATGGCGTAGTATTATCGCAACCCACTTCCGGAAGCAACATTATGCCACAAAAATCAAAGACAAATGCGTTGAAATTTGCTTATCCATTGCCGGATAAAAGAAGCTACATAAATTAGATTCACTATACTTTATTATTATTTTTTAATCACTTTATAAACAATTTAATTTTTATTATTATGAAAAAACTTTTTCTCTCTATCGCAGTAATGTCACTTTTTGGGAGCTTAAATGCCCAAATCGATGGCTTTGTACCACTATTTGGCCAAGATGCCCAGTGGACAGTGAATGAAAATTTTGAATTGGTATTCTCTGGTGCAGTTACACCAGCTCCCGCAGCCGCTATTGGCACCACCTTCGAAGGATTGGTTTCTGATGGTATTGGCGGTAACGATTTTACCGGGCTGACCATAACTTTTGATGGTATTATACTCGATGCAGCCACAAGTACAAAAGTGTTTCTTGCTTATAATGGCACATGGGGCGAGAAAGCAGTAAACCTTGAGTTTAACCAGTGGCTATGCCAGGCAGGTACCAATTATGCCTTTGATCCGGACATAACAGTTCGAGCTATGGTTACAAACTTTGCAGGATATCAGGCAGCCATCAAGAAAAATGAATACAATAAAATTGAGATTAATGTTAGTGCAACCGGATTAATCTCGTGCAAAGTGAACGATTTTGTTTGCGACAAACCTTACCAGGCTGAATTAAGTGCGTTGAAACCAACGGAAACTAACACATTTTACGTTGTGTTTGGCAACGATATAACAGGGTTTAAGATGAAAAATCTTGTGGCAACAAAAGGAACAACTACCAACAGATATTTTTACGATCCTGAGGCAGCAATAAGCAAGGTAAATGATGTAAAAGTAAGCGTTTATCCAAATCCTGCGAAAGCAACTATATATGTAAAAAGTGAGCTAATAGGAAAAAAATTCGAGATTAAAAATATTCTAGGACAACGTGTACAGGAAGGAATTATTGACAATGCAAATCAACTTATTTCCATCGAAAACCAAAAATCAGGAAATTACTTACTTGTTATTGATAGCGAAAACGGAAAAGTAGTTCGCTCCATAATTAAACAATAAATTAAAAAAAAATATAGACATGAAAAAAATTATATTCAGTTTCTTGGTACTATGCATCGGTATTCAAATCAGTGCTCAAAACGTAGCTGTTTCAACGATTACTAGTGATTGGTGGCCACAATTGGGTCAGGATGCCACAAATCTCACTACACCGGATGGTTGGTATTATCGCACAAATGTTGGGTCAGAGCGATTAGCTTTTGATGGGACTGTTGCGGCTGGAACGGCTTGTGCAACTACTTTTGGAACTATTGGCACACCTTATACCGATATGACAATCAAATTTGATATGACCATGCCAGCTCCTGGTTCTGGCAAAAGTACGATTATTATCCTTGGTTCTAATGCTTCATGGGGTGGTCAGGGAATTATAATCGAATATACAGAATTTGGTGTAAGAGCATTAAAAAACTTTGATTATGGTACAATGACATGGTTGGGTTCAGGTGTTGATTATACTACTGTATTAGGTATAGGTGGAATAATAGCAAACAATGAGATAAACATCAGTGCCACAGGTGTGATATCATTGAAATTTGGGACTTTTGTTTGTCCTACAACTTATCAAGCCGATGTAACTGTTTTAGGAAATACTTTTGTAATGGTTTGCCCATTTGCCTCAGGATTTAAGTTTAAAAACGTAATAGCTAAAAAAGCAGGTGTTGCAAAAAGCTATTTTCCAAATTATACTTATACTATTGCTGCTACGGCAAATGATGATGCTAAAGGTAGCGTAACAGGAACTGGTTCCTTTGAAAAAACTTCAGACGTAACACTTACTGCTACACCTACTGCGGGTAACAGATTTGTAAAATGGACTGATGGTGGTGTTGATTATTCAACAGCTAATCCACTTATATTCGAAGCTACTGTTGCAAAAACATTGGTTGCTGTATTTGATGTTTCAACAGCCATTTCAAAAGCAACTAACACCAATTTTAGCGTTTATCCAAATCCTACTAAATCCGACATTACTATTGTTTCGGATGCTGTAGGTAAAGCATATAGCGTGAAAAATGTGTTGGGTCAAAACATTGTAAATGGAACAATCACAAGTGTAAATCATAAAATTGATTTATCCAACCAAAAAGTAGGGGTTTACATGATAACAGTGCAAGGCGAAACAACCAAAATGGTGCGTACCATCTTGAAAAACTAATAGATTCTAAAGATAAATAACTCAGAATAAAGGGGTAGAAAATGTAGAATATTTCTGCCCCTTTTTTGCAAAAAAAATATGAAGCGAGTATCATTTAAGATGTATTTAAAGCCTGATTGCATTGAAGAGTATAAAAAAAGGCACGATGAACTTTGGCCAGAAATTAAGCAACTTCTTGCCGATGAAGGTGTACACGATTATTCATTTTTTTTTGATAAAAAAACGAACGCACTCTTTGCAGTGCAAAAAACAGAAGGCGATGGAAATTCTCAAGACCTCGGAAGTAATCCTATAAATCAACGCTGGTGAGATTATATGGCTGATATATCAATTATAAACCCCGATAACTCCCCAGTAAGTGAACCGTTGGAGGAAGTTTTTCATTTAGATTGATTTTGTTACAAAAAAACAATCTTATTGATACGTAAGCAATTTTATTGTACCTGCCTGGTAAATATCTTTGCAATATAAAAATCTCGAAATAGAATAAAAATGAGCATGAATAGAATAAAAATTATTGTCGCTTTTAGTGCCATTGCATTAAGTATAAATCTGTTTGGTCAAGCTAAAACAGTTTATGTGAAAGCATGTGCTGATGGAATTGATGCCACTCCTTACATTGTAGAGGCCGTAAACAAATGCAAAAAAATAAAAGCCACAAAATTGGTTTTTGAAAAAGGTATTTATCTTTGTAAACCAGATTATGCGCCTGAAAAGTATGTTTTTACCAGTAATAACGACGAAGGTCTAAAACGTTTTGCATTTCAACTTTCGGGGATGACAAACCTGGAAATTGATGGACAAAACTCTACATTTATGTTCG
>Ga0123336_10004767_pt1 | contig 10919 bp, 5 predicted proteins | sample SSSSmetaG_FD_96466 | JGI IMG/M metagenome (GOLD analysis project Ga0123336, IMG submission 96466) | Glacier valley bacterial and archeal communities from Borup Fiord, Nunavut, Canada, to study Microbial Dark Matter (Phase II) - ​SSSS metaG | ecosystem: Environmental > Aquatic > Freshwater > Ice... | reverse complement strand
GGCCTGGCCCCGGTGGCCGCAGATATCGCCGCCAACACCCGCCTGTCCGTCAGTGACACGGCGTCCGCGATCGTCTCGAACGCAACCGGCCTGGCCGCTCTCGGCAATGATCTCGGCACGCTCACCATCACGGACGGCACCTCCGTCAGCGTCACCACCGCCGCCGCACTCGCTCCCCTGGCCAATCACCTCGCCGCGGGCGTACAACTGACGGCGGCCGGCATCACCGCCGCCGCCGTCACCACCAATCTCGCAGCCCTTGAGACGCTACAAACCGAAGGCCGGCTCGCCTCCGTCCAGGTAAGTGCAACCACCGTCGCCGACGCCACCGCCAACGCCACTGCCCTGAACGCCCTGCCCGCGCATCTGACCATCCTGGATACGCCAAACAACGTCCAATCCGGTCTGGACGCGCTATCCGGGATCACCGGCCTCCAATCGATCACCTTGCAGACCGGCAGCATCGCCACCTTCACCGTCAGCCTCTCCGCCTTCAGCCACGACGCCAGCGTATTCGCTGCCATCGCCAGCCCGTACACGATCGCGATCACCGACACGGCCGCCAACATCGAGCACGACCTCACTCTCGGCAACAGCTCGGTCATCCTGGCCAACCACGCCCATATCGGCGCCATCACCACAGCGGGCGCCCAACCCTTGGTGCTCACCCAGGCCCAGATCTTGGCACTTGGCGTCGACGACGGCCCGTCCTCGGCCATGTTCGCATTCTCAGGCCCCGTCTCCGTAACAGGTGTCGATGTCGCTCACGTGCAGCAGATCGCCACACTTTCGCATGCCCCCGTGTCTATGTCGGTGATCGACACAAGTGCCACGATTTCCAACGATTTCGCACTCGGCAACGGCTCCGCTCTCCTCGCCAACCGCGGTCTGCTGGCATCGATTACCAGCTCGGATGCAGCACCCGTAACCCTGACCGCGCAGCAAGCGCTCTCAGCAAACGTCGATGACGGCATTCATTCGGGCATTGCGTTGCTTCACGGCGCATCCTTGTCGGTGACGGGCGCCACGGTCGCACAGCTGAGTGCACTGGGCGCCATGCAGGTACCCGCCAGCACCATCAGCGTGTCGGATACGGCCGCCAATCTCTCTGCCGATCTCGCCGCCGGCAATTCGCAACTTGTGAGCGGCCTGCCCGCCATCAATGCTGTCACCGTCTCCGACGGCGGTACCATCGTCCTGACCGAAACGCAGCTCTTGGCCTTGCATGTCGACGACGGTGCCGGCTCGATCCTGTCGGAGACCACCGGCGGACACCTGGCGGTAACCCAGGCCGCTGCCGGCGACCTTGGAATCCTCCTCGCGCTGGGGGTCCCTCCCACCAGCATCTCCATCACCGACACCGCGGCTCACATCGTCAGCCAGCTTTCCACGCTCGAGACGGATATCGGCCATATCGCCGCCATCACCATCACCGGAACGCCGCTCGTCCTCACCGCCGGCGAAGCCCTTGCCTCAGCAGTCGATGATGGACCCGGCTCCATCCTCGACCGCGTGTCGACGCATGCCTTCAACGTCAGCGGTGCCACCGTCGCGCAACTGCCCTCTCTTCTCGCTTTGCCAGACAGGCCGGGCAGCATCGCCGTCAACGATAGCGCGGCGAACATCGCGGCCGACCTTGCCTCCGGTAATTCAGCCCTGGCAGCAGACCTCGCCTATATCGGCTCGGTCACCACCACGCACGGCACATTGTCGCTCACCGATGCTCAGGCGAATGCGATCCTGACGACACCGGCGCTCGACAACGTCATGCTGAAACTCGCCCCCTCCACGATCGTCTCCATCAGCGGCACACCGATTGCCGACCTTTCTGGCTTTGCCGGCTCCGGCTGGCCGCATGTGAGCGTCGCCATCACCGACAGTGCGGCCAACATCGCCGCCGATCTCGGCAGTTCCACCTCCAGCCTGAACAGCAATGCCGCCGATGTGGCCAGCGTCGCCGTCAATGCCGATGCCACGATCAATGCCGGCACCGCGACCGAATTTGCTGCCCTGGCACACTTCTCGACGGGTGGTCATACGCTGACGGTGCAGGACAACGGCAGCAACATCGCCGCCCTAGGCACGCCTGCACAGAGCATTGCCGGCCATATCGTCGTCGTTGACGATGCCCAGAACATCGCGTCCCTGGTAGATACTTTGCAGGCAAACTATCACGGCAACTTGGTCATCGACAACGTCGACAATGGCTATGTCTATGTTTCTGCCGCACAATACGTGACCGACAAGCCAACACTTGACGCCATCAGCGGTTCCGTCAATGTCTTCGTCTTTGACAACGCAGCAAGCGTTGCAGCGCTCGTGCCCCAGTTGCTGGCCGATCCAGAAATTGTCCACGTGGGCGTTGAGGATAATGCCGCCAACACGATCGCGGCCCTGACCAACCTCATTCCGCTATCCAACGTCATGCGGGTCTATCTCAGTGACACCACCATCAGTGCAGCACAGATCGCGCAACTCTACGCGCTAGGAAACGTGAACATTCTCATCGGCCCGAATATTGCCGACACGGCCTCTCAGATCGCAGCCTTGGCAGAAGTGGGCAACCCGGGCGTTCTCGCCTACATCGCCAACAATGGCGCCATCATCCAGGGCGACAATACCGTGACGTCGCTCGATGCAACCGCGCTGGGCAGCCTCTCCGGCTTCCACGCGGCCAATGGCTCGCTGGTCGTCTGGGATACGGCCGCCCACCTTGTCGCGCCCGCTTATGCATCTGCCTTGAGCAATGCGAACATCGCGTCGATCCACCTCAAGGCGCCCGGCGATACAGTGACTGTAACCACAGCCGCCCTGGCCACCTTGTTCAGCCTGCCCCACTTCTCCAGCGCAAATCCCGACGGCAGCGCCAATGCGCTGTTCGTCTCCGACACGGCGGCGCATATCGAGGCCAATATCGCAGCCTTGCGCGCAGACGCACCCGGCAATGTATCCAGCCTCACCGTTAACGCCTCGGCCGTCGTAACCGCTTCCACGTTGACCGACCTTCAATCGCTAGGTGCGGTCGCCGGCAATTCAGTGCATCTGACGGTGCTCGACACGGCGGTGGCAATTGTGACCGGATCGGCCGCATCTTCGCCATCCATCCGGCCAACCGCCTGGCTGCTATCGGGCAACGGCACGGTCACAGAAGGCCAAGCGGTGACACTTGCCAACCTCGTCGGCTTCAGCGCGAATGGGCATAGTCTCACCCTCAGCATCAATGCCGATACGCAAATCGCGCTGTCCGACATACAGGCGCTGGCAAGTATCGCTGGTGCTCTCGACCTCAACGGTCACCACCTGATCGTCAGCGACACGGTCGCTCATCTGATAAGCCTTTCCCCGGCCGCACTTGCGCTGGCCACCCCGGCGATTACTGACAGCCTGGCGAATGTAGCGGCCCTTCCGTCCGATTCGTCGCTGTTGCATGGCACGATCGAGATCACTGATGCTGCCGCCATCACCGCTGCGCAGGCGTATGCTGTCACGACTCTGGCTAGCACGCTTGCCCCCGGCGCCGTGACGATCGATCATATGCACGCCATCGCCGATACGATCGGCAATCTACGCTCGCTCCTAATCAATCCAACGTGGACGGCGAACTCGGCCCTGCGGTCGTCGTTCACGCTTGCCGCACAGGATAGTGTCTCAAACCTCGTCAACCCGTCCAACACGGCCTTTCTGCACGGTCTCGCGGCAAGTTCGCTGCCGGGCAATGTCACAACGACGGCGGCATCCGCCGCGGCCCTCGCGTCGCTCGCGCCAACCATCCATTTCAGCCAAGGCGCCAATCATGTCACCGTGTCGGACACAGCGGCACACCTGCTGAGCGCCAACAACGCAGCTGGACTTGCTTTGGCAAGCACCGTCACGCTGGCCGGCCCGGAGCAGCTCGATGCCGCAGACGCCGAGCAATTGCTGCAGATCGGCAACCTGAGCATCGCCACACCGATCACAATCGCAGACAATTCCACCAATCTTCTGGATGGCGTCCTGGGTGGCCTGATCGCCAATAGCGGCTTCGCAGCATATATCACGGTTCAACTCGCAGGTCCGGAAATCCTCGACGCCGATGCGGCTGAAAGCCTGGTCAATCTTCCAGGCTTTTCCGACACACATAACCTATCGATCGCCGACAGCTCATCCTACCTTCTGAATGGCAACAACCTATCGGCAGAGCAGATGGCTTCCAGCGTCACTTTGGCAGGCGATGAAACGGTCTCTGCTCACACAATCCAGCGATTGAGCCAAGTGCCGCACTTCTCACCCGGTTTGTCCCATCTTGTCCTGGCTGGCAACGACTACGCCGATGCTGCAACGCTCAAGGCGGTGGCAGATGAAAGTGCTGCGGTGCAAGTCGGCAATCACACGATAACCATGGCCCAGGACGTTCTTGATTTGAGTCCCGCCGAATATGCCGCCCTTCAGGCGGACCACGTGGTGGCGGCAGGGCACGCCTTGGGTGTGTCGCCCGGAATTGTCAGCGTGACGGATATTAACGGCAGCCTCAGCGTGTCCGGCCTTGGCATCGCAGGCGGCACTGTCCATGTCTACACTGACGCGGGTGAGCTTATCACCAGCAATGTCAGCCCAACCGCCGGCTTCACGATACATGCCGCCGATGTGGGGCGCAATTTTGCAATCACAGAAACAGTCGGAGGTGTCGAGGGCGCTCCGCTTGTGGTGCTCGATGCAGGCGCTGTTGAAGCAGCGGTAGCAGCCGCCCACGGCAGCCTCAACGCAAGCCCTGGGGGCATTCAAGTCGATAGCGGCAAATATATCACCCTCTACCAAGCAGGCAGCATACCTCAAGGCTTGCAAACTGCTGCCTTAGTCTACGATCCGGTGGCACACACCATCGCACTTGACGTAGCGGGCAACATGACGACGCTGATCACGCTCGGCGGCACCGCCCATCCGAGCAACCTCAGCGCGTCCGACATCCTTTTCAAGCAGCATGGCTGAGGCGGCGGCCATGGCGTCCATCACCCGGCGTGACGTGCTGGCTGCCGTCGTCCGGCCGTTAGGCTGGGTGGTCTTCTTCTCGTGCTTTCTTAATATCAGCTATCTGGCAGCACCGCTTTACATGATGCAGGTCTATGACCGTGTCATGCGCAGCCAAAGCGTGCCGACCTTGTTCTATCTTACAATAATGGTCACCATTGCCTACGCTGCGTTCGCTCTTCTTGATGCAGTCCGCGGGCGAGTCCTGACCACTGTCAGCGATCAGGTCGAGGAGGCGCTCGCCGTTCGGCTTCTGCGGAGCGCGACTATGCCGCAGGTGGCCGGACGCACGCGACCGAGTTCTGGTCACCTTAGCCGGGATCTTGATACCGTCCGTCAGTTTGCCGCTGGGGCAGCCATTCTCGCCCTCGTTGATCTGCCATGGACGGTGCTCTATCTGGCGGTCCTGTTTTTGCTGCATTGGGTTCTTGGCGCGTTTGCAATCGGCGCAGGCGCCTTGTTGTTCACGTTGAGCGTGGCGGGCGAGCACGCGGCGCGCGGCCCACTCACACGGGCAAACGAAGCGGCTGGTCAGGCTTATAAATTTGGTGATGCCATAGCAAGGCATCCAGATTGCGCGGCGACGATGGGGCTTGGCACCGGCCTGGCGGCTCATTGGCAGCGCCTTCGTACACGGATGCTCAATGCGCAAAACCAGGCCAGCCAACGCGCAGTGATGCTCGGCGCACTCGCCCGGTTTACCCGCATGCTAACGCAATCTGTCATCCTCGGCGTGGGCGCTTATCTTGCGATCCATCATCGAGTGAGTGGCGGTACGATGTTTGCCGGATCGCTCTTGCTCGGACGATGCCTCGCGCCGATCGAGGCCTTGATCGCAAGCTGGCGCGGAATTGTTGGTGCACGGGCTGCTTGGACTCGTATTCAGACTGTCGCCTTGGATGGCGACGTGACGGCTGTCACATTGCCAGATGCTGCCGGTGCTTTGGGTGCCGAACACCTCTGTTGGACACCGCCAGGCAGTGAACGACCGGCTTTAACCGATATCACGCTTAATATTGCGCCAGGTGCGGTGCTGGCCATTGTCGGCCCAAATGCCGCCGGGAAATCCACGCTCGGACGGATGTTTGCCGGCGCCATGAGGGCGGACACCGGCACTGTGCGTCTGGACGGAGCGGAGTATGAAAGTTGGGAAGTAGGCCAGCTCGGCCGTGCCATCGGGTATTTGCCACAGGATGTATCGTTGTTCCCAGGAACCATTCGCGACAACATTGCGCGCTTCAGTTCTGCAAGCGGCGAGGCCGTGATCGCCGCAGCCCAATCTGCGATGGCGCACGAAATGATCTTGCGCCTTCCTATGGGATACCAGACGCAAATCGACGATGTGACCACATCGTTATCGGGCGGACAGAAGCAGCGTGTCGCGCTGGCACGCGCCCTGCTTTGGGACCCGCCCGTGCTTGTGCTTGATGAGCCAAGTGCAAGCCTGGATGCAGATGGCGAGGCGGCGTTGTTCCGATGCATCATCGCAGCACGGGAACGCGGGCGGACGGTCATCCTTATTACACACAGCACGGCACTGGTCCGCCTTGCTGATTCCGTCGCCACAATGGTTGGCGGACAAATTCTGCGTGTCCAGCGCGCTGCGGAATTCCTGACGCGGTCAGTAGCTGTTGGAGAGCGGGCATGACCGAAAATGACACCACGGTACCGGATGCAGAGACGAGCAGGACCGTGGAGGAAAGGCGCTTTTCTCCCGGCATTACGTCGATCCAATTCGGGCTTCTTGTTATCGTCGCGTTCTTTGGGGTGGGTGGCGCTTGGGCCGGGCTGGCACCTCTAGATGGCGCTGTTGTGGGGGCGGGTGCGCTGAAGGTCCATGGCAACAGCAAGACTGTTCAACACAAGGAGGGCGGTATTGTCGATACTCTCCTGGTGCAGGAGGGCGACCGGGTTGCACGCGATCAGGTCCTGATACATTTGGATGCTACGCAGGTCAGCGCCATGTTGCGCGTGCATAGGGCCCAGCTTTTGGGAGACGAAGCCCTCTGTGCCCGGGTTCTTGCAGAGCTCTCAAACGAAGATAGTGTCGTATTCCCCGATGACATTGACGCGAATGAAGCGGTTTCCGCTTCCGTCATGGCGCGTGAACGGGTGGTTTTCGGCTCACACCGTAGCCTACTCACCCAACAGATACGGGTCATCGACGAGCGTATCGCGCAAGCTCGCCGTCAAGCCGAGGGTGCTGCAGCCCAGCATGTCGCCGCGATGCGGGGATTAGCTTTTGGCATACAGCAATTGGATGCGCTCGCGAGTTTGCAGCGCAATGGTCTTGCCGGCAGGAACACTGTGCTGGAACTGTCGCGCTCAATTGAGGCATTGCGTGGTGAAACGGGCCAGCTTCAGTCAGAAGTCGCGCGGCATGCGGCGGAAGAAGCAGAATTACAGGCCGAGAAACTTCGCCTTCGCGCGGTCGCACAGAGCGATGCAACGCGTGAGTTGCGTGAGGCGCAACTTCGTATAAACGACGTCACTCCGCGCATCGTTGCTGACCGCGATCTTATAGCGCGCCTTGATATCCGCGCCCCCGTCAGTGGACGGGTTGTCGATCTTCAGGCGTTCACGAAGGGTGGCGTGATCGAGCCAGGTCGCCCGATCATGCAGATCGTGCCGGATGATAGAACCATCGTTGCCACCGCTGAAATCCGACCCGAAGATGTAGAACATCTGCACGTGGGACAGGCGGCGCGCGTAGTGGCAACGGGCTTCAGCACGCGCGACACGCCAGCCATAGACGGCCGGATAGACGTGGTATCTGCGGATCGGCTAACGGACCCTCGAACGGGACGCAGCTATTATACAGCCGAAATCTCCCTTGGGAACGACCATGAAGGCGGTGCGCTGATCAAGCGGTTGGAGCCGGGGATGCCGGTCGAAGTGGTTATCTCCGTTAAGCCTAGAACAGCTCTTGAGTATTTAACTGAGCCCTTGACGACAAGCTTTCGAGCCGCCGGCCGGGAGATGTGACGGCAGTCAACCCGTCATTCCTAGAAGAGAACGACAAAACACCATCCACTAACGATGCGACGCCAGATAAGGATCTGTTACCTCTTTCTTAAAAAGGAAAACCTTTCCTTACCTCTCATGGGTCAGTCCTTGTGCGGAATAGTCCATTGTTACTTTCTCAGCAGAAGCCGCGCAAACGTACCAAGCCTTCGCTCCATGTTAGCCGGTGCCTCGCATGCATACCGCATGACATGCTGCGTTTCGCTGAAGGCGCGAAGGTCGAGATCACGTTCGCCGACAAGACTCTCGCGCGCCGCATCCTCCGGCTTGAGGCCATCCAACTTGCTGCTGAGCGCGGCGATCGTTTGACCCATGGCGATCTGCCGCCGCCCGAGCTTGATCAGCCGGCGGATGAGCACATCACGAATGTCGTTCGTCTGATCCACAAGTGCGGCGAACAGGGCCGGACGACGAGCGGCCGGGATTGGGGTGGCGTACGCACTCAGCTTGGCGGTTGCAGCGTCGTCAGGCGTATCACGATCGATGACTGCTGTCACAAGCGGAAAGAGGGCGTCGTCATCCCGCCAGTTCGGCTGCGAGGTGATCTGTCCCGGCCAGAATGAGCCAGCCGATAGACTAGGAACGAGCCGTTGCGCGCATGGCCATGCAGGATCCTGTTGCGCAAGTGCGGCGCTGGGCAGAATAATAAAAATCGCCAGCCGAGGCCAAAGCTCCGGTCCGATCATCACGCGGCGGCGGAGCAAAGGTCTTTTCGCTCTTTTTGTCAAAAAAGAATTCCTTTCTTATTCCCAGCCGCGCCGCGCCAATAACCCCCGCCCAGGGTCATACCCGACGATCGCTGCGCCCATGAAAAGTCCAAGATACGCGCACAGCACAAGGGCAGAGATGGGGGCAAACCGGTCGTAAAGGGCGAACCGGATCAGCTCGACCGCATGGGTGAACGGATTTGCCTCGGCAAACCAGTAGAGAGTGAGGCTGGACTGTCGCATACGCCAAAGCGGATAGAGCGCCGACGAAGTGAAAAACATGGGAAAGATCACAAAATTCATTACGCCGGCGAAGTTTTCCAATTGCTTGATGAACGAGGACAACACCAAGCCGAGCGCTCCCAGCATCAGCCCGCCAAGAAGAAGGGCGGGGAATACCACGACATATCCGGTCAGCGGCGGCCGGATATGCCAAAACCATGCAATGGCAAAAAACATATAGGCTTGCACGATCGATACCGCGACCCCAGCCAGCAATTTGCAAGTCAGAAGATACCAACGTGGAAATGGACTAACCATCAAGGTGCGCATGCTGCCCATTTCGCGGTCGTAGACCATCGACAACGAGCTTTGCATTCCGTTGAACAGCTGGATCATGCCAACCAGGCCAGGGGCGATATACACCTCATAGGGAATGTAGGTGCGATATGGCGGGGTAATCGAAACGCCCAGAACGAAATGGAAGCCAGCAGCGAAGATGACCAGCCAGACGAGGGGGCGGACGAGAGCGGAGACGAATCTGGCGCGCTGGTTGGTCCAACGTTGCGCTTCGCGCGCGATGATGCCGGCGAGGCAGATAAGATAAGGAAGACTGCTCTTTTGCAAAAAAGAGGCGAAAGACCGTTGCTCCTCAGGCTGCATGGGTCAAGCGCGTGAAGGTTTCGCGCAACGAGGACAGGTCCGAGGTAGGTGTATCTGCCATGAGCTTGCCTTTGTGAAGGATGAGGGTGCGCGACTCCGCACTCGCCTCGTCCATTAGATGCGTGGCCCACAGAATCCCGAGTTGCTCGCGACCGCAGAGCGTCTGGACATGGGCCAGCAGAAAGGCGCGGCTTTCGGGGTCCAGGCCAACGGTCGGCTCGTCCATCAGCAGCAGCGAGGGGCGATGCAGGAGGGCGCGGGCAAGTTCCACGCGGCGGCGTTGACCGCCGGACAGGGCGCGCGCCCGGTCACGCGCCCGCGTGGCGAGACCAACCCTCTCCAACTCCTCGTCTATGCGGGGTCGTGCCTGCGCGCGGCCCAGGCCGTGCAGGGCGGCGTGGTAGAACAGGTTCTGCTCGACCGTCAGGTCCAAATCCAGCGTGGGCTGCTGAAAAACGACACCCAGACGCGCCAAGGCGGGGCGTGGCGTCGTCTCCATGTCATGGCCAAAGACGGCGATGCTGCCGGCACGCGCGCTGTATAGCCGCGTGATCAGCGCAAACAGGGTGGTTTTGCCGGCGCCGTTCAGGCCGAGAAGAACGGCGAAATCGCCGGGCCGGACTTGGAAACTGACATCCTGCAAGACCGGCCTGGCGCCGAACGCGTAGGACAGGCTAGAGACGGAGAGTGCCGCCTGATCAGGGCGCAACAACCACGCCCCAGGGCGACTGTCCCACTGGTACAGATTGCGTCACCTCTAGCGCGGAAATATCGATCACCGACATGTCGTTACTGATGCCGTTTGCGGTATAGAGGAATTTCTGATCCGGCGAAAATGCATTGTGCCAAACACGCTGTCCCACCAGAAGGTATTTCTTGATCGCGAAGGTGGCGGGGTCGACGATGGCCACGCGGTTGGCGGGGCCGAGATCGATGAAGGCATACTTGCCGTCATCAGTCAGGTTGATGCCGACGGCCTGGATAGCGGTTTTCGGAACCTCCGGCAGATCGAAGGTGAGTGTGCGTAGGATTTTGTGAGTGGTGGTGTCGATGATCGCGACAGTGCCGGCCACCTCCGAAGATACCCATACGCGCCCGCCATCCTTGCTGAACACCGCGAACCGCGGACGGGTGCCGACGAGCACGCTCGCAGTCACCTGGTGCGTGGCGACATCGATGAAATGCGCCATGCTTGTCGTCTCCGACGTGCACAGGGCGGTCTTGTCATCCGGGCTGACCGCCATGCCTTCCGGCTCCACGCCGACCGGGATTTCGGAGGTGATCCGCCCCTGCCCTACATCC
>Ga0123336_10004762_pt1 | contig 10923 bp, 6 predicted proteins | sample SSSSmetaG_FD_96466 | JGI IMG/M metagenome (GOLD analysis project Ga0123336, IMG submission 96466) | Glacier valley bacterial and archeal communities from Borup Fiord, Nunavut, Canada, to study Microbial Dark Matter (Phase II) - ​SSSS metaG | ecosystem: Environmental > Aquatic > Freshwater > Ice... | reverse complement strand
TTTGACTACTACAACCACGAGCGCCTGCACTCCAGTATCAACTATCAGACGCCCTATCACACTCATCAACAGCTTCTTCAAACTAACGCCCTAAACTGTCCAGCGTAATTGGACCACCTCAAAGTGCCTACATTGTACAAGGCTTTCAGCTTCGCCTTATCGATTTCCGGAACGATGCGGTAAATATGGGGGGGGGGGGGTAACTTCCAAATCTCTGCTCAAAATAATTTTCGATTTCTGCATAAATAATTTATAATCAGCGAATAATTTTTTATAATGTGCCGTGAGTTATATAGTCCAATCTGCACTTTGGCACTTGTTCCACGGTATTTGAATTTTACGAATGCCCCCCCGCCAACCCCTTCAGCTCCTGTAGCTTCAGCAGCGCCTCAATCGGGCTGAGCGTGTTCACGTCGAGTTGATTGAGCAGCTCCCGCAGCCGTTCCAGGGCCGGGTCGCTTGGCTCGAACATGCTCAGCTGCACCTTCGGGGCGCTGGCCATGGCCGGGGCAGTGGTTTTGGGTCGGTGCCGGGCCGCAGCCTTTACCAGGGATTCGACAAAAGAGCCACTATGTATGGCAAGCAAACGTTACTTCAGTGGCGCGCATGGACCAGTCTTTTTACCCGTTCCAATCAATCGGCCCCGACGCTTGCCGCTTTGAGTTTGTCAGCGAAGGAGTGCGGCCGGTGCGCAAGCTGGTTTTATACTCCGAAACCGGCATCCCTGACGTGTACAATCTGGCCCTCGCCGACGTGAGCCAGGCAGGTTTAGCCGACTACGAGTCAATCAGCAACAACGGTGACCTGACGCAAATACTGGCTACCGTCGCGCAAACCATGCGGGCATTTTTTGCCGACCATCCCACGGCCAGCGTAGCGTTCACCGGCAGCACGGCCGCCCGCACCCGCCTCTACCAGGTGGCCCTGGCGCGGGAAGTGCGGGCCGCGTCCACTAACTTTAGCATCCTCGGCCTGCGCGGCAACGACCTCGAACCCTTCGCGCTGAACCGCCGCTACGACGGCTTCGTTGTTACGCTCCTTCTCAATTCGCTCGTGTCATGAAATCTTCTGCCTTAGCTCCCCAGCCTGAACGCCCACCGCGCAAAAAGGCTAAACCTGTTCCCGTCACCGAAGCAGCGTTCGTCGCGGCCAAGCAGCAGCGATTTCAGGAGGTTTTTGGTGGCGTGGATTGGGAAAAAGCCAAGCAGACAGCTTCGCCGAAAACGCCGGAATGACGTTTTCGGTGGAACCGCTTATCCCCCCGCCAATCCCTTCAGCTCCTGCAACTTCAACAGCGCCTCAATCGGGCTGAGCGTGTTCACGTCGAGTTGGTTGAGCAACTCCCGCAGCCGCTCCAGGGCCGGGTCGCTCGGCTCGAACATGCTCAGCTGCACCTTCGGGGCGGTGGCCACGGCGGGCGACGTGGTTTTGGGTTTCTTGTTTCTTGTTTCTGGTTGCTCGTTATCCAAGCCCAGCACCTCGTCGAACTCAGTGGGCGCGTCGGGGTCCACGGCTTCGGGCAGGCCGGTGTTGGCGCGCTCCTGCTCCAGGTGGTGCATGATTTCGTTGGCGCGCAGCACCACGGCGGGCGGCATGCCGGCCATGCGCGCCACGTGGATGCCAAACGAGTGCTCGGAGCCGCCGGGGCGCAGCTTGCGCAGAAACAGCACCCGGCCGTCGGCTTCCTGCACGGCGACGTGGTAGTTGCGCACGCGCGGGCAGTCGTCGGCGAGCTGGTTCAGCTCGTGGTAGTGGGTGGCAAACAGGGTTTTGGCCCGCGCGCGGGGCGTGTTGTGCAGGTGCTCCACGATGGCCCACGCTATGCTGATGCCGTCGTAGGTGCTCGTGCCCCGGCCGATTTCGTCCATCAGCACCAGGCTGCGGTCGGATAAATTATTGAGAATCGAGGCCGTCTCGGTCATCTCGACCATGAACGTGCTCTCGCCCTTGCTCAGATTATCGCTGGCCCCGACGCGGGTGAAAATCTTATCGATGATGCCCACCGTGGCCGCGTCGGCGGGCACGAACGAGCCGATTTGCGCCAGCAGCACGATGAGCGCCGTCTGGCGCAGCAGCGCCGACTTACCGGCCATATTCGGGCCGGTGATGACCACGATTTGCTGCTCGTCCTGGTTCAGGCACAAATCGTTGGGGATGTAGCTCTCGCCGGGCGGCAGCTGCCGCTCGATGACCGGGTGGCGGCCGCCGCGAATGTCGAGCACCGGGCCGTCGTTCACCACGGGGCGGGCGTAGCGGTGCTGCCGGGCCGTCTGGGCAAACGAGGCCAGGCAGTCGAGCACGCCCAGCGCGCGCGCGTTCTGCTGAATCTGGCCCACGAACTCGGCCGCCGCCAGCACCACTTCCTGGTAAATGCGGCTCTCGATGACGAAGAGCTTTTCCTCGGCCGTGAGGATTTTCTCCTCGTACGTTTTCAATTCCTCCGTCACGTAGCGCTCGGCGTTTACCAGCGTCTGCTTGCGAATCCAGCTCGCGGGCACCTTGTCCTTGTGGGTGTTGCTCACTTCGAGGTAGTAGCCAAACACCCGGTTGTAGGCTACTTTCAAGGACGAGATGCCCGTCGTGAGCTGCTCGCGGGTTTGCAAGCTCAGCAGGTAATCCTTGCCCGAAAAGGCCAGCGCCCGCAGCTCGTCCAGCTCCGGGTCCACGCCGTCCTGAATGACGTGGCCCTGGGTGGTGAGCAGCGGCGCGTCGGGCCGGATTTTGCTCGTCAGCTCGCCGCGCAGCGTGGCGCAGGGGTTGAGCTGGTCGGCGAGCTTTTCGAGCGCCCGCACCCCGCTGCCCGCCAGCCGCGCCCGTAGCGGGGCGATGCTTTCGAGCGCCCGCGCCAGCTGCAACAGCTCGCGCGGGTTTACCCGGCGCACGGCCACCTTCGAGATAAGCCGCTCTAAATCGGCAATCGGGCGCAGGTGAGTCTGCACTTCTTCCAGCAATTCCGGCTCGGCCACGAGGGCGGCCACCGTGTCGAGGCGGCGCTGAATCTGGCTGACTTCCTTCAGCGGCAGCACCACCCATTTGCGCAGCAACCGCGCGCCCATCGGGGTCAGGGTCTGGTCGAGTATGTCGATGAGCGGCACGCCGCCCGGATGCTGGGCCTGCACCAATTCCAGGTTGCGGACGGTGAAGCGGTCCAGCCACACATACTTATCTTCTTCCAGCCGGCCCAGCGAGGCGATGTGCTGCACGTCGGTGTGCTTGGTTTCGGCCAGGTAGTGCAGCACGCAGCCCGCCGCGATGATGCCCTCGCGCAACCCGTCCACCCCGAAGCCCTTGAGCGAAGTCGTGCGGAAGTGCCGCGTGAGCGTGTCGTGGGCGTAATCGGCCCCGAATACCCACTCGTCCAACGCATACGTGCAGTAGTCCGGTCCGAAATGCCCCTCGAACTCGGCCCGGCTCCGCTTGCAGAACAGGATTTCGGCGGGCCGGAAATTCTGGAGCAATTTGCCCAGATACTCCACCGTGCCCTGGGCCACGAGAAACTCGCCGGTGCTCACGTCCAGAAACGAGATGCCCGCCTCGGTCTTGCCGAAATGAATGGCGCAGAGGTAGTTGTTCTGGCGGCGTTCGAGCGTGTTGTCGTGCAGACTCACGCCGGGCGTAATCAGCTCGGTTATCCCTCTTTTAACCAGCCCCTTGGCCAGCTTGGGGTCTTCGAGCTGGTCGCAGATGGCCACGCGCTGGCCGGCGCGCACGAGCTTGGGCAAATACGTGTCGAGGGCGTGGTGCGGAAACCCGGCCAGCGGCACTTCGCTGCTCGTGCCGGCCCCGCGCTTGGTGAGCGTAATGTCGAGAATGCGGGCGGCCGTGACGGCATCCTCGCCGAAGGTTTCGTAAAAATCGCCGACCCGAAAGAGCAGCACCGCGCCGGGATGCTGCTGCTTGAGCTGGTAATATTGCCGCATGAGCGGCGTGTCGGCCACCGCGTCGGGCTTGATGTGGTCCGGCCCGAGGGTTTTGATGGCGAATTTCTTGGAAGGAGCGGAAGTCAAAATGTAGGGTAAGCTTTAGCTTGCCAGTCGAAAAGTTGTGCGGTGGGCTTTAGCCGCCACCGGAGGGCCGTCAGTAAATTGAATCAGACGATACGACGGCCCTCCGGTGGCGGCCAAAGCCTACCGCACGTTATCAGCGACTGGCAAGCTAAAGCTTACCCTACATCCATGCGCAAACTCACGATGCCGGAGCTGAACCGCCTGCCGGTGGCCGACTTCAAAAATACGCCCAAAAGCCCGGTGGTGCTCGTGCTCGACAACGTGCGCTCGCTGCACAACGTGGGAGCCGTTTTCCGCACCGCCGACGCGTTCGCCCTGGAACGCATCTACCTCTGCGGCGTAACCGGCCGCCCGCCGCACCGCGACATCACCAAGACGGCGCTGGGCAGCACCGAATCGGTGAGCTGGGAGTACGCGCCCACCACGCTCGAAGCCGTGGAGAGCTTGCGGGCCGCCGGCTACCAGCTCGTGGCCGTGGAGCAAACCACTGGCTCGGTGCCGCTGCCCGCGTTTCGGCCCGACGCGGGGCGCCCGCTGGCGCTGGTGCTGGGCAACGAGGTGTTCGGCGTGGACGATGCCGTGCTAGCCCTCTGCGAGGCGGCCGTCGAGATTCCGCAGCTAGGCACCAAGCACTCGCTCAACGTGGGCGTGGCCGCCGGCGTCGTGCTCTGGGACGTGCTCAGTAAGCTCGGCGTTTTTGGGTAGGTTTCTTGTTTCTTGTTTTCAGGGCGACAGTTCGCGCAGAGTTCCGCAGAGGGGGCAAAGCTTCGCAGAGGGCAAAAGCTGCTACCTTGCCCGGCTCAAGTTTGAAACAAGAAACAAGAAACAAGCGGCCAACTCACGGCTCTCATCGGCCGGCTCAGGCCCGTGCTCGTGCGGCTCAACGCGTGGGCGGGTTGCAAAGCGTTGCGGAGTTAGGCCGGATTTCGTTATCTTTGAAACCCCTCCCACCCTCATCTTTCATCCCTCCTCATTTTCCCGCATGATACTCCGTTTTACCTATTTAACGCGTCCGACGCGGGTCCTGACCCTGCTGGCCGGACTGGCCGCGCTGGCCGGGCCGGGCCGGGCACTGGCGCAGACGCTCCCGACCAGCCGCAGCGTGCCGGCCGCCGCGCTGCCGGCCCTCACCGCGCTGGGCCGCGCCCAGGGCCTGAAAGCGACCGACCTGGCCGACCCGCTCGTAACGGATTCGTATTACAATGCCACGATGGGCCTGACCCACACCTACTTCCAGCAGCGGGTGAACGGGCTGACGGTGTGCAACGCCACCGGGGCCGTGCACACCGACAAGGCCGGCAAGGCCGTGGCCAGCAACCAGCGCTTCGTGACCGACGTGGTGGCCAAAGCGCCCGCGCCCACGCCCACGCTCAGCCCCGAACAGGCCGTGGCGGCGGCCAGCGCCATCCTGGGCCTGCCCCGGCCGGTGGGCCTGCGCCGCACGGTCGAAGCCCGCGTGGCCGACGGCCTGCTGTTCAACAACGCGGGTATTTCGGAGTATGAGATTCCGGTGCGGCTGGTTTATGCCCGCCAAGGCGATAAGCTCGTGCTGGCCTGGAGCGTGACCATCGCGCAGCTCGACCAGCAGCACCACTACGCCGTGCGCCTCGACGCGCAAACCGGCCGCCTCGTGGACCGCGACGATTACGTGGTGGAGGAGCGGGCCAGCTTCGCGCCGCAGGCGTTTGAGGCGCAGGCCCGGCGGCGGGCGCGGCTGCCGGCCGCCACGCTGGCCACCACCGCCGCCCAGCTCGCGCTGACGGCCACCCAGCGCCAGCCCGCCGCGCGGGCCACGACGGCCACGACGACGACGACGGCTAGAACGCCCGTGACAATGACTGCCGCCGCCGCTACGCCGCTCGGAGCCGCCAGAAGCCTTACCGTGACGGCTATGCCGGGCGAAAACCCCATCGTGTCGCCCCGCGTGAGCATACCGCTGCCCGGTGCCACACCGTGGTCGCCCTACGGCTGGCAAGTAGGCCAGGGCCTGGCACAGAACGATTTTTTCGCCGATTCATACTCGCTCGCGTCCAGCGGCCGGCAACTCACGCGCGGCAACAACGTGGCCGCTTACGACGACAACAGCACGAAGACCAACGCGACCAGCCTCAACCTGGGCCTGGCCACGGCCTCGCCCGACGGCGGGGCCAACCTCGATTTTGATTTTCCGCTCGACCGCACCAAAAGCCCGCGCGACCCCGCTAACCTGGCCGCCGGCATCACCAACCTGTTTTATTGGAACAACGTGGTGCACGACGTGATGCAGGCCCACGGCTTCGACGAGCCGGCCGGCAACTTTCAGTACAAGAACCTGACGGGGCAGGGCGCGGGCAACGACTTCGTGCGGGCCGAGTCGCAGGACGGCAGCGGGCGCAACAACGCCAACTTCTCGACGCCGCCCGACGGTACCAGCGGGCGGATGCAGATGTACCTGTTTGATAACTCTGCCGCCAACGCGCTAAACGTGAGCGGTTCAGCGACCGTAGCCGGCGCTTATCGGTTTGCTACCGTGTCGTTCGGGCCGCGTATTACCGCCAAACCGTTAGCTGGCAAGCTCGTGTTGGTCAACGACGGCGTATCGGATGATAACGGCGCCCACGGATGCGCCTCTCCTTTCGTGAACGCGGCCGCCGTGAGCGGCAACATCGCCTTCATTCAGCGCGGGGGCTGTCCGCAGCTCCAGTTGAACCCAAAGTCCACCAACGCGTTCGCCACTAAGGTCAAGCGCGCCCAGGCTAACGGGGCCACCGGGGTTATCGTGTTCGACTCGCTGGCCACCACGAACCTTGTTAATTTTGGCGGCACCGACACCGTGGGCATCCGCATTCCAGCCATTTTTATCAGCGGGGCCGATGGTTTCCGGCTGCGCGCGGCCATCACGGGGGGCGCGACGCTCTCCGTAGCCGCTGAACTCGGCCCCGACATAGACGGCTCGTTCGACAGCGGGGTGATAAGCCACGAGTACGGCCACGGCATCAGCAACCGCCTCACCGGCGGCCCCTCGGTGGTGGACTGCCTGAGCAACGCGAGCGGCAATCAGCTCGGCGGCGAAGGCTGGAGCGATTTCTTCGCCCTTTGGATGACGACCAAGCCCGGCGATGACGGCAGCACCAACCGCTACGTGGGTACCTACGATGTGGGTCAGCCGATTAACATCGGCCCTGGCTTCCGCCGCAAGCCCTACAGCACGCAGTTCAGCGCCACCGGCAACAACTACACCTACGCCCAGCTCGGCACGGGCACGAGCTTGTATAAAGAAACCCACGACGTGGGCGAGGTCTGGTGCACCGTGCTCTGGGACCTGAACTGGCAGCTCATCTACCGGTACGGCTACAACCCGGACTTTTACGCCGCGACCGGCGGCAACAACATCGCCCTCAAGCTCGTGCTCGACGGCTGCAAGCTCCAACCCTGCAACCCGAGCTTTCTGGACGCGCGCGATGCCATCCTGCAAGCCGATGCCGTGAGCAACGGCGGGGCCAATACGGCCCTTATCTGGAACGTATTCGCGCGGCGCGGCATGGGCTTCGGTGCCCTACCCGGCGACCTGAGCACCGCCGGCGTGCCGCAGGTGACGGGCGTGGTACAGGGCTTCGACCTGCCACCCGGCATTCAGACGGTCGTGCTCGCCAACCGCAACGGCGTGGCCACGGCCAGCACCCTCGAAGCCTACCCCAACCCGGCCCAAAACGAGCTGCTCGTGCGCGCGCCCATCAGCAGCAGCGGCCCGGTGCGGGTGGTCTTGTTCAACCTGCTCGGCCAGCAAGTGCTGCAAGCCAGCGGCGCGGCCGCCACGCTTCAGCAAAGCGGCGTACCGCTCGACACGCGCCACCTGGCCAACGGCACTTACCTGGTGCGCGTCACGACGAGCAGCGGCGTGTTCAGCACCCGCGTCACGATTCAGCGGTAGCTGCTACTACCAGCTGCTGGTGGCTTTCCGCCGGCTCTTGTTCGGAAGCAGGCTGTAGGCACCGGATTGTTTGCGTCAAAAAAGCCCGGCTCAGGTCGGGCTTTTTTAGTTTTATACCCGACGGGTAGGGTGCGGGGTGCGACCCGGTAGGGCTTGTCCCCGCCCGTCGTTGGTAGGGTGCGGGGCTCGCCGAGCATGGTACGCGATGCCCCACGGCTGGCGGGTCGCGTACATTGCCCTCCAAGCTACCGCAGTATCCCAACTCAACAAAGCCCTCCTTATGCTTTCCATCCTTCGTCCCGACGCGGCCTTGCTGGCCCTGCGGCCTGCCGTGCCCGGCCAACCGGCGGCCATTCCTACGCCCGACACCGTGGCCGATTTCCAGCAGCAGGTGCTGCGGCCGCTGCTCAAGCTGCAAAACGAGCCGCTGCTGGCCCTCGTCGCCGACTTTGCCCAGGATTTTCGCCTGCCGCTGGCCGGGACCACCGCCGAGGCGCGCCGCCAGTTGCTGGCCGAGCTGCTCGGCCGCAACGTCCGCCTGCGGGCTATCATCACGGGCCTCGTACGCGGCCACTTCACGGCCGCCGAGCTAACGTTTTTTCGGGCGCACCGCCCCGAGCTGACCCGCCGCCTGCTGGACCTGGCCACCGAACGGGTGTTGAGTCAGGGCTGAATTAGGAGTTAGGAGTGCGGGTGCGTCTGTCATGCAGAGCGCAGCGAAGCATCTCGCGTGATGCAGTAAAATTCAACGTTAGCAACGAAGCGAGCAAGATGCTTCGCTGCGCTCTGCATGACAACGACCCAATACCCCCCAACTCTTAACCGACTACTTCACCACCTTGCAGGTGGTCGTTTCGTTGCCGGCGGTCAGGCTGACGAAGTAGAGGCCGGCGGGCAGGGCGCGCAGGTCCAGGGGCTGGTCGAGCTGGGTGAGGGTGGCGGGCAGCGTTTGCTGACGCAGCACCTGGCCCAACACGTTGCGCACTTGCAGGCCAAGGCCGGCAGTGGGGCGGGCCAGGCGGGCCTGCACCCGCACGAGGCCGTCGGCGCTGGGGTTGGGATACGCGCGCAGGCCGCCCACGGTGAGCGTTTCGGCGCGGGTGGCCAGCACCGTGGTCTGGATGGCGAGGTTATCTATCGACCAGCCCCAGCCGTGGGCCCCGGTGTCGGCGAAAAGCCGGAAGCGCAGCCGAACCGTGGCCCCGGCCGCGAACTTGTCGCGCAGGCTGATGGTGCGCGGCGCGTAGAGGGCGGGTGTGCCCACGGCCGTCGAGTTCTGGTTGGCATCCTGGGCGCTGTTCCAGGTGCTGAGCCACTGCGCGTTGTCGCGCGAGTCGTAGCCGGGGGCCAGCGGGGTCCACTTCACCCCGTCGACGCTGCCTTCCACCACCACGTAGTCGTAGAAGTCGGGGTTGGGAAACACGCTGCCCGGCTCGCCCGGCTCAACGAGCACGATTTCGTCGAACTTGACCGTAGCCAGCGCCGGGTCGGACTTGACCACAATCGGCACGAGCAGCTGGTAGATGAGCGAGTCGTTGTCGGGGTACGGGTGGGTGGAGTGGATGGCCGGGTCAGTGAAGCCCGCGGGTTGCGTGATGCTGTAGCCATTGCCCACGAAGTCGCTGCTGGGGGTGTTGAAATTGTTCACGTACTGCGTCTGGGCGGGGCGAAAGCCCACGATGTTCACCGTGAACGGCCCGACCGAAGCCGTGTTGGCCGCCGCCGCGCGGTCGGTGGCCACTACGCGGTAGGTGAGCACGTCGCCGGCCACGATGGGGCCGGCGGCCGTGTTGAGCGGCCCGGCGTAGGTGATGCCGTCGGCCTGGGCCGTGAGCGTGAGCGGCGTACGGGCCACGCCGTTGATGCTGTAGGGCACCGTGACGCTGGCGATGCCGTTCGGCCCCAGGTTGTCGGCGGCCCGCGCCACGAGCAGAAACGGCAGCTGGGTGACGAACAGATAGGGCGGCGGCGTGTGCTGCACCACGGGCGGCGTGGTGTCGGGGCCGACCTTAAACTGGTAGTAAACGCGGGCCGCGCCGGGCGCGGGCGCGCCGGGCGCGGTGTAGGTGCGGCCGGTTTCGTTGTCGGCCGCGCTCAGGTAGTAGCGCACGGTCGCGTTCAGGCCGGGATTGGGAATGCTGCTCCGGTACTGCCCGGCCGCGCCGGTCGGGGTCATGGCGCGGGTCTGGAACGGGGCGCCATTGACGGAATAATTCAGTTGAACCGAATTGGGCGTCAGGGTGCCATCGGTCACTACGGTCGCCAGCACGGGGTAGTCCTGGGCCGTTTCCGTGTCGGGCAGCGGCGTGTGCCGAATCATGGTCGCGAACCAGCCCATGTCGGCGAACATACCCGTCACCAGCGGGCCAGGGTCCTGAATGGCCTCCGCCGCGCCGATGTTAGGTGTCATCAGCGAGTTGGCATCGCCGGCCGGGTAGGTAACCTCGTTCAGGTGCGAGACGCTTGAGCCGGGCTGGTACCGGGCCGGGGCGTAGAGACGGGCGCGCGGGTCGGCGGGCAGCGGGTTGGCCCGCGTGGTGAGCGGCCCGTTGAAATACAGCCCGTTGCTGGTGTACTGCGTACCAAGCTCCACCGACGGATTGGTAAACAGGGTCGGGTCGGTCAGGCGCTGGCCGGCCGCGTTCTCCATGAACGTGGTGAAGGTCAGGGGCTGGAGCGACGTGCCCAGCCCGTAGCTGCCTTGCTTGCTGGTGGCGTTGTAGCCCGTGCCGGCAATAAAGCCCAGCCCGTGGCACAGCTCGTGCAGCACCACCGACACGAGGTCGTACTGCCCGGCCGGGGTTTGCGCGTCGGTGCCGTAGTACCACGGCGACGACGAGCTGAAGTTGGCCACGATGTCGAAGTCGGCCGGGGCGTTAAAGGTCTGGCCGGCCAGCTTTTCGGCCAGCGCGATGGGGTACCAGGTGTTGGCTTGCAGCGCGCCGGGGAAATTGCGGATGAACGAAGTCGGCCCGGCCGAGCCGAGCACGCCCGGCCCGAGGGCGC
>Ga0123336_10004761_pt1 | contig 10925 bp, 11 predicted proteins | sample SSSSmetaG_FD_96466 | JGI IMG/M metagenome (GOLD analysis project Ga0123336, IMG submission 96466) | Glacier valley bacterial and archeal communities from Borup Fiord, Nunavut, Canada, to study Microbial Dark Matter (Phase II) - ​SSSS metaG | ecosystem: Environmental > Aquatic > Freshwater > Ice... | reverse complement strand
GTCGGGTCGATTACCACAAAGTGGTCAGCCCCTGGTAGCTCGATAAGCGTTATCGCGTCGCCTGTTTTCGTTGCTTTACGGGCGTAGAACTGGCTTACATCAAACGGAACGCGGTCATCGCGTGTACCATGAATAAGCACTTGCGGTATGCCGAGTGGCAACAGGGCAGCGGGCGAGGCAGCGGCGTAGCGTTCGGGAAAGGCTTGCTGGTCGCCGCCAAGCAGGTCGGTGACGGCGTTCGCGCCAAGATTGAGTTGCGCCACATATTCCAGGTCAACGCATCCGGCGAGGCTCACTGCTCCCACAAGTGGGAGCGGCTCGTATGCCTGCAACTCGCCTGTTGTGATGCGATGCCGCGCGCCCACCCACAGCGCGAGCTGGCCGCCGGCTGAGTGTCCAACCGTTACGACCCGTTGGATATCCAGTGCGTGCTGTGGCGCGAGTGTGCGTAAGAAGTCGGTGGCGAGGGCGACATCAAGCATGGTATTGGGCCACCCTCCATCTTTGTTGCCGACGCGTCGGTACTCGATATTCCACGCCGCAATACCGTGTTGTGTCAGGTCGCGAGCCAGACGGCGCATGAGCGAAAGAGTATAGGGGGACCGCCAGAAGCCCCCATGAATAAGGACAACCACAGGGGTGAGCGTGTCTGGTGCGTTTTTTGGTGGGAGATACAGTTCACCAAAGTGAAATGCTTTTGGGCCGTAGGAAATACGTATTCCATTGTTGTGCTTAAAAAGGCGCTCGAAAAAGTTCATAGTGTGCCTCCGATGCATGACTAAACGCACTTAAAATGCGTCACTACCGGCAATCCATGCCTGTATGCAGGGCAAGAGAATGGCGAGTACCGTGTGTAGGTCTGCTGGTATCACCTGCTCTGGTTGTTGCGCCGCCCATGAGACGGGACGATAGCCGAAAACAAGCTGTGTAAAGACGCGCTGACTGAGTTTGACATGCCGCGCCGCATGGGAACTACTGGTCATGGGGTCAAGGAGATGAATACCAACGGCATCTGCGCCAAGCAGAAATGGTACGTCGTCGATGGTGAGCGCAAGCACCCCCGATCTCGCTGGGCTATGCTGTTGCCAACGCTCGTTCCAGAGTGGAAGCAGCGCGTCAATGAGCGTTGGAAGGTGGCCCGTTCGCGCCATCCAATCGGCGTCGGGCGTGTGCCGTGCCTGGCTCTGCACGGTAATATGATCCGCCAGGAGATAGTAGGTTGGCGAGTCGGGCGGCAAGGGCCATGAAATGGTTGTACCCTCTGTACCTTGCTGCTCCTGGGTTAACGCGACATGCTGTTTGAGTAGCGCAAGGGCCGCCTCCCAGGTATCAGCGGCGACCTCGGACGCGAAGAGTCCTTCGGGTTGTCTATTGAGCATGAGGTAGCCGTGTGGAGTGCCCTTGCTATCCAGCGCGAGATAGGGCTTGATGCTGCTACGCTGATGGAAGAGGCGTTCCTGGAACGCCTGGTCGCGCTCAAAGCTACCGGTATACGTCGCGTAGTGTTTTTGATGGAGCTTAAAGAGAGCTGGTATATCCTCAAACGTGGCGACACGAACACTATAGGGACTGGTGGCTTGTGCCTGTATGATGCTGGTTTCGATTGTGTATTTCGTGACATCAAAGACATCAATAAAGTCAAAACGGTGATAAAAATTAGCGATGCCATCCAGGAGGAGCAGGGCGTGCGGCGCGGATTGCGGGCTTTTTGCGTAGGTTACAGCATCGCGCAATAAGGCGGCGGCAACCCCTTGATTGCGATGTTCGGGAGCTGTGGCAACGCCGCCGATGCATCCCGTTAGGAGCCGCGCGGGACCGATCCGTAATACGCGGTCATCAATGTGATAGCCACCGAGCAAGGTATCGCCAACAAAGGCTCCGCGCAGATGCTGTGCTTGAAAGGTGGGATTGTCTTCTACGAAGCGGCGGCGGTGCGGCAACGCTGTTCCCGCGTCTACATGTGGGCTAAACGTTTGGATGGCGAGCAGTGTATACGCGTCCCGTTCGGCGGAGGTCGCCAGCGGACGTACAACAAAATCAGGAGACTCGGCGTGTTTCAGTAACATAAATAATCCTCGCTACACAGAAATATGTTTCTTCTCTGCACTATAACACACAGAGGATGGTGATAAAATTGGGGCATAGTCTATAGTGTGGGGAGACCCGCGTGGTCTTCCGTCTTTTCTGGAAGTTAGAGGATATAACATGCAATCTTACTTTGACCTGTACGATTACCGGCTTCGTATAGCCGAACATTATCGACAACGCAATGCCGCGTTACTGGCGAATGAAGACGCTGCAACCACCGTAGAGATGTTCCGTCGCGCGAAGGACGCCGTATTCGCGACACATTCCCAGTCCGCGCTTGACGCCGAACAGAAGCAGATTTTCAAGGGATTACATTATTTCCCGTTCAATCCCGTGCTACGGTTCTCTGTGATTGTCGATACGACGGTTGAGCAGAGCAAGCAAGAGGTTGTGATGAACGCAACCGAGGCAATGACAATGACAACGGTAGGACAGGTGACGTTTACGATTGCGGGTCAGGTGGTAACGCTTTCATTGTACTGGCTGGATATCTATGGTGGGGGGTTGTTCTTACCGTTTCGTGATACCACCTGCCCCCAGGAGAGTTATGGCGGTGGGCGTTACCTCTTCGATACCATCAAGGGGAGCAATGCTTTATCACACATAAATGAGCGTGGACAGACACGGCTTACGCTTGACTTCAACTATGCATACAACCCGTCGTGCGCGTACAACGATGCGTGGACCTGTCCCCTGGCTCCTGTCGAGAACAGGCTAAACGTGGCACTTCCCGCAGGCGAGAAAAAGTATAAGTAGAGCAGATTTTTACAGCAGCGCGACGATTGCGGGCAACACGACCCCTGCTTTTTCGCGAATGACCACATCGGCGGCTGCATCGAGTGTTGTCGGTTGTAGATTGACGATGATGAGTGGGATATTACGATTGAGGGCCAGGCGGGGAAGTGTCGCGGCAGGTATAACTTTGAGCGAGGAGCCGACGACGAGAAAAAGGTCACAGTCGGCGACGAGGCTTTTGGCGTGGGCTAGTGTCGTGTCGGGGACCCGTTGCCCGAAGAGGATCGTCGCGGCTTTGAGCAGGCCGTCGCACTGGTCGCAGCGTGGGTCGATCTCGCCCACGTCGATACGGTGTTGTAGCATCTCCATTGACGAACGTTTGCCGCAGAGGGTACACGCGGCGAAACGTGATGTTCCGTGCAGTTCTGTTATCCGTTCGGGCGTATTGCCAGCGTCCTGGTGCAGACCATCGAAGTTTTGCGTGATGATCCCGTGCAGTAGCTGGCGTTGCTCTAAGGTCGCCAACGCTTCGTGGGCGGCGTTAGGGTGTGCTGCTCGCACCTGTAGCGAGAGGTTTTTGCGCGTCTGCCAATAGCGTTGACGTGCCTCCGGTTTTTCGAGAAAGTCGCGGTAACTGGTTGGCGGGTTCTTTGCCCAGACAGAGCCGGGGCTGCGAAAATCAGGAATACCTGACTCGGTACTGATACCCGCCCCAGTAAGAGCTACAACGCGGTGCGCGTGCTGTATCAGCTCTGCGGCATCCTGTATCTGTTCTTGTAGACTAAGCGTGTGTGACATGGTTAAAGTATAACGTTGACTGCGTAAGATAGCAAGACGGAGAGACAAAATTCCGCGATACTTACGGGTAGTTGATACGTTTTACAAAGAAGGCGCGATGTGCTTGGGGTACGTCTTTACACTCTTCGCGAGGAGAGATTTGGAGCGTTCAAAACGTTTGAAGAGGCGGTTGAGGCGCATCTGCTGCCAGAGTTGATGATAGGCACTGTGGAGTATTTCCACTTCGGTTTTTTGAGAGTGCATGGGTATTTCCTTTCTTAATGATGGTGGTCGCGTTGCCCTATCATGGGTACTACAAAGAGCCGTAGCAACGGATAGTTGAACGTGTTCCTGGACAAAAACAATCCTTTTGGTGGCCTGGTGAGAGGCGTAGGAAAACAAAGATACAATGACGGCTGGTTCTGCTGCGGGTAGGAGGTAACTGTCTCTCCGAGGTGAGTACATTACTAGTATAGCATATTCTGTAACCAATAAACAGAGCAAGTAAACAAAAAATTTCTTGACGAAAGAGAAGAATAAAACTGTGCAAGAAAACTTTTATGGGTATCAGCAACGCCGTATGTCGCTCCTCCTGGGGTGGGGCCTGTTCAGCATAGTCGCGGGGCTACTCGCGCAACGCAACCCCAGGGCGTTTTGGAAGCAATTTGGCTTGCAGGCACTGACCTGGGGCGCGATTGATGCCGCGCTTGCTCTCTTTGGCCTCAATGGAGCGAATAAAAAAGAAGAGCGGTTCGCGCTCGGTGAACTCGGCGCGCGAGATGAGGCGAAAGAGGCACGTGGCTTTCATCGTATTCTGCTCATCAATACGGGGTTGGATGTTCTTTATATCGCTGGTGGCGCGTGGCTCCTGCAACGTTTCAAAGGCCGTGATGATCGCCAGGGTATGGGTGTTGGTGTGATGGTGCAAGGGGTATGGCTATTCCTTTTCGACGGGCTGGTTTCGCAAGAGGTGCGGAAACGATGGTTATAGACGTTTTGGTGTAAAAAACAGTATCGTGTACCGATGCGACATGTCACATCAGTACACGATATCCTTGTTAGCGATTGCGGAGCGAGCCAGCGACCACAGCTATAATAACAATGAATAGAACAATGAAAAGCACGAGAGCGATGATTGGGAGGAGGAGTACCGCGAGGGTTGCGCGGCCCCCACTCAGGCGATGTACGCCCATTGTCATGTAGATTTGCATCACAATAGCGTAGATGCTTAACGCAAATGCCGCAAGGCTACCGAGGAAGGGAATCAATGATAAAACAAGGGACGCAATACTGATCGGCACGTAGAAGAGCAGGTAGCTGTAGGCGTAGGGGAGGTATTTGCCCGTGCCGCCGAACGCCTTAGCGATCAAGTGATAAATACCTGTACCAATGAAAAAGAGTAATGGGACGGAAATGATACCGCCAAAAGACGAAGTGCCTGCTATACCTCTGAAACTGTTTGCGACTGAAACGGGGATGTTTGGGTTGTTTAGCAAGAGGCTAATCGTAATATTACTAATAAAAATGCCGAAAATAGTGCTGAGAACGCCAACTACAAGCAACTGCACCCAGATAACATTCCATGCTGCCTTGCCCTGTTCTGCCGCGAAGGTTTCCGCGCTCGGCTTTGTGAGGACGCGCAGATATTGGCGCGGGAGCTGGCGGAGTGCTTCGCCAAGCGGTAGCGGACTAGTCGCAACGGGCGGCACAGCGTAGCCGTACCCGCTCTGCTGCATAGCGGGATTTGGCGGGTACTGATTCCCGTAGCCTGTTGGTACGTTCGGCTGGTAATTTGGTGGTGGTGCATTGTAGCCATACTGCTCCGGTGGGGGCGGCGTACTTTGCGGCTGACCAGAATATGGGGATGGTGGAGTGTTTCCGTAGTTTTGCGCGGGGTCTTGATTGGAATAGGGGTCTTGGTTTGGCGTGTTAGACATGACAGTTGCTCCCATTTCCTAAACGTAATCACGACAAGCCACTCGTGGTAAGTGACTAAGCCAGAGCTTACAAGTATGGTAACATAATTTGTCACTCTGCGTCTATACACGAAAATGGAGAACACGCAAACGAAGATGAGCGTAGAAAATTTTCTACGCTCATCTCTCTCTATCTCCTGAAAGATGTTTTAGATGCTTGCTCTGCGGGCGGTGCGATTGCCGTCAAGCAGTCCAAAGCCAACAACGGCTCCGGCTATACCCGTGACAAGGTGCAGGATGTGATCTGCAATACTCAAGTGGATAAGGCCCAGGAATAGTCCATGGTCATGCCCGTATGTTCCGGCTGGAAAGTAGAGGGCGGGAATCAGACCAAGCAATGCGAGTACAATGTAGATGACGCCGAAAGCCTGGTTGTATCTGCGTGAGAAGCCGGTGAAGGCTGCGGCAATGCCCAGGATGCCGAAGAGCAGGTGGATGGTATTGTGTACCATGTCCACATCAAAGATGCCAAACAATGCCTGCACTCCGGTATTATTTTCCATTGGGATAAAGTAACCAACAATACCAATGAGTGTAAAAACCACGCCGAGCGTGAGAGCCACGATACGATTAATGGGCCAAGCCGTGTCTGTTCGTTGAAGCATTTTATTCCTCCTGTGGATAAATGGTACATGTAAAAATGAATGTACGTACCAATAATACGCAACAAATTCTTTTTTAGATGCAACTTTTGGAGGAATATTTTGCGCTATCCAAGCAGGCATTCTATCGACAAAAAGTGTTCTCGATCATACAGTTTCTTTTGCTACGCTTTGGGTATGTAGATACTACACAACCGCGCTTGTGATGCGTTCAAGGGCGCGAGAAAGAGAAGACCAATGAACCTTGTGCTTTTGCCAATGGTGCTGTCCGTCTGTCGTCTCGCGCCAGAGGAAGCTGTTCCGCGCTGGGTGCTACAAGACCGCTCACTTGTGTCTATAACATACACGCGCGACGAACTTTCCGTTGTGTGTCCCGCGCGCTCTGTGCCAGCAATGATACAATGCGAGAGTGGCTGGCGGGCGCTACAGGTACAGGGGCCGTTAGATTTCGCGCTCACAGGCATCCTTGCCGCGCTCGCGACCCCATTAGCGGCGGCGAATATTCCCATTTTCGCGCTTTCGACGTTTGACACAGACTATCTGCTGGTCAAAGAACACCATGTGGAACAGGCGAGAGCAGCATTGCAGCAACACGGTCATGTTTTTGTTGTGCTGTAGTCTGCACGTCTCAAGATGCTTGCGAGGAAAAATGTTTGTCAAAGAGTATCATTTCATTACACACTGGCATGTACGGGGTGTGGTGCAAGAAGTCACCGCTATCATCAGTGATAGAACAGCACTAACACATTGGTGGCCCTCGGTATATCTGAATGCCGAGGTAGTAGAAGCGGGTGACGCGACAGGAATCGGGACGGTGATGCGTCTGGACACAAAAGGCTGGCTCCCCTATACGTTGCGCTGGCAATTTCGCGTCTCCGAAATATCCAAAAAAGGCTTCACACTTATTGCTTCCGGCGACTTTGAAGGGCGTGGAATCTGGACATTTCAGCAAAATGGTGAATGGGTAAACATCATCTATGATTGGAAGGTTCGCGCAGAGAAGCCTCTGTTACGCACTTTTTCGTTTCTCCTACGTCCCCTCTTTGCGGCGAACCATAGTTGGGCAATGGAGAGAGGGGAAGAAAGCCTCAAGCTTGAATTGGTGCGTCGTCGTGCTGTAGACGAAACGGAACGCGCACTTGTTCCCATCCCACCACAACCGACGTCGGCTCCACGTTTCTTTCTTGTTACAGTGGGGAGTCTTATCGTGGTGAGTGGTCTTGGCTATTTTTCTGCGAAATTCCTTGGCAGAAGGTAGGGAAAGATTGCTTCGCGGGCTGTTTTTCCTGTATCGTTCGCACAACCGAGCAGTTGACGCAGCGATATGCCAAAAGTGTTGTTTGTGAAGCTTCGTGCTATACTTATACGTATCACTACTAAGCTTATCCATTTTCTTTATTGGTTTGTTGAGGAGCAACGTGTATGGATATCAAGACAATTCTTATCTGGCTTGTGATTGCGGCGATTGTTGGTTTTATTGGTGAACTGATTGCGCGTCGTCGCGCCCCCGATGGCATTATCGGGGCTGCCATTCTTGGCTTTATCGCTATCGTGCTGGTAAATGACGTGTTGCATTTCAGTATCAAAGGCGAGCCATCATACGCTGGTGTACCGCTTATAACCTCGATTATTGCCGCCGCGATCCTCGTGTTTGTGTGGAGTGCTTTTTTCTATCATCGTGTGTATCATCCGTATCGTGAGCGGTATTACCGCCGCGAGCGTCGGCCCGCCCGCCGCCGCCGCTCGTACCGCTAACATCCCCTCTTAAAAAACGCGACTGGCTCGTATCCATAGAGGATACGAGCCAGTCGTGCGTATACAGTACTTCTTATAGTCTAATGGTTACGCTTCCCTGGCCCGTTGCGACTTGTTGCTGTAACACGCGTCCGCCGACGCGCACCACAATCTGATATGCCTGCCAGCGGGGCATGTAGCCGGTATGCTGTTCGTCGATACGTACTGTTGTCACTGTGCCATCAACGCGACAGCTAATCGACGTGTGGGCAAAAGCTCCGTCGCGGTATGCCTGGGTCGAGCCGTCGTCTTCGTATAGGGTATACTGCGCGAGTCCATCGGTTGCCATGTAGCAGGTAAAGGTCAACGGCGCGTCCGATGGCTCGTCAACGTACTGCGTAACTGGTCCTGTGGGGAGAATACTGTTTGCGCGTATCAGCAGCGGCCAACGTTCGAGGGGAGCCGGAATCGTACTCACCGCGCCACCGGGGTATTCGGTGTTGTCCCAATAGTCGAACCAGGGGCCTGTGGGTAGATATACGTCGCTGCTTGTCTCGCCAGGGGCGGTGATTGGCGCGGAGAGTAGCGTGTCGCCAATGAGAAACGCCGTCTCTGTGTCGCACGCCTGCTCGTCCAGTGGATAGTGATAGTAGAGCGGACGTATGATTGGCGCGCCACTGGTTGCCGCCTCCTGGAAGAGGGTATACAGGTAGGGCAACAGTTGGTAACGTGCCTCGATTGCGGTGCGGTAGGCATTTTCGTAGCGTTCGCCAAAAGCCCAGGGTTCTTGATCGGGATTGCCGAGGGCGTTGTGGTTGCGACAGAAGGGCAAGAAGGCTCCCAGTTGTGCGAAGCGCACCAGCAGTTCCCCATCTGCCTTCTCCCAAAAGCCGCCGATATCGGAGCCAACAAAAGGAACGCCACTCATGCCCAGGTTGAGACACATACGAAGTGCGAGCGAAATATCCTGCCATCGACTCACGTTGTCGCCGGTCCAAACGGCGGAGTAGCGTTGAATGCCAGCAGTGCCTGAACGAGTTAGCACAAAGGGACGGGTATTGGGACGTGCGCGTAACAGGCTCTCATAGGTGGCGCGTACCATCTCCATACCGTAAGCATTGTGGAAAAACTTGTGGAGCGTGGGTGGGCCATCTGGTCCCGTGCTATCCGCGCCACCGCATCTATGTAGTACCGCAACATCCATTGTTTTGCCGTGTAAGCTTTCCTCTACGTCCGACTGTTTCGAGAAAAAGTTTGTCATGGCTGGCTCGTTCATATCGTTCCAGATGCTATCAACGCCCTGAGCAAGCAGTGGCTTGTAGAGGTCGCCCCACCATGCACGCACCCTGCTCTGTGAAAAATCGGGAAACACACAGGGGCCGGGCCATGCGCTGCCCTCGAAAACCTTGCCGCTCTCATAGCTAGCAAAAGCCCCGTTTTGCATGCCTTGTTGATAGACGAAATACTGGTCATCAATCTTTGTACCAGGGTCGAGAATTGCGACGAGTTGCATGTGCTGCTCGTGTAGTGTGGCCGTCATCTGTTCAGGGTGAGGAAAGTTTTCACTGTTCCAGGTGAAGTTGCGGAAGCCGTCCATATAGTCGATGTCGAGCCAGATAGCGTCGTTGGGATGCTTGCGTTCGCGCATTTTCGCGGCAACATCGAGGACTTCTTGCTGCGTTTTATAGCTCCAACGGCATTGATGATGGCCGAGCGTCCAGCGCGCAGGAAGCGGCATGTGTCCCACGAGGGCAGTATACTGCTGCATCACCTTTGCAGGTGTTGGACCTGTGAAGAAATATACAACGAGGGTGTCATTCTCAACGGTGATTGAGGCTTCCTGTGGCGCGGTCTCGCCCATGTCCATCTCGACGCTCTCAGTAGTGTCAACAAGAACACCATAGGCCCGACCATCGTCTGGTCTAAAGCAGATAAAAAAGGGAATAGACGTGTACATGGTGGGTGTGGCGTTATCATGTCTGTCTGGCGGGTCAATATTCCAGACCGAGAACGCCTGGCCGCGTTTGTTCATGGAGCCGGTGCGCTCGCCCATGCCGAAGATGCGCTCGGTGGATGTAAGCGGAAGCGTAAGGCGAAGTGCTGTAGCTGACTGTGCGAAGCCCTGTATATATGGCGCGAGGGTTGCCTGGATGCCTGTTTCGGGTGTATGCCACGTCTCATCGCCCGTTGTGACAATCCAGGAGTGATAGGGGAGGGTTCCCTGGGCATTGTCGGGCAAGGCGTAGCGTTTTGTATCGAGTAGTGCCGTGCGCTGAAAGCGTACCCGCACAATATTTGTGCCGAGTAGTGCCGCGGCGAGTGTATGATCGCCTGTGTCGGTTTCCCAGATAGTTTCACGCTCTGATGTTCGTGTATAGCGTGGTTGTGTGACCGTTGTAAACACTAACAAAGACTCACTTTCTGCCATATAACTGTGGATGTAGTTTTCTTAACTACAACCAGCGAATATACATACTATCTTAACACAATACACACTTTGCCCTCCCTTCTATCGGTTATTATACGTATGGGGAATGAATGTTGCGCGGGAAAACATTCTGGGGGGAATGTCCAACCACAAGCGCAACATATGGTAAGGGATGCCTGCCACTCGGAGAGTGGGAAGTGAGGCCTGTAGAGCGTGGCGCAATCATGGATATATCTGGATTGTTGCATTCAACACAGGCAAAGAATAGTTGCATACTCACAAAGTAATGCGCTATGTCTTTGAACTAATGTTTACCCTGGCAATGTCTTGGGGGAGATGTTTTCAAGGGTGAACATAAGCCTCACTTTAGGGGTACGCAGAGGGAGAGCCTATCGCGGGTTCTCCCTCTGCGTTTTTTGTGTGGATGAGTCGAGTCATAAGTTTATGTGACCCGCTCATCCTCCTTTTTTAGCTTTGCCGATGTACGGTTCGCAATATCTCGGTATCGCGCAATATCTCCACCCAGCAATCAACATTTGCTTCGCGCTGTGCTTGCAAGGTGTCGAGCTGCTGACGGAGGGTGTC
>Ga0123336_10004758_pt1 | contig 10928 bp, 10 predicted proteins | sample SSSSmetaG_FD_96466 | JGI IMG/M metagenome (GOLD analysis project Ga0123336, IMG submission 96466) | Glacier valley bacterial and archeal communities from Borup Fiord, Nunavut, Canada, to study Microbial Dark Matter (Phase II) - ​SSSS metaG | ecosystem: Environmental > Aquatic > Freshwater > Ice... | reverse complement strand
TGTAACATTAATCAATTGATTAATAAAATGGAATTACTTAATGTAATAGCCATTAAAGTCAACATTAATATTAAATGGTGTAATATACTTATCCATTAAAACCGCAAATTCCTTTTTATTGATGATTTCGTTTTCTGAATAGCTGCTTGCAAAGCCATATTTTTCTTTCCAATCTTTTTCTATTTCTTGCTGTATAGATATTGGATCGCGTCCTGAAATAAAGCTAAATAGGGAAATGGTGTTTTTTATAGTCATATCCGAAGCTTTATTTTCTATAAACCAAATTTTAGAACGAGCATATAAAGTAGACATCACCTCTTTAAAATCTGAAATTTTAACTGGCTCTTTAATATTAAAAAAACCTGTTTTAAAATCGAATTTTAAAATTCCACTAGCAATTATTTTTTGGATAGGATAAAAAGCGCTATCGGTTACAGCAACATCTTTAACAGGATAAAGAAAACTTTTATAGGTAAACATTTCTCCTTGTGTTAATCTGATGTTTGCTTTTGATGGGGTAGTATCGAAAAATGGTCCAAACGCAGCTAAAGCTCCAACAGCCTGCCCCATATTTGTCCAAAGTGCAATATTCTTAAAATCAGTAATTTCAAAATCTTTAAAAGCTGATGTAGAAACTATCAGTAAATTATCTTTTTCTTTTGGTATAAAAACACCTAAAGGGATAAAATGAGCAACACTATCTTTGCCAAAACCTGCTGCACCGCTTGTTCTGTAAAGTTTTTTAAGTTGATTGTAAGGATTATCTTGTTGTATTTTAGTGTAAGCAACTAAGTTTTCAAACTTGCCATTTTTGTCTAAACTGAGGATGTTAAATTGTGCCAAAACAGAGTTTGCGCTATTTGTTGTTGCATCTACTAAAACTTTGCACTTTATATCCTCTTGCTTTCCGTTGATATTTACCTTCACTTCCCAACCATTCTTTTTTTGTTCTATACCTAAAATAGGTGTCGCTTTTAAAAAGGACAAGTTTTTTGTTTTTTTAACAATGTTTTCTAAAACCAATTGAGGTGTGGTTTTTACAGAATCGGAAGCGTTAATAAACTGATCTCTCCATTCTTTCCATAAACCTAAATCAAAAGCGGGAATATTCATTGATGGTGCAACATCACTAATTAAATTATCGCTAGGGGCAATTAACAAAGTTTTTACTCCACTTCTTGCGGCTTGTATTGCTGCTGCGGTACCAGCGGCAGAACCACCAATTACAATTACATCTGGTTTAAATTGTGCCTGTGCCTTAACCGAAAAAAGGATTATAAAAATCCATAACGTTCTCTTTATCATATTTTACATTAACGAAAGAAATAGGGTATTAATTTTTTTAAGTAAATTTTTTAACGTTTTTTAACGATATAACTTATTCCAAAATTAGGCTTTTCGGCTAAAAGGATTTGCCTTGACTTTAAAAAATCAAAATCAGTAATTATAATTAAATATTGGTAATTTTCAGTTTATTACAAACGTAAAGATGTAAATTACTTTGTTAAGTAGTATAAATTTTATTGTTCATGATTGATGTTTTACCAATTTTTCCTCTTTTAAACGAAGAACTAATAAAGGTGTTAAAAAGTTTAAAGCCCAAAGATTGGGAAAGGAAAACTGTTTGCCCCAAATGGAATATAAAGGATATTGTTGCACATCTTTTAGACACTAATTTAAGAAGATTAACCATCGGAAGAGACGGTTATTTTATTGGAGACACAAACCAATTAACCACTTATGAAGACTTTTTGGGGCTTTATAATAACTTAAATGCTGATTGGGTGGTAGCAATGAAAAGAGTAAGTCCAGATATTTTGATTGAAATGATGGAGAAATATCAAAATGATTTAGTTGACTATCTCAAAGAATTAAATCCGTTTAAATCTGCGTTGTTCCCTGTTTTATGGGCGGGAAAAGATTATTCTGAGAATTGGTTCGATATATCCAGACAATATTCGGAAAGATGGCTGCACCAACAACAAATTAGACAAGCATTAAATGACCAAACCTTATTACAACCAAAATATTATTTCCCTTTCTTAGAAACAAATATGCAAGCTTTGCCACATACTTACAAAAACGTTGTGGCTAATATTGGTGAAACGGTCAAGGTAGAAGTTGTTGGTGATGCCGGAGGCGTTTGGAGCATTATTAAAAACGTTGATGGTTGGAAATTTACTGTAGAAGAGGATTTAAACCCCAAGTCTTTAATTTACATTGATCAGCAGATTGCATGGCTACTTTTTTCGGGAGGAATAAACCCAATGGACGCAGCTCAATATTATCAAATACATGGTGATGTTAATTTAGCTAGTTATGTTTTAAAAATGAAAACAATATTGATGTAGAAAATGGAATTTAAAATCTACAGTTTAAATATTCTATTATGCCTGGAACATGGGCAGTTTCAACTGATTTAAGCAAAGCAATTTCTGTAAAACAAGGTATAAAAGAGGCGGTTGGTAATAAAGCTAAAATCATTTATGCTATTGGTTCTAATTTATTAGAAGATGCAGACTATCAAAAAAGGGCAACCATGTTTGGCCGAGATATCAAAAGAGATATTAGAACTGAGGAAACAATTATTAAAGAAGCTGTGGATGCAGCCAATAAAGCTGATGTAGTTGTCGCTGCATTGGGTGAAAGTTCTGAGATGAGTGGAGAAAGCTCTAGCCGAACCAATATTCAAATTCCAGCTATACAACAACGTTTATTAAAATCTTTATTAGCAACAGGTAAGCCAGTAATTTTATTGGTTTTTGATGGTCGTCCGTTAAATCTTTCTTGGGAAAACGAGAAAGTTCCAGCTATTTTAAATGTTTGGTTTGGTGGTACAGAAACCGGCCACGCTATTGCGGATGTATTGTTTGGAGATGTTAATCCATCCGGAAAATTAAGCGCTACCTTCCCGCAAAACGTTGGTCAAATTCCAATTTATTATAGTCATAAAAATACTGGTCGTCCATTAGAAGAAGGTAAATGGTTTACAAAGTTTAAGTCTAACTATTTGGACGTAAGTAATGAACCTTTATATCCTTTTGGATATGGTTTGAGTTATACCACTTTTGATATCTCAGCTCCAAAGCTTGATAAAACCAACATGAATGCAGGGGAGAGTATTATCGTTACATCAACGGTAAAAAACACAGGATTAAAAGACGGAGAAGAAGTAATACAATTGTATATTAGAGATATGGTTGGCTCTATCACTCGCCCCGTTAAAGAATTAAAAGGTTTCCAAAAAATCAGCTTAAAAGCTGGTGAAAGTAAACAAGTTACTTTTACTTTAAGAGAGAACGATCTGAAATTCTATAACGCCAATTTAGATTTTGTAGCTGAACCTGGAGATTTTAAAGTATTTGTTGGAAACAGCTCAGAAAATGTAAAAGAATCTGATTTTAAATTAATAAAATGAAAAAGATAATTTTGATCGTGTTTTTGTGGACGGGCTTTTTAAGCTTAAACGCACAAACCAAAAGTGACTTTGTAAAAACATCATTTGTAATGAATGGTGATACTTTGCCAGTAAGGATTTTATATCCAGAAAATTTTGACCCATCAAAAAAATATCCATTGATGATTTTTTTACATGGTAGCGGCGAAAGAGGTAACGATAACGAAAAGCAATTGATTCATGGTTCTAAAATGTTTTTAGATCCTGATTTTAGAAAGCAATTTCCAGCTGTTGTAATTTTTCCTCAGTGTAGTAATGATAGCTATTGGACTAATGTTAAAATCACCAAAAAAAGAAATTTCGATTTCCAAAAAGGTGGTAAGCCAACAATTGCCATGAAATTGTTGCTGGGCTATTTAGAAGATGTAGAAAAGCTTAATTATTTAGATCATAACCGTTTCTATCTTGGTGGCTTGTCTATGGGTGGAATGGGAACTTATGAGTTGTTAAGAAGGGAGCGCCATACTTTTGCCGCTGCTTTTGCCATTTGTGGTGGAGATAATGTAAAGAATGTGAAAAAATATAAAATAGTACCGCTTTGGCTGTTTCACGGAGGAAAGGATGATGTTGTTGATCCTCAATTCACTAAAAATATAGCACAAGAATTAGAAAAACTTAAAGCCGAATATAAATTAACAATTTATCCAAACGCAAATCATAACAGCTGGGATTCTGCTTTCGCAGAGAAAGATTTATTTCCGTGGTTGTTCTCGCATAAAAAAGATTGAAAATAAGATTTAGGTTGGTTAAAGCCCGTTTGCAATTTATTGCAGCGGGTTTTTTAATTTATTTAAGTTTAACACACATTTTCCAGGATACAGCTAAGTATTAAACAGAGAATCCTTTAGTAAGATTTTATGTAATTTGAAACAGACTACAGAGAAGTTTTTAAGACAGCATAACTTTTCAAAGTATTTAGAAATTATCAATTGAATAAATTTCATTTTGGCATTGTATTGGCTTATTTATCATCAAACAATTAAAATACAATTATCATGGCAAAATCAACAAAATCAAAAATAGCTTTAGGTTTAATATTAGGAGTTGCCGCAGGAGCCGCAGTTTATTATTTTATGACTAACGAAAACGGTAAACAACAGTTTAGTGATATTCTAGATGCCGTTAAAGACTTTAGCGATAAAGCAAAAGAAACCGCTTTAGATCAATCTTCTAAATTAGTAAACCAAGCAACTGAAGCTTCTTCAAAAATTATGAGTAGAGCATCAGAAATTTCTGCCCAATTAGCAGATACAGCAAGAAAGCAAGCCGAGCGTGTTAGCTAAGCTATTTTTTGCCTATTAAATCTAATACAATTACAGAACTGTGTGTAAAACCTAGCGTATTGCCGGGTTTTACAACCAACAGTTTTTTAAGGTAAACATTTAAAATTCCTTGTAAAACTTTTTTTCTATTCTCACGGTAATCGTCCATTGCCGTAAAACGATAAACAAAAATATTTCCTTTTTCATCTACAATTGCAGAAATAGTATGCACAAAATCTTTGTATGCAGGCTTAATATTCACCTTATATTCTGGGTATAAATAATCGTAAGAAGCGGTTCTATTTTCTAGTTTATTAATTACTGAAATTTTTTCTACACTAATAATTTTGCTAGTTGATTTGAATTGAACAGGATTTGTGGCAGCAAAAAATTTAGTGCTATCATAAATGTTTGAATTAATTAATTTCGCTCTTTCTTTAACATAAATACTATCAATTTTTCTTGGCTTTCTTAAATCATCAACTGTTGTTTTTATTTTCTTGATATAACCTTCAGAATAAAATGTCATGAAAACTTCTGACCTCACGTCTTTAGCTATTTTTTTTGCATTAACTTCTAAGCGCTGCAAAAGTAAGCTGTCTTTACTAATACTTTTAATCCTAAACCATTCCCGAGCGAAATTATAAACTCCGTCATGACTAAAAATTAAGTCGAAATCGAGCATTTTATTCATTGATGGGCTATATGCTTGAACAGTTGTATCTGATAAAAAACGGATTGCCCATGCTGGTTTTTGCTGAAAACCGATTTCATTGAAAGCGATGCCGTTTGCGAAAGTTCTTCTTACTTCATAAAATTTTATGTGCTTTATTTGATCGAATCGGAATGTTCTTTCTTCTGGGTTTTTCTTTGGGTTTTTTTGATTGCAGGATGTAAAAATCAAAAACAGGAAAGAAATAAAAAGATAAATTTTGGTGTGCATTTATAATTGATTTTAGGCCATCATTTCTAAAAGCTCTTCTACATATTTACGTTCATTGGCTAAACGTGGTACTTTATGCTGCCCGCCAAGTTTCCCTTTTGCTTTAAGCCAATGGTAAAATAAATCGTTTGGGGCGATGTGAACTTTTGGTCTTCTTAACGCCATATCCTTAAAGCGTTTCGCATCATAATCAGAGTTTACTTCTCGTAAAGTATTGTCTAAAATATCTATGAAACGCTCAAATTCTTTTGGTTTTTTTTCAAATTCGATGATCCATTCGTGTGCACCGGGCTCATCTTTATCAAAATAAATTGGACATGCAGTATAATCTTTTATTTGCGCTCCAGTATCGGCGCAAGCCTTATTTAAAGCTTTCTCTGCATTATCAATAATTACTTCTTCGCCAAAAGCATTGATAAAATGTTTGGTACGGCCGGTAATTCTTAAACGGTAAGGAGATTTTGAAGTAAATTTTACAGTATCGCCAATCATGTAACGCCACAGCCCAGAGTTGGTAGAAATTACAATGGCGTAATTCTTATCCAATTCCACTTCGCCTAAAGAAACAGTATCAGGAAATTCCACATCAAATTCTTCCATAGGGATAAATTCGTAGTAAATTCCATAATCTAACATTAATAGTAAATCGGGAGAATCACTTTGGTCTTGGATACCAAAAAACCCTTCGGATGCATTATAAGTTTCCAAATAATACATATCATCTTTTGGCGCTAAACAATTAAATTGTTCACGATAGGGTTCAAAATTTACTGCTCCGTGAACGTACAGCTCCAAATTTGGCCAAACTTCTAGCAAGTTTTTCTTTCCCGTAATTTCTAAAATACGTTTTGCCAAAACGATTGTCCATGTAGGAATGCCAGCAATATTAGTTACATTTTCTAGAATAGTAGCATGAGCCATCTTTTCTATTTTATCTTCGTAATTGTCCATCAAAGCAATAGACATATCAGGAGTGCGTAGCATTTCTGCCCAAAAAGGAAGATTTTTGATAATAACGGCAGATAAATCGCCATAAAAAGAATCGGGACTAAGCTGATTTATTTGATGACTGCCGCCTAAAACCAAACTTTTCCCGGTAAACATCTTAGCATCAGGACGATTATTGCAATAAATAGCCAACATATCTTTACCGCCTCTAAAGTGGCAATCTTCTAATGATTCTTCACTTACTGGAATAAATTTGCTGCGATCACTAGTTGTGCCAGAAGATTTTGCAAACCACTTAATTTCTGACGGCCACAATAAATTTTGCTCACCATTTAGCATTCTTTCTATGTACGGCTTTAGCGTATCGTAGTTTTGTACAGGAATTCTTTCTTTAAATTGAGTGATATTTTCTATGGATCGGTAATCATATTTTTTACCCCATTCTGTGCCGATTGCATCATTTATTAAACAGCCAAACCATTCTTCCTGCACTTCATCAGGATATTTCATAAAAAGCTCTATCTGGTGCATACGCTTTTTCATGTACCAGTTTAAGAAAGAATTTACGATGGTCATTTTTTTATTAGTTGGTTGGGTTGTTAGTTGATTAGTTTTTGAAGTTCATGGGTTTATTAGGTGACTTAGTTTTTAAAATAAATTAGATGAGTACTTAAAACTTATCACCTACAACTTATATTAAAACCTCTTAATTTTCAATTCGAAATGTTGCCCTAAATAAAACTTCCTTGCCATTTCATCATCCGCAATTTCTTGGGGAGTGCCAGTTAGCATGATGTTTCCTTCTGCTAAAAGATAAGCTCTATCGGTAATAGAAAGTGTTTCGTTAACGTTATGATCTGTTATTAAAATACCGATATTTCTATGTTTCAATCGGGCAACAATCATTTGAATTTCTTCTACCGCAATCGGATCTACACCAGCAAAAGGCTCATCTAATAAAATAAAGTTAGGTTCTGCAGCTAACGCTCTTGCAATTTCTGTCCGTCTTCTTTCTCCTCCTGACAGTAAATCTCCGCGGTTTTTTCTTACTTTATGTAGGCTAAACTCGTCAATCAAAGTTTCTAGTTTGTCTCTTTGGGCTTCTTTTGTTAAGGTAGACATTTCTAAAACGGCCAAAATATTATCCTCTACACTTAGCTTTCTAAAAACTGAAGCCTCTTGTGCTAAATAACCGATTCCTTTTTGCGCCCTTTTATACATCGGGTCTTCTGTAATATCTTCATTATCCAAAAAAACCCTCCCTTCGTTAGGCCTAATTAATCCTACAATCATATAAAAAGAAGTGGTTTTTCCCGCACCATTTGGACCTAGTAAACCCACAATTTCTCCTTGGTTTACATGGAAAGAAACGTTGTTAACAACAACACGTTGTTTGTATTTTTTTATCAGATTTTCTGCTCTTAAAATCATTAGTTAATAGGTTTTAATGCCTTTAATATTAAGCTGAATAGTTTTTTTGTCTTTGTAAATATTTTGATCAATGGTATAACAAATATCAAAAGGCTTGCCCATATTTATTTCTTCCAAATACTCGCCCATTCCAAAAGCAATGGTATTAAATATCGGACTATCAGGCTGCCTAACGGTCATTTTAAGATGATTATTACCAACAATAGTTCCATATCTATACGAAGATACATTTCTGCTCATAAAAATTGGCGACATATTTTGTGGTCCGAAGGGGGCGAATTGCTGCAATATCCTAAAAAACTTTGCGTCAATATCGGCTAAAAGGATTTCATCCTCAATTAACAATTCTTGAGTTAACAAATCTTCTGTAATGGTAGCGCAAACTACCTCTTCAAAACGTTGGATAAAAGCAGGAACATTTTCAGTTTTCATGGTTAAGCCAGCTGCATATTTATGCCCACCAAATTGTTCTAGCAAATCACTACATTCACACAAAGCTTCATAAAGATCATAACCTAAAACTGATCTTGCAGAACCTGCAACACATCCGTTAGAGTGTGTTAAAACAATAGTTGGGCGATAATATTTTTCCGTTAAACGGGATGCAACAATGCCAATTACACCTTTATGCCAACTTTCGTGATAAACTACTGTTGATTTTCTAAACTCCATTTCTGGTGAGTTTAAAATCATATTTAAAGCTTGTTCTGTAATGTTTGCATCAAAATCTCGGCGTTCATCATTTTTTAAGTTGATGATAAATCCTGCATCTTCGGCGCTTTCAACAGAATCGGCAATCAATAATTTTACGGCATTTTTTGCATCATCAATTCTTCCGGCTGCATTAATTCTTGGACCAATCGAAAACACAATATCAGTAATCGTAAAATCATCTTTTTTACCAGATAATTCTTTTAAGGCCACAAAACCTTTACAGGGATTTGTGTTGAGTTTCTCTAAACCGTAATAAGCTAAAATTCTGTTTTCTCCAGTAATCGGAACAATATCAGAAGCTATACTTACCACTACCAAATCCAAATACTTCTCTATCTCACTAAAATCTATGTTGTTTTTATCGGCGTAAGCCTGAATTAATTTAAAACCCAAACCACAGCCAGAAAGCTCTTTATAAGGATAATCGCAATCTTTTCTTTTGGGATCTAAAACCGCAACCGCATCGGGGATTTTATCCCCAGGTAAATGGTGGTCACAAATGATAAAATCTATTCCTTTTTCTTTAGCGTAGGCAACCTTATCAACAGATTTTATGCCGCAATCTAAGGCAATAATTAAAGTTTGATCATTATCAAAAGCGTAATCAATACCTTCAGTAGAAATCCCATAACCCTCCTTGTATCGATCAGGAATATAGTAATCTATTTTAGGATAAATCTCTTTAAAAAAAGAATAGGTAAGGGCAACAGAGGTTGTACCATCAACATCATAATCGCCATAAATTAAAATGTTTTCTTGATTTTTGATAGCCCTTTCAATTCTTTCGATAGCTTCGGGCATATCTTTCATTAAAAAAGGATCATGTAAGTGCAGCAAATTTGGCCTAAAAAAGTTTTTTGCATCTGCAAAAGATTCTAGTTCTCTTCTTAACATCATGCCAGCTAAAATTGGGCTAACACTCAATTCTTTTGACAGTTTTTCTACCTTTTGTGCATCTGCTTTTTCCTGCTTCACCCACCTTTTTTGCATATCTTTGCTATGTATTACCCGTAAATATACATTTTAATAGGTTTGTAATTACCCTTGCGAATAGAAATTTTAAGGGTTATCCTACATCATAATTCTATTGTTTTGAAAGTTACTGCTTTACATGAGGGCTCCTATTCTGTAGATGTCTCTAAAAAATTTATCCCTTTTGATCCACTTATTGATAAGGTAAGTGAAAGACCAGCATCGTTATTTATTTTTATTCAACCTTTTTTGGTTAAAACTAAAGAGGATCTAATTTTATTGGATACGGGTTTGGGTTATAATAATTCGAGTGGCCAATCTGTATTACATCAGAATATAAGAAATGCCGGTTATCATCCAGAAGATGTTACTAAAGTATTAATGTCTCATTTGCATTATGATCATAGCGGGGGGATGGTTTTAGATAAAGATGGTAAGTTAGTGGTAAGTTTTGTTAATGCTGATTATTATATACAAAGAGGAGAGTGGGAGACGGCCTACAGTAAAAATTCAACCTCATACAAAACAGAAATTTTTGATGTTTTGCAAAGATCTGGACAAATACACTTTTTAGAAGGAGATGGGAAAATAAATAATCAAATAAGCTATGAAATTACTGGCGGCCATACACAGTTTCATCAAGTGTTTTTGATTGAAGAAGATGGAGAAAAAATATTTTTTGGGGCTGATATTGTTCCAGAACCAGAACAATTACAAAGGAAATTTATTGCTAAATATGATCTTGACGGAAGAAAAGCGATGGAATTAAGAATAAAATACGGAGGAATGGCATTTGAAAATAATTGGATTTGTTTGTTCTATCATGCCAAAGCAAAGTCAATAGCAAAAGTTACAAAGAAGGATGATGCAATTTATATAGAAGAACTTATTGCGTAATTTTTAAACTATCAAATAAATTCTGAATTTTTTCTATAGTTAAAGGTTTTGAAATAAACTTACTAACGGTAGGGTATATTTTTGACTTTTCGATATCTTCATTATAAACGGAAGATGAAAGCATATGTATGGTTACTTCTTTTTTAATTTTAGCATTTAACTCACTGTAAAGGTCAAGAAATTCCCAGCCATTCATAACCGGCATATTAATATCTAGATAGATAATATCAGGAAAATCATCCATATCAATTTTGCTTTTTATATAGTTTATTCCCTCTAAACCATTAAGACAAGTATTTACAAC